>ENA-OYZP01000588-OYZP01000588.1-human-gut-metagenome-genome-assembly--contig:-NODE-588-length-8715-cov-6.705196_pt1 | contig 8715 bp, 7 predicted proteins | sample MGYA00244078_ERZ653480 | MGnify/ENA primary metagenome ERZ653480 (study PRJEB26926, sample SAMN06165131) | human gut metagenome | biome: ENVO:00009003; feature: ENVO:2100002; material: ENVO:00002003... | reverse complement strand
TTATGCGATCGTCGGCAGCGTCAGATGTGTATAAGAGACAGCTGCAAGGACATCCATATAATCCTCACCCATGTACAGATCAATGGCATTGTCACGATCCGCACGCTTGATACCGTCAACAAACTGCAGTCCTAAAACCTGTGGAGACTGGCGCAGCCACCAGTTATCTGCCTTCGAACCAGCCAGACGGGTACAATGGATACGGGACTGCTGTCCTGCTCCGATACCGATTGCCTGTCCGCCCTTGACATAACATACAGAGTTAGACTGTGTATACTTTAAAGTGATCATGGAAATTGCCAGATCAATCTTTGCCTGCTCCGGCAGTTCTTTGTTTTCTGTCACGATGTTGTCAAAGAAATCATCTCCGATATGAAGTTCATTTCTTCCCTGCTCGAATGTGATACCAAATACATCCTTATGCTCGATCGGAGCCGGCTCGTATGCCGGATCAATCTCGATTACACAGTAATTGCCCTTCTTTTTCTGCTTTAAAATTTCCAAGGCTTCCTCCGTATATCCCGGAGCAATCACACCATCGGAAACCTCGCGCTTGATGACCTTTGCTGTTGCTGCATCACAGATGTCTGACAGGGAAATAAAATCTCCGAATGAAGACATACGGTCTGCACCTCTGGCACGGATATAAGCATTTGCAAGCGGTGTAAACTCAATATCCATATCATCGACCCAGTAAATTTTCTTTTCCACGTCAGACAGCGGAAGTCCTACCGCTGCACCAGCCGGGGAAACATGTTTGAAAGAAGTTGCTGCCGGAAGTCCGGTTGCCTTCTTTAATTCCTTTACCAGCTGCCATCCATTAAAAGCATCCAGAAAATTGATATATCCGGCTCTTCCACAGAGCACCTTAATCGGCAGATCTTTGCCATCTGCCATATAGATTCTGGCCGGTTTCTGATTTGGGTTACATCCGTATTTTAATTCATATTCCTGCATGATTTTCTCCTTTTTCAACAATCCGCTCTTATTTATTTTTATTTATTCTTATTTACAATTCTTGACTCATAGTTTCCGGTCTCAATGTCAATAAAACGTACAAACAGGGAAACTTTATTATCCTCATTTAAATTCTCCCATACCATTTTCGTAAACGTATCGATATCTCCATCAATATCAACCCAGGTTGGTTCACCCTCGAAACTCGGCAGTGGATTTCCGTCTCCCATATAAGTATGGATAAAATGTCCCTCTCCGGCAACCGGGTTGCTGTATGCAAACGTGTAACGGTTGCATGCATCCGGATTTCCGTTGTTGCTCTTTAAGATAGACATCGCATAATTGAACTCACCCTTATCAATGTGCATGATACCGGAAATACGTGGAGTATAATTTGGTGCGTCCGGCTCAAATTCTCTGGTGCGCAGCGCCTGCTCAAATGTCTGCTGCTTATCCATCAGCTCATAAATCGTATCGGTCTGATCTCCGTTTGTCACAATCGTTTTGTTGCCAAGTACTCGAACCGGTGCGTAAATGATCAGGCTCGGATCTTCCAGCTTTGACGGATCAAATGCCTGTGTACGGATACCTTCGCCATCCTCTACAAATACACGATTACGGCTGTTTGCGCTTCTTCCCATAATAAAATAAGCAGTTACCGCCTTCTTTCCATCCTTAGAACGTCCGATCACAATACCACGTCCCGGATATGTTGTTGCGCCTAATTCTTTACTGAGTGCTACCTTCTGCATTTGTTTCTCCTTTCGCAAATACGCCTAAAATAAATAAAAACCGACACATCCGGGAACCCACATTTCAATCAAATACATATTTCATGTATTTCCCTGCAATGTGCGGTGCCCAGACGGTCGGCTCCTGCGGTGCTTCTCTGAAGCATCGCCTTATCTGCGGTACATCTGTGATGTATCGCTCTATCTGCGGTGCAATCTTTGGATCTGTCACCTTTATATCTCTTGTTATACTCCACGTGGTTCTTCCACTTATCCGTCAGTCATATAACTAAATTTATTTAAGCATGGAAAGTTCCTCTTGTCAAGGGATCTTCTGTTATTTCATCGTTACTATTCACTCACATGTTACTGTTCACAGGTTACCCTGCGAACAGTAACTTCGCATTCAGCTGCATGCCCGTGCATATTCCTGTAATTTTTCTTTTGCAGTCTGCGACAAATGTGTCGGAACCTCTATCTGCACCTGGGCATATTCATCTCCGTGAACTGCCGGATTATTCATGGCTGCTACGCCCTTTCCTTTCAATCGGATTTTTGCCCCAGACTGTGTACCCGGTTTAATCTTACAGACAACATCTCCATACAACGTATGGATCTTTATCTCTCCTCCGAGCACAGCTGTTGTATACGGAATTTTCACCGTCGTATAAACATCCTGGCCTTTTCGCTCGTAACCAGATTTTTCTCCGACTTTGACTTTGATCAGCAGATCTCCATCCTTTCCATTGTACCCTTTCTGTCCTTTCCCTTTCAGACGCACAGACTGCCCGTTTGCAATGCCTGCCGGAATATGCACTTCAAAGTTCTGGCTCTTTCCGTCACTGGAAGAAAGCGTAAACCTTTTATCACAGCCAAATACCGCTTCTTCAAAGCTGATCGGTACTTCCGTCTCGATATTTTGCCCTCTTTCCTCATGTACTCCGCCAAAACCACTGCCAAATTCTCCAGTACTTCCAAATCCGCTTCTTCCGCCAAAACCTCCGGTTCCGTGGAATCCACCTTTTTTTCCAAACAATTTGTCAAGAATATCATCCATATCGGAAGAACCATCAAAATGGAACTCCTGATATCCGCTGCCCGGTTCTCCGGAAGAATACGACTGATAAAATCCTCCATTTCCAAATGGATTCCCGTACTGTGCCTGTTTCATCTTCTCCGGATCAAAACCTGCCTCCAGCGAAATCGGACCGTACTCATCATACAATTTCCGCTTCTTCGGATCTTCTAACACTTCGTAAGCTTCCGTTACTTCCTGAAAAATCTTTTCCGCATTTGGATTTCCTTTATTCATATCCGGATGATATTTTTTGGCAAGTTTTCGATATGCCTTTTTAATCGTTGCTTCGTCTGCATTTTTATCTATTCCCAAAACTTCGTAAAAATCTCTTTTTGCTGCCATAATTATCACCTCACCAATCACAAAAACAGGAACTGCTTTCTAAAATGCACTTCCTGTCATTCCATCTCAGTCAGAGCATTTTCCACTAAGACGTACTTATATCTTTGCTTCAGTTTTGTTATAGCATTGTTTTTAGCACTCGTCAAGCATGTCTGCTAACAATTTTCTTAATTTTTTCTAAATTGGTGATTCACGGCATGGTCTGAGGCTTTTGATTTTTGCAAGAGGAACGGAACACGCAGCAAAACAACGACTTATATACCATAGATTTTTAAATCAACACGTCCATCGACAACTGCAATTCCATCCGCCTGCAATAGCCTTGCCTGCGCACCTTCTCCACCAAACGCAAATTCTCCAGCTAATTCTCCCTTTGCGTTCACCACACGATAACAGGGAATCTTCTCCGGATCCGGATTTTTATGCAATGCATTTCCCACGGCGCGTGCCATCTTTTTATTTCCGGCCATCTCCGCAACCTGTCCATATGTTGCCACTTTTCCGCGCGGAATTTTTTTAACCGCTTCATAAATCCGTCTGGTCGGACTGTCCGTAACCAGATCATAGCTTTCCGCAATCATACGCTGGATTTCCTGCTCCGGAACGGTACCATCCAGAATAATGGTATTCCAATGATCTTTATTCTGATGCCATCCCGGAATGACAGATGCATAGGTACTTCTCCAGAAATCACGCCACTGCGGATCCGCTTTCACATTTAAATTAATGTATCCTTCCCTCTCATAGGTCCATAAAAACACCTTTTTGCTTCCTTCTACCCTCACAAGCTGCCAGTTATTATCATGAAACGGTGCCTCCTGATAGGTTTTCGGAAAAGACAATGCATATGCCAGCGCCTCTTCCCTTGTTTTCATACACTCCTCCTTACGGTTTTTCCGTCATATATCATATATTTTCTGTATATCTGCATGTCGGAAATCCCATACATCCCCAAAACTCTCCGAACCTTCCGTTCCTTTTTTTCAGTGGCTGCCCACACACCGGACAATTTTTTATTTCAATATTCCGCCCGGTAGTACCATCCAGCTCCTTTGCCAGCTTTTCAAAAACCTGCTGGTTCATGCGGCAATCGTTTAATGCACGGTGTGCCCCGGCTGTGGAAATCCCGTAATATTGTGCCAGATCCCCCAGACGATGATGCGAAAGTTCCGGCAGACAGAGCCGTGCCAGTTTCAGTGTGTCAATGTAATCGTTGGTTAGTGTCTGACCGAAATACCGTTCACAATCACGATACAAAAATTTCATATCAAAACGATTGATATTATGTCCTGCCAGCACATCATCTCCGATAAAAGCAAGAAATTGCTGCAATACGGAATCAAACATTGGTGCAAACGCCACCATATCATCCGTGATATGATTTACTGCACTTGCCGCGCTGGGAATCGGTCTGCCCGGATTCACAAGCTGACTGAACTCTTCTGTAACAACGCCGTTTTTTACTTTGACAGCCGAAATTTCAATAACCTCGTCATATTTACTCGAAGTACCGGTTGTCTCAAGATCATAGAGTACATAATCCGGCACATACTGATTAATCATTTTACCTTTTGTATTTCCTAACATCTTTTGTTCCTTTGCCTTTTTAGGATTGTTTCAGGAAAAAACGCAGACTTCCAATTCGAAGTACCGCTCCCTGGGAAGCCGCACTGTTTTCAAAGTTTCTTGCAATTGTTTCCTTTTCCACGCTTAATGTCTTTACAATGTAAAATTCCTTCTTTGCCGCCGTCGGTGCATTGTGCATAAATTGCATCACTTCCTGCAGGTTTCCAGATCCGACATAATCCTCGCCGAGCACCGTATGGGCATCCTTTTCCTGAAACACATGCGGAATGACCGAATCAATCGCTTTATCGTAATCCGCATTTCCCACATCAATCCGGATGCGCGCCAGACAGCTTCCGTCCCCCGGCTGTTCCACCTGATAATCCAAAAGCTGCAACTGCCCCCACTTCTGATTCACTGCCTCCTGCCATTTTGGAAGGAACTGACCTTTCTGCGCATTCAAAACACTGACAATCATGGAAATTTTTTGTTTATTTGGAAGCTTCATAAGCATACCCAGTCCCGGAATCTTCGGAAGCTTTACCTGATCAATATTTAATTCTGTAATATCTGCTACCAGTCGAAACATTTCTTCTCCTTCATCTTTGGTTATTTTCTATGCTATCATGCTATCACTTTTTTCGTAATTTTTCCACTAAAATAACACTCACAATATTATGCTATAATTTCATTTGGCACCGCCAAACCGGATTCACCAGAAAAGTCAGATCAATACCGTTTTGATGATGATATACAAGTATGTATTTATGATAATCTTGTAATCAATATCACGGAATTATTAAAATAAAAAGGTGCTTATTTAAGCACCTTTTTAGTGGACTAGACGGGAGTCGAACCCGTGTCCAAAAACCAATTCCCTGTCCTTCTACGAGTGTAGTTTATTCTTTGACATTCCCTCCACCACACGAAAACAAACATCCTTGTGGTTTTAGTAGCTTCATGATACGCCCACAGGTGCAAAGCTTAGCCTGCGTCGTTTCTCACAGAGTCGAAGCCTGGATCCTAAAGTGTGAGTGCCCTAGGTCAGACTGCTGCCATTAGGCAGCGTATGCTAAATTATCTTCAGCGTTTAATTTTAATTGTGGAATTTAACGTATCCCGTACGACTCGCTTCTCCAGCTGCATGATCCCTGTCGAAACCATTACTAGCCCTTGCAATGTTTTTGCGAAGCAAAAAATATTACCTCGCATCAAGATTTTGCGTAGCGAAAGCTTGACTGCGCTCCTCTTTCCTCGGGGAGCAAAAATATAACTCTTGCCTCCCGCCTTTTTTGCGAAACACCTATCCAAGATTCCGCACTTTGAAATCCCGTTCGGCTTCCCGCCGCTGGTCTTTTTTGGCAATGTCCTGACGCTTATCGTAAAGCTTCTTTCCTTTTGCCAGAGCAACCTGCACTTTTACAAGACTTCCTTTGAAGTATACTTCCACTGGAACAATCGTGTATCCTTTCTGCGCGATCTTACCGACCATCTTCTGAATCTCTTTCTTGTGCATCAGAAGCTTGCGCGGCCGGAGCGGATCTTTGTTGAAAATATTTCCCTTCTCATATGGGCTGATATGCATACCATAGAGGATCACCTCCCCATTTTCAATATGGATAAAGGATTCCTTGATGCTGCACTTGCCCATGCGCATGGACTTTACTTCGGTTCCAGCAAGAGCGATACCGGCTTCAAAAGTCTCTTCAAGAAAATAATCGTGATAGACTTTTTTATTGTTGGCTATTAACTTCTTCGGTTGTTTCGCCATCCCGGCTCCCTCCTTTTTGTTTTGTAAACTCAGTGTATATGATTTTCCTGCAAAATGCAATAAACTGCTGCTTTTATTTTGAAAATTTTAAGAATTCCATCAATTTTCGTCAGAATCTGCAAGTGTAAAATCAATTGTCCGCATGATCCGGTCACAGTTATCCACCGTCACACGCACCTGCTGCCCCAGTTTAAACCTACGGTTCGTTGCTTCTCCCACCAGTTCATAAGTTTCTTCATAATACTGATAAAAATCATCGGTGAGGGAAGTCACACGTACCAGACCCTCCACAGTATTTTCCAGCTCCACGAAAAATCCGTACTCTGCGACTCCGGAAATAACACCGGCAAAGGTTTCTCCGATATGGTTTTCCATATACTGCACTTTTTTCAGCTTAATTGTCTCCCGCTCGGCCTCATCTGCACGCCGTTCCATCTCACTGGCATGCTTTGCAACCTCCGGCAGTATCTGCGTATAGTGGCCAATGCGCTTTTCGCCCAGACGCCCCCGCAGACTGTCCTTGATAATCCGGTGGATCTGCAGATCCGGATACCGGCGGATCGGTGAAGTAAAATGGCAGTAACAATCCGCTGCCAGACCAAAATGCCCGGTATTTTCCACCGTATAGCGTGCCTGCTTCATCGAGCGAAGGGTCAGACGGCTGATCAGCGGCTCCTCCGAAGTTCCGTCGATTTTTTCCAGCAGCTTCTGCAGTTCTTTCGGATGCACCTCATCACTTCCTATGTGGAGAGAGTACCCGAAATTATTGATAAACGTGGATAGTTTCTGTATTTTTTCCGAATCTGGCTGCTCATGCGTACGATAGACAAACGGAAGTTCTCTCCAGTAATATTCGGCTGCCACCGTCTCGTTTGCAGCAAGCATAAAATCCTCAATCAGTTTCGTTGCCACATTGCGGTCATACGGACGGATATCTACCGGATTTCCATTCTTATCCAGTATTACCTTTGTTTCCGGAAAATCAAAGTCGATGGAACCACGCTTCATACGCTTTTTGCGAAGAATTGCTGCCAGTTCTGCCATCTTTTCAAACATCGGAACCAGTGGCTCATATTCCGCCATCACCTCCGGATCATGGTCTGCCAGAATTTTTTTCACATTGGTATACGTCATACGCCGGTCCACGCAGATAACGGACTCTGTGATTGTGTGATCGATAATTTCGCCCTTAGGATTGACCGTCATGATGCAACTGAGTGCCAGCCTCTCTTCCCCCTGGTTGAGGGAACAGATTCCGTTTGACAGGGCATGCGGCAGCATCGGAATCACCCGGTCCACCAGATATACAGAAGTTCCTCTCTTCAACGCTTCCGTGTCAAGAGCACTGTGCTCCTGCACATAATTGGACACATCCGCAATATGCACACCCAGAATATAATTTTCATGGTCCATGGTAAGTGACACCGCATCATCCAGATCCTTGGCATCTTCGCCATCGATGGTCACCATCTGCCAGTCGCGCAGATCCATGCGTCCTGCCATATCCGCTTCCGATACCGGCTTTGCCACATGCTCTACCTGCGTCATGACCTTCGGATCAAATTCCACCGGAAGCCCGTAAGCGCGCACAATAGAAAGGATATCCACCCCCGGATCATTGATATGCCCGAGAATCTCCACCACTTTTCCTTCCGGATTCTTTCCCTTTTTCCCATACTGTGTGATTTCAACAACGACTTTATGACCGTTTACAGCTCCTTTCGAACGCTCCAGCGGAATAAAAATATCCGACCCGAACTTTGGATTATCCGGCACTGCAAATCCAAAATTTTTATTCAGCTGATACGTGCATACCACCTGCTTCATGCCCCTCTCAAGCACATGCAGCACCTTTCCCTCCCTGCGGCGTCCGGTCACTGCAGGTGATACGGAAATCTCTACCGTATCCATATGCATCGCACCATTGGTCTCGGATTCCGGAATAAAGATATCTTCCTTTTCCCCCTCCACGCTGACAAATCCGAATCCTTTCGGATGTGCCTGGAACGTGCCTGTGATCTTTTTCTCTTCGGATTTGCTGAACTTTCCTCTCTTTGAACAGACAATGCGCCCTTCTGTCATCAGTTCATTTAATATCTGTTCCAGCTGTGGGCGCTGATCCTTCTTCACTCCGAGGACGATCGCCAGTTCCTTGATTTTCATCGGAACATACATATCATCACACATAAAGTCATATATCATTTTTTTCCGCTGTTCATACTTTGCGTCCATACCCAGATCCTGTCTCTTATACACATCTGACGCTGCCG
>ENA-OYZP01000564-OYZP01000564.1-human-gut-metagenome-genome-assembly--contig:-NODE-564-length-9021-cov-7.240799_pt1 | contig 9021 bp, 5 predicted proteins | sample MGYA00244078_ERZ653480 | MGnify/ENA primary metagenome ERZ653480 (study PRJEB26926, sample SAMN06165131) | human gut metagenome | biome: ENVO:00009003; feature: ENVO:2100002; material: ENVO:00002003... | reverse complement strand
AGATTCCTCTACGTCTCGTGGGCTCGGAGATGTGTATAAGAGACAGGTATTATTGGAAGGACAAACACACAGTTTCGGATGTCACAGAGCATAGTTTGTTTAAGATGGCGCAGGGGATGCTGTCCCCCGTGGAAAATGATAATTACCGGTTGGAAGAGATCGAAGAATTAAATAATGCATGGGCCGTTTATGATAAAAAACTGAACACATTTTTTGCGTTTGACCCGGCAATTACGACATTGCAAAAAGATGAGAAGCGAAACCGTGTGCTGGTGGTCTGTGAAGACAAGGAACGCGGGCTGATTGATGTTATTGAAGCGGGAGCTCTGCTGCTTGAGTGTCTGCGTGCATTTACAGGGATAGAAGAACTTTGCTTTCTTCCGGTCAACCCGGACTACTATATATGGACAGGAATGGTGACAGGGATTGACGGATTGAAGATGCGCAGTAATGGATATGCCGGTACCTGGCTGCTTCTGCAGAGTGAAAGCCAGGTGAAGAAATTGCGGATGCTTGCAACAATTTACAGTATGGATTACCCGGATCTGGTAGATTCGGTTGAACTGGCACGCAGACTGGCAAAGGAGGAAGCCGCAGGGCAGTGCATCCGAAGCAGGCATGGGATCGTGCTGTTTACGGAAGAGGGACTTGTGTATATGGATGGAACAAATCCGGACAATGACTGGGAACTGAAGTATCCAATTTATGAGAATGACTGTTATTATGAGATGCTGAGATTTGCTTACCGGAAACAGGTATCCGGGGAACTGGAAAATTACTGTGCATGGAAAGCCTGGCTGAACAGGAATTTTACTTGACATCTGAAAGAATCATTACTATACTTAAAACCAAAGGTGAAAAACGAAGACGAAGACAGTAACTGTGATAGGAAAGTCAAAGAGAGTTGGAACAGGTGAGAGCCAATACGAGTAATATGACAGTGAAAATCACTTCCGAGTTGCGGATCGAAATCCCAGGAGAGTAGAGTTCGACGTATTTCCAGCGTTATGGGAACGAAGTATGCAAATCCTTTTTGAATAAGGGATTTAAGTACATGGTAATCAGGTGGTATAACGTGACCCCGCGTCCTAATTACTGGACGTGGGGATTTTTTATTTCAGAATCATAAATGCAGGAGGAAAATATGTACAACAAAGTAGATACCAATATGAACTTTGTCGATCGCGAAAAAGAAACGGAAAAATTCTGGCGCGAAAATGATATCTTCAAAAAATCCATGGAGAACCGTAAGGAAGGCGAGACTTACACATTTTATGACGGACCGCCTACGGCAAACGGAAAACCACATATCGGACATGTAGAGACACGTACCATCAAGGATATGATTCCAAGATTCCAGACCATGAAAGGAAAGTACGTCCCACGGAAAGCCGGATGGGATACCCATGGTCTTCCGGTAGAAATCGAAGTGGAGAAACTTCTTGGACTGGATGGAAAGGATCAGATCGAAGCATATGGTCTTGAGCCATTCATCAAAAAGTGTAAAGAATCCGTCTGGAAATACAAGGGTATGTGGGAAGATTTCTCAAATACGGTAGGTTTCTGGGCTGATATGGACAATCCATACGTTACCTATGATGACAATTTCATTGAATCCGAGTGGTGGGCATTAAAAGAGATCTGGAACAAAGGACTTCTCTACAAGGGATTCAAGATCGTGCCTTACTGTCCTCGGTGTGGGACTCCGCTTTCTGCACAGGAAGTTGCACAGGGATATAAATTAGTAAAAGAAAAATCTGCAGTTGTCCGTTTTAAGGTTGCCGGAGAGGATGCGTATTTCCTGGCATGGACGACAACTCCGTGGACACTGCCAAGTAACGTGGCACTTTGTGTAAACCCGAATGATACTTATATTAAGGTAAAAGCTGTGGACGGCTACACATATTATCTGGCAGAGGCACTGGCAGACAAGGTACTTTCTCCACTGTTATCCAAAGAGGACAAAGAGGCAGGAAAGAAAGCTTACGAAGTGCTGGAAACCTGCAAGGGAAAGGATCTTGAGTACAAAGAATATGAGCCGCTTTATGCCTGTGCAAAGGAACTGGCAGATAAGCAGGGCAAGAAAGGCTTCTTTGTGACCTGCGATACTTATGTCACCATGTCCGATGGTACCGGAATCGTTCATATCGCACCGGCATTTGGTGAGGATGATGCCAATGTCGGAAGAAACTATGACCTTCCGTTCGTACAGTTTGTAAACGGAAAAGGAGAGCTGACCGAGGAGACACCGTTTGCCGGTATGTGGGTAAAAGATGCCGATCCGGAAGTATTAAAGGATTTGAGTGCAAGAAAGCAGCTGTTTGATGCTCCGAAGTTTGAACATGAGTATCCACACTGCTGGAGATGCGACAAGCCTCTGATTTATTATGCAAGAGAGTCCTGGTACATCAAAGAGACTGCAGTAAAGGATGATCTGATCCGCAATAACAACACTGTTAACTGGATTCCGGAATCCATCGGTTCCGGACGTTTCGGAAACTGGCTGGAAAACATTCAGGACTGGGCAATTTCCCGTAACCGTTACTGGGGTACTCCACTTAACATCTGGGAGTGTGCGTGCGGACACAGAGAGTGCATCGGAAGCCGTGCTGAGCTGGCAGAAAAGGCCGGTGATCCAAAGGCAGCAGAGGTAGAACTTCACAGACCATATATTGATGCGGTGACGATCAAGTGTCCGGAGTGTGGCAAGGATATGCACCGTGTACCGGAAGTATTGGATTGCTGGTTTGATTCCGGAGCTATGCCGTTTGCACAGCATCACTATCCATTTGAAAATAAAGAAGTGTTTGAGCAGCAGTTCCCGGCAAAATTTATTTCCGAGGCGGTTGACCAGACAAGAGGATGGTTCCACTCCCTCATGGCAGAGTCTACACTGCTTTTCAACAAAGCACCATATGAGAATGTTATTGTGCTCGGACATGTGCAGGATGAAAACGGACAGAAGATGTCCAAGTCCAAGGGAAATGCGGTTGATCCGTTCGATGCACTGCAGACATACGGCGCTGATGCCATCCGCTGGTATTTCTATACGGCATCTGCACCATGGATTCCAAAGAGATTCTCCGGTAAGCTTGTGCTCGAAGGACAGCGTAAATTTATGGGAACTCTCTGGAACACCTATGCGTTCTTCGTTCTTTATGCAAATATTGATGAATTTGATGCCACAAAATACAAACTGGAGTATGACAAATTATCGGTTATGGATAAATGGCTTCTTTCCAAGCTTAATTCCGCAGTAGCCGGTGTGGATGACTGTCTGTCCAATTATAAGATTCCGGAAGCTGCAAAATATCTTCAGGAATTTGTGGATGATATGAGTAACTGGTATGTCCGTCGTTCCCGTGAGCGTTTCTGGGCAAAGGGTATGGAACAGGATAAAATCAATGCCTATATGACATTGTATACAGCACTCGTTACCATCAGCAAGGCAGCAGCACCGATGATTCCGTTTATGACAGAGGATATTTACCGTAATCTGGTATGCTCCATTGATCCGTCTGCACCGGAAAGTATTCACCTGTGTGACTTCCCAACGGTGGATGAGAAGATGATCGACAAGGATCTGGAAACTGCAATGGATGAGGTATTAAAGATCGTTGTTATGGGACGTGCGTGCCGGAACAGTGCCAATATCAAAAACCGTCAGCCGATTGGTCAGATGTATGTCAAGGCACCGGAAGCACTGAGTGATTTTTATAAGGATATCATTGCAGATGAGCTAAATGTGAAGAATGTGACGTTTACGGATGATGTTTCTTCTTATACCGATTATCAGTTTAAACCACAGCTTCGTACCGTGGGTCCGAAATATGGAAAATATTTAAAACAGATTCAGGCTGCCCTGTCAGAACTTGACGGAAATGCTGCAATGAAAGAACTGAAGGAGAACGGATGTCTGAAACTTGACAGCGTAAGTTCCGAGGTTGTATTATTGGAAGAGGATCTGCTGATTACCATGACGCAGGCAGAAGGCTTTGTGACCGAGGGGGATAACAACGTGACAGTTGTTATGGATACAAGACTGACTCCGGAACTGATCGAAGAAGGTTTTGTACGTGAGCTGATCAGTAAGATTCAGACGATGCGTAAAGAAGCAGGTTTTGAAGTTATGGATCATATTGCTGTTTCCTATACAGCAGACGAGAAGGTAACTGGTATTTTCAATAAATACGGAGAAAAGATCCAGACAGAGGTACTTGCAAATGCTATCACTGCAGGCACACTTGCCGGATATCAGAAAGAATGGAGCATTAACGGTGAGAAGGTTACGCTGGCAGTGGAAAAACAATAGTGTCACGCAAACCAGGCACAGAGGAGGACTTTTGATGCGAGACAAAGTGTTTAGTAAAAAGGAGTTTATTGCTTCCGTGACAGAAAATGTCAAGACGATGTATCGTAAGACATTGAAAGAAGCGACACAGCAGGAGATTTATCAGGCTGTTTCACTGGCTGTCAAGGATGTTGTCATGGATGAATGGATGGCAACACAGCAGGTCATTGAAAAAGATGACCCTAAGATATTGTATTATATGTCCATGGAGTTTCTGATGGGCAGGGCACTGGGGAATAATCTGATTAATCTGGGGGCTTATGGGGAAGTAAAAGAAGCACTTGAAGAGATTGGACTGGATTTGAGTGTCATTGAAGACCAGGAGCCGGATCCGGCTCTTGGAAATGGCGGACTTGGCCGGCTGGCAGCATGTTTTATGGATTCTCTTGCTACTCTGGGCTATGCCGCATATGGATGTGGAATCCGTTACCGCTACGGTATGTTCAAGCAACAGATTATTGATGGATTTCAGGTCGAAGTACCGGATAACTGGCTGAAGGATGGATATCCGTTTGAACTTCGCAGACCGGAATACTGCTACGAGATCAAGTTTGGTGGTCATGTGGAAGAAACCGCAGGGGAGGACGGAAATCTGCACTTTGAGCAGGTAGGGTATCAGTCTGTTCTTGCAATTCCTTATGATATGCCGATCGTTGGCTACGGCAACCATGTGGTAGATTCCCTGATGATCTGGGATGCACAGCCGAAGGAAGAGTTTTCACTGGATTCCTTTGACCGTGGAGATTACGATCAGGCAGTGGAGCAGGAAAATCTTGCCCGCAACCTGGTAGAGGTGCTGTATCCGAACGACAATCACGTAAAAGGAAAGGAACTGCGCTTAAAACAGCAGTATTTCTTTGTTTCCGCAAGTATCCAGCGTGCGCTGGAGCGTTTTAAGAAACATCACAATGATCTGCATGATCTGCCAAAGAAGGTAACGTTCCAGATGAATGATACCCATCCGACGGTTGCTGTTGCAGAACTGATGCGAATTCTTCTGGATGAGGAAGGCATGTCATGGGATGAGGCATGGGAGATCACAACACACTGTGTAGCTTATACCAACCATACCATCATGGCAGAGGCACTTGAAAAGTGGCCGATCGACATCTTCCAGAGACTGCTTCCGCGTGTATATCAGATCGTGGATGAGATCAACCGCCGTTTTGTAGAAGAGATCCGTGCAAAATATCCGGATAATGAGGAGAAGGTGCGCAAGATGGCAATTCTCTACGACGGACAGGTGAAGATGGCAAATCTTGCAATTGTTGCCGGATATTCTGTCAACGGTGTGGCAAGACTGCATACAGAGATTCTTGAGAAGCAGGAACTTCGTGATTTCTATGAACTGTTTCCGGAGAAATTTAACAATAAAACCAACGGTATCACACAGAGACGTTTCCTTGCACATGGAAATCCATTGCTTGCAGACTGGGTAACAAAGCATGTCGGAAAAGACTGGATCACAAGTCTTGCGAAGGTCGAGGATCTGACAAAATATGCAACCGATCCGAAAGCACAGCAGGAATTTCTGGAGATCAAAAAGCAGAATAAGATCCGTCTGGCAAAATATATCAAGGAGCACAATGGTATCGAAGTCGATCCGGATTCTATCTTTGATGTACAGGTTAAGAGACTGCATGAGTATAAGAGACAGCTTATGAATATCCTGCATGTGATGTATCTGTACAACCAGATCAAGGAAAATCCGGGCATGGATTTCTATCCGAGAACTTTTATCTTCGGAGCAAAGGCTGCAGCCGGATATCGTACGGCAAAGAAGACCATCAAGCTGATTAACACTGTTGCGGATGTAATCAATAATGATCCATCCATCAACGGAAAGATCAAGGTTGTGTTCATTGAGGATTACCGCGTATCCATTGCAGAGTGGATTTTTGCGGCAGCAGATGTCAGCGAACAGATTTCCACAGCAAGTAAAGAGGCATCCGGAACCGGAAACATGAAGTTTATGTTAAATGGTGCGATTACACTTGGAACCATGGACGGAGCGAATGTTGAGATGTACGAGGAAGTTGGCGCAGACAATATCTTTATCTTTGGTATGAGCGCAGACGAAGTCATTGCACATGAGCAGCATCATGATTACAATCCATATGATATTTACAATAATGATGAGGATATCAAGAAGGTTGTCAACCAGCTGGTAGATGGAACGTATTCTCATAATGACCGTGAGTTGTTCCGCGAGCTGTACAACTCACTGCTCAATCCACAGCAGGGACAGGTAGCAGACCGCTACTTTATCCTTGCAGATTTCCGTGCATATGCAAATGCACAGAAGAAGATCGGTGTTTATTACACCAACAAGAGTGCGTGGGCAAAGTCTGCAATTTTAAATATTGCACACAGTGGTAAATTCTCTTCTGACAGAACCATTCAGGAATATGTCGATGATATCTGGAAACTGGATAAGATTGAAGTGAATACGGAAGGCTGTTAATCGCTTGGATGGCAGTAAAAAAGGCGGGAACCTGGTTGCGGTTTCCGCCTTTTTCGCGTAGAAATACTGGTCAAAAATTTCCTTTGTGGTAACATTTTCAGGATCAGTTTGACGTAGATAAAAGAAATGGTAAAATAAAAATGGAGGAGAATATCGATGAAAATTGCAATATGTGATGATGAAAACATTACTGCAAACAGATACAGGAATGTGTGGAAATATATTTGGACAAGCATCATATATACGGGAAAACAGAAATTTTTATGGATGGAAATGCCTTGTTAGAAAGAGGTATGCTGGCGGAATTTGATGCTTTGTTTCTAGATGTGGAATTTGGTGGAAAAGCGCAGGGAATGAAAATTGCAAGAGAGGTGCATCAGAGAAATGCAATGCTTCCGATTGTATTTGTGTCGGCATTTATTAAATATTCCGTAGAAGGATATCGCGTAAATGCGCTACGTTATCTTTTGAAAAATGCAAAAGATTTGCAGAAAGAAATAGAAGAAAGCATGGATACCGTTCTTTCCGTGTATACGCAGAGACAAAAGAAAAAAACATTTCGTTTTCGGGGGGAGACCGTAACGCTTTTACTGGATCAGATTATGTATATTGAAAGCAAAGCTCATCAGCTGCTTTTTTATTTGTGCGATGATACCTGTCGATGTATGGGAAAACGGACACTTGATGAAATGCAGAGAGAACTGACGGAGGATGAAGGAAGATTTTTGCGTATCCATAAAAGTTTTTTGGTGAATATGAACGACATCAGTACGCTCAAACGTTATCAGGTTCAGTTATTTTCGGGAAAACAGCTGCCGATTCCGCGAGAGCGTTATGCAGTGGTGGAAATGCAGTATGAGGAGTGGAAAAACAGAAATGATTGATTTTGTGGAAAATCTGTTTTTTATTTTAATTGAGACGATATGTTGCTGTCTGTATTTTCAAACGTTTTCAAAATTTCGGTTTACAAAGAAAATACAAATCTTGCAATTTATTGGGCTGACAGGGTGTATGACAGCGGTAATCTATCTTTTTGCAACAATTCCTTTTTGGAAAATGCCAACAGTCTGGTTTTTATTTGCGGTATCGATGTATGGAATGTTTCAAATGAAATTTTTCGAAGCATTGGGAATGGGAGCTTTGTACTATGCCCTTCTTCTGGTTGTGGATGTATTGGCATATGCCTGTAATGACATTTTGCAATTTCGTATGGGAGGGGAAACAAAAGTGTATGGGTGGAAAGCATGGCTGATTGCATTGCTTGGGAAAATGTTCTTATTTATAATTATTCTTTTGGTAAGACGAATATTCGGAAAATCGGCAGTAGAAACACTCTCGAAGAGAGAATGGATAAAGTTTCTGGTATTTCCGATATTCACCATTTTTATGATCGCATGGATGCTGGTGGTCGTTCAGAGTTCACAGGCGGGATCTGGAAAAATCCCTATAGTGTTGGCATTTTCACTGGTAGGACTCAATGTTTTTATTTATGGATTGCTCTATGATATCCTTCAGAAAGAAGTCAGGACAAGAGAATATATGGTGTCCATGGCGAAAGCAGAGGGAAAAATACAATTATATCAAAAGCAGACGGCTTTTATACATGATTACCAGAATCAGATGCAGTGTGTCAGAACATTGCTGATGAAAAAAAATTACAAGGAGGCAGAGCAGTATTTGGAGCAGATGTGTAATGTGGGTGCGGATGTATGGAATGTTATTGATACGAATCATATGATCGTAAATGCGGTTCTCAACGCAAAATATCAGGAAGCACAGGAAAGTGGAATTGGAGTTACGATAAAGATTAATGATTTATCTGGCTGGAGGATGGCTTACAATGATGTGACGATATTGCTTGCAAATTTGCTTGATAATGCAATTGAAGCCTGCAAATTATGTGAAGACAAAAAGCATATCTGGTTTAAATGTGTTCAGGAACCGGGGAAAATTATTTTATCCGTAAAAAATACATATTGCGAAATGAATAGGAAAAAGAAAGAGGGACTACACGGAATAGGATTAAAAAATGTAGAACATGTGATCACATCTTATGGTGGAAATTACAGTATAAAAAAAATACAGGGAAAATTTATTGTGACTATTTTATTCTGGATGGAAGAATAGAGATTCAAGCAGCTGAAAAGAGAACTTTTACAGCTGTCTCTTATACACATCTCCGAGCCCACGAGACGTAGAGGAATCT
>ENA-OYZP01000560-OYZP01000560.1-human-gut-metagenome-genome-assembly--contig:-NODE-560-length-9082-cov-8.424172_pt1 | contig 9082 bp, 10 predicted proteins | sample MGYA00244078_ERZ653480 | MGnify/ENA primary metagenome ERZ653480 (study PRJEB26926, sample SAMN06165131) | human gut metagenome | biome: ENVO:00009003; feature: ENVO:2100002; material: ENVO:00002003... | reverse complement strand
GAGATTCCTCTACGTCTCGTGGGCTCGGAGATGTGTATAAGAGACAGGACATATATATCCAAATGGCTATCGTACAAATTGAATATGCCAATAGTAACTTTGGATTTGGCAAACGCTATATCCAGTTACCTTGGAAGAAGTGGTCAAAATATAAAGAGCATATTTCAGTATGCTAAAGAACAGAATGTGATATTGTTTTTAGATGAAATAGATGCAATTGCAAAAAGAAGAGATGACGCTACGGATTTAGGCGAGTTAAAGAGACTTGTAAATGTTTTGTTGAAAGAATTGGAATCCTGCCCTGTGACATGTATCGTGATTGGAGCAACAAATCATCCAGAACTTTTGGACAAAGCAATATGGAGAAGATTTGATAGAAACATCGAAATATCTCTTCCAGAGAAGAAACAGCGAATGATGTTGATTCAACGTGGAATGGGAAAGAGGTATGAAGAAATCGATAATGGAATCATTCGGATGCTCGTAGATGGGACAGAACAAATGTCGGCTGCTGATCTTTGTAAAATGTGTGAGCATATTAAAAGAAGAACCATTATTAACCCTAAATACACAATAACTTCTTGTGCAATAAGAGAATATTGTGAATTTGTAGGGGTGCGAACCAAGGAGCAGAAGGTTACAGTATGTAAAGCATTAAAGAATAACTGCAAAAAGATATCTGTGAAAAAGATATCAGAATTGACTGGAATACCTACATCGTCAGTTGATAGATATTTAAAGGAGTGATTTTATGAGAAACAGCGGAAAACATCCAATAATTGCAAATGGGCAATATTATATCGAACCCTTGATTAAAAGAAATGGAGGAGGATTGCCAACTTTTCCGCATGAATATGGGGAAGCTAAGGCTAGGTTATGTTCAGATATAAGCAGAATACAGGATTCTATTAGGGATAGTGAAGAAGTATTTTTGGATGAAAAGATTGTTTGTATTCGTCTAGAACCCAAATATGAGGCAAAATCATATACGCCTAGTTCTCTTGTTGCTGAATCAGGTATGAAATTAGTGGGAGGAAGAAAATACTCTTTAAATTCTGAAGATAGTTCTAAGGCAAAAATGTATTTTGTACGCACGAATGATAGTGAACTAGCCGAATTAAAAAATAAATTTGAAACAGGAAAAAAAGATCATGTAAAAAAATGGAAAGATCAAGTATGTACAATAAAAAGTATTGATTTGTTAAGACCAGAAGAAAAAACAATGGGATTTTCAGATTCATGGGAAGAGGGTACTGTTGAAGTAGTAATCCATCCTTTAGGAGAAGATTGCTGTAGGGTAGTTGATGGATTTTTTGATGTTGTTAAGATAAAAAAATCGGACGCCGTAGTTAGAACTTATGATGATGGATTAACGTTTGTTTGTATGCATATGGATAGAAAATCTATGGCATTGGCTCAAAAGTATAATCCATTAAGAAGTATTAAGCCGATGAGGGATGATTGGGAGGAGCAAATCCGAGTGAGTTCAATGATTGCTCCAGCTCCTAAACTTCCGGATAACATTATGAGATCGAGTATTAAGGTTGGCGTTTTTGATGGCGGTGTACAGAGTGGAACGAAATTACTGGATCCATATGTAGAAAATTATGATATGGTGAGAGCTGAACCAACAGAAGCAAGTCTGGATCATGGGGCTAATGTTTGTGGAGCTGTATTATATGGTACGGGGTTGGTAGGAAAAATGGAAACTGATACTGTGGATAATCCTGTGGTTTCGGTTGAATCATTTAGAGTATTTCCTGCTGCAAAAACTGATAATCCAGAAGCTGATTATCAGATGTATACAACGATTGACATTATTGAAAAAGTGGTGACTGAGAGACCAGATATTAGAATATATAATCTATCATTTGGTCCTAGGGGAGCAATAATTGACGATGAGATTAACAGGTTTACCTATGTATGCGATCGATTGACATATGCTGTTGATGATGGAGAGATAAATCCATTATTTTGTATTGCTGCCGGAAATGATGGTACTTTAGAAAGTCCATTTAACAGAGTTCAATCTCCTGCGGATATGGTAAATGGATTGGCAGTAGGGGCATATACGTTATCTCCACTTAATGATAAATATAGAGCACCATATAGTTGTGTCGGACCGGGAAGAGAAGGTGCCAAGATCAAACCAGATATACTTGAATTTGGAGGTTATACTGATAGACCTTTTATTTCTACTAAATCGGGCAATCTAATTATGGGAACTGCGGGAACAAGTCTGGCAGCTCCAGTAGTGGCTGGTAAGATAGGGTGTCTAATGGCAGCATCGGATCAGATTGTTCCCCACTTAGGAAGGGCTTTGTTGATCCATTCAGCAGAATCGCAAGGGTTGGAAGGAAATGTAGAGAACGGTTTTGGATTTTGCTTGGATGGTGTAGAAGATATACTAAATTGTTCGGACAATAAGGTTACAATACTATATGAGGGAGAAATCACTTCTTCAGCAACAGTTAAGCTGCCAATATTTGCGCCTGGGATTAGTGAAATTCATGGAAATGCTGATATTAAGTGGACAATTTGTACAGTTGTAAATCCAAACATAAATGATCCTGATGCATATACAAATAACTGTATAGAAGACACATTTTATCCAAACGATATGAGATTTCCTTTTAGAAAAGGTACATCAGAAAAAAAGTTGAATCTTCTGAAGGATGCTGATATTGTTGTAGCCCGAGAATTAATAAAAGAAGGATATATTAAGTCAGAATTACCTGTTTCCAAGCCGGCAAAAAAACATTTTGCAGAAGCCGATTTACGAAATAGCGATTTTAAATGGGATACCATCATTCGCAAGGATGTAAGAATGAGATGCAGTTCATTGTTGAACCCATTTATTTCTTTGCATGCAATCGGTAGAGATGAATATGAACATGAAAAAATAAAATATTTCGTCGTAATAACGATTGATATTCCAAATTTTAAGGGTAGTCTTTATGATCAGATTTTACAAACTTATGATAATCTTCTACCAATTCAGATTCAGAATGTAAACCGTATTATGACACAAATAAATTAAATAGGTGTGATGGTTCTATGAAAAATGGGACTGTCACACTTTTTTGTTGCAATGGGGGATTATACATATATCAATTTATATATAAAAATTTTTCTGGGAGGTTAAAATCTTCCGGATTTTTTTGCCTGTGACTTGAGGAAATACCTCAAATATTTTTCAAGGAGGGTAATTCACATGGAATTACAGGTTTTTAAGAATTCGGAGTTTGGCTCAGTACGCAGCACTATAGACGGTTATACATTATTGTTGACGACAGGTGGTTAGCAGCATTGTTTGACTTTTAATAGTGCATTTACGACTGCAATATTTTATGCTATATTCGAAACAAATCCTAAGAGAGCAAGGAGATGTTGATATGCAAAACGAATTAAGCGTTAACGAAATATTAGTGGTAGCATCTGAGGCAGCCGGAAACGAATATAAGCTTATAAAGGGTAAAACAATTATGGCGGAAAGCGTATTGGACACAGACGAAACAATTGCGTTGTGTACGCCCTATTCTAAATATCATGCACCGCAGGGGATGTATTGGGCGGATATTACTTCCGTCCAATATGATATTCTAAACAGCTATGATACGGCTATAGTTATTTTTAGATTACAAGGAAGAAAAATGGTTATACTTCATTGGAACGATTTAAAAGAGTTGTTTAGAACAGATAATATGAGGTATAGCGAAAGGGCAGGTAACCACTGGAAAGTTCATATTCATGATGATGGACGAATCAGAGTGGGGAAAAATTCAAATTCTATACCATGTAAAATTGTGCAATACACGGGTAAACAATAAAGTATGAGAGCATCGCTTCGGCGGTGCTCTTATTATGCAGAAATGGAGGCAATAGAAACAGAACGTACACAGATGGTTAATCAGAATCGTGAAAGACTTGCCTGGCTTGATATCTACAAGAAATACCATAATGTAAATGAGATAAGCAGACGTATGGTTGTGGATCTGATAGACCATATCAGAATCTATGAAAATACCGGTGTGGAAATCGTCTGGAGATACCAGGACGATTTTAGTAGAATGGCAGATGTGTTCGATAACCTGTCTGATGAAGTCAAGAATCATCTTTCGGAGGTGCAGAATGGCAAGGAAGAGTAGAAAGAATACGGAATCAGTTACCGCACCTGTACAGGAAAGTACTTTTTATGCAACGGCGATATATGTTCGTCTGTCTATTGAGAACAGTGGTAAGGACTATGATGGCGATTCCATCGCAAATCAGATTAGCTTTTGTAAAAACTATCTGGCAGAGCAGACAGACTTGAAATTATGCGATATTTATCAGGACAACGGCGAGAAGGAAACTAACTTTGACAGACTAGAGTTCAAAAGGATGATGGATATGACAGCCTTACTTCTGATGATTCCACTTAAAAATATGATTAATGATGTGTATGCCAAGGATATTTCAAGGAAGATTATCACATCCTTTAGGGCAAGACAGGAGAAGGGTGAGTTTCTTCCAGCATTTGTCCCCGTGCCAAAGAGCAGATTGGAGAAGGCGGATGCTGCAGAAGATGATTTGAATGATGTGGTATGGGCGACTTTAAGGAAACTGCTGGAGATGACGGACGTATTGAAGTGTAAGCTTGATAAGCAGAAGTCAGAGCAGGCTAATGATAATTTTATCCTGGCTAGGAAACTTTCGGAGTTGCAGAGAGATAAAGAAAAATGTGAATCTGACAGATTCGCCAATGTGGACTAGTTTATGTTAGGAAATCTTGATAAGAGTGTGTACCAGACAAGACGGGCGGAACTGAATAGGACTGCCATGAAGTTGGAAGAAGAAATTAGTGAGACTGAGCGAAGGCTTAAGGATTCGCAGATGGCATGGCTGAGACCTATGGGAAAATGAAGAAGGGCTGTCTGCTGGTAGATGATCCCTTCTAGGATGTATAGGACTGTTGTTAGTGTAAAATTATAGTTGGCAAAATAAACTGGATATTTTAGTTATGTAAACTAAAAAGGAAGTAGAGATTAAATCCCTACTTCCCAATCATACAGTTTTTTTTTATGATATTAATTGCTGAGATTAATACAAAGGAGACTGTATGATGAATACTATTGTAAACGAGAAACTCGTATCATTCAAGGAGTTAGAGAAAAAAATTTATTCTTATGTGTGCGAGCTTGCCAGGGAAATAACTCAACAAATGCTGGAATCTTATGATGAAGAGCTTGCTAAATCAAGAGATAAAAAGGTCTACAGGGGAAAAGGAAAACGAAAAACATCCATCAAAACCATTTATGGCGAAGTTGAATATTCCAGAAATGTCTATCGTACTGAAACAGAGGATGGACAGGTAGCACATATATTTTTGCTTGATCAGGCTATGCATATGGACAAAATAGGTCTCATTTCAACTAATCTTGCAGAGAAGATAGCATTAACAGTAACAGAGTCCCCTTACCGTGTGACAGCGGAACAAATCAGCAGTACCTGTGGTCAAAGCATCAGTGCAGGCGGTGTCTGGAACATGATGCAGCGTCTTGGGGAGCGAATAGATGAAGAAAAAGAAAAACAGAACCGCAGCACACTTGTAAATAAAACCATGCTTGCCGGAATGGAAAAAAGTAACGATTTTCATGCAAAACGAGAGGCCTGTATTAGAAAAAAATATGCAGCGGATGAAATAGGGCAAAGAATACTGAATGGAGATGGAGGAAGCTGGATTAAAGAACCATACGATCCAGATACAATTTTCCAACTTGATAGATATCATATCTATCAGGAAATCCTTAGAAAAATCAGCAACAAAGATGCCCAGAAAGAAATTCGTAGACTCTTTGATGAAGAAAAAATGGATGAAATGCTGGAATACATTCAAATCTACGCAACAAGTGTTGCAAGCCAGGATGAGAATGATAAATCGAGTAAAAAAGCAATGGAGTTATATCAATATTTGAATAATAAGGATGGGTTATTACCATATGATAAGCGAGGAATAAATATACCTGCTCCGGAAAAGGGAATTCTTTATAAAGGAATGGGAATTCAGGAAACACAAAACTGTACTGTTATTACATTACGAATGAAACACCGTAGAATGAGATGGTCAGTAAATGGAGCGAATAACCTTGCAAAAGCACTTTATCGTAAAGAGAACAGAGAACTGGTAGAAACAATAGACAGATATACAGATGGACTGGTATTTACCATGCAGATGCAGGAAATCATAGAAACATTAAGTGCAGCAAAGGCACCGAAGAAAGATGGAAAAGGAAATCCATACGCAGACAGATTCAATCATCATATGCCACTGTTTGAAGCAATGCAGACGGTATCAAGAAAAGCATTTAAAAGAGCATTTGGTTATTAGAACCAAAATCCTGTCAGGGGCTCTGCTTGGCAAACAAAAAAGAAGAAAATATTATTCAAGAAAAACAATGAGGAAGTTGCCAACGTTTACTTGACACAAACTCGGCTCTGTTGTTGGATTGAAAAAATACGATTTTGATGGTACAATAAGTTATCCATTTTGTGAAACTTGATATTTGAAGATTTGGTATGGTTAAGAACAATATTGAAGTTGATGTAAAAGTAAAATGTATAGAGAATGGAACAACCCAGGCACAGATTGCTGAGGATATTCAGACCATAAAGTCATATGTGAATCGTGTGATTTAGAAGCCAAATGGGGTGGTGAATAATACCTTTGTGCAGATGATGGAAGCGCTGGGGTATGATATAGAATTGACTTATGTGAAGAGGGAAGGGCAATAGTGGCATGAAGCATTATCGATTATTTCAAGCTTGGCAGAATCAAGATAAAGCTTATACGGATTTCATAACAAGGATTATACATGATGTTGTTGAAATGGAAACAAAAGAAGGAATAGATATAGAGGTAATTAGATATCCTGCGCAAGATGAATCTGGCTCTCCAGATGTAGTTGATATGGTGTGGGAACAAATTGCGGATAGTGACATATTTGTTGGTGATTTGACTGGTATTACACAAGTTGGCGATCATACAGTTTCAAATCCGAATGTAATGTATGAAGTGGGTATTGCAGATGCATTGTTGGGTGAAAAGAGAGTTATCTTATTATGCTCAAAGGATACAGATATATCTAAATTAGCCTTTGACATTAATCATAAAAGAATAAGTCAGCTTAATAAGAATAACACAAGGGCTGCGGATTTTTTGCATGAATGGATTGATGCGGCAATATTAGAATGTGATGTGCAACAAGTACAGAAAGATTTTGTGTTTAAGGACTTATATGATGACTTATATGTTGTGTATAACAATTTAATGAGGATTATTCATGCAGAAGACTATACTTATTCAACTGGAGTATTGCCGCCGGAAATCACTGACATGGAGTGCAGATTAAAAAGTGCCGTACTGAATGAACTAATGCTTGCTATAGATTATAGTTGCGTAATAGAACGATTGAAAAATGAGATACGTGCCTTGTATGATTCAAACAATAGACGGTATTTGACAGATGTTATTCGTATATATAAGGCACTGGATAAGTATAATTGGTTTGTACACTCAATCCAAAAGAATGTTTTTCTCACTGAAAATGATATGAAATATGAAGCGTTTTTGCAAAATACAAAAGCCTTTTATCTAACAGGTGTTAATGGGATAGAAGATTTGTATGGATCAATTTTATTTGATGAGAAATTTATTTATATCAATGGGAATCCTCCATTTCAAAATGTGTTTTTTAGAGAGATGTTTACTGATGATGTAAAGGTGGCGTGTCATTTTCAAAATGTTCCTGTGGGAGACAGTGCATTGACAGGACTGAAAACAAAAACATATTCGATAAATTCAGATGCAATCAGCACATATGCTAAATATATCAGAGAAGTTCTCCTGGCAGTATATGAGTTTATGGATAAGATGAACTTTTCTCCAACGAACACCACACTAGATATAAAGAGCAATACTATTATTGTGTGGGAAAAGAACAGCTAATTTCTGCCATTTAAAAAATGGCAGAAAAAATTGTTAGACCTATCTTGACATACGCTGATGAGGCACACCACAGCTCGGCCAACACATACCAGAAGGTAATGAACTATTTTACACCAAAGCTGTGGCTTGGAATGACAGCGACTCCTGATAAACGAGATGATGATATTGAAGGAAAAAATATTTACCAGATTTTTAACTATCAGATTGCATATGAGATTCGTTTGCAGCAGGATAGATGAATCAGTCGAATTATCGAATAAGTTTAATCAGACGATTAATCCTGAGACAGGCAGATTTTTCCGTACAATTGCATTAAATGGAGATGCCACAGAGGAAGAGAGGCAGAGAGCCTTTGAGTGGCTTGCGATGGATGAAAATACGTTAGATACCGCGAACCAATCTAATGCCAAGCAGATATTTGACATGGAAGGAAAAATGCAGCCACTGGATTATATTTTTTCTGTAGAGATTTTAAATGAGGGTGTTGATATCGTGGAGGTAAACCAGGTCATCATGCTCAGACCGACGGAGTCACCAATTTTTACTATATGGGAGAGTTTGATATAGTTGATGTGTGCGCTGCCAGAAAGCGTGATAACAATGGCAAAGAGTGCGATATCACCAAGTTTGAGATGAAGATGCACCACCCTGTAAGAGAGGATCTGCTTCGATATCTGCAGAGCAATTTACAACAAAACCTACAAAATAATACACAGGAGCTTAAGGCAATATGAAAACAGTACGCGTAGTGGCTGCCGGCGGATGTGACATTGATTGAGAAGATTGGAGAGGCACTGTATGAAACCCAGGACAGCAAAGAGCATGGAGCTATATGATATATTGCTTAGGCGCGGGTATCCGGAGCCGTTTTGCGATGAGATAACGAAAAACCTAAATACCGACTGGACAGCTCAAAGGATGATGGGATAGTTGCTTCCATTATGGCTCTAGACAGATGCCTTAGAAATGAAGGAGAGCCAAGAGAAGTGTTTACGATGAGAGAGGATTATTGGCGTTTTAATAAAAAAGCCAGAGGTCAATGTCTCTGGCAAAATGTATATTATATTAAGTTTGCTAAGTTCGTCCAATTTGCAT
>ENA-OYZP01000503-OYZP01000503.1-human-gut-metagenome-genome-assembly--contig:-NODE-503-length-9890-cov-8.146823_pt1 | contig 9890 bp, 5 predicted proteins | sample MGYA00244078_ERZ653480 | MGnify/ENA primary metagenome ERZ653480 (study PRJEB26926, sample SAMN06165131) | human gut metagenome | biome: ENVO:00009003; feature: ENVO:2100002; material: ENVO:00002003... | reverse complement strand
TATGCGATCGTCGGCAGCGTCAGATGTGTATAAGAGACAGTTATAAGGGTATACGCACAATTCACTTTTTAAAATTCCAAAACTTTTTTCAATAACTCATGTTAAAAAACGTCCTTATAACAAATTGTGTCTGAATTGTGTATGTGTTACAGTAGCTTTTCATGTCTTATATCATAAAAAAATCAGCTATACTTTTTATTGTATAGCTGATTACCATAACAACCAGTAACTATTCTAAATTGCACTTCCCATATTCATAAAACTGCACGATACTCGTATTTTGTCTGCACTCCGTTTTGGACCTACTAAACAGTTCCTTCTGTGTGCTTCGCATAATAATAAAATATCACAGCACCAATACCAAGGCACATGACAGATACCACCCATGCCATTACACTGCCATCAACAGTCCACTTCAAAATACCGGTCTCTGTCCTTATAACAGCAAACGCATTTGCGGTAATATGACCAATCATAGCCGCATACACATGCCCTGACTTATACATAAAAGCTGCAAGCACAAGGCCAAGTAAAAACGCATAGACAAACTGCACTATATTAAAATGAATGAGCCCAAACAAAAGCGCCGACAAAAATACCGCCTGTGGCACATTCATTATTTTGCGCATATTTCCAAATACAATGCCTCTGAAAACGAGCTCCTCCATAATCGGAGAAAGAATTGCCGAGCCAATCAGCTCAATTACAAGAGCGCTTGCATAAAAGCTCTCATTCGCCCTGGCATATCCTTCTGAGAGCCCGATAAGCGGTGACATGATGATGATATTATTGAGTGCAAATGAAATGAAAAGTGTAATCACAATCACCCAGAGCACATTTATAAATAGTGCCCTGTCTATCTTTGGTTTTTTAACAAACATCTGCTGTGTCGGCTTATAGCTTGCAAAATACATAAACGGTATTGTAATTGCTGCAGATATTATCTGCGCTATCATGTATGTCGAAGCTGTGTGTCCGATAAACGCAAAAATAAAGTACATTGCGCTCAGAAAAACAATGTAGTAAAGCACAATCGGGACAATTATCTCCCACACTATCGCTCTTAATTTTAAATTCTTATTCATGAAATCCCATTCCTATCTACTGTTTATAACCTCAGGTCTCAATGCATTGCATTTTCATAAAAGCTAATCGAAAAGCCTGGAAAGTACATCAGGAAGCTGCCTTATATCATCTATCACAGCTTTTGCACCGGCACTCACCATCTCGTTAACATCTCCAAAGCCAAAGCTTACCGCTATGCTTGGCACATTGACACGATTTGCTCCCTCGATATCAAACATAGTATCTCCGATTAAACACATCTCATCCCTTGGAATGTCTGACCACCGGCGCATCACCTCGTTAAGCACCTCTTCCTTTGTATCTATCCTGCCGTCAAATGTAGCTCCGACCACCTCATCAAACATATCCAGTATTCCAAAATGCTCCAAAATACGCTCACACGATTTTTCCGGCTTCGATGATGCAAGTCCTATCCTATAGCCGGCTGCTTTAAGCGCCTCTATGCATTCCTTTACTCCCGGAAAAAGCGAACATTCAAATATACCTATTTTGTTATAGCGCTCTCTGTACTTTTCGACCGCTTCAAGTGCTCTCTCCTTAGTAAATCCGTAATGCTCCATAAATGTGTTTATGAGCGGCGGTCCTATAAAGAAAAACAGGCTGTTTCTGTCAGGCTCATCTATGCCAAAGTGCGAAAGTGCATATTGTGCCGACTTTGTGATGCCCTCTGATGAGTCAATCAGCGTTCCGTCCAAATCAAATAATATTGCTTTCATTTGTTATCTCCATTGCTTTAAATTTATTGTATTTTTAATTAAAATGCTAGGTCAGTATCTCATTTAACACGCGTCCGACAGCATCGGCAAACTCGTTGATACTCTTTATCTTCACGAGACTTCTTCCGAATATCTTTGTTGCAAGCTCACTGTCATGCGCACTTCCCATGAAGATGCCAATTACGTCTATTCCATGGTTTTTAAGCCTCTGCACCTCATTTACGGTGTCCTTAACAGCAAGAGCATCAGTGTACTCCCGGTCCTTATAAAAGGCTCCCTCCCCTGCTATCTGATCATCCTGTGGACTTGCATCCGAAAACATGAAAAGTAACTTCTTTGGCTTTGGACTCAGCTCCATCAGATGTGATGCCGCGCGCAGAGCAAGGCCATCCCTGTTATTTCCTGCCGCAACAAAATGAAACAGCTCATCCTCCACACCATAATCATCATATTCCTTAAAAATATGCATCACCGTGTAGCCTCTTATGCTGCAGTATGAGTAAATCTGCACCGGTATGCCACAATTTGTCAGGCTCTTTGACAGTACATATGCCTGTGCTGCTATTTTCTGCTGCATCTGTTTTCTGGAAGAAGACGCATCCATCAGTATGTCGACAGAAAAGCCCGGCGTCTCCACCTCATCTTTTCGCTCAAAAACACGCGGATTGTCCAAGTACAAGGCCTTCCATACTCTCGCAGGCTTTATACGCCCGTGTGTTGAAGCATCCATAAATGTCTCATCTGCTGTCTCCAGGTGCATTCTAAGGCTTTCTGTAAGTCTCCTTATACTGTTTTGATACACTGCCATGTTTTTTTCAAAATGCTCTTTATTCTTGTCGTATTGCATGGCTGCCTCTTTTGTAAATGCAAGAATTTCCCTGCGCTCTCTTTTGTTGTCAATCTCATCAGGTACAGTCTGCTTTTTCTCCGATGAAATACCTCTGGTAAAAAGCAAGTGACAGTTTTTGTGATTTCCTACACAGAGCTTTTTCTCCATCTCGGCCTGCTGCCTGTCAGAATACATGCTTTTTCCAAAGCAGGCTGTCACGTACCGCTTCGCTTCTATTGGATCTTTCTGCAGTGCAAACTGCAGCAGATATCTCTTTGAATGCTCCATAGACAAAGCTGCTGTGTCCGAAGCCACATTTTTATCATAAAAGCTATTCGCTCTGACATACTGTGTGCTGACTTTTCCTATTGAGTGAAATGCTCCTGCTACCTTCTGTAAAAAATATATGCCCTGTGGCTTTGCCACCTTTATCGGCTTATACGAGAAATACTTCCACAGATTTTCTCTAGTTTTCACTATAATCTCATCCGTTGTCATATCAGGTGTAAAACAAAAAGCATGCAGTATCTCTTCATCCTCTTTGCAAAGACCTGATGGCTTTCCAAGTATCCTTCTGCAATGTGCATTTCTGATTATATCAATCCTCGAATACTCCCTGTTTTTATTGACTCCTGCAAGGCTCTTTTTCGCGTACTCAAGCCTTAAATCATATAAGGCAGGCCTCGTTTGTCTCTCCTTTTCATACAGGGCATTTTCCAAACCTATCCATAAAAGGCCCTCATAAAGCATGGCGTTTTTCCCTGTCAGCTGATTGAATAAAGCATCTATCTTATCATGCTCATACCACTTGTATTCAAGCCCAATAATCAGATTAAGGTAAATATCCGCAGTGCCATCCGGTGCAAATGCCAGAAAAAGCGGCTCTATGTCATAATCACAGGCCGCCATCCATATGAAGTTTCTTGCTCTTTTTGCTTCCTTTATATCCTGTTCTTCCATATGTTCCATTCCTTCATATGTCACAAGCTCATATCAACAAAACAGCTGCTCTCTGCTCATCTTCCTTGAGATTCTTGCACGGATTGTATCACGGATAAGAGTCTGCTCATACTCATCAAAGCTCTTGTTTGTTATACCCATATCCAGAGCTGTATATATATTTAAGCCCTTTTCCATCATACCAATTGAACCGATGAGACCACGCAGATCAAGTGCTTTTGATGATATTTCGCCATTTTTGCACTTGGTATGCAGTTCAAGAAATACCTCCGCAAGCTCATTTGCTCCCTCTTCACGTATTGCAGGATAATGCTCCTTTATGAGCTTCACAAGGCTCTCTTTTGAAATCATAGGCATCCGGATTACCGCAAAACGTGATACAAGAGCCTCATTCAGCTCCTTTGTGCCTGCATAGCCGTAATTCATCGTGGCAATAAATCTTGTTGCCGGATGAAGCGACAGTCTGTCATAGCCCGGCACATCTATTGTACGTCTGAAATCCAGTGTGGCATGAAGCACTGCCATAGCCTCACTTTTTGCCATATTTATCTCGTCAAGCACCGCAAAGCCGCCGGTTTTTGCGGCTGTATACACAGGTCCCGGCCTGAAGGATACCTCTCCGGCGCTAAACGTATCGGTTCCGATAAGTGATGCTGCATCCATATTTACGTGAAATGACACATCCCAGCGTGGTCTGTTAAATACACCTGCCAGATTCTCTGCGAAAAGATTCTTTCCTGTGGCCTTTTCTCCTACTAAAAGCAGATTTTCTCCACATAAAACGGCGGTTATAGCCTGCTCCCACACATCGCTTCCGTAATAAAACTGTGTAGGCACTGGGATTCTTGACTCATACTCCTTGTCCACCGGATACTGCGAGCGAAACTTTTCAATTTCCTTAATCAGATTTTCTGAAATGCCAAGCTCTCTTAATTTGTCCAACAAGCTCATCGCTTCCTTTCATGTCAGATATTTTAACTGCTCCAGGCCATACATACTCAAAACCGTACACAGTTTATGCTTTACGTTATATTGTCATGCGATATATTATTTCTTCACGCCCTTGGTGTCACGGTTTGCAATGTGCAGCCTGTGAAGCGCCACCTGCTTACCCTTTACCTCGACCTCTTTTTCCTCCTGGTCATTAAGCAGATAAATGTCAGTAAGCTCATCCTCTCTGTCAAGCCTCATTCCCCTGACACCTACTGCTGCCTTTTTCTTTTCAGGAATAGTGCCACAGTCGATTCTAAGGAACATTTCTTTCTTTGAACGCATTACGATTGTAGCATTCTCTGAAAGCATGTCAACAAACAACAGCTCATCATCATCCATGAGCTTTGTGGCCTGCGAGGTCTTTCGTGTCACCACAAACTCAGCACCATCCACGAGCTTTATCATGGCTGACTTCGTTCCAAATATAAGCTTGTGCTTTTCAACATCCATAAGAGGTGCTATAAATACTATATCCTCCTTGCTGCTGTCATAGTTGCTTACATTGTCAATAGGTGTGCCCTTGTCACGGAATTTGCCGTAAGGCAGGTCTAACACCTTGACAAGATGCATGTTTCCGTTGTTTGTGAAAATGCACAGCTTATCTATATTTTTGACCTTTAATATCAGCTTGTTCTCTGCGTCAGCTGTATCTTTGTTTCTATCATAGGTTGAAGTATCTACTGTCTTCACATAGCCGAAGCGGTCCATAAGCAGCACTACATCCGATACCTCAAGCTCTTTTTTGACCACAACAGCTTCCTCGAGATTGTCAAGCTCCGTGCGTCTGTCCCTTGCATATTCCTTGCGGAACGCTTTAAGCTCCTTCATAATGACCTTTGCCATGGATGAGCGATGCTCTAAAATATCGCTGTACTCTGCAATCTTTGCCCTGGTCTCCTCGTGCTCCTTAATCAGAGCCTCAATTTCGAGTCCAATCAGCTTGTACAGACGCATTTCAAGGATAGCAGCTGCCTGACGCTCAGTAAAGCAAAGCTGGGCTGCCATGGCTTCTGAAGCCTTTGACTTGAATTTAATTCCCTCTGTCTCTCCGTTTATGAGACATGCCTTTGCCATTTTCTGGTCACGGCTTCCTCTTAATATTTCAATAATCAGATCTATCACGTTGCAGGCCTTTATGAGTCCCTGCTGTATTTCTTCTTTCTCCTGCTCCTTTGCAAGAAGTGTCTCATACTTTCTTTTTGCAATCTCATACTGGAAATTGACATGGTGCCTTATTATTGGTATAAGACCAAGCGTCTCAGGTCTTCCATTTGCGACGGCCAGCATATTTACACCGAAAGTGTCCTCCAGCTTTGTCTTTTTATACAAAAGGTTCTTAAGTGCCTCAACATCAGCACCTTTTTTTAGCTCTAAGACAATTCTTATTCCCTCTTTCGATGATTGGTTGGTTATGTCCACAATATCCGTTGTCGCCTTTGACTCGACAAGTGAATAGACATCATTTAAGAATTTTCCTATATTGGCACCAATCATTGTGTATGGGATTTCCGTAATGACAAGCTTGTCCTTTCCTGCCTTGCCCTTCTCTATTTCGATTCTTCCACGGATTTTTATCTTTCCCTGTCCGGTCTCATATATTGCTGCAAGATCATCCTGATTTGCAACAATGCCTCCTGTCGGAAAATCAGGCCCCTTTATATACTGCATCATCTCGGCTGTGGTGATATCAGGATTTTTCATATAAGCAATCACACCGTCCACCACCTCGCCAAAATTGTGTGGCGGAATGCTTGTCGCCATGCCGACTGCTATACCCTCAGCTCCATTTATCAAAAGGTTCGGCACCTTGACCGGAAGCACCTCTGGCTCTTTTTCTGTCTCGTCGTAGTTTGGAATGAAATCAACCACATTTTTGTCAAGATCAGCAAGATATGCTTCCTGTGTGATTTTTTGAAGTCTTGCCTCAGTATAACGCATGGCAGCGGCTCCGTCTCCCTCGATTGAGCCAAAATTACCGTGTCCATCAATAAGCGGCATGCCCTTTTTGAAGTCCTGTGCCAAAACAACCATCGCATCATAGATTGATGAATCACCGTGTGGATGATATTTACCCATTGTATCACCGACTATACGCGCACTCTTTCGGTATGGCTTGTCGTACCTGATGCCCAGCTCATGCATATCATAAAGTGTACGCCTTTGTACAGGCTTAAGCCCATCGCGCACATCCGGCAGGGCTCTTGCTATAATGACACTCATCGCATAGTCAATATATGATTTCTGCATCAGCTCCGAATATTCGGTCTGAATTATATTGTTGTCTACATTGTTATCTATATTTCTATCCATGTCTTTCTCCGATTATAAATACTGCTTAACTATTCAGAACCACTGAGAACCAAAAGCAGAAGCGTCATGCTTACACATCCAGCTCCGCGTCATGCGCATGCTCGTATATGAACTCTTTTCTCGGTGGCACATCACTACCCATAAGCAGTGATGTCACATCATTTGCCAGGCGCCCATCCTCTATTTCAATACGCTTTAGCATCCTTGTTGCGGGATTTAGTGTGGTATCCCAGAGCTGATCCGCATCCATCTCTCCAAGACCCTTATATCTTTGCAACGTAAACTTGCCTGTATGTGTCTTTCTGTACTTGTCAAGCTCCGCATCGTCATACAAATATTTTTCCTCGCCCTTTGACGGAATAGCCTTGTAAAGCGGAGGCATGGCAACATATACATGTCCCTCTAAAATAAGCTCAGGCATAAACCTGAAGAACAGAGTCAAAAGCAGTGTGGAGATATGAGCTCCGTCCACATCAGCATCGGCCATAATAATGATTTTGTCATAGCGAAGCTTTGTTATATCAAAATCATTTCCATACCCTTCCGAAAATCCGCAGCCAAACGCATTTATCATCGTCTTTATTTCAGCGTTTGCCAGTACCTTATCAATACTTGCCTTTTCAACATTCAAAATCTTGCCTCGAATCGGCATGATTGCCTGAAACATACGGTTTCTTGCCATCTTTGCAGAGCCTCCGGCCGAATCTCCCTCGACTATGAAAATCTCGCACTTAGAAGCATCCCTGCTCTCACAGTTTGCAAGCTTTCCGTTTGAATCAAAGGAAAACTTCTGCTTTGTGAGCAGATTGGTCTTTGCCTTCTCCTCAGCTTTTCTAATCTTTGCGGCCTTCTCAGCACATGATATTACAGTCTTTAAGACCTCAAGATTCTTGTCAAAATAAAGCGGTACCTCGTCATTTGTCACCTTGGCAGTAGCACGGTTTGCATCCTGATTGTCAAGCTTTGTCTTTGTCTGACCCTCGAATCTGGGGTCAGGATGCTTTACTGACACTACAGCAGTCATGCCGTTTCTGACATCTGCTCCGTTGAAATTCGCATCCTTATCCTTTAATATACCAAGCTCTCTGGCATATGAATTGATAATACCTGTAAAGGCTGTCTTAAAACCTGTGATATGCGCTCCACCCTCAGAATTGTATATATTGTTACAAAAACCAAGTATATTTTCATGGAACTCGCTTGTATACTGGAAAGCCACCTCAACCTTTATATTCTCACTCTCTCCTGTAAAGTAAATGACATCATGCAGCTTTTCTATATTTTTATTTAAATCCTTTACAAAACCGATAATACCCTCAGGCTCATGATACTCAATATGCTCTGTCTCATCGCCTCGTTTGTCCTCGTATATGATGGTAAGCTTCGGATTGAGATACGCTGTCTCCTTCAGTCTGTTCTTTACATCCTCTTCCTTGAATCTTGTCTTCTCAAAAATCTCCGGGTCAGGCAGGAAATTAATCCTTGTTCCTGTCTTTTTGGTTTTGCCTATAGTAGGAAGCAGGCCATTTTCAAGCTCCACAACAGGAACACCCTTTTCATATCTGTCATGGTGGATAAAGCCATCTCTGCTTATCTCCACATCCATATATGTGGATAGTGCATTTACAACCGACGAACCGACTCCGTGCAGACCTCCACTGGTCTTATATACAGAATTGTCGAATTTACCTCCTGCGTGCAGTGTCGAGAATACAACACGCGCCGCAGATACACCCTTAGCATGCATACCTACAGGTATTCCACGTCCGTTATCCTCCACCGTACACGAACCGTTTTTCTCAAGAGTTACCCTTATGGTATCACAGACACCTGCGAGATGCTCATCTACTGAGTTGTCCACAATCTCATATATCAGATGGTTTAGTCCCTTTGTTGTGACACTTCCTATATACATACCCGGTCTTTTTCTGACCGCTTCAAGTCCCTCTAAAATTGCTATGCTCTTCTCATCGTATGTTTGCTTCTTGGCCATACTTGTCTCCTACTTCTTTAAATTGCGTAATAATTATATTATCTGCCCTGCCTGCTATCCTTGATATGCGCTAACACCATCGTAGCTATTTTAAATATCATAGCATCATCAAAGGTTCTGATATCAAGACCTATCGCCTTCTCAATACGCTCAAGTCTGTAAACAAGCGTATTTCTATGCACATAAAGCTGTCTTGCAGTCTCTGAAATGTTCAGATTGTTCTCGAAGAACTTGGAGATTGTAGACATTGCCTCCTCGTCATCAAGTATCTGTGGCACCTCATCACCAAATACCTCACGGATAAACATCTCACACAGACTCATTGGAAGCTGATAAATAAGTCTTCCTATGCCCAGCCTGTCATATGCCATAATTTCCTTTTCCACATAAAACAGCCTGCCGACCTCAAGCGCCATTTTTGCCTCCTGATAAGACTCTGCAATCTTTGGAAGAACATCCGTCGGATTGCCATAGCCCACCCGTACCTTAATCATAGCCTCTGCAAGCAGATTGTCAACCAGACTTCCTGCAATAGATGAAAGCTTTTCCTGAAGCTTTGGTGAATCTATATCCTCAACATCCTTTACCAGCACTACATTATGCTCATCCATCGCCACCACAAAATCACCGCTTCTGATATCTGCTAGATTCTTTACAAGCTCAACTGCTATCTCATTGCTGTTCTTTCCGGTATCTATAACATATACTACTCGTTTTCTGTTTTCTATATGTAATTTCTTGGCACGGTTTATTATATCAGAACCAAGCATATTGCCAAGAAGAATATTCTGAATAAAATTATTTCTGTCATATCGCTCTGACTCACCGAGCACAAGTGTACGAAGCTGACAAACTGCCATCCTGCCTATTACAAGATTCTCACTCGTATACGGACAGAACATTACAAGCACATACTCAAGCTCTGAATCAATTTCAACCGCAAATGCGATTGCATCGTTTTTTTCCCTAACATCCTCTTCGGATACTCTGTCTCTTATACACA
>ENA-OYZP01000496-OYZP01000496.1-human-gut-metagenome-genome-assembly--contig:-NODE-496-length-9986-cov-7.203907_pt1 | contig 9986 bp, 10 predicted proteins | sample MGYA00244078_ERZ653480 | MGnify/ENA primary metagenome ERZ653480 (study PRJEB26926, sample SAMN06165131) | human gut metagenome | biome: ENVO:00009003; feature: ENVO:2100002; material: ENVO:00002003... | reverse complement strand
CGGAGATGTGTATAAGAGACAGGACAGAGGCCATGCAGCATCTGCTTGAGGAGGCGGGCTATGAGATAGTTCCATTCACACAAAAAGCTGATGTGTATGTCATAAATACCTGCTCAGTCACCAACATGGCTGACAGAAAATCCAGACAGATGCTTCACAAGGCAAAGAAAAACAATCCGGACTCAATAGTTGTGGCAGCCGGCTGCTATGTGCAGACAAGTGAAAAAGAGGTATTAAACGACTTATCGGTGGACATAGTCATCGGAAATGACAGAAAGCATGACCTTGTAAGGCTGCTTGATGAATACTCTTTGGACAGTGTAAACGATACCGTGGACGATATAAATGACGGAAAGCATGATTTTGAGGAGCTCTTTATAGACCAGACAAAGGAGCACACGAGAGCCTTCATCAAGGTGCAGGACGGCTGTAATCAGTTTTGCAGCTATTGTATCATTCCGTATGCCAGAGGACGTGTCAGAAGCCGTAGGTTTGAAAATGTAATAGCGGAGGTTGAAAGGCTCGCGGCAAACGGCTTCAAGGAGGTTGTGCTGACAGGTATCCATCTAAGCTCATACGGTGTGGATTTTGAGGAAGCTACAGGCCTTCTTGAGCTGATACAGGCGGTGAACGCAGTAAAGGGCATAGAGCGCATCAGGCTTGGGTCACTCGAGCCTAAGATTGTGACAGAGCACTTTGCGAGCGAGCTTTCAAAGCTTGATAAAATCTGTCCTCATTTCCATCTGTCGCTTCAGAGCGGCTGCGATGCAACACTTAAGAGGATGAACAGAAAATATACCACTAAAGAGTACGAGAGAGGCTGTGAGCTTTTGCGTAAATATTTTGTTCATCCGGCCATCACAACCGATGTGATTGTGGGATTTCCCGGTGAGACAGAGGAGGAGTTTGAACAGACTAAGGCATATCTTGAGCATATACATTTTTATGAGATGCATATATTTAAGTACTCAAAGCGAAAAGGCACCCGCGCAGCAGTAATGCCTGACCAGATAGATGAGCAAGTTAAGGCGGCACGAAGCGAAAAACTCATAGCACTCGGTCATGACATGTCTAAGGAGTTCAGGAAATTCTATATCGGAAAGAATGAGGAGGTGCTTTTTGAGGAAAAGGCCGTAATCGGTGATAAAGAATACTTTGTCGGATATACTAAGGAATATGTCAAGGTCGCTAAGAAAACTGACGAAAACCTTGAAAATCAGATAGTTTCAGGCCGTATATCGGGTATGCTTACAGACGAAATATTACTCTTCGAATAATAAAAGGTTGTAATTTTATTACATTTATAATAAAATAATATTACAAGAAGGGCGAAACGTATGGAAAAAAATATTAACAACACACAATTTTTTACAGTTCAAAAGGAGCCTGAGCTTCAGGTAAGCGATGTACTTGAGATTGTGTACAAGGCATTAAAGGAAAAGGGCTACAATCCTGTTAATCAGATTGTTGGATATATTATGTCCGGAGATCCAACATATATCACAAGCCACAATAACGCGAGAAGTCTCATCATGAAGGTTGAGAGAGACGAGCTTGTGGAGGAGGTTCTCAAGACATACATTGAGAACAGCGCATGGGATTAATATGAGGATATTAGGTCTTGATTTTGGTTCAAAGACAGTCGGAGTAGCGGTGAGCGACGAGCTCTTAATCACGGCACAGGGTGTTGAGATAGTGCGCAGGAAGTCGCCATCCAAGCTCAGACAGACTTTGGCACGTATTGAGGAGATTATTGCAGAGTACAAGGTGGACAGGATTGTGCTCGGCTATCCTAAAAACATGAATAACACGGAAGGAGAACGCTGCGAGAAGACGAAGGAGTTCGGTGATATGCTTGCAAGGCGCACAGGTCTTGAGGTCATATACTGGGATGAGCGTCTTACGACAGTCGCAGCCGACCGTTCTATGATGGAAACCGGCATACGCAGGGAGAATCGCAAGGAGTTTGTTGATGAGATTGCGGCGATTTTTATTTTGCAGGGATATTTGGATTATCTGTCAAATAGTCGGTCTTAGTTTTTATGCAGAGAATTAAATTTACTGACCCGCAGACCAATGATGTTGTCGAGTTTGCGGTTGAAGAAGAGACAACACTTAATGGAACACGATATCTTTTAGTTTCCGAAGGAGAAGAAAGCGGAGACTGTGAAGCATATATTTTAAAAGAAGTAAGCACAAAGGATGAAGAGGTGCTTTATCAGATGGTTGAAGACGATGTTGAGTTTTCGGCTATTGCTAAGGTATTTTCTGAGCTTACGGATGATGACACTGCACTTGAATATTAGGATTGCAGTTGTACGTGAAATAAATTTGGAGGTAATATTTTGAAGAAAACAGAAAAACAGAATACAGGTAAGCTTAAGATCATTCCACTTGGAGGATTAGAGCAGATTGGAATGAATATTACTGCCTTTGAGTATGAGGACAGTATTATTGTAGTAGATTGCGGATTGTCATTCCCTGAGGACGATATGCTGGGAATAGATTTGGTTATCCCTGATATCACTTATCTTAAGGAGAACATCGATAAGGTCAAGGGCTTCTTTATCACTCATGGACATGAGGATCATATCGGTGCTATTCCATATGTGCTTAAGGAGATAAATGTACCGATATACGCTACAAAGCTTACCATCGGAATTATTGACAGAAAGCTTGAAGAGCATGGCATGCTCAAGACTGTCAAGAGAAAAGTCGTAAAATACGGACAGCATATCAACCTTGGCTGCTTCAGGGTTGAGTTTATAAAGACTAACCACAGTATCCAGGATGCGGCAGCGCTTGCTATCTATTCACCGGCAGGTATAGTTGTTCATACAGGCGATTTCAAGGTAGATTATACACCTGTATTTGGAGATGCAATCGACCTTGCAAGGTTTGGTGAGATTGGAAAGAAGGGCGTGCTTGCACTCATGTGCGACAGTACCAATGCAGAAAGACCGGGCTTCACACAGTCTGAGAAGTCTGTCGGAAAGGTATTGGACGGTATCTTTGAGGATCACAGGAAAAACAGAATTATCATTGCTACATTTGCATCAAATGTAGACCGTGTGCAGCAGATTATCAACTGTGCGGAGAAGTATGGCAGAAAGGTAGCCATCGAGGGACGAAGCATGGTAAATATCATTTCGATAGCCTCAGAGCTTGGCTATCTGTCGCTGCCTGACAATATTCTTATAGATGTAGAACAGCTTAGAAGCTATCCTGATGAGCAGACTGTCATCATCACGACAGGAAGCCAGGGAGAGTCAATGGCAGCTCTTTCACGTATGGCAAATGGTACCCACAGAAAAGTATCCATAAAGCCAAACGATACCATCGTATTCAGCTCAAACCCTATACCGGGAAATGAGAAGTCGGTTACAGGTATCATCAATGAGCTCATGATGAAGGGTGCAGACGTTATATTCCAGGATGTCCATGTTTCCGGTCATGCGTGCCAGGAGGATATCAAGCTTATTTATTCTCTTGTCAATCCAAAGTACGCAATCCCTGTTCATGGAGAGTACAAGCATCTTGTGGCACAGGCCAAAATAGCCGAGCAGCTCGGATATGATACAGACCACATCAAGATCCTTTCATCAGGAGATGTGCTTGAAATCAATGAGGACGGTGCCAAGGTGACAGGCAGAGTGCATGTGGGCAATGTCATGGTCGATGGACTCGGTGTAGGAGATGTAGGAAATATCGTGCTCCGTGACAGACAGCGTCTGGCTGAGGACGGAATCATCATTGTTGTGATGACACTTGAGGCAGGCTCAGGACAGCTGCTTGCAGGTCCTGATATTGTATCGAGAGGATTTGTATACGTGCGCAATTCTGAGAGCCTGATGGATGAGGCGAAATGCGTGCTGGATGACACAATGGAGCGTCTGACAGACAACAATGTGACAGACTGGGGCAAGATAAAGACAGAGGTAAAGGATGCATTGGGAGACTTTGTTTGGAAGGAAACAAAGAGAAGACCGATGATTATACCTATAATTATGGAAGTGTAGGAATAGCTTATGGATTTTAACAAGGCTTTATTTGGTTTTATAAGGGTTGCTTTTTCAATAATGATTGCTCTTTTAGTGCTGTTTGCGGGCATAAAAATCTGCAGCATCTGCTATGATTTTGGCTACAGAGTTTTTACTGAGCCTGCCATGACAAATGGCGATGGTCAGGATGTACTCGTTCAGGTGGAAAAGGGCATCTCCGCAGAGGAGCTTGGACAGCTTTTAGAGGACAAGGGCCTTGTAAGGGATCACAATTTATTTTATCTCCAGCTTAAGCTGTCTGCTTACTCAGGACATATAAAGCCAGGGATATACACACTCAACACTTCAATGACGGCAAAGGATATGATGGTAATCATGTCCTCCGACAAGAGCGATGAAGAACAGACACAGACTACGGAGCCTTCGGATACACAGTAATTATCCGTTAAGCGCATTTGTGTCAATAATTAGATTAGGAAATACAAGAATGATAGTTGATGAGAGACTTGTCACATATATCAATTCCTTGGACAGAGGCAACACGCCTGTATTAGATGAGATAGAGAAGGAAGCCTTAAGAGACTTCGTTCCGATTATCAGAAAAGAGATGCAGAGCTTTTTAAAGCTGCTTCTTGCAATGCAAAAACCAATGCGTATTCTCGAGGTGGGAACAGCGGTTGGTTTTTCTGCCGTTTTGATGGCAGAGTATGCACCGAAGGGTTGTCAGATAGTGACGATTGAAAATTACGAAAAAAGAATACCTATCGCAAAGGCCAACTTTGAAAGAGCCGGGAAGCAGGAGCAGATTACACTCTTAGAGGGCGATGCAACGGAGATACTTCCACAGCTTGAAGGACAGTTTGACATGATATTTATGGACGCGGCAAAGGGACAGTATATCAACTTTATGCCGCAGGTGCTTCGCCTTTTAAAGACAGGCGGGGTGCTGGTGTCCGACAATGTGCTGCAGGATGGCGATATCATAGAATCGCACTATATCGTTGAGCGCAGAAACCGTACCATCTACAAGCGTATGAGGGAGTATCTCTACGAGCTTACACACTCCGATGAGCTGGTGACGGCAGTGATGCCTATAGGCGATGGAATTACGGTGTCAACAAAGCTATAGTAACCGGTGTAGAATATATTGTATGAATACAAAACTGTATGGGAGAAAAAATGAGAAAAATAGAATTACTTTGTCCGGCGAGCAGCCTGGAGGTACTTAAGATAGCAGTTATATATGGAGCTGATGCAGTTTACATCGGTGGAGAGGCATTTGGACTCAGGGCCAAGGCTAAGAATTTCTCGATGGAGGAGATGGCAGAGGGAGTTGCCTTTGCACATGCTCACGGTGTGAGAGTGTATGTTACTGCCAATATTTTGGCTCACAACTATGACCTTGACGGAGTGCGTGAATACTTTACCGAGCTTCACAACATGAAGCCGGACAGACCTGATGCACTGATCATTGCAGATCCGGCAGTTTTCATGATTGCAAAGGAGGTCTGCCCGGAGATAGAAAGACATGTCAGCACACAGGCCAACAACACGAACTACGGCACATATCAGTTCTGGTGGAATCTCGGAGCCAGCCGCGTGGTGACAGCCAGAGAGCTTTCGCTTAAGGAGATAAAGGAGATAAGAGGGCATATAGATGACAGAATGGAGATAGAGACCTTCGTGCACGGAGCAATGTGTATCTCATATTCCGGCCGATGCCTGCTTTCCAACTATTTCACAGGCCGTGATGCGAATAAAGGCGCGTGCACACATCCGTGCCGCTGGAAGTACTCTGTTGTGGAGGAAAAGCGCCCGGGTGAGTATCTGCCGGTATACGAGAATGAGCGCGGCACATATATCTTCAACTCAAAGGACCTTTGCATGATAGAGCATATCCCGGATCTGATTGATGCAGGAATAGACAGCTACAAGATAGAGGGACGTATGAAGACCGCTCTCTATGTGGCAACAGTAGCAAGAACCTACCGCAAGGCGATAGATGATTATCTTGAGTCACCTGAGAAATACGAGGCAAATATGCCATGGTACTTAGAGCAGATAAAGAGCTGTACCTACAGACAGTTTACCACTGGCTTTTTCTACGGAAAGCCTTCGGAGGAGACTCAGATATACGATAACAATACTTATGAGAAGGGCTACACATACCTTGGTATCGTAGGTGCTCCAAATGAAAAAGGCCTCTACCGCATGGAGCAGAGAAACAAGTTCTCAGTTGGCGAGCAGATTGAAATCATGAAGCCAAACGGTGACAATGTGCTTGCAACAGTGCTTGCGCTCGTTGATGAGGACGGCAATGAGATGGAATCCTGCCCACATCCACAGCAGGTATTCTATGTAAAGCTGTCAGAGACACCTGATGAGTTTGATATTTTAAGACGTCAGGAAAATGAGGCTATCGCTTTAGATTAAAATAATTGTTTTTTAGGAATGAATCCGCTATACTAAATTATGGTATTGCGGATTTTTTTCGTAAAAAAATACGGATTATTTGAAAATTTGTTGAAATAATAACTGAAATACAACAGATAGTAATGGAGAAAAAATGTTAAAAATAGCTATATGTGATGATGAAAAAGTATTTAGAGATAATATAAATAAATATGTTGCAGCCTATTTAAATGAAAAAGAGATTTCTTATGAAATAGATACATTTTCATCAGGTAAGGAAATAATTGATTTAGGAATTGAAATTAAACAATACAACATCATTTTTTTGGATATTAATATGGATGATGTTGATGGAATTGTTACGGCACAAAAAATCAGGGAATATAGTTCTGAAATATATATTGTATTTGTGACAGCCTATATAAATTATTCGTTGGAGGGCTACAAGGTCGATGCCATAAGATATCTGTTGAAAAATAATACTAATTTGGAGGCTTCCATAAGCGAATGCATGGATGCCATTCTTCATAAGATGAATTTGGTAGTAAAAAAGAAAAAATTCAAGTTCAATGAAGGAGAAAAGGAGATTAATATAGACAATATACTATATGATGATTATGGCGGTCATTCTTATCACCTTGCTATTGTATGGAATCAATGCAGTCATAAGCATGTGCTTTTACAATCCGATAAATCTGAAAAGTCCGCTTCAAAGTGTTTATCTGTACTATGGCAGTCTGTTTAAGCTTAGTATAGGACAATTTCTGGCATGCTATTTTCCTGTGAAAATAATAAGCTTTATATTGCTTGGCATGTTTTTTATGCTGATATGCGCAGCGCTTGACAATATTATATTTGTGTTCGTTGCTTCTGCAGTGACCGTGGTTATTGAGGCTATCTGCTACACAACGATATCAGGAACCAGCTTCCTAGCCTTCCTTAAGTACATAAATATCATGTATGGAGTCAGGACAGGCAGACTTTTTTCTGATTATGTCAATATCAATCTGTTTGGATATCCGCTTAATACCGGGGTATTGTACGGCTTATTCTGGTTTGTGTGTATAGCTGTATGTATTTTTGCGGTTACAAATTATCTCAATTCGGTGCATGAAAAAAAGCAGCTTATATTGCCCGGCTTTGCCTGCGGTAAAAATACAGGCTGTCATACATCATTATTTTTGCACGAATGCTATAAGGCACTTGTTCCGGGAAAAGTGTTACTTATTTTGATTGCGGCAGCTCTTTTTGTGGTATGGTGGAATCCGGCAGAGAAGCTTTCCTATGACTCGGTTGATGAGGTGTATTACAAGGAATATATGGACAAATATTATGGACCTTTAACTGCAAAAACCAATGAGCTTCTGGATGAAGAAAGAGCAAAATACGACCGGCTGTCAGATAACATTGCTTACGATATGGCACAGGGGAAGAGTGAAAGCTATATCAATATAAAGTACAAGGATGAACTGAGCAGACAGGAGGCTTTCAATAAGGTTACAGCACATGTGGATTACCTTAAGACGTTAAATGAGGGCTGGCTGTTTTTTGAAAAGGGCTATGATATCCTTACCGACAGAACAGACTTCAAAAACCGTGATACAGCACAGGCATTTGTGTATGTTATTCTCCTAATAGCAATAGCCTGCGGTATATGTGGAGCGGATTATGCAAACCATGAAATCCGGCTTTTAAGAACTACCTGTCGTGGCAGGAAGCAGCATATGGGAATCAAATGCATACTTGGCTTTGTGGGCACTGTCACAGCATTTGCACTTGTATATATTGTGCGGCTGTGCAATGTGCTTTTGGCATATGGCACGCAGGGGCTTAATGCTTCGGCGGCAAGTATGGAGCATCTGTGGCGTGTTTCGCAGAATATATCGGTAGGGCAGTATATACTTATCATAATGCTGATGCGCTTTATAGGGGGATTACTGGTCAGCCTGTTTGTTTTTGCGATGTTTAAATACTTAAGAAGCGGCATGTCTGTGATTATATCATGCATCCTTTTTATTGTGCTGCCACTGGCGCTTGTGGCTTTTGGGGTGACGAATGCGCAGTATATGTTGTTAAATCCGCTGCTTTTTGGAAATATATTCTAAAATATATTTTGAATTCACTAGGAAAAACATTACAGACTGTTCCAATGAAATAGATAAAAAGCATCTGTCCGGAAAAACCGGATAGATGCTTTTTACTATAAGACAAAGTTATAACTTTTTATAAAAATCTGTGATGCGGTCCATGCGTGCCCCCATATTCATAAGCAGTGCATCCGCAATAGTAATTGCAGCCATAGCTTCAACAACAACAACAGCACGTGGCACGATAATCGGGTCATGACGTCCCTTGATGGAAATCTCTATATCTTCACCGGATTTATTTACGGTGTGCTGTGTAGCTGCGATTGAAGGAGTAGGCTTTATGGCAGCTCTGAAAATAAGCGGTGAGCCGTCTGTCATGCCGCCGAGAGTACCACCGGAGTGATTTGTCTCTTTTGAAACAGCACCATCCATCATAATAAAGGCATCATTGTTTGTAAGTCCGGTTGCCTTTGCTGCATCAAAGCCATCGCCGATTTCGAAGCCCTTTACAGCTCCGATAGACATAATAGCTTTTGCCAGATTGGCATCAATTTTCTCGAATACAGGATCACCGAGCCCGACAGGAAGACCTGTGATGACACATTCACACACACCGCCTGAGGAATTGAGTGATTTAAGGCATTCCTCCAGATATTCAGAAGCTTTTAGCGCTGCATCGGCATCAGGCATATAAAGTGAATTGTTGTAAATCTCATGGGCATCAAAATTAACCTCATTAATTGTAACAGGACCTATTGATCTGGTGTATGTAAGAAATTTTATGCCAAGGCTCGAGAGCATCTTTACAGCGATAGCACCTGCTGCAACACGGCCTATTGTCTCGCGTCCCGAAGAACGACCTCCGCCTCTGTAGTCTCTGAAGCCGTATTTCTCATCAAAGCAAAAGTCAGCATGCCCCGGACGATAGTACGAAGCAATCTCACTGTAATCCTTTGATTTCTGATTTTTATTCCACACAACCATAGAAACAGGTGTACCTGTAGTCTTTCCCTCAAACACACCGGAGAGAATTTCAACCGCATCATCCTCCTTGCGTGGAGTAGTGAACTTAGACTGTCCCGGCTTTCTTCTGTTTAAAAATATCTGAATATCCTCCTCACACAGCTCAAGCCCTGCAGGAACGCCGTCCACAACGACACCTAAGCCATTTCCGTGTGATTCTCCCCATGTTGTTACCCTAAAAATATTTCCGTATGATGAACCTGCCATGATGGTCTCCTTTTTATATAGTATATAACTATTTAGAACCATAGAGAATAAAAAAGCTGATGCGCCATAGTGTTAATTATTGAGGGATTGCATCCCATGCCTCGAAAAGACATTTTAAATGGGCTGTAATCGTTGCTGGACACACTATTAGGTAGGATGAACGGTAATAGCAACGGTCTTTCTTGTTCTCAAGGAAGCTCCTATAGTTACAATAATAGGTATATTATAAGTCTGTCTCTTATACACATCTGACGCT
>ENA-OYZP01000408-OYZP01000408.1-human-gut-metagenome-genome-assembly--contig:-NODE-408-length-11802-cov-5.705457_pt1 | contig 11802 bp, 9 predicted proteins | sample MGYA00244078_ERZ653480 | MGnify/ENA primary metagenome ERZ653480 (study PRJEB26926, sample SAMN06165131) | human gut metagenome | biome: ENVO:00009003; feature: ENVO:2100002; material: ENVO:00002003... | reverse complement strand
ATATAAATCTGTTATAAAAGTCTGCAATATCTTTTTATCTATACTGGATACTCTATATCCCCCTAACTCCGGTTTAAGATATAATCTGATTTTTTTCTCATAGCCATATAATGTACTTTCCTTACATGTCAGTTTACAATCATTTTCCATCCATAAATCCAAAAAGTCAGCATATGAAATATCCCTATCTACCATTACCTGTCCCACATTTTCATATTCAGATAATGCTTTTCTTCCAGCTATTCTTGCGTCCCTTTTACTAGCAAATCCAGATTTTGATTTATGCTTTCTTTTTCCATCAACACTTGCCATCTTAAATGAATACTCATATACTTTTTGCCAGACCTCAAAAAACGTTCTCTTACCATAATCTCACTCATATAATTCTCCTTCCACATAATGAATATATAAGTAATACTAATAAATCGACTCTTTGAAATCTATGACCTGCGAGGCTAAAAAATTTAACAAAGTATTTTTTCGCGTCAACCAAAATACAAAGTATTTCTTCTCACGTCAACGAACCGCAATTTTTCATTATTTTGCGCCAACAAACTAAAAAAATGTTGACGCGATGTTGACGCGGAGCTATTTAAGATACCTCCTTTAATATGAGAATATAAAAAGAGACTTCCGTCTTAATTTAAACGGAAGTCTCCAAAAAGCCCATAAAATCAAGCTTTCTATTTAGAATTTGCCCTCATCAGCAGCCTGCTGAACAGAAACGGCAACAGCAACAGTAGCACCAACCATTGGGTTGTTACCCATTCCGATCAGACCCATCATCTCAACGTGAGCCGGTACGGAAGAAGATCCAGCGAACTGTGCATCAGAGTGCATACGTCCCATAGTATCTGTCATACCATAAGAAGCAGGACCTGCTGCCATGTTATCTGGGTGAAGTGTACGTCCTGTACCACCGCCGGATGCTACGGAGAAGTACTTCTTACCCTGCTCGATACATTCCTTCTTGTATGTACCTGCAACCGGATGCTGGAAACGTGTTGGGTTTGTAGAGTTACCAGTGATGGAAACACCTACGTTCTCATGATGCATGATTGCAACACCTTCCTGAACATCATCAGCACCGTAACATTTTACAGTTGCGCGAAGTCCGTCAGAGTATGCTTTTTCGTACTCAATGTTAAGCTTTGCAGCCTTGTAATCATACTTTGTCTCTACGAATGTAAATCCGTTGATACGGGAAATGATCTGTGCTGCGTCTTTTCCAAGACCGTTTAAGATAACACGAAGAGGTTTCTGACGAACCTTGTTTGCCTTCTCAGCGATACCGATTGCACCCTCAGCAGCTGCAAATGACTCATGTCCAGCTAAGAAACAGAAGCACTCTGTCTCCTCCTCAAGGAGCATCTTACCAAGGTTACCATGTCCTAAACCTACTTTACGATGATCTGCAACAGATCCAGGAATACAAAATGCCTGAAGTCCTTCACCGATTGCTGCGGCAGCATCAGCAGCTCTCTTGCATCCCTTCTTGATTGCGATTGCAGCACCTACAGTGTAAGCCCAGCAAGCGTTCTCGAAACAAATTGGCTGAATCTTCTTAACCTGATCGTAAACGTTCAGTCCAGCGTCCTTTGTAATCTTTTCAGCTTCTTCGATAGAGCTGATCCCATAGCTGTTTAAAACAGCGTTAATCTGGTCAATTCTTCTTTCATATCCTTCAAATAATGATGCCATTATATCGTTCTCCTTTCCAATTATTCCTGACGTGGATCGATAATCTTAACTGCATCGTCCACACGGCCATACTGACCCTTGGCTTTCTCCCAAGCTGTGTTAGGATCATCACCCTTCTTAATGAAGTCAGTCATCTTTCCAAGAGAAACGAACTGGTAACCAATTACCTCGTTATTCTCGTCAAGAGCGATACCTGTAACATATCCTTCAGCCATCTCAAGGTAACGAACACCCTTCTCTTTTGTTGCATACATAGTACCAACCTGAGAACGAAGTCCCTTTCCTAAATCTTCCAGACCAGCACCTACAGCAAGTCCGTCATCAGAGAATGCAGACTGTGTACGTCCATATACGATCTGTAAGAAAAGCTCTCTCATAGCTGTGTTGATAGCATCACAAACTAAGTCTGTATTTAAAGCTTCCAGAATTGTCTTACCCTGTAAAACTTCTGCAGCCATGGCAGCTGAATGAGTCATACCAGAGCAACCGATTGTCTCAACTAATGCTTCCTCAATGATACCGTTCTTTACGTTAAGAGAAAGCTTGCAGGCACCCTGCTGTGGTGCACACCAGCCGACACCGTGTGTAAATCCTGAAATGTCCTCAATTTTCTTGGAATGAACCCACTTTCCCTCTTCCGGGATAGGAGCTGGCTCATGCTTTGCGCCCTTTGCTACAGGACACATGTTTTCAACTTCCTTTGTGTAAATCATCTTAAGACTCCTTTCGCATGTTAATTGTAGATAAACTCGTTATCATTCGACATACCGCTAATATTTTTGCATATTTTTTTCCTAAAGTCTAGTGCAAATTCGCACTTTTTTAGATACAACTACTATTTTTCTTTTTTTGCCACAATATGGTCTGCATCCTTGTAGATATGGTTTGCCGGAATCACTCCGCGGACAGAAGAAAGCGGATAGACATTACAATTCGGGCAGATAACCGTACCCGGATTTAAAACGGAGTTGCATCCTACCTCTACGTGATCTCCGAGCATAGCTCCAAATTTCTTAAGTCCTGTTTCAATTTCTTCACCGGAATCTCTGTTGTCCTTTACAACCACAAGTGTTTTATCCGATTTTACATTGGAGGTAATCGAACCGGCTCCCATATGGGACTTGTAACCGAGAATGGAATCCCCGACGTAATTGTAATGTGGTACCTGTACCGTGTTAAAAATGATATCATTTTTGATCTCCGTGGAATTTCCGACAACCGATCCTTTTCCAATGATTGCGCTTCCGCGGATAAATGCACAGTGACGGATCTCGGCATCTTCATCAATAATCAGCGGTCCGTTCAGGCATGCAGTAGGCGCAACGGTTGCACTCTTTGCCACCCAGATATTTTCCCCACGTTTCTCATAAATTTCCGGATCAAGTTCCGGCCCAAGTTTTTTGATAAAATCGCTGATGCCTTTTAATGCTTCCCACGGATACGTAAACTGTGAAAGGTACTCTCCTGCAATAGACTGTGACAAATCATACATGTTTTTGATTTTTGCGTTTTCCATTTTTTAATCTCCTTACATTTTAATTTTCATGATTACTGATCGTTTTTCTTTCGGACTCTTCCGTTTCCTTCAAAGCCGTTGTTTCCTCTGCGGCTGCTGCTTCCTTCGGCGGTGCCTCCCCCGGATTATCAAAATCAAACGAAATCTGATCATTTTCATATTTCAGGCAGGTGTCAAATGTATTGCCTGCCTTTGAGGTAAATCCGGCAATCTTCTGCTTCGTCTTTCCGGTCGTCAGCAGTTCTTTCATCACTTCTTCGGAAAGTTCCACCTTAGCAACGGTATGCCAGATCTTAAATCCGCACGCACATTCATACCTCCACTGCGTCTTCATCAGCATTTTTCCGCATTTCGGGCACGGCACGGTTGTCTCTTCCGGTCTCGGTTTCTCCGGAAAATCAAATGCGATCTCCCCTTCTTCCGTCAGTTTCAGCGGCACATCAAATTTCATACCGGTCTTTGCCACAAATCCCGAAATTACCTCTGTCTTCTTTTTCGTCAGAAGCTCTTTCACCTGCGCTTCTTTCAGCCGGACACTTGCGATACTTCCAATCATAAAGCTGCAGCTTTCCTTATCATCTTTTTTATGATTGGCACACATAAATCCAAACGGTGCCACTACAATATCCCCACCACACTTCGGGCACTTCACATCTTTGACTTTCTTTGGCTCTACATTGTCAAAATCAAATTTCAGCCCGGTTACTTTCCCGTTTTCATCTTTTGCGAGAGCTACGCGCGCATCAAATTTCTTCCCTGTTTTTGACTTAAACCCACGCATGGTTTCCGTAATGCCATCGTTTAAAAGCTGCCGGATCTGTGCTTCCGTAAAAGATTTCTCTGCCATCTTCCCAATGGAAAACCGGCAGCTGTTTTCATCGCCCGGCTTATAGTTAGCACATCCATAACCAAAAGAGGTTGCAATGATCTCACCCCCACAGAGCGGACACTTTACATCGCGGATCACTTTCTGTTCCACGCTGTCAAAATCAAATACGATATTCGTCTTTCCCTCTTCGGATTTCTCCAGTTTCAGGCAGGCGTCAAATTTTTTACCGGTTTTCGATTTAAAACCGCGCAGGGTATCTGTGTGACCATCCATCAGGAGCTGCTTTACCGCAGTAACCGGCAGGGTTTTTCCGGCGATCGTTCCAATGGAAAACCGGCAGCTGTTCTCATCGTCCGGTGAAAAGTTTACACATCCATAGCCGAAAGATGTCTTTTTCATCTGTCCGCCACATACCGGGCACTTTACCTCCGGAATGATTTCCGGCTCTACGTCTGAAAAATCAAATGCAATATTAACTTTTCCGTTTTCGTCTTTATTTACCTTGAGTTTTGCATCGAACCGTTTGCCTGCCTTGGATTTAAACCCGCGAATGGTCTGGGTATGCCCCTGTTCGATAAGTTCTTTTACCTGTTCCTCACTCAGCTGAACACCTGCAATTTCGCCAATATTAAAATTACATCCTGATTTATCATTCTTGTAATTTGCACATCCATAGCCAAATGGCGTGGTTACAAGTTCTCCACCGCATGCCGGGCATCTGACACCGATCTTTCTTCTCGCACCGGCACCCCTTGCATGTTTCCCGGCAAAATTACTGATACGTTCCGCAAGCGGTTCCCGCAGATCCTGTCCGATCATCTTTTCCGTTTCGGTTCGGATGAAATCTTCCAGTTTCGTCCGGTAATCCCAGAAATCCACGGTTCCCTGTGTAATTCCATCAAGTCCCTTTTCCCAGGAAGCTGTCATCTTCGGGTTCAAAAGTGCCGGGACGGTCATGCTCACCACTTCAAATACCATCTCCCCGAGATTTTCCGGTGTGAGCACCTGCGTCCGTTTATTCAGATTTAGATAATGGATGCGGACCAGTTTCTTGATAATTTCCGCACGGGTGGCCGAGGTACCAATTCCCGAACCTTTGATCTGTTCCCGAAGCTCTTCATCCTCAATCAGCTGTCCTGCATTTTCCATGGCAAGCACCATGGAACCGGAGGTGTACCGCTTCGGCGGTGAAGTTTTTCCCTCTTTCACCTCATATCCATCCACGGAAATCTCATCGCCCTTTTTCAGCCGGTCTGCCAGATGTAGCAGTTCCTTCGGATCCGAATCTTCTTCCTCTTTCTTTGGAATTCCTGCAATTTCCAAATAACCGGGTGTCTTTAATACACGTGCGGACGCATAAAAACGTTCCTTATTTTCCCCCACATCCACAACAGCCGTCATTTTTACATTCTGATATTCTGCCGCTGGATAAAACACACTGAGAAATCTCCGCACAATCAGATCAAATACCGATTTCTGCAAAGAATTCAGTTTACCAAGCTCCGTGAGCTGACCAGTCGGAATGATCGCATAGTGGTCTGTCACTTTAGTATCATCGGTATACTGCGTTCCTGCAATATTTCCATACAGCTTTCTGTCGAGAATCCGCTCCACAAAATCCGAAGTCGGCTCATATCCCCGCAGACGGCTGATATTTTTATGAATTTCCTTTGCCACCGGAGTGGAAAGCACACGCGCATCGGTACGCGGATACGTTGTCAGTTTCCGTTCATACAGATCCTGCGCCACCTGCAAGGTCTCATCCGGGCTGATCTTGAATCGTTTTGCACATTCTGCCTGCAGCTCTGCCAGATTAAACAGTAACGGTGCCCGTTTTCTGGAAATATTTTTTTCGATGGATTCCACAATCGCAGAATGTCCCTGCACGCGGTCAATCAATGCCAGTGCATCCTTCTTTTCCCGAAATCCGTTTTCCTTATACAAAAGCGGCGATGCAAAGTACCCTGATCCCTCGACGGCTTTCCACTCGCCCTGAACATGTGCATCTGTAAAATTTCCGACAACACGGTAAAACGGTGTCTCCTTAAAATTGCGGATCTCGCGCTCACGGATCACGACCATCCCCAGCACACAGGTCATCACGCGCCCGACCGCAATAGCGGTGTAGGAACGTGTTCCCGCCGCATTGTTTAACAACCCTCCATATTTTACCGACATTACACGGGAAAAATTAATGCCCATGGCATAATCTTCAATGGTACGCATAATACCGGATTTTCCGAGATTTTCATAGGCAGACATCGGTTTTGCTTCCCGGATTCCCCGTTGGATCTCTTCCTCTGTCTGGGAATCAATCCAGACCCGGAGTTCCTCCATGCCGTCTCGCACACCGCCGAAATTGCGGATATTTTCCTCAATCGTCTGTCCTTCTTTTCCGGCATCTCCTGCCCAGTAGACACGGTCGATATCCTCGCGCATCAACATTCCGTGAACCACATCATACTGCCGGCTGACATCTTTGATCACATCATATTTATATTCTTTTGGAAGAAATGGCAGATCTTCCAGTTTCCACTTTTTGTATTTTATATCATAACTTTCCGGATATACCATGGCTACCAGATGTCCCACGCACCAGGTGATCACATATTTCTGGTTTTCCAGATAGCCATCTCTGCGGCCCCCGCTTACCCCGAGAACTTTTGCAAATTCCTGGGCAACCGACGGTTTCTCCGTTATGATCAGTGACTTTCCCATCTTCTATCCCCTATTGGCAAACTTTTTCTATAATTCGTTCATATCAATCAGCTCAAACCGGTCATCCGTTTTGGCATGCTCCGCCAGCATCGGTTCAAACCGCGTTGCAGAGAATAAAAAAATATGCTCCGAACGGATTTTTGCCTTTTCCATGTTCTGATACAGTTCCTCGCACATCTGCGATGTCAGCTGTGGCTGATCCCAGTTACATAGTCCCACAATATTTCTGCGGTCTGTGCTCTGGGCAATAATATCAATGTTTCCTGTCTTTCCAACCCAGGTTCCGATCTTATGAACTGGAAACGGCATGCGTCCCATCTGATTCAAAAGCATCATATACTCCATGCAGACATTCCGGAAATAACGTTTCAGATATGTGCCAAGTTCCGGTGCAATGTAACGGTCGTAAAATTCATGCGGTTTCAGTAGATAAAGATCCGACATATGGGGAAATACAAATTTAAACCAGAAATTAATAAATGTATCTTTGATCTGGTATACCCCTTTCTTAGTATTTTCCCAGCCGCCGGTCTGAAATGACTGCACTTTCTCTACAATATCAAAATGGCTGAGATTTTTCATATAAACACTGATCTTTGCACGGGAATATCCGGTTTTTGCATACAGGTCATTCAGTTTATTATATCCCTGTGCAATTGCAGATAAAATTGTGTTATAGACGGAAAGTTCACGCAGTTCTGCCGAAATTTTCTGTTCTGCCATATGAAACAGATATCCGCCCTCCGTCAGCACAAGCCGGTAAATATTCTCCCTGTATGAAATTTCCGGATTCCAGGCTTCCATATATCCCGGCACCCCGCCGATCGATCCATAAATACGGATACAGTCGCTGACCGAAAGTGCCGGAAATGTCCGGACAACTTCCAGGAAATTCAGATCTTCGACTTTATGCAGTACATCAATACGACGGAATCCGTCCCCGAACGCATCTTTTGCATCCTGCGTGGCCCATACAATGGAAGAAGACGCCAGAATGATCATCACCGGTCCCGGATAAAGCCGTTTCATCTTCAGTTTTAAAATACTTTTGACAAATTCCGGATCTCTTTTAATTGCATACTGTGCCTCATCAATCACAATCACCAATTTTGATGCATCTCCGCTTTTTACCCGGTTAAAAAATTCATCATAGGAATACCTGCTCAGCTTCATCTGAAAAGCATTTTGAATTTCTTCTCCCATTTTCTGCATCTGTTCCTGTGCGGAAAGCTGTCTGCATCGATAATAAAAATACTTTTTCCCCACACAGAATTCTTTGATCAGCTGTTCTTTTCGGCAGTCCATTCCGCCATACAAAAGCATCAGCTGGTTTCCTGATTTTTCATACCAGCCTTCCAGTTCTTTGAGATCTGTTTTTTTTGCGTTCATCCCGATTCCTCCGTACAAAATTCCTTCTGCTAAAAGAAATTATATCACTGATTAATATCTCTCACAAGGTTTTCGGCAAAAAGAAAGAAGTGCAGTTTTTGCACTTCTCTCCAAAATCCGTATTTCAATTTAATACTTATTTCTTTGTGATATATCCCTGTGCCTTTAACAGCTCTGCACATAAAACTGCACCACCGGCTGCACCACGAACGGTATTGTGAGATAATCCAACGAATTTCCAGTCATATACGGTATCCTCTCTCAGACGTCCGACAGAGATTCCCATGCCATGCTCAAAGTTTACATCCAGGCTGACCTGCGGACGGTTGTCCTCTTCTAAGTACTGGATGAAATGTTCCGGTGCACTCGGAAGCTTCAGTTCCTGTGGCACACCACTGTAATTCTTCAGTGCTTCGATCAGCTGCTCTTTGGTAGGTTTCTTCTTGAATTTAACAAATACAGCTGCTGTATGTCCGTTTAATACCGGCACACGGATACACTGGCAGGTAATGACTGGTGAAGTTGCAGGAACAATCTGCTTCTTCTCATCATCTACATGCCCCCAGATACGCAGAGGCTCTTTCTCAGACTTTTCTTCCTCACCACCGATGTATGGAATAATGTTTCCAAGCATCTCTGGCCAGTCCTTGAACGTCTTTCCTGCTCCGGAAATAGCCTGATAGGTAGTGGCAACTACTTCATACGGCTCAAACTCTTTCCATGCAGTCAGAACCGGTGCATAACTCTGGATGGAGCAGTTTGGCTTTACTGCTACGAAACCGCGCTTTGTACCAAGACGCTCTTTCTGATACTTGATAACTTCCATGTGCTGTGGATTGATTTCCGGAACTACCATCGGCACATCCGGTGTCCAGCGGTGAGCACTGTTGTTGGAAACAACCGGTGTCTCTGTCTTTGCGTAATCTTCCTCGATCTTTTTGATCTCTTCTTTGGTCATGTCTACAGCAGAAAATACAAAGTCGACCTGAGAAGCTACCTGCTCTACCTCATTTACATTCATTACTACAATATTCTTTACAGCTTCCGGCATTGGAGTATCCATTTTCCAACGATCTCCTACTGCCTGCTCATAAGTCTTTCCTGCACTTCTTGGGCTTGCTGCAATCGTGGTAACCTCAAACCATGGATGATTCTCCAGCAAAGAGATAAATCTCTGTCCTACCATACCTGTTCCGCCAAGGATACCAACTTTTAACTTCTCACTCATTTTTCCAATCTCCTCTGTTCTTTTCTTTATACGCGGACACCTGTCTTTTACAGAAAAACATTTTTGTTTTTTGTCCGCGTTACACGAACATGTGTCTTTATAGGAAATATATTACTTGAAACCAGGTAAAATTACAAGGAACAAATTGTCCTAAATAAATAAAATATTCCTCAAATATATGTAGGACTTGCACAATCTGAAATACCGACTAAGCGGTATTTCATGCAATACATCAGAGATGTACCGCAATTACGTACATCGCATCGACAAGCGATTCTGCATGCGATGTGCTCCTTTTGTCTCATTTTTTCTCCAGATATGCCTCTTCGATTGCGATCACTTTCTTCATCGCCTCTTCCCCTGGTGCACCGATCGTCAGACGCTTGTTAACACAGGTTTCCATGGAGATTGCATCATAGACATCCTCCTCAAATACCGGAGAAAACTGTTTTAATTCTTCCAGACTCATATCGTCAATCGGCATCTGTTTGTCCAGACAGTACAAAACAATACGTCCGATAATTCCATGCGCATCGCGGAACGGAACCCCGTGATTTACAAGATAATCGGCAGCATCCGTCGCGTTGGTAAAGCCGTGTGCGGCACTCTTTCTCATAACATCCTTATTGAATTTCATGGTATCAAGCATGCCCGTGAATAACACAATACAGCCTTTCGTTGTGTCGATGGCATCAAAGGAAAGTTCCTTGTCTTCCTGCATGTCTTTATTGTAAGCAAGCGGAATCCCCTTCATCGTGGTCAGAAGCGACATGAGCGCGCCATACACACGCCCGGTCTTGCCTCGGACAAGTTCTGCAATATCCGGATTTTTCTTCTGTGGCATGATACTGCTTCCGGTACTGTATGCATCATCAATCTCTACAAATTTGTATTCGTTGGAATTCCAGATGATGATTTCCTCGGAGAAGCGGCTTAAATGCATCATAATTGTTGCCATGGCAGACAGATATTCGATCAGGTAATCGCGGTCGGAAACACCGTCCATACTGTTTAAGGTCGGTCCGTAAAAGCCAAGAAGCTCTGCAGTATATTCGCGGTCAAGCGGATAGGTTGTTCCTGCCAGTGCGCCGGAACCGAGCGGGCAGTAATTCATGCGCTCGTAAATATCGTGCATACGGGAACGGTCACGCTTAAACATTTCAAAGTACGCCCCCATATGATGTGCGAGTGTGATCGGCTGCGCTTTCTGCAAATGGGTAAATCCTGGCATAATCGTCTGCGTATTTTCTTTCATAATGCGAAGCAGTACCTGCAGCAGCTGTTCCAGCAGTTCATCCGTCTCAAGAACCTGCTGCCGGGTATACAGACGCATGTCCAGTGCCACCTGATCATTTCTGCTTCGTCCGGTATGCAGTTTCTTTCCGGTATCTCCCAGACGGTCAATAAGGTTTGCTTCCACAAAACTGTGAATATCCTCATATTCCGAAGTGATGGCAAGCTTTCCGCTCTCCACATCCGCAAGAATTTCCTGTAAACAGGAAACAATCGTCTGCATCTCTTCCTGTGTCAGAATGCCCTGCTTTCCAAGCATACGCACATGTGCAATGGAACCCTCAATATCCTGCTTGTAAAATTTCTGATCAAACGAAATGGATGCATTAAAATTGTAAACCAGCTGGTCTGTCTCCTTCGTAAATCTTCCGCCCCATAACTGTGCCATATCTAAATTCCTCTCTTTCTTAAATTCTTTGTTTTTTATAAAATCTGTTCTTCCTGCTGTCTGCGCAGTACGATTTCACGGTCGCGGTCACGCTTGGAATACACACACCCACAGTAGTACTGCCGGTACATGTGATACTCCTTAGAAATTTCGGTCGACTTTTTATAGCCTTCCTTCTTTTTAAAATCCGAAAACAGATAACGGACATCAAAGGTATCTGCCAGTTCTGCCCCGATCTGATTTAACTTTTCCGCATTTTTCAGCGGACTGATGGATAATGTTGTCGTAAAGAAATCAAATCCGTGCGCTTTTGCATAGGACGCAGCCTCGGAAAGCCGCAGACGGTAACAGGCAAAACAGCGCTCTCCCCCTTCCGGGATCTCTTCCATGCCCTTTGCCATATCATAAAACCGCTGTGTATCGTATGCACCTTCCACAAAAGAAACCGGATATTTTGTAGGAAACTCAGCAATAAAACGTTCCTGCTCCTTTGCCCGCATATGATATTCTTCCGGCGGATAAATATTGGGATTGTAATAAAATACCGTTACATGGAAATGTTCTGCAAGACATGCAATACAATAAGAACTGCACGGTGCACAACAGCTGTGCAAAAGGAGGCTTGGAGCCTCCCCTGCCGTACAGTTTTCACGGATCAGATCTTCCATTATTTTCTGATAATTTTTTTTATTCATCTTTCATCTGTATACATCCTGTCTCTTATACACATCTGACGCTGC
>ENA-OYZP01000387-OYZP01000387.1-human-gut-metagenome-genome-assembly--contig:-NODE-387-length-12472-cov-5.952162_pt1 | contig 12472 bp, 9 predicted proteins | sample MGYA00244078_ERZ653480 | MGnify/ENA primary metagenome ERZ653480 (study PRJEB26926, sample SAMN06165131) | human gut metagenome | biome: ENVO:00009003; feature: ENVO:2100002; material: ENVO:00002003... | reverse complement strand
TGGGCTCGGAGATGTGTATAAGAGACAGTTTTTACATCATTCTCAAACTAGAAGCTGTCATTTACGCGCTCAAATCGTGTTTGAGTACCATACATTTTTACATCATTCTCAAACGTCTTTTACGCCGTCATATGACGTTTTCAGGTTTGAGTACCATACATTTTTACATCATTCTCAAACTTAAAACCATCATTCGCACCATATACAGTAGTTTGAGTACCATACATTTTTACATCATTCTCAAACATCGTCGATGAAGGCTTTTCTGGACAGGGTGTTTGAGTACCATACATTTTTACATCATTCTCAAACTTCATGCCTGCAGAATAGAAATCGTCCTCAGTTTGAGTACCATACATTTTTACATCATTCTCAAACTTTCCTGCAAGTGGAATAATATTAGAACCTGTTTGAGTACCATACATTTTTACATCATTCTCAAACCATGGAGGTATTAGGTATGGCAATCTATCAGTTTGAGTACCATACATTTTTACATCATTCTCAAACTGAAAAGGGCAAGTACACATAAGATCCGATGTTTGAGTACCATACATTTTTACATCATTCTCAAACCTCAAATTTAAAAATGAACTGCTTTCATCTGCACAAAACAGGTACTCAAACATCCGATGGATATTAATAGACATCACATCCATCTTTGTCAATTATATAATATTCTCTCTGATTCGAAAAGTCCCTTTGTATATTTTCTATGAAAAGCAAGGATATTTCATAGTAGCATGCCATTTGGGAGAGTTTGTTTATTTGTGTTTCGTTCAGATAGGATCGAATATTGACCAAAATCACCAGTTCTTTTTGGAGAAGTTCGGCCATAACTTTGATATATTGCGTTAATTTTTCCAGAAGCCCCATCTCTTTTTCGGTTTCTGTCTGAACTCCCATCAATTTTAGGAGTGCGCTCAAATCGATTTCCTCATTTTGTTCCAATTCGTACCCACTGACAGCTTCCAATTGATAGATGTATTTCTTCAGTTCCGCAATAATTCTCTGCGTTTCCAGAAACATTTCTTCATTTTGCGCACTTTTGACCAGCTCTGTAAATAACCGTTTTTGTATTCTGTGATCCGCAAAATCAAGAGAAAAGGGCGTTAATACCAATTCCACATCTCTTTTCATATTCAGCTCTGTGTCAGCTTTAGAAAGTACGAAATTTCCCTTCTCTCCCTGATTTTGTTTTTGCAGCTGCTCCACATATTTTAAAAACAGCTCCGGTGATTCTATAATCCATTCCGTGGGACAGTTCCGATGAATCGCAATAGGTTTTTCCAAGTCCACATGTACCAGTTTCATAAAATCACCAGCCTTTCATCCGTATTCAACACTTCACTCTTTACGTTCCCAACAATCAGATCCATTTTCGCATACTGCTTCTCAGTCACCGTTAAAAGCTGTATCAGACCTTCTTCCGGCTTATTTTTATGAATCTGATCCACGATTCCATTCACTACAGTTGTATTTAACGCAAGCTTACAGTATACGGATTCCTGGAGCATCAGGAATCCGCTTTTCAATAAAAACTTTCGAAATCTCGCATATTCTCTTCTCTGATCGCCCGTCAGCACCGGAAGATCAAACAGTACCAATACTCTCATAAAACGATAACTCATAGGCCATAAAACCGGATCAATGCACTGTCATTCTCATTTAAGGCATCAAATACACTTTTACAGTAAATTTTTATGGCATTATTCACATACTGTGTTTTCCCGTCTATCATGACTTCGTTGTTTAATACATTGACCAACTGTATTTTTTCCTCATGCGTAAATTCTTTCCTCTGCATTTGGATTACTTCCCGGTCAATCAGAACACGGAACGGTTCCATCAAATCGGACGCCAGATTAAACTGATTAAACATATTATCATGAAAGAGTCCGAGCTGTGTAATATAACCGCTCGCTACAATTTCTCTCGCAAACGCAGACAACAAAATGCTATATCCGTAATTCAGCGCTGCATTTTCCGGACAATCCGCAGTTCTGGTAAATGTCATACCGAACAATGCATTAAAATATACCTTTGCCGCATGCCCTTCCCGGTTTGTCTCATCGTTCCAGCCAATCTCCTGTAAATATGATTCTAACAGACCCGCTTCTTCCTTTCCCATATTTTTTAACAGTTCCTTCTGTTTTCGTATTTTTTCCGTCACAATTTCTGTCCAGATCGCTTCTTTACTGTGCCGGCTCCACTGAATCTGCTTTCTGATTTTATTGCTGGTATCATGACTTCCGTAATACCCAACCAGTTCCGACGATGGATTTCTCTTTTCATCGCAAAAAATCACTTTTATTTTCTTTTTTGTCAGCTCTGCCAGCAGACTTGTTGTGACTGTTGCTGCTGTTGACTCAATCAGAATGGTTGATATTTCACTTAAATGTATTTTTGTTACTTCCTCATTTCGCACCACAAGGTAACCAAGCTGATAGTCCAGCTTTGCCCGTTTGGAAATAACCACAATCCGCCAGCTCATAATGCATTCAGGTCTACTGTCTGCTCGTAGATACCGGTTGGCGATTGATGAATCATTTCGATTCGACTGCAATCGGTTATATTTTTGTTGAGACACAAAATTCCTGCTCTTCCAGATCCTCCAATTAATTTCAAATCAGCGGCAGCACTCTGGCACTGGAAAAAATGTAAAACTTCATACAAAACGATACACTTTTCTTCTATGCATAATTCTTTAAATTTTTCTCTTTTTTCCGTTAATGTCTTTGCCTGTGCTCCAAGTTTTTTTGCATATACCGTATTTGTTAATTTATTTAAAAAGGTTTCATACAGCATCACCACCTTCTTTTCTTCTAAATGGTCGGAATCGTAAATTTTCAGTTCTTTATTCTGTTTTTTACGTTCCACGTACTGTACTATTTTTTTCAGTATTTCTGTTTCTTCCTGGGAAAGTACCAGCTGATTTGCACCTTGCATCAATAGCTGATCCCCTGATCTTCCGGAAACCCACATATAAAATCCGTCCACACAAAACAGAGTATCTATTTTGATTTCCGGCACCAGCACTCGCGGATTCTTTAACTGTCTTTCCTCTTCCAGATACCGAATTATATTTTCTTCTGACTTCTGAATTTCCTTTTTCAGACGAATCGGCACATACTCGATTGTTCGTATTTTCTTTCCCTTTTTGCCCTCCGATTCTGCCAGTACAAAGTAAGCTCCCGCCTCTTTGTTATATCCTCCATACTTCTGTATATCACAAAGCCGTTCATCACTGCTCTTGATCGGAACCTGACCTTTTCCTTTTTTGACAATCTGCTGGTCAAACAATGCACCTGTTGCCTCATACGATCTTCGCGTCACAAGAATGTTGTTCTTTTCCATAAACTTTCGGACTGTCACAATGGTTCCGTTCCCGCCTTCCCAGGCAATTTCTCCGTTTCGTTCAATTCTTTCCTGTTCAAACATCTTCTTCAGATTATAACTTCTTCCCGGATTTTCCTTAATGAAGTGAATCGGATTTGATGTGAATTTTACAAAATATGCGTTGCCAACGACAATATTCAAATAAGCATCCTTCGCATGATGATAATCATTCATCTCCCGTACCTTCAGAAATTTAAAATCCTTACGGAACTTTGAAACGGTTGGCGCTTTTACATAAACAATCTGTGTATCCGGGATCACCTGCTGCAGAATACTTGCTGCCGCTTTTGTACTCTGACGAGTTTCCACCAGCTGCCTGGAAATAAATCCAGCCAATTCAGACGGTTCAAATCCATTTCCTCTTATCAGCCGTTTATATTTTTCTTCACTGATCAATCCGGCATCCACTAAAGTTTTCCAGAATGGCTGCATTTTTTTCCGAACTGTTTCATTGATCGGATATTTATCCTCTTTCATCTGATTACACTTTTTCTTTACAAGTACCCGGTTATCCAGGCTATCATCCATCACTTTGGACTGTGGAAAAATATGATCAATGTCATACTTCTGATTATCCCACAATTCCTCCAGTTCAATTGTTTCACCGGAATACATGCATTTTCCTTTTTGCGTATAATACAAATACAGCTTGTCTCTTCTCATTTCCGCATCGGAACGCTTTTCAATCTCATCTATCCAGTCTTTTTCTTCCGCTTTACATTTTTTATAAAGTTCCAGCAGTTTCTTTTTTCTTGAAGAGGTTCTTCCCTGATCGGTTTTTTCTCTTGCCATTTCTATAAAAACACGTTTCGGTGGGTTTCCCATCACTTTACAGATTTCCTTTACAATCAAAAGGCTCTGCCAAATCTGCCGCTTCACTGCCGGTGATACGTAAAGCTCCTCGACTAATTCATACGAAATATCCCGTTTTTTCTGTTCGTTTCCATTCTTTTCTTCGATTGCCGATGCAAACAAATATTTTTCGCTAAGCAGTTGCATCAGATTGTCATTCGTCTCCCACAAAGCCCGAATAATAGACCATGCCTCTCCCGTTTCCGGTGCCGGTGCTTCCATCTCTTCCAAAAACACTTTTGAGAGTCTTCCCCAACCACGATACGGCAGTTTACTTATGCTGTCTCTTTGTTTTTCTGTCAACTCCGGAAACAGTTTCTTTAATCTCTGTTTCAGTATCGCTTTATCATCTCCAAACAGCGTTACGTTCAGGATGATGCATTCTTTTTCCGCCTGGTTCAGTGACAGATTTGTTAATTTCTCTTTAAAGTCATGGTATGCCGTAAGAGAACTCTTGAAATCACCATCAATTCCGGTAATTTCAACTTCTTTTCCGGTAATTCCTTCTTTCACTAAATAGTTTTTCAGTTTTTTCTGTGTAACCTTTCTGCTTTTCTGGAATACTTCTTCATATATTTTCTGTTTCTGCTCTACAGATATCTTTTCTCCATCCAAACGCAGATTATTTAATTCATTTAAAACTTCGTATTTGCTGTACAGCAGAGAATACTTTGGTAAAACATCTTCACTTGGCAGATAAGTACATTTATTCGTCATTCTTCGAATAAACTGCTCTGCACTTGCTTCCAAATCTACCATCTCATCGAAGTTCCATGGATATATTTTGCCTTCTTTTCGTACCGCCCAGTTACTCTTCTCCCCTTTTTTTCGAATTCCGTTTAAGGGTCCTACGTAGTACGGAATGCGGAATGTGAAAATCTTTTGAATCTTCTCTCCATTCTCTTTCAGTAGCGGAACTTTATCTTCCAGATTTTTCAGGATTGCATTTAATTCATATAAATGAATCTGATATGGAATGACACTGTTGTCTTTTACAGTCTGTTTCGGAAGAAACGTTCCCATTTCCATTTCCTTCTGCATGCAGGATGCTTTCGTCACATCTGATATCTTGCCCAGAATATTCTTTTTCAGATAACCGTAAAAGTCTTCCTGACTACATTGTTTTGGTGCCTTGATATACGCATAATAATTAGCTTTTTCATCCTTTTTTGCAAACAGTCTCTGATATTCTTCCCTTGAAAGATTCTCTCTGACCAGCTTTTTCAGATCTTTCAGATCTTTTTTATGCTTTTCATAAAGTGCCACTTTTGCCTCTGAAAGAGAAGAATAGTTCTGCAAAATATCAGCCAGAACAGCCCAATCGTACACTGCTTTTGCGTGTTCAATTAATACATATTTTTCTCCCAGCTCTGCTTCGATCTCTCCAGCGTATTCTTCATAACCTGCATCTGCGAAGCAAAGTTTTGGCCGTTCCAGTGTATCCATCTGTTTTTCCCCAAACAGATTTCCCAGTTTTGCTGTTCCACCGGTAATCAATCCCAGCCACTCTTTTTCACAGGATGTTTCTGCCCGCATTGCTTTTACTGCTTTTGTCTTTTTCGCAGATTTGGTCAATGTTCGGTCTTTTAAAATTGCCTCTATTTCCTTGCTTCTTTCCACTCCAATCTCGGAAGAAAAGCCAAGTTCTTCTGCCCGCACTGCTTCAAGGAACTGTTCAAATGTTGTCTGAAATTCTCTTACCTGTTCGATATTTCCGTTTAATAGAAAATGGCCTCTGTGTTTCATCATATGATGCAGAGCAAGATATATCAGGCGAATATCAGGCGTTTCGTCAGTTTCCATTAACCATTTTCTCAGATGATAGATGGTTGGAAACTGTTTATGATATTCTTTGTCTGTGTAATCATCATCCGCAAACAATGCATAGGGAAGTTCCGGACACTTTCCCTGCCTGTCACGCTTATCCTCTGGCCAGTAACGACTCTCTTTCATTCTGCGAAAAAATCCATCATCTATCTTTTCTACTTCTTCCGCAAAAATTTTCTGCAGCAATTCTATTCTCCAATTACGACGATCCAATCTTCGTTTTGCTGTCCGAAACCCTCTTCTCTCTTCTGCAGTCTGTGCACTGTCAAATAGCCGTACACCCCAAAGTGTTTTTCCATGTGCGCGCAAAATTTCGTACTTCTCATTTGTCACAGCCCATCCAACCGAACTGCTTCCCATATCAAGTCCGAGATAATATTCCCCTTTCATCTGTTCTTTCCTCCATTTTCTACATTTTATCTAATTTTACCATATATTTTGATTTTTTACATCTTTTCTTTCCTATTTTCAACAATTCTACTTCCTGGTTCTTGCTGTTCTCACAGTACTGAATCATAACCATGTTTCATTTCTAATTTTAGACAACAAAAAAACTGCTGTCTATGAAGACAACAGTTTTCGTTCCACACACTGTGGACCATCTAACGATGGCGTTTTCGATAAATCGTTATTTGAACTTATGATGTAAAATTTAGTATGGTACTAAACTATCTACACTATACTTCTATTTTTTCCTTTCGTCAATCTTTTTTAGAAAGTTTTTATGATAATTATTCCATTTTTTTCTCTTGCGTCCTTCTTGTTTTTATGGTAAAATATATCTTGTTCTGATTACGAACACTGCCGCTGTGGCGGAATTGGTAGACGCACTTGACTCAAAATCAAGCGGTGAATAACCGTGCCGGTTCGAGTCCGGCCAGCGGCATAGCTAAAAAAGATCTGCAAAAACGAACGTTGATGCAGATCTTTTTTATTGTCTTCCCTTCAAAAAAACAGCTTTTGAAAGAAAGAAAACCCCTTTCGAAGAACCGGCCATCTGCCGCATGGTTCTTTTTGAAAGGGGTTTTACTGTTGTTATTTCTTATTTATTTCCAAACATCTTCTCATACTCCGGTGTTCCATCCAGTGTAGCGAAGTAGTCCTTCGGGGTTTCTGCGCGGCGGATGACTTCAAAGCTGCCGTCCTCTTTTAACAGAACCTCTGCAGATTTTAATTTTCCGTTGTAGTTGTATCCCATGGAAAATCCATGTGCGCCGGTGTCGTGGATGAAGAGGAGGTCTCCGACTTCCACTTCCGGAAGCATGCGGTCGATCGCGAATTTATCGTTGTTCTCGCACAGAGAGCCTGTTACGTCATATTTGTGGTCGCACGGCTGATCTTCTTTTCCCATCACCGTGATGTGATGGTAAGCGCCGTACATAGCCGGTCTCATCAGGTTGACCGCGCAGGCATCACAGCCGATGTACTCTTTGTAGATGTGTTTCTGATGGATGGCGCGGGTAACGAGTCCGCCGTACGGTCCCATCATGAAACGGCCCATTTCCGTGTAAATTGCAACATCGCCCATGCCGGCCGGAACGAGAACTTCATCGTACACTTTATGTACACCCTCGCCAATCACGCGGATGTCATTGCCTTCCTGATCCGGTTTGTACGGAATTCCGACGCCGCCGGAAAGATTGATGAATTTAATCTTCACGCCCGTCTCTTTCTGCAGCTTTACAGCCAGCTCAAACAGTGTTTTTGCCAGAACTGGGTAGTAATCATTGGTTACGGTATTACTTGCAAGGAAGGAATGGATGCCGAACTCTTCTGCCCCTTTTGCCTTCAGAATGCGGAATGCCTCAAAAATCTGCTCGGTTGTCATACCGTATTTGGCATCTCCCGGATTGTCCATAATATCGGTGCTGATTTTAAACAGTCCGCCCGGGTTATAACGGCAACAGATTTTCTTCGGAATGTAGCCTAATGTTTTCTCAAGAAAATCAATATGCGTAATATCATCAAGGTTAATGATCGCACCAAGCTCTGCAGCCAGTTGATACTCTGCAGCCGGTGTTACGTTGGATGAAAACATGATTTTATCTTTCTCAAATCCCATCGCATCGGAAAGCATCAGCTCCGTGTAAGAAGAGCAGTCGCATCCGCAGTCATATTCACCCAGCATTTTGATCAGTGTCGGGTTTGGGTTCGCTTTTACAGCAAAATACTCACGAAATCCCGGATTCCAGGAAAAAGCTTCCTTTACCGCTTTCGCATTCTCACGAATTCCTTTTTCATCGTAAATGTGAAACGGAGTTGGTACTGCTGCTGCGATTTCTTCCAGTTTTTCTTTTGTTACAAAAGGCTTCTTCGTCATTCTCTTTTGTCTCCTTCTTCTGCTTATTTTGCCTGAATAATGTGAAGCATGTTTGTCATATATCCTTCACCCGTCACCTCGTTAGTAGCAGGGTCTCCGGCCGTAAAAATAACCATATCGCCACGTTCTACAAGCTCCTCACGGCGCACCATATACATAGCATGGGAAATGATGTTCTCCGTAGAATCTTCCTCGTATCCGGTCACCGGACGAACGCCCCAGTAGAGCTGCATTTTTCTTCTTGCCCATTCATATGGGGTAACGCCGTAAATCGGTACGCTCGGACGAAGGTTGGAAATCAGTCTTGCAGTCTGACCGGACATCGTCGGAGTCACAATGCAGGCTGCTTTGATGTGTTCTACCATAGAAACGGCTGCACTTCCGACTGCTGCGGAAACATTTAGCTTTCCTTCCAGCGCTTTTCCATCGCGGTAGTCTTCGAATTTCAGATAACGCTCCGTCTGCTCGGCAATCTCTCCCATCATGGTAACTGCCTCGATCGGATATTTTCCGGCTGCTGTTTCGCCGGAGAGCATGATCGCATCCGTTCCATCATAAATTGCATTCGCAACATCGGCTACCTCTGCACGGGTCGGACGCGGGTTCCGGATCATGGAATCCAGCATCTGGGTTGCTGTGATAACCGGTTTGTATTTATGATTGCATTTTTCAATGATGATTTTCTGTACATGCGGTACTTGGCACGCCGGAATCTCTACACCAAGATCTCCCCTTGCAACCATCACACCATCTGCCGCATCGATGATGCTGTCGATGTTCTGCACACCCTCCGCATTTTCGATCTTGGCAATGATATCAATACGCTCTCCTCCGTTTGCCACAAGGAACTCACGGATTTCGTTAATTGCCTCTGCATTCCGGATAAAGGAAGCTGCAACAAAATCAATATCCTGTTCAATACCAAAAAGAAGATCTCCTTTGTCTTTCTCCGTGAGGTTCGGAAGATTGATCGAAACGTTTGGTACATTCACGCCCTTTTTTTCTCCGAGCTCGCCGCCGTTTACTACGGTACAGACAATTTCCGGTGCATTTACTTTTTCTACGCGCAGACCGATCAGACCATCATCGATCAAAATCGTATCTCCCTCTTTGATATCTTCCGTAAGGCCGGTGTAGCTGACAGAACAGTGATTTTCATCTCCGGTCTCCTGAACGGTTGTCAGGGTAAAAGTCTGTCCGGTTACCAGATTCACTTTTTTTCCATCTTTTAAAACGCCGGTACGAATTTCCGGTCCTTTGGTGTCCAGAAGGATTGCCACAGGAGTTTTCAGCTCTTTTCGAAGCTCTTTCAGCATATCCATACGCATTTTCTGCTCATCGTGGTCTCCATGAGAAAAATTAAAACGAGCAACATCCATTCCGGTTTCAATCAGTTTTTTCATCAGGTCACGGGAGTTGGTATTTGGTCCCATGGTGCAGACAATTTTCGTTCTTCTCATACTTTCTCTCCTTCTTTATTTTACATGTTCATGCGTAAACAGGTGATCCTGGCAGTATTCATAGTTTCCGTTGCATCGGGAACAGAAACGGAACTCCAGATTCGGATCATCTTTTTCGGTCCGGCCACAGATCGCACATTTGTGTTTTGTGATCCCGTTCGGATTGCGGTATTCGGCTTCGCCTCTTGAAACGGCCTTTTTAAATTCCTTCCGGCGTCTGTTCTGCTGGAAAGAGCCGCGTTTTCCTTTTCTTGTCATCAGGAAGAACACAAGGACGTTTGCAAGGGAACAAAGAATAACAACACATCCTGCCCAGTTTCCGCTCATGATGCTGGTAATCATGCTGTAGGCGAGAAGCGCTACGTCAAGGTATGCCAGCCATTTGATTTTGATCGGAATAATGAAATACAGCAGTACCTGCATATCCGGGAAGCTGATCGCAAAGCCAAGGAAAATCGAGAGGCTGATGTAGTAAGTGCTGAATGCCGTTCCCATCAGCGACGGATATCCGTTGACTGCATATAAGATTCCATACAGCAGGAAGGAACCGATAATGGTCATCAGAATGCCGGAAAAGATGTAAACATTATACTTGAAATCTCCCCAGGCTCTCTCAAGGCTTGTTCCGATTGAGTAATAGAAAAACAGCATGATGATCGTAAAGATATCAAGGCTGCTCGGCGGAATCAGAATCCAGCTCACCAGACGCCAGATCTGTCCGTGCAGAATATAATATGGTTCCAGCGTCAGATACTGTCTCATGATGGGAGCCGCAAGCGCAATGATATATCCCGCAATGTACGTTACGATAATGTACATCGTCAGATGGCTTAACGCGTATCTCCCATATTTTCGCTCCATTTTGTCTAAAAAATTCATGCACACTCTTCCTTTTTGTTTGTTTTATTTTACCGGCTTTCACTGCCCGAAAATACATTCTCATTATACGTGCTGCCTTTTCGTTTGTCAAACGGTATAACGGTGAATTTCGTCTCCGAAAAAGAGCTTTACGAATGTTTTACTTTCCGGTATAATTTATTAGAAATCTTTTCCAGTTATTTTATAAATATACGAAAAAATTCAGGAGGACTTTATATATGGCAGGATCATCATTTGGTACCATCTTCAGACTGACCACCTGGGGAGAGTCTCATGGAAAAGGCGTGGGCGTTGTTGTGGACGGAGTGCCGGCCGGCCTTTCGCTTTCCGAGGAGGATATTCAGGTTTACCTCGACCGCAGGAAGCCGGGACAGAACCGCTTTACCACAAAACGGAAAGAATCCGATACCGTTCAGATTTTATCCGGCACTTTCGAAGGAAAAACGACCGGTACCCCGATTTCCATGGTGGTATGGAATGAGGATCAGCATTCCAAAGATTACAGCGACATTGCTTCCTATTACAGACCGGGCCACGCCGACTATACGTTTGATGCAAAATACGGTTTCCGCGACTACCGCGGCGGCGGACGCTCCTCAGGACGCGAGACGATCGCACGCGTGGCTGCAGGTGCCATTGCCTTAAAAATGCTCTCTGAGCTTGGCATCACCGTTTCCGCCTACACCCGCTCCATCGGTGACGTGGAAATCCAGTCTTTTGATACCGCTGAAATCGCGAATAACGCCCTGAATATGCCGGATGCAGAGGCTGCCGAAAAGGCTTCCGAGCTTTTAACAAAAGCCATGGCGGAAAAAAATTCCGTCGGCGGTGTGGTCGAATGTGTCGTTCACCATATGCCGGCCGGTGTCGGCGATCCGGTGTTTGAAAAGCTCGATGCCAACCTTGCAAAAGCACTCGTCTCCATCGGCGCCGTAAAAGGCGTGGAAATCGGAGACGGTTTCTCGGTCTGCACAGCTACCGGGCTTACCAATAACGATGCCTTCCATGTAAATGCGGACGGCTCCATTGTCAAGCTGACCAACCACGCCGGCGGTATTTTAGGCGGTATCAGCGACGGAAGCGATATCGTTGTCCGGGCTGGTTTCAAACCGACCCCGTCCGTTGCTGCTTCCCAGCAGACCATCAACAAAGACGGCGAAAATATTGCCATCGAAATCAAAGGCCGCCACGACCCGATCATCGTTGCACGCGCCGTTGTTGTCGTGGAATGCATGACCGCTCTTGTCCTGGCGGACGCACTGCTCGTCGGCATGAGCGCCAAACTGGACAATGTAAAGAAAGTCTGGGCTCTGGACGAGAAATAAAGGCCGGACTGCTTCTTTCTGGCTTCAACACAAAAAATGCCTGCGGGATACAGTTCTTCCTGCAGGCATTTTTGCGTTATTTTTTTAGTGAACGCCTTTTTTCGTAATCAGAATACAGTTCGGCGTCTCCACTTTCATCGGGCGGCCTTTCTGAACCAGCACGTTTTTCTCATAATCAACGGTAAATGTTGTGATCGTGTTGGACTCATGGTTTGCCACTGCGATATGTTTTCCGTCCGGGAACATTGCAATATCCTTTGGATATTCGCCGCTGATCGGAAGTGCAAACTTCTTCTCCATGCAGCCGGTCTCCGGGTCGATATGGAACATTGCTACGGTATTGTCTCCGGCTGTAGAAGTAAACCTGTCTCTTATACACATCTCCGAGCCCACGAGACGTAGAGGAATCT
>ENA-OYZP01000384-OYZP01000384.1-human-gut-metagenome-genome-assembly--contig:-NODE-384-length-12539-cov-10.544777_pt1 | contig 12539 bp, 9 predicted proteins | sample MGYA00244078_ERZ653480 | MGnify/ENA primary metagenome ERZ653480 (study PRJEB26926, sample SAMN06165131) | human gut metagenome | biome: ENVO:00009003; feature: ENVO:2100002; material: ENVO:00002003... | reverse complement strand
ATACGAGATTCCTCTACGTCTCGTGGGCTCGGAGATGTGTATAAGAGACAGCGGGGAATCTTAAAAACTCAATCATCTTTTTCAGATTTACCACAACGTTTCCAGAATACTCCATTATTTTATTCAAAACAGTGCAGGAATGAATCAATTTTTAGGGATGTGATTGCCCTGAATCAAATCCCCCCAATCCCCAAGAATTACAACTGAACCCAGAACTCTTGATACTTATAAATTCATATAGTTGGTGTCAAAAGGCAATGGTGTCAAGTACGCCTGACAATGGAAATGGAAGCAACGGAGAAGGTGGAAACGAAGGTGGTGGTGAAGCACCGGATCCGGCAGCATAAGAAACGGTATTAATATGTAAAAGAGGTTGTGTCAAAACGTTGGCACAACCTCTTTTATATTTTACAGTTCTGCTATATTTTCTTTTGGCTATGCTGCTTTTTCCTCATGCATTTGGCAACAAGTTGCTATATTCCAATTATATCGGGTTATAAATAGTCCCATAAACATATATTTGGCAACTGTAATGAGCCCCTTTCCTTCTTTTATCAGTTTAGCACACATTTTTTTGATATTAAAGGCTATAGCAAAGAAAGCAAAGTCCATTGTAACCTTGTCTTCTCCCACATGCCGGAATCTTCTGTATGCCATGTTGTATTTCATTTGTCCAAACACAGCCTCTGGTTCTATACACCTCCTGCCTCTATGCTTGATACCTTCTTCTGAGAGCAACCTTTCCCGTGCCTGCCGTTTGTATTGATTTAATCGGTGGTTGACTTCTATAATACGGTTCCCCCGAGCTTTAAAGCAACTGCCACGCAAAGGGCAACCTTCGCATCTTTTTGCTTTATACCGGGCACTTTCGGTGATGTATCCGCTCGCTGTCTTGTCACGTTTGGTTCCTATACGGTTCATGTGCTGTCCCATAGGACAAACGTAATAATCCTCTTGGGCATTGTAATGGAGACTTTCGGCATGGAACGGGTTGGGAGTATAACGGGGACGCTGTTCTTTATGGAAGTAATTGTACTTGATGAAGGCTTCTATCCCATTCTCCTGCATGAACCGGTAATTTTCTTCCGAACCGTAACCGGAGTCTGCCACACAGATATTCGGTAAACGGTTATAGCGGTACTGGAAAGAGTGGAAAAAAGGTATGAGGGTCAGTGTATCGGTAGGGTTGGGAAACAGACGGAAGTCTGTGATGAATTGGTTTTCAGTACCTATTTGCAGATTATATCCGGGTTTGGTCTGCCCGTTCTTCATGGCATCTTCTTTCATGCGCATGAATGTGGCACCAGGATCGGTCTTGGAATAGGAGTTACGTTCTCCAAGGGTATCAAGGTGATTGTCGTATTCTATCAGCTTGTCACGATACCCTTCAAGTTCCATGACCTGCTTCTTCTTTTTGCGCAGGGCTTTCTTTTCTTCCTTATCCTTTGTTGCAGGCTGGCGTTCCAGGGCTTCTTTAAGTTCATCCACTATGTCAGAGAGCATGCAGGGAGTAAACTCCACGGATGTGTCTTTTATAGAGTTCTCCTGTGCAATGGCTTCATCCACCTGCTCCAAGAGAATACGGATTTTATCCATTAGTCTCGTACGGTTCCGTTCGACTGTCTTGCGCCAGACAAAAGTATATTTGTTGGCTTTGGATTCAATCTTGGTGCCGTCGATATACTCCACATCAAGGCTGATGAAACCTTTATCGGCAAGGACAAGAACCAACTGGGTAAATACATTATTTATTTCCTCCTTTACACGGTTACGAAAACGGTTGATCGTGATAAAATCCGGATGCTCATTACCGGCAAGCCAAATATAATGAATGTCACGAAGGAGGTGCTTCTCTATTTTACGGCAAGAATAGATATTATTCATGTAGGCGTAGATTATCACCTTAAGCATCATTTTAGGATGATAAGGACAACGGCCCGTTTCCTTATAAAGCTTCTTGAAACTCTCAAGATTGAGATTGTCAATAACAGCATTCACGATGCGGACCGGGTCGGTCGCAGCTATGTTTTCATCAATTCTTTGTGGAAAAAGAACGGTTTGGTTGGGAATGTAAGGACGAAAATGTAACTTTGCCATAACGAAAAACTTTATACCTAAAGATACGAAAACTTTGGGTAATAACAAAGCCCGGGCTTGAGAAAGTCTGGGCTTTGCGCATAAAAAAAGGCTGTGTCAGCGTTTTGACACAACCTCATTTTGTATATATAAATCCCACATATTCCAATAATTCTCTGAAAATAGTTTCTAATAAACTCAGATACCGTTCTTAATAAACTCTCTCACTATTTATTAAAAACGGTATTCGGATTTATTATAGAAATGTAAATATATTGTTGCTAACAATATAGAAGTCTATTCAAAGATGAGTAAGGCAAACATCGAAACAGTCAATATTACATACAAATAAGCTATAACAAATTTCTTACATCCTAATAGAGAGATACTTCTTCAAGGCATCTTCCTCCGTTTTTGCAACCAAACTATAGAAATCATCATGTTGTTGTTCCGTATGTGAACGTTCTAATGACTTAAGAAGTGACTTTGCATCCACAAAAAAAGAAAAAGCCCCGAAAGATATCTCTTTCAGGGCTTTTCTTCGTTGGACTACCAAGATTCGAACTTGGACAAACAGAACCAAAACCTGTTGTGCTACCATTACACCATAGTCCAATCATTATGTGCTTTCCTTGGAAAGCGGTGCAAAGATACGTTTTTCCTGCAATATAGTCCAAATATTTTCGCACTTTTTTTTGCAATAAAGTGCAAATGCTTAACTTTGCGTACAAACTAAAAGAAATAAATACATGAAAAAACTTCTAACTTGCCTTGCTTTAAGCCTTGTTGCAGCAAGCAGTTATGCAGCTACACCTTTATGGCTGCGTGACGTGCAAATTTCCCCCGACGGCACGGAAATTGCATTCTGTTATAAAGGAGATATCTATAAAGTACCCTCCAACGGAGGAACTGCCACCCAACTCACTACGCAAGCCTCATATGAGTGTAACCCCATCTGGTCACCGGATAGTAAACAAATTGCCTTCGCCAGTGACCGCAATGGTAATTTCGACCTGTTTGTCATGTCGGCCGATGGCGGAGCAGCCCGGCGTCTTACCACCCATTCGGCTTCCGAAATACCGTCAACCTTCACCACCGACGGCAACTATATCCTGTTCTCGGCCTCCATCCAAGACCCTGCCAACAGTGCCTTGTTCCCTACCTCAGCTATGACAGAACTATACAAAGTCCCTGTAACCGGCGGACGTACCGAACAGGTGCTGGGTACTCCCGCAGAAATGGTCTGCTTTGACAAATCAGGAAAAACATTTCTCTACCAAGACCGCAAAGGTTTTGAAGACGAATGGCGCAAACACCACACCTCGTCCATCACCCGTGACGTATGGTTATATAATTCAGAAAACGGCAAGCATACCAACCTGACCGCCCATGCAGGCGAAGACCGTAACCCTGTATTTGCACCCGACGGACAAACCGTTTATTTCCTGAGCGAACGAAACGGCGGTACATTCAACGTATATTCCTTTCCAATAAGTAGTCCTCAATCATTGGAAACGGTCACCAACTTCAAGACTCATCCGGTCCGCTTCCTGTCAATGGGTAGCAACGGCACTCTCTGTTATACGTATGATGGAGAAATATACACTCAAAAACAAGGAGATAAACCGCAGAAAGTCAAGATCGATATCACCCGTGATGACCAAAATACAATAGCGGATCTGAATTTCAGTAATGGAGCGACCTCAGCTACCGTATCACCGGACGGTAAACAAATTGCTTTCATTGTACGAGGTGAAGTATTCGTCACTTCTGCCGATTATAATACTACCAAGCAAATCACACATACCCCTGCCCGTGAAGCAGGACTTACTTTCTCACCGGACAACCGTACTTTAGCGTACGCCAGTGAACGCAACGGAAACTGGGAACTTTACATGGCCAAGATTGCACGTAAGGAGGAAGCTAACTTCCCCAATGCGACTACCATTGAAGAAGAAGTACTCCTGCCTTCGGACAAGACAGAACGTACCTATCCGCAATTCTCGCCGGACGGGAAGGAACTAGCCTTTATAGAAGACCGTAACCGGTTGATGGTGCTTAATCTGGAAACCAAAAAGGTACGTCAGGTCACTGACGGCTCCACCTGGTTCAGCACCGGCGGTGGCTTTGACTATTCATGGTCACCGGATGGCAAATGGTTCACATTGGAATTTATCGGAAACCGGCATGATCCATATTCCGATATAGGTATGGTGAATGCACAAGGAGGAAAAATTATCAATCTGACCAATAGCGGCTATACCAGTGGCTCCCCCCGCTGGGTACTGGATGGTAATGCCATTTTATTCATTACCGAACGTTATGGTATGCGTGCCCATGCTTCATGGGGATCACTAAACGATGTGATGCTGGTATTTATGAACCAAGATGCGTATGACAAGTTCCGCCTGAGCAAAGAAGATTACGAATTGCAAAAAGAACTGGAAAAAGAACAAAAGAACACAACCGAAACCAAGAAAAACGGTAAAAAGAAAGGTGATAACAAAGAAAAATCCGAAGAGAAGAAAGAGGAAAAAGTAAAGGACATCGTGGTGGAACTGAACAACATCGAGGACCGCATCGTACGCCTTACTCCCAACTCTTCCGATTTGGGGAGCGCCATTATCACAAAAGACGGTGAAACCTTATATTACCTCTCTGCCTTCGAAGGCGGCTATGACCTGTGGAAAATGAATCTGCGCAAGAAAGACACCAAGTTACTCCATAAAATGGATGCCGGATGGGCCAACATGGGAATGGACAAGGATGGAAAGAACTTATTCTTGCTAGGTAGCAACACGATGCAGAAAATGGGTACTAATTCTGAAAGCTTGAAACCCATCAGCTATCAAGCCCACGTGAAGATGGACCTCGCAGCCGAACGTGACTATATGTTCAACCACGTATACAAACAAGAACAAAAACGCTTCTACAACCTGAACATGCACGGAATAGACTGGGATACTATGACCAAAGCCTATCGCAAGTTCCTGCCGCATATCAATAATAATTATGACTTTGCGGAGTTGTTGAGCGAATATCTGGGCGAACTGAACGTTTCACACACAGGAGGACGTTACCGTCCGCGCCTGAAAGGAGATGCCACCGCTACCTTAGGATTATTGTATGACTGGAATCATAATGGCAAAGGCCTGTTGATTTCTGAGGTAGTGGAAAAAGGCCCCTTCGACCACGCCCGTTCCAAAGTGAAAGCCGGAGATATCATTGAAAAGATCGACGGTCAGGAAATCACTCCCGAAAGCGATTACTCTGTTCTGTTGAACGGTAAAGCCAGAAAGAAAACACTGGTTACACTTTATAACCCGCAGACCAAAGAACGTTGGGAAGAAGTAGTTGTTCCTATCAGCAATGGCGTTTTGAATGACTTACTTTACGCACGCTGGGTAAAACAACGGGCAGCCGATGTAGACAAATGGTCGAACGGCCGTTTGGGATACGTGCACATTGAATCCATGGGAGATGACAGCTTCCGTTCCGTTTATTCAGATATTCTGGGCAAGTACAATAACCGTGAAGGTATCGTCATCGATACCCGTTTCAATGGCGGAGGACGTCTGCACGAGGATATCGAGATTCTATTCAGTGGAAAGAAATACTTTACACAAGTAGTTCGTGGACGTGAAGCTTGCGATATGCCCAGCCGCCGTTGGAACAAACCGAGTATCATGGTGCAGTGCGAGGCTAACTACAGCAACGCACATGGCACTCCATGGGTATATAGCCATCAAAAAATAGGCAAACTGGTAGGTATGCCTGTACCGGGAACCATGACCAGCGTATCTTGGGAAACATTGCAAGATCCGACACTGGTATTCGGCATTCCTGTTATCGGCTATCGCTTGCCGGATGGAAGCTATCTGGAAAACTCACAACTGGAGCCGGATATCAAAGTGGCTAACTCACCGGAAACAGTAGTGAAAGGTGAAGATACCCAGTTGAAAGCTGCGGTAGACGAGTTGTTGAAAGAGATAGACGGGAAATAAGGAGAAAAAAGATACAAAAAACCGGAAGAAGAAAACCTATCATTTCTCCTTCCGGTTTTTATTTTTATCTATAAAAGAAATTCTCTTTTTTCTTATTTGGCAATCACCAAATAATAATTCTTCTTCCCGCGCTGAACCAGCAGGTATTTTCCGTCCAGCAGATCAGCAGTTGTAATTACCTGGTCAAAGGCATTTAATTTCTCCTTATTCAACGAAACACCACCGCCCTGTACAAGCTTACGCATTTCACCTTTTGAAGCGAAAACAGCGGCATTATCAACAAACAGGTCTACTGCTTTCACCCCTTCGGCCAATACATCCTTGGACACTTCAAACTGAGGAACACCTTCGAACACTGCCAGCAACGTGTCTTCATCCAGTTTTTTCAATGCTTCGGAAGTGGCGTTACCAAACAGAATGCCTGATGCCTCAACAGCCGCATTATAATCTTCTTCCGAATGAACCATCACAGTCACTTCCTTAGCCAGACGCTTCTGCAATACACGCAGATGCGGAGCTTCAGCATGTTCTGCTGTCAATACTTCCACTTCTTCCTGACTCAGTGACGTGAAAATCTTTATATAACGTGCGGCATCCTCGTCACTTACATTCAACCAGAACTGATAGAACTTATAAGGAGAAGTATAACGGGGGTCCAACCAAATATTACCAGATTCAGTCTTACCGAACTTACCACCATCAGCTTTTGTAATCAACGGACAAGTCAATGCAAACACTTCACCGCCATTGGTACGACGAATCAGCTCGGCCCCGGTAGTAATATTACCCCATTGGTCCGAACCACCCATCTGAAGTTTGCAGCCCTTTGTTTCATAAAGATGCAAGAAATCGTATCCCTGCAACAGCTGGTAAGTAAATTCTGTAAATGACAAACCGTCACGAGCCTCACCGTTCAAACGTTTCTGTACAGAATCCTTAGCCATCATATAATTTACGGTGATATGCTTACCTATCTCACGGGCGAAATCAAGGAAAGTAAAGTCCTTCATCCAGTCGTAATTGTTCACCAATTCGGCTTTGTTAGGAGCATCGCTCTCAAAGTCAAGGAACTTAGCCAACTGTTTCTTGATACAAGCCACATTGTGACGCAATGTTTCTTCAGTCAGCAGATTACGTTCCTGCGATTTGCCGGAAGGGTCACCAATCATACCGGTCGCACCGCCCACCAATGCCAACGGCTTGTGACCGCAACGCTGGAAATGACGCAGCATCATCACACCACACAGGTGACCGATATGCAAAGAATCAGCCGTAGGATCAATACCCAGATAAGCTGTTACTTGTTCTTTAGCCAATAACTCCTCGGTGCCCGGCATCATCGTGTGCACCATTCCACGCCATGTTAATTCTTCTACAAAATTCATCGAATGATTATCTATTTAAATGTTTGATTTATACTTTAATGCTACAAAAGTACGACTCTTTATCTGAAGAAACAACTCTTATCGCTGAAAAAAGATTTTCCGTGTGTTTTCACTTATTCTATCACACAACAAGGAGACTGCCACATCTTTCGCCTCTGCCATTTGCCCGATAACCGTGCGGATATCCAGCGGACTTTCATCTGTTTCGGCCAATAAACGCTCTAAAGGCACATTCTGCAGCACATCAGGCTGATACTTTTCCCCCAAGGAGAAATAAATGTCTTCTTGCATCAGCCGACAGGCAATATTCAAATTATTACGGAAACCGTGTACCACCCAGGGCATCTGCGGCCGATACCGCTTTTTCAACTCAATCAGCTCATTAAACGCCTTCACACAATGAATCACCAACGGCTTTCCTACTGACTCACTCAATAAAATTTGTCGGATTAGCACCTCTTTTTGCAGCAAGATATCAGCCGAAGCCAACTTATCCAGACCTGCCTCCCCTATTGCCAAAACAGATGGATGGCCAGCCGCATCCTCCAGCCGTTTCCAATCCTCCGGCTCAGTTTCCAAAACCTTCCACGGATGAATACCTATGGAATAGTAGCAGCCTTCCGCAGGCTCAAATAGTCCGGGTTCTACATTGAGAATATTTTCTCCCGGAATGCCCTCTTTATGATGTGTATGAATATCCAGCAACATAGGAACAACAGATTTTACGGAACCGGATCATAGCCCGACCCACCCCACGGATGACAACGCAATATCCGACGAACCGCCAGGTATAATCCCTTAAAAGGTCCGTGTTTTTTAATAGCCTCAATAGCGTATTCCGAACAGGTAGGTACAAAACGGCATGAAGGAGGAGTCATCGGAGAAATGTACCCCCGATAGAAATAAACGGGCAACAGCAACAGATAGGAAAGTATCTTTTTCATTCCAATCTTTCCACTATATGAAACAGCAACTTCTTCACTTTCTCCTCCACTTCTGCAGAAGAATGAATATGGTTATCCAGCCATATAAAGGCGATAATCAGTCTTTTGTTCCGGGAAGCTAGCGCATCCAGCAACAAATGCTTGTTCTTCCGATAAGCCTCACGTACCTGACGTTTCACCAAATTACGCTTTACCGCACGTTTAAACCGCTTCTTGGGCACACTAATCAGAATAGAAGCTGCCGCCATATCTTCCTCCACAGGCTCTACCGACATATACACCACACGTAGCGGAAAAGCCGGAAAAGACTTGCTTCCACCTAAAAAAAGACGCTCAATCAATGTCTTACTATTCAAACGCTCTTTTTTACCGAGTGTATATTCTACCATAATCTTCTTTCTTTTATTAAAATAAAGAAACCGAGGGTTTCGAATCACAAAGTTACAACTTTATTGATACAAAACCCCCGGTTTTGGGATATAAACTAAAAATTAATCTTTATTGCGCTCGCGGATAAACATATCCAATGCCGCAGTCATGGACGGAGCCTCTACAGTAGGAGCTTCCAAATCCAACCGCAATCCGGCATCCTTTACCGCTTTAGCAGTAGCAGGACCAAAACACCCTATCGCAATTTCCTTTTGGTCGAACTCCGGAAAATTCTTCATCAAAGAATTGATTCCTGCAGGACTGAAAAACAACAGCATATCGTAATCGAACTCTTCCTCGGGAGTAAAATCATTACTTACCGTACGATACATTACTACCTCCGTATGCTGAATTTTATTTTTATCCAATAAAGTTTTGATCTCATCATTGTGTACATCAGACATCGGCACCAAATATTTTTCCGTATTGTGCTTTACGATAGAAGGCACCAAATCTGCGAATTTACCGGTCGCGCCGAAGAATACTTTACGCTTGCGATACTGAACATATTTCTGAATGTACAAAGCAATGGTTTCGGACGTACAGAAATATTTCATTGTTTCGGGCACAGTAACACGCAATTCTGCACACAGATTGAAGAAATGGTCAATAGCGTGCCGCGATGTAAAAATCACAGCGGTATGATCAAGAATAGAGACTTTTTGCTGTCTGAACTCTTTGGCCGACAAGCTCTCAACTTTGATGAACGGGCGGAAATCAATTTTCACACCGTACTTCTCAGCAATATCATAATATGGCGACTTTTCAGAAGTCGGCTTCGGCTGAGATACGAGGACTTTTTTTATTTTCAATGTACTAAAAATTTAAAACCAAATGTTGTTCGCTAAGATAATCCCTTTCCACAGAACAAAATCAGGGAGTATTTCAAGGGCACAAAAGTACAGAATTAAATGGAAAGCGCCATGAAATTTGTTGAAAAAGTTACTAAAGCACTTATAAAACAGCAGAATTTTAGCAATTATTATAACAAAACCGATAAAATAAGGAGCAATTTGTGGTGACAGATCGAAATACACAATCAAAAGTACAATTGGAAAAAGTAAAAATCCGGCCCCAATTACAACATTAAAGTAAGATTCCAGCCAAATAATATTGCGTGTTTTGTTAAAGAAAATCCAATTTACAAAGCTATAAAGAATCCATTTGATGACAAAGAAAAAAACTATATAACCAATGTAAATACTTAGCAATAAATAATGAGGAACCGTACGGAAAAGGAGCAGGTCGTGATCAGAAAAATAATCGTACACACAAAAACCGGATAATATACAGGTTTGCAATATCAGCACCAATGTATAACGCACATCAGATGCAGTAGTATCATCAAACAAACTGGCACGCTCTTTAGACAAAGCAAAATTCTTAAATTGCTGTTCAAGGTGTTTCTTGCCATGTGCCAGCACGTATGATACCAGAATAAAACAAAGAAACAACACGCTGGTCACCATCCAGTCCGAACGCAGTTGATAGGGCAACTCCATTCCTCTCATCCCGTCTTCCTTGGACGTATGACACACGTTGTGTGTCAAAGCCGTATCAACACGGCTCTGCTCTTCCGTATAAAGTTGGAGAATATACGCTATTCCGGGATGGCAGGTTTCACTCATATCGCTGCAAATTTACGTATTTCTTTGCTCCAAACAGGCGTTGTATAAAGCAAATTTATTGCTTCTTCGGCTGTTGAGGCCACTTTCCAGATAGCAGCATGTTCTTTACGCATAAAGTTCTCGTCCACCGCCCTTTGCAGCATTTCAAGCAAAGAGTCATAGAATCCATTGATATTCAAGATGATTATCGGATTAAGGTAAAGTCCCAGCTGCTTCCAGGTGATGATTTCAAGCAATTCCTCCAATGTGCCGCAACCTCCGGGCAATGCAATGACGCCATCGGACAAATCGGCCATCATCCGTTTGCGCTCGTGCATGGTTTCTGTCTCAATCAATCGGGTCAGCCCTGTATGGTGCCATCCCTGCTCCACCATAAAATGAGGGATTACCCCTGTCACCGTACCGCCCGCCTCCAATGTTGCATCTGAAGTAGCCGCCATCAGGCCGATACAGCCTGCCCCGTTAATCAGATTGATCTTCTTTTCAGCCAAAAGACGTCCTAATTCTTCCGCTACATCAAAATACACCTTTGCTATCTTTGTGCTGGAGGCACTATATACACATACATTCTTTATATCATTCATATAAATCCTTATGTTTTCGGGCGGATCCAATCCTCCCCTGCCGGCCAATGACACTCATTGCCGCAGGAACGAATTGAATTCGCCCGTATACATCACCATATTCGAATCCGTTTCTTACAAACCGAACGCTTCCTTTATCTTATCCACATAATCCAACTTCTCCCAAGTGAATAGTTCCACTTCCAGCGTCTTTGCTTCATGATACATGGATTCGTATGTCTTGGTCACTACTTTCGGCTCACGTCCCATGTGACCGTAAGAAGCTGTTTCCTCATAAATAGGATTACGCAGTTTCAAACGCTCTTCAATGGCTTTCGGACGCAGATCGAACAGTTGGTCTATTTTCTTAGCAATCTCTCCGTCGCTCAGTTTCACATTGCTGCGGCCGTACGTATTTACATAGATATTGATAGGACGGGCCACACCAATGGCGTATGACACCTGCACCAGCATTTCATCGGCAACACCGGCAGCAACCATATTCTTTGCGATATGGCGTGCTGCATAAGCAGCACTGCGGTCTACCTTACTGGGGTCCTTTCCTGAGAACGCCCCACCACCGTGAGCACCTTTTCCACCGTATGTATCCACAATAATCTTACGGCCTGTCAAACCGGTATCTCCATGAGGACCGCCGATCACAAACTTACCTGTAGGGTTCACATGATAAACTATCTGGTCATTGAACAAAGCCAATACTTCTTCATTATGAATTTCGGCAATGACACGTGGCATCAGGATTTCAATCACATCCTGACGAATCTTAGCCAACATCTCTTCGTCAGCCTTCAACTGAGCTTCTTTGGAAGAATCAGCCGGAGTTACAAACTCGTCATGCTGGGTAGAAACCACAATTGTATCAATGCGTACCGGTTTGCCGTTATCATCGTATTCAATAGTAACCTGGCTCTTGGCGTCGGGACGGAGATAAGTCATCACTTTCCCCTCACGACGGATTTCGGCCAATACCATCAACAGTTTATGAGCCAAGTCCAGTGACAGCGGCATATAATTTTCCGTTTCATTGGTAGCATAACCAAACATCATTCCCTGGTCGCCTGCCCCTTGATTCATAGGGTCCTCGCGTTCCACGCCACGGTTAATATCCGCACTTTGTTCGTGAATGGCAGAGAATACGCCGCACGAGTTTCCTTCGAACATATATTCGCTCTTGGTATAGCCGATACGGTTAATCACTTCACGTGCAATGCGCTGCAAATCTACATACGCCTTGGTTTTCACTTCTCCAGCCAGTACCACCTGTCCGGTAGTCACCAGGGTTTCGCAAGCTACTTTCGAACTGGGGTCAAACGCCAACAGTTTGTCAAGCACAGCGTCCGATATTTGATCGGCCACTTTGTCGGGGTGTCCTTCAGACACCGATTCGGATGTGAATAAATATCCCATTTCAGTTGAGAATTGATAGTTGATAATTGATAATCTGTCTCTTATACACATCTCCGAGCCCACGAGACGTAGAGGAATCTCG
>ENA-OYZP01000371-OYZP01000371.1-human-gut-metagenome-genome-assembly--contig:-NODE-371-length-12716-cov-9.244136_pt1 | contig 12716 bp, 10 predicted proteins | sample MGYA00244078_ERZ653480 | MGnify/ENA primary metagenome ERZ653480 (study PRJEB26926, sample SAMN06165131) | human gut metagenome | biome: ENVO:00009003; feature: ENVO:2100002; material: ENVO:00002003... | reverse complement strand
ATACGATATATTATTATTGTAGAAAAACGTTTAAAGCCAGCTATTAAAGGAAATACAGATGAAGAAATTTAAAAGATTATTTTGCATAGTATGCATGCTTGTGCTGTCACTTGCAGCATGTGGAAAACAGGACACGGATGATGGTGTAAAAAAATTCTATAACAGCATGAATGATACGACGGAGGCCGTGGGAGAAAGCACGCAGTCCGGTTTGAAAGCTGCTGCGGAGGAAAACGGAAAGTCCGTTAAGAAAAGTTCAGATATTCTCATAGTATCGGACATAAACAGTGCCAACGAGACGATCAGGGTATACAATTACTCGACAGGAGTGCAGTATCAGTATTACTATGGGCTGACCACCGGCTTTTTCGACAAATATGGCAATCACATGTCAGTTTCAGATATACATCAGGGTGATGTGGTTGACATATCAGGAGCAGATTCAGACGGCAAGGCAAAGCGGATACAAAAATCCGATAAGGTGTGGACAAACGACGCAGTGACCAATTTTTCTGTGGATAAGGATAAGAGGGTGCTTGAAATCGGAAATAGCAGCTACAGGCTGGGTGAGCGCACCATGATATTTTCAGGCTCGGATGTCGTAGATACTGACAGCCTCACGGCTCAGGATAAGCTGGCTGTTGTCGGGATTGACAAGGACATAGTGTCAATTTCTGTCACAACAGGGCACGGCACACTGCAGCTTAGCAATACATCGCTGTTTGAGGGCAGCTTCTTGCAGCTCGGAGACAGGATATTTGCAGAAATCACTAAGGATATGTCGCTTGATGTGCCGGAGGGCAGCTATACGCTCGCTGTGGCCAACAACGGCTGGGGAGGCAGCACGGATATTGAGATAAAAAGAGGAGAGATTACAAAGGTAAATTTAAATGATTTAAAGGGTGAGGGTCCTAAAAAGAGCAGCATCCTTTTCGAGGTTGACGTGCAGGGAGCGAAAATATATGTCGATGGCAGTGAGATCGACTATACGAGCCCGGTTGAGATAACATACGGAAAGCATACGCTTAAGGTAACAGCCGATGGTTATGACACCTGGACGAGGACACTTTACGTGAACTCGAAGGAAGCCACCGTACAGATTACGATAAACGACAATAAGGACAGCTTGGGCAGCGATTCATCAGGCACCGGAAGCTCGCAGGCCACCGCACAGACTCCTTCAGAGACTGCCTCAGAGAGGGCGAATGAGAAGGACAATCAAAGTACATCTCAAAGCACCACCGGCAGCTCGCAGAGCACAAATTCATCACAGCGGACAGACAGCAAATCCTCTGATAGCTCGGGAAATAGTCTGACAAATAAGGATATATCAGATTATCTTTCAACATTAACCTCTTTATTAAGTTCAAAGTAAGGTTTTAAGAATGCTAAAAGTACATAAAAGCCTAGGAAATAGCGCATTTTCCTTGACAAACCCCATAAAAACAAGTATATATATTCTTGTAGGTAATTTGGGAAAACAGCTCGAATTATATAAATTATGAAAATCCAGAGGAGGAATTTTATCATGAACAAAGCAGATTTAGTTGCAGCTATGGCAGAGAAGGCCGGAGTATCAAAGAAGGACGCAGAGGCATCTTTAAAGGCATTCACAGATGTTGTTGCAGAGGAGTTAAAGAAAGGCGAGAAGATCCAGTTAGTTGGATTCGGTACTTTCGAGGTATCTGAGAGAGCAGCAAGAACAGGAAGAAATCCACAGACTGGCGCTGAGATGACAATTGCAGCATCTAAGGCTCCTAAGTTCAAGGCTGGAAAGGCTTTAAAAGATTCTCTTAACTAATAAGTTAGACTATCCGGAGTAGAAGAATGGGTGAAGCCTTTAAGGCTCCGCCCATTTTTGGCTATATCCACTGAAATCAGGGTAATAGTTATGAATTGATTTATTATAGGCAAGACACAGAGGTAACAATGAGATTAGACAAATTTTTGAAGGTATCGCGTCTGATAAAGAGACGTACAGTGGCAAATGAGGCGTGTGACGCAGGCCGTGTCACAGTAAACGGCAGACCGGCAAAGGCATCTGTAAATGTCAAGGTCGGAGACATAATAGAGATAGCGTTTGGACAAAAGACAGTCAAGGTTAAGGTGTTAAATCTCCTTGACACAACAAAGAAGGAAGAAGCAAAAGATCTTTTTGAGTATATATAGGTTATATTTTCATGAATCCCGGCATATATTTACATATGTGATTCCACAGATGGCAGCCATATGCGAGGCTGTTTTTGGGACATATAAAAAATATGTGAGGGACAGGAAATGGAAGAAATATCAGGCACAAAGAGTCATAAGCTTATCTTGAATAATCGCAGAACAGGCAGCTTTACAGGCATTTTGGATGTGCTCTCCTTTGATGTGGGAGAGATACTTTTGGAAACGGAGCTAGGCATGCTTGACCTAAAGGGCAAGGATCTTCACGTGAACAGGCTAAACCTTGAGAAGGGAGAGGCCGATATAGAAGGTGAGATAGACATGATTACGTATTCGAAGGTACCTGAGGTGACCGGAAAAAAAGATAAAATGTTTGGCAGGATATTCAGATAAGCACCTAAGGAGGAATAATGAGTAAACGTCGTGCAAAGAGAAGGGGCGGAACTTTAAGTGTTTCTATCATAGTTATAGCATTTCTTGCGGTTATGGTAGTCCAGGTTGTGCAGCTAAAGCAGAAGGAATCTACATATGCCGCACAAAAAGCGGAGCTTGAAAAGCAGTACACTAAAGAATCGGAGCGTGCTGATGAGATAGAAAGCATGCAGCAGTATATGCAGAGTGACCAGTACATAGAGGATATAGCAAAGAGCAAGCTGGGGCTTGCGTATGACAATGAAATAATCTTCAAGGAAAAGGACAAATAATTTTTGAAGATATAGTTGCGCTTTTTCGCCAAAACCTTCATTTTTGACCACATATAATCGTTGAAAAAAGATGGAGGCAAAAAGATGAGGAGTGCAAATTTAAAAAAGGCTGTGTGGGGGCTTATGGCATTTGCATCCACACTGGTGTGTGTGATGGATTGTTATCCGCTGATACCTGCAGTGTATGGAGTTTATTGTCTGAGCAGTGGGCATACGATTATTTTTTACATAGGATTAATTATTGGAATGGGATACTTTATATCGATACCGTCGATATGTAAGTATCTCTTTATTATTGCGGTGATTTACTTTGGGGAAAGGCTATTTGTGAGAAAAAGCAGTAAAAACGGATGTCTGACAACAGCCGTTGTGGCAGCTTGTGCCACGGCGGTGATGAATTTGTCGGTAACATTTCTGGGAAGGCCGGATACGGATGAGATAGTGTTGTCGGTAGCAGAGAGCCTTGTTGTGTTTTCGATGGCCTTTGTGCTTTGCAGAGCATGCGAATATTTAAGGGCTCTTGAGCACAATGAAAATCCGGTCATAGCAGGACTTCTGCCCGACAGGGAGGAGGCATTTGCCACAGCAGTTTCAGGACTTTCAGGCATTATTTCGACTGCAAACGTCATGGCTGTAAAATGTACGGCAGATAAAATCCCTGATGAGAGTGAGAAAATACAGCTTGAGGTGACAGGGAGACTTTGTGCATGCTGTGAGGGCTGCAGTGTGTGCTGGACAAGCGGGACTTCGATTTCCGACAGTATAAAAATGCTTGCTGATGCAGTGCGCAAACGTATGAAAACAGAGGAAATTGTGCAAAACAGATATGTGGATGGCTGCCCGCACTATACGCGCATGGTGGAAGCCGCCACAGAGGCATTTGCCCGTATTGAGCTAAATGAAGCCTGGTACAGGCGTCTCACAGAAAACAGACGCATCATAGCCGCACAGCTTGACGCTATGGCAGAGCTCATGGATAGCTGGTGCAGGGCTGAAAAATGTATTGATAAAAAAAGAAGGCTGCGTCTTTCAAGAGTTTATGTATATACAAAAGAGGCTGGTATACAGGTGGAAAATGCCCATATTTATGAGAACGCAAGGCAGCAGGTATGTATAAAGGCAGATGTCTGCACCAAGATAGATGGCGGGATTGAAATTTCAAAATATGTGCAGGCGGTTTCACGCGCCATGGGAGTGAAGCTCAGGCAGGCACATGGGACAGTTTCAATAATATCCGATGAGAGGACATCTATTGTGCTTTACGAGGAGAATCAGTTCTATGCACTTTCGGGGGTGGCGACCAAAAAGAAGACCGGCTCTCAGGCAAATGGCGACAGCTGCAGTATGTTTCAGCTGGATGATGGCATGTATCATGTATGTGTATCCGATGGCATGGGCTCGGGCAAGCAGGCGCAGGCCGAGAGCACGCTGGTGGTGGATTTGCTTGAAAAGCTTTTGGAGGCCGGCTTTAGCAGGGAAAGTGCCCTAAAGCTGATGAACTCTGCCATGGTCATATCGGCGGGCGAGGAGTCCTATTCCACGGTTGATTTTGCTACGATAGACATGTACACAGGTGAGCTTGAGCTGGCCAAAACAGGCGCTGCACCGTCATTTATCAAATCAGGGAAACAAGTAAGTGTTATAGATAATGAATCACTCCCGGCGGGGGTCGATGTCTGGCAGGAGAGCAAACATTCAAAAAATACACTTCAAAGTGGCGATTTCCTTGTCATGGTGACGGATGGTGTGCTAGAATATCTGCATGTAAAGGACAGACAGGGGAAGCTTATGGATATCATCGCAGGCGTCAAAAGTGACAATGCAGGCGTGATGGCGCAGGAAATTCTGGACAGGGTGCTGCTTGACACAGGCGGATACGCCATGGATGATATGACGGTAGTTGCAATAGGAATCTGGGAAAAATAATGATTAGACGGACAAAAGATTATATTCTGGAAAACAAGATGATAAACAATCACAGCACGGTGCTTGTTGCGCTGTCGGGCGGTGCGGATTCGGTCTGCCTTCTGCTGTTGTTAAATGAGATAAAAAGACAGTGCGCAAATGAGCTTGATTTTGCGCTGGAGGCAGTACATGTGGAGCATGGCATCAGAGGAGCCGAGAGTAGGGAGGATGCGAGGTTTGCGTCAGATCTCTGCGAGAGGCTTAACATACCGTGCCATGTGAATTCCGTGGATGTACCGCAATATGCAAAAAGTCATGGACTCGGGCTGGAGGAGGCCGCCAGGATATTGCGCTATGAAGCGTTTGAAAAGGAGGCCGCCAGGATATTGCGCTATGAGGCGTTTGAAGAGGAGGCAGGCAGATATTCCTGTGAATCGGCCAATGCATCAGACCCAAATCAGGATAACAGGAGGCAGGTAGTCGTTGCAGTTGCGCACCATATGGAGGACAACGCAGAGACAGTTCTTTTTCAGATGCTTCGCGGAAGCGGAGCGAAGGGTCTATCCGGCATGCATCCGGTTTCCGTGAAGAATGGTGTCACCTATATCAGGCCGCTTTTATCAGCAACACGCGCACAGATAGAGGAATATCTGAAGGAAAACGGACAGGCTTTTGTCACCGATGCCACAAACACTGACACAGCCTACTCCAGAAACAAGCTGCGCCATGATGTGTTTCCACTGCTTTTGCAGATTAATGACAGGGCGATAGAGCATATCAATGAGAGTGCAGGCCAGCTTGCGGTGATGAATGATTTTTACGAGCAGCAGCTAAAAGAGGCGTGCGACAGCATGGTTTCAAAAAAAGAAGGCAGGGTGATACTTGAAATCAGCCGCTTTGAGAGTCTGCATCCGGCATTAAAAAGCGGAGTGGCGCGCGAGTGTATACATCTGGCGTCAGGGCGGCTCAAGGACATAACGAGCACACATATCGGTGCACTTGTGAAGCTTGCAGGGCAGCAGTCGGGCAGAAAAATCAATCTGCCGTATGGCATTATTGCGGAAAAATCATTTGGCGAGGTGATACTCTTCGCCGGAAGGTGTGACGATGAAAAAGAAGAAATTCACATTACGCAAAAAGAGCTTGAGGCACTGGGTGCCACGGGAGAGCAAAAAACCATCAGGCTTTCGGCAGATGGCTCATATGTCACACTTTGTATACAAGATTTTAATGGTAAAATGGACGAAATTCCCAAAAAACCATATACGAAATGGTTTGATTATGATAAGATGAAGAAAGGCTTTGAAATAAGAACAAGAAAAGCCGGTGACTATATAATTGTGGATGACGAGGGACATCATAAGAAGCTGAAGCAGGTATTTACAGGTGATAAAATTCCTGCACAGCAGAGAGCGGGGCTGTGGCTCATAGCCCATGAATCACTGGTGCATGCCATTATCGGATACAGATCCGGCTGCAGCGCACTTGTCACACCACAGACAGGAAAAGTACTTAAGATCACATTTTACGGAGGAAAACAAAATGGATTTTTCAAAGAAATATGATATTTCGGTTTATCTGACAGAGGAGCAGCTCAATAAGCGTATTGCAGAGATTGGAGCGCAAATCACAGAAAAATACAGGGGACAGTCAGTATATCTCATTTGCATACTCAAGGGCTCAATATTCTTTACCACTGAGCTTGCAAAGAGAATTGATTTGCCTATGACTATGGATTTCATGTCGGTATCCAGCTATGGCTCAGGCACAGAGTCATCAGGCGATGTCAAGATTAAAAAGGACCTTGAGCATTCTATCGAGGGAGAGAATGTCATCATCATAGAAGACATCATTGATTCGGGAAACACTCTTAGCAGGCTTTCAAAGCTCCTTGCCAAAAGAAACCCGAAGAGTCTCACAATCTGTACACTTTTGGACAAGCCTGAGCGCCGTGTGGTTGATGATGTAAATGTAGACTACGTGGGCTTTGTGATTCCTGATAAGTTTGTGGTAGGCTATGGTCTTGACTATGATCAGAGGTTCAGAAATCTGCCTTACATCGGCTTCGTCGAGGGCGAAATAAAATAAAAAGGAGAAGTAAATTGAATAAACAAAAAAGCGGTATGCGCGGAATAGGCGTATACATTATCATTGTATTTGCAGTAATCTGCATCTGGTACTGGCTGAGCGCCGGGGCTACATCAAACTCTTACACACAGAGTCAGTTCGAGAAGGATCTTGACAAGAATCAGGTGAAGAGCGTAAAGGTAGTGCAAAACAGGGAGATACCGACAGGAAGTCTGGAGGTGAAGTTCAAGGATGGCACATCAAAGGTGCTTTATGTATCAGATGTAAACAATATCGAAAAGACCATGACAAAAGCAGGGTACACCGACTATACAGTTGCGGATGTTCCGGCTGAGAGCTGGATTATGACACTGCTTCCGTATCTTTTGGTATTCGGAGCCATGTTCATACTCTTTGCAGTGATGAACAACAACGCAGCAGCACAGGGCGGCGGTGGCAAGATGATGAACTTCGGCAAGAACCGTGCGAAGCTCACCACACAGGAGGAGAACCATATCAAGTTTTCCGATGTAGCAGGCTTAAAGGAGGAAAAGGAGGAGATTGCAGAGATAGTTGATTTCCTTCGTGATCCGGGAAAATACACCAGACTTGGAGCAAGAATCCCAAAGGGTGTCCTTCTTGTAGGACCTCCGGGAACAGGTAAGACTCTCCTTGCCAAGGCAGTAGCCGGAGAGGCAGGGGTACCGTTTTTCACCATTTCAGGATCTGATTTCGTGGAGATGTTCGTCGGAGTCGGAGCCTCACGAGTGAGAGATTTGTTTGAGGATGCCAAGAAAAATGCGCCTTGTATCGTATTTATCGATGAGATTGATGCAGTAGCCAGACGACGTGGCACAGGAATGGGCGGCGGACACGACGAGCGTGAGCAGACATTGAACCAGATGCTTGTCGAGATGGATGGCTTTGGTGTCAATGAGGGCATTATCGTCATGGCAGCCACAAACCGTGTGGATATACTTGACCCTGCTATCATGCGTCCGGGACGTTTCGACAGAAAGGTTGTAGTAGGCAGACCGGATGTGGGCGGCAGAGAAGAAATTTTAGGTGTCCATGCCAAGAAAAAACCTCTTGCAGAGGATGTAGACTTAAAGCAGATTGCACAGACTACAGCAGGCTTCACAGGTGCAGACCTTGAGAATCTGATGAATGAGGCAGCAATCCGTGCAGCGGGCGAAAACAGAGAATATATCACACAGGATGATATCAGAAAATCCTTCGTCAAGGTTGGTATCGGAGCTGAGAAGAAGAGCCGTATCATCTCTGACAAGGAAAAGCGCATCACAGCCTACCACGAGGCAGGACATGCAATCCTTTTCCATCTGCTTCCGGATGTGGGACCTGTATACACAGTTTCAATCATCCCTACAGGAGCAGGCGCAGCAGGCTACACCATGCCTCTGCCTGAGAAGGATGAGATGTTCAACACAAAGGGACGTATGCTTCAGGAAATCGTAGTAGACTTAGGAGGTCGTGTCGCAGAGGAACTTGTGTTTGACGATATCACCACAGGTGCATCACAGGACATCAAGCAGGCTACAAAGCTTGCGCGCGAGATGGTTACCAAATACGGTATGTCAGACAATATTGGCCTTATCTGCTATGCCGATGATGAGGAGGAGGTCTTCATTGGACGAGACCTCGCCCATGCAAAGAACTACAGCGAGGGCATAGCATCGGCAATCGATGTAGAGGTAAAGCGCATCATCGACGAATCGTACGACAAGGCAAAGAGCATGATAGCAGAGTACCGCGATGTGCTTGACAGATGTGCAGCACTTCTTCTTGAGAAGGAGAAAATCACAAGAGATGAGTTTGAAGCACTGTTTGACGAGGACAGCAAAACAGCAGTTGGACATAATATTTAAAAAACAGCTATGCTTTTGTACACAATCACTATATGAACAACATTAAATATGACTAAAGTACTATACAAATTGCATAAAAACAAACTGTGATTTTTATGCAATTTGTGAACACTTATCGTTGCAATCATGATACTATAATAACCGTAAAAACCCCCCAATACATTATATAGTTTTTGCTATACCCCATAGTAAAAATACCTTCTCCTAAAAGGCAGCCGATCGTAGGCTGTCTTTTTTAATTTCTATATTATAGCTATAAAGTAAGGGGATTGTGTGCCCGGGACGGCGCTTTGGTGGGGGATTGATGCCCTTACTGGAGCGCATAGCGAAGTTGCTTAGAGTCTGTCAGAATTATGCTTAGAGGAGCAGAAATGCCCGGCCATGGACGGCTGGGCAAGGCGTTATGCGCCATGGACGGCGCATAAAAGCCGGTTTCGTCAGTCATAGAAAGATTAAAAGCATAATTCCTACAGAATCTTAGCAGCGTAGCGTAGCGAAAGCGAGGGCATAAATCCCCCACCAAAGCACCGTCCCGGGCGCACAATCACCGTATTAAAGAAAATAATTTGGTTACGATAAAATATGCTTGCATAATCACATATGTTGTGATAAACTATGCAAGTATCGTAATTGAATACATGGGCAGATTCCCGAGTGGCCAAAGGGGACAGACTGTAAATCTGCTGCAACTTGCTTCGATGGTTCGAATCCATCTCTGCCCATTAAAAAACCTCAAGTCGTATGACTTGAGGTTTTTGCATGTTGTCAGGTTTTTACCACCCTACCGTTTAATCGGCCTGGGCATTCGGTGCCGTAAGTACAGTCTCCCACGCCATCGTATCAGGCCAGTCCTTTGTATCAAAGCCATCACGGATACATCTGCTGTAGTAGTCCAGCTTGTTTCGTATCGGCGAATCATCTGTGAATCTTGCATCATCATAAATGCCGTTAATATAATCGTCTATCGCGGTTCCGAATATTTCAGAGCGGTCCTCTGTTGCAAAGGTCATGCCGTAGGAATCAATGAAATACCCGGATATGTGGCTCGATGGATCATCCGGATTGTAGTTTGCGTAGCTATCATCATAAGAGAAGCTGTCAGGGTTAAAGCTGTTCCATTTCTCCTCAGAAAACTCGCTCTTGTCATCGTAGGTGTGTATGAATGTAAGCCTCTGGTCAATCAGATGGGAAATCTCATGGCCTACAGTGTAGCTGAAATCCCAGCTGTAGTTGCAGTTTAGAACCATCACATTGTGGTTGTTTATTATATTTACGAAGCCACTTGGCTCATTTATCATATCTGAGTGGCCTGATGAAATATCACCGCACAGATAGATTCTCATGCCTCTTATATCGCCATAACACAGCTGTGTGAAAAAGTCATCAGGGAAACAGCCAAGTATTTCCTCAAGCGCATCCAGAGCGACCGACAGCTTATCCTTGTTCTTGAATTGATGGATATCGTAGTAATCAATTCTCTTTGGCACCTCAGGCCCGAAATATATGGAAAAGCCGTATTTCTGTTCAAGCGCTGTGATACGTGCATTTATGTCGGATAAATCACCCCAGTCATATGATGCGGTGTCAGGTATCAGAGTGACCTCGTCGCCGTATGTATTGTAGTCGGAATCCTTCCCGGCCTCCTCCATAGCCTCCTGATTTTCATCGGTATTGTCAGCTGGGTCTATGGCAGAATATGGGGATACATATGAGCCATCATCGCGCAAGGCCTGTAGCAGGGTATCACAGTCATTGTATGACGTGATTTCGGTTTTGCTGTCATTCTTGCCCTTGTCGAGTGACCAGATGAGAATTTCCGGGTTGCACTGCGCTGTGTACAAAAGCATCATCACACAGTTTGCATCAGGCAGATATACCGAGTTGGCAGAACAGTAGGTCTTGGTATCGGCTGCCGCAGAGTCGGATGAGCTGTCGGACATTTTGCCTGTGCTTCGAGTTGTCAGGTTGTATGAAAAGGATGAACTGACACCGGTGGTGGGTGAATATTTATAGTAACTGATGATGTTGTCCGAGGATAAATCCTGGCATCGTATGAGCATGTCACTATCCTCTGCCAAAGTCACATCCACCACATCCGGCAGTGAAAAAAAGCTGTTTTCTCCATCGGATGAATGATAGTTCCAAATATTGTTGGCAGTATCTGCCTCGATTACAAAGCCCTTTGAGTCGACACATGACATGGAAAAACTTTGTCCTTCGTAGGTTGAAAGCACTGTGTTATCGTCAAGCCTTATATCAGAGACTGCATATTTGTAGGTATCGGGTGTGACACCTGACACGAGAGCATATTTTCCGTCAGCGGAGGTGGCAATCTGTGAGACATCATAATAATTGCCGGGATTCGGCACATCGCCATCATCAGAATCTGATGTATCGCATTTGCCATCATAGTCCTCAGGATTATATTTGCAGGTTTTTATCTCTTTTAAATCCTTATCATAGATTGTTGCCCTGCCGGCATCGGAATTGATGAGCCAGAGTCGGTCACCTTTTATCATGTAGTCATCACAGTCGGTTTTGTCGTGAGTGAGGCTTGCCGTGATTTCATTGGACCAGGGATTATATACATCAAATGAATACTTAACGGATTGATCATCGGTCTCTAGGATGGAATTATTGTAGCTGCCCTGTCCTACCATAAGGATGTTATCACCAAACTGTCTTATATCATTGTACGGCCGCCCCTCAAAGGCGACATTGTGCAGGATAGACAGGTTGCTGCTTCCTTTAACACTTGTGGTATCCTCCCAAAAAGCAGGTGATTTGTGCAGAATAGCCTGCTTTTGTGCGGGACTCTTGAATAGATAAGAGATATCCGAAAAAGAACAGGCTGTCATGGAGATTGCACTGAAAAATACCAGCGAATATGTAATTAAAGTGGTTACATGTTTGCGTTTGAACAATTTTGCCTCCTTTGGAAGGTGGTGTATATGCAGGCTATTCCTCAGCAGCATGTGCGGTGGAAACTCGTGCAGTAGATTCTCTTTCAATCAGCCTCGGACGTAGCTGTGTGCGGCTGATTGGAATATGGTGAATGAGCGAATTCAATATAATATATGCACAGCGGCCCAGATCATTACACTCCTGTCTGACAGTGGTAAGAGGAGGGGTAAGGGCTGCGGCAAACTTGACATCGTCAAAGCCGACAACACTTATATCATTTGGCACATTGAAGCCGTGCAGCTGGCACTCGGAGATAACACCCTTTGCTATAGCGTCGCTTCCGCAGATGATAGCGGTGGCACCTGCTGCAATAAAATTTGAAACGTAATACTGTGCGGTTTCAGGAATATAGTAGCCGTGTCCCATGAGCTCCGGGTAGACTTCAAGACCGGCATCGCGCATAGAGTTTTCAAAGGCTTCCTGACGCTGATCCGATACCAGGGAAAAAAGAGAACCATTGATAAAGGCAATCTTTTTATGGCCCAGATTGTGCAGATGCTTTACAGCCATGTCAATGCCCTCGTAGCTGTCGGTGCCTACATAGGCTACATTGGGATTGTTTTCTATATAGTTATCAAACAAAACTGTAGGCATTGTAGTATTTTTGAGCTGCTGCATCCATTCATCGTGAAGAGCAAAGCCTACCAGAAATGCGCCACAATAGCCATTCTTTAATATATATGTATCATATTTTTCTTCTGCCTGAAGCTGAGGTGTGGCAGGGATGATGTCCACGTCCCATTTGTGTTTAAAAGCATTCTGTTTGAAGCCAAGCACTACATCATATCCGAACTCATCGATAGACTCGTAGTTCATATTTTCAATAAACAGAGCCAGCTTGCGGTTTTCTACCTTTCTGGAGCGCTTTGTGCTGTAGCCCATTTCGACAGCAGTGTCTAAAACAGTCTGACGAAGCTCCTCACTTATATCGCTGGCACCATTTAATCCTTTTGAAACAGTGCTGATTGACACACCCAGCCGGGTGGCAATATCCTTAATAGTAGCCCTGTCTCTTATACAC
>ENA-OYZP01000344-OYZP01000344.1-human-gut-metagenome-genome-assembly--contig:-NODE-344-length-13336-cov-6.640991_pt1 | contig 13336 bp, 13 predicted proteins | sample MGYA00244078_ERZ653480 | MGnify/ENA primary metagenome ERZ653480 (study PRJEB26926, sample SAMN06165131) | human gut metagenome | biome: ENVO:00009003; feature: ENVO:2100002; material: ENVO:00002003... | reverse complement strand
CAGCGTCAGATGTGTATAAGAGACAGCATAACATCGGCTACTGGACCAGAGAAAATTATCTGGGGCTGGGGCTGGGGGCATCTTCCCTGGTGGAAAATGTCCGGTATACCAACACCCGGCAGCTGTATGAGTATGGAGAATTTTGTGACCACCTGCAGGAGAAGTCTCCGGCAGAGTTTTTAAAAGACGGGGAGCATGCCGTACCGGAGGATCTCTGGATTGGCAGCTGTGTACAGGAACAGGCACAGATTCTGACAAGAAAAGAGCAGATGGAGGAATTTATGTTTCTGGGGCTGCGGATGAATGAGGGAGTAACCAGAGCAGCGTTTGAGCAAAGCTTTGGGGTACCGATTGAGGCCGTGTATCTGGAAACACTTCGCAAGCTGAAAGAACAGGGACTTTTGCAGATGGTTGCTGGCAGGATTGCACTGACCGACAAGGGGATGGATCTGGCCAACTACGTGATGGCGAAGTTTCTTTTATAAAATATAATTATAAAATAAAAATAAAATAGCATCAGGGTGTTGACAAAAAAACACCTTGGTGCTATTTTAATAGCAGAACGATATTAGCACTCTAAGTAAATGAGTGCTAACAAACCAAAAACAACCGGTGAAGGTTCAGGAACAGGAGACGGGAAAATGGCAGACGAGAATATGGAATTGGATGAAAGAAAAGTAAAAATTCTGGATGCAGTTATCCGTAATTATCTTGCAACCGGTGAACCTGTGGGATCACGAACCATTTCAAAATATACGGATCTGAATTTAAGTTCTGCAACCATCCGCAATGAGATGGCAGATCTTGAAGAACTTGGTTATATCGTGCAGCCACATACATCAGCAGGAAGAATTCCTTCAGACAAAGGCTATCGGTTTTATGTGGATCATCTGATGCAGGAAAAAGACCGGGAAGTCAAAGAAATGAAGGACTTCGTAATAGAAAAAACCCAGAAGATGGATGAGGTATTAAAAAAGGTTGCAAAGATGCTTGCAAATAACACCAATTATGCGACAATTGTTTCCGCACCGACTTACAGTGGAAACAAAGTAAAGTTTATGCAGCTGTCCAATGTAGATGAGAAACATATACTGGCAGTTATCGTAATGAACAGCAACATGGTAAAGAATCAGATGATCGATGTGGAAGAACCGCTCGACAACGAAACTTTACTGAAACTGAACATTCTGCTGAATACAGCATTGAATGGGTTGTCACTGCAGGAAATCAATCTGGGAACGATTTCCAAACTGAAAGAGCAGGCAGGCGTGCACAGTGAGATTGTTTCCCATGTGCTGGATGCACTGGGACAGACACTGAGTGAAAACGAGGATCTGCAGATCTACACAAGCGGTGCAACCAATATTTTGAAATATCCGGAACTTTCTGATTCAGAGAGTGCGGCAGGTCTTCTTTCCACATTTGAGGAAAAAGATGAGCTGGTAAATCTGGTAACGGAATCCCTTTCTGAGGGGGAGAGCAAAGGAAATGAAATACAGGTTTATATCGGAAATGAAGCTCCGGTACAGACCATGAAAGATTGCAGTGTCGTTACCGCAACTTATGATCTGGGGGAGGGCGTCAAAGGAACGATCGGAATTGTTGGTCCGAAACGGATGGATTACGAGAATGTTGTTGACAACCTCAAAAACTTAAAGTCCCAGTTAGACGGTATTTTTGATAAAGAAAAAGGGCAATCCTAGAAAGGTGGTAAACATGGCAGAGAACAAAAAAGTCATGGAAGAAGAGGCAGTAGATACAAAAGAAACCAAGGCCGAACAGACATGTGAAGAAACAAAGGACACAAAGGAGACGGCGGCAGAGGAAACAAAAGAAACTGCAGCCGAAGAAAAGGATACAAAGAAAGAAGAGAAATCCGAAAAAAAAGGTGCCTTTGGAAAGAAAAAGAAAGATAAAAAAGACGAACAGATCGAAGATTTAAACGACCGTCTGAAACGTCAGATGGCAGAGTTTGATAATTTCCGTAAACGTACGGAAAAAGAAAAAGCGCAGATGTTTGACATGGGAGCAAGAACAATCATTGAAAAGATTCTCCCGGTTATCGACAATTTCGAGCGTGGGCTTGCAGCTGTACCAGAGGAACAAAAGGATGATGCTTTTGTTACCGGTATGGATAAAGTATATAAGCAGATGCTGACAGAATTAGATGCCATCGGGGTGAAACCGATTGAGGCACTGGGAAAGGAATTTGATCCGGATCTCCACAATGCAGTTATGCAGGTGGAAAGCGAAGAGTATGAACCGGGAACAGTTGCCCAGGAATTACAAAAAGGTTACACCTATAAGGACAATGTGGTCCGCCACAGTATGGTCGCTGTAGTCGGCGAATAAAGGTATTTCCTATTCCGCATGGAGTAGTAAATCATAAATTAGCAAAACAATTTTATTTGATCATAATTTTAGCAGGAGGAAAAGAAAATGGGCAAGATCATTGGTATTGACTTAGGAACAACCAACAGCTGTGTAGCTGTTATGGAAGGTGGAAAACCTACCGTTATTGCAAACCAGGAAGGTGCAAGAACAACACCATCCGTTGTAGCATTTACAAAGACAGGAGAGCGTCTCATCGGTGAGCCGGCAAAGCGTCAGGCTGTTACAAACGCTGAGAAGACGATTTCTTCCATTAAGAGACATATGGGTACGGATTATAAAGTAGCCATTGATGACAAACAGTACAGTCCACAGCAGATTTCCGCTATGGTACTTCAGAAATTAAAGGCTGATGCAGAAGGATACCTTGGAGAAAAGGTTACAGAAGCTGTTATTACAGTTCCTGCATATTTCAACGATGCACAGCGTCAGGCAACCAAGGATGCCGGAAAGATTGCTGGTCTGGATGTAAAGCGTATCATCAACGAGCCTACTGCAGCAGCACTTGCATATGGCCTTGATAACGAAAAAGAACAGAAGATCATGGTATATGACCTTGGTGGTGGTACATTTGATGTATCTATCATTGAGATCGGTGACGGTGTCATCGAAGTATTATCTACCAACGGTGATACACATCTTGGTGGTGATGATTTTGATAACAAGATCACACAGTGGATGATCGATGAGTTTAAGAAGGCAGAGGGTGTTGATCTTTCTACCGACAAGATGGCTTTACAGAGATTAAAAGAAGCTGCCGAGAAAGCAAAGAAGGAACTTTCTTCCGCAACTACTACAAATATTAACTTACCATTCATCACAGCTACTGCTGAGGGACCAAAGCACTTTGATATGAATCTCACCAGAGCAAAATTTGATGAATTAACACATGATCTCGTAGAGAGAACTGCAGTACCGGTACAGAACGCTATGAAGGATGCAGGTCTTACAAATGCAGATTTAGGCCAGGTTCTTCTGGTTGGTGGTTCTACACGTATCCCGGCTGTACAGGATAAGGTAAGACAGATGACAGGCAAAGAGCCAAGCAAGTCCTTAAACCCGGATGAGTGTGTAGCAATCGGTGCTTCTATTCAGGGTGGTAAATTAGCAGGAGATGCAGGTGCCGGCGAGATCTTACTTCTCGATGTAACACCACTGTCACTTTCTATCGAGACCATGGGTGGTATTGCAACCCGTCTGATCGAGAGAAATACTACCATTCCTACGAAGAAGAGCCAGATCTTCTCTACCGCAGCAGATAACCAGACCGCTGTAGATATCAACGTTGTACAGGGTGAGCGTCAGTTCGCAAGAGATAACAAATCTCTCGGACAGTTCCGTCTGGATGGTATCCCGCCAGCACGTCGTGGTGTTCCACAGATCGAGGTTACATTCGATATCGATGCAAACGGTATTGTAAATGTATCTGCCAAGGATCTTGGAACAGGCAAAGAGCAGCATATCACAATCACAGCAGGATCTAACATGTCAGATGAAGAAATCGATAAGGCTGTTAAGGAAGCTGCTGAGTTTGAAGCGCAGGATAAGAAGAGAAAAGAAGCAATCGATGCCAGAAATGAAGCTGAGAGCTTTGTATTCCAGACAGAGGATGCATTAAAGCAGGTAGGAGATCAGGTTGATCCTGCAGACAAGTCAGCAGTAGAAGCTGATGTTGCAGCAGTAAAGGCTTTCCTGGATGCACACAAGGAAGCAGAGCAGATGACAGATGCAGATGTTGCGGAATTAAAGGCAGCACAGGAGAAACTGACACAGAGTGCACAGAAGGTATTTGCAAAGATGTATGAGCAGGCACAGGCAGCACAGGGTGCAACAGGCGCAGGCCCGAATCCGGGAGCAGGTCCTGATATGGGTTCTGCAGCAGGAGCAAACACCGGAGCAGGAGCAAATGGTGCAGATGATGATGTCATCGATGCAGATTTCAAAGAGGTTTAATTTAGAAAATAAATAGACAAAGCGTGGGGTTTCCGGTTTTCCGGAAACCCTATGCGTACTATAAGGGATTAATATTATGGCAGAGAAAAGAGATTATTACGAGGTCCTTGGAATTCCAAAGACCGCAACGGAAGCAGAAATAAAAAAAGCTTTCCGTACAACCGCCAAGAAGTATCATCCGGATATGCATCCGGGAGATAAAGAGTGTGAGGAAAAATTTAAGGAAGCGCAGGAGGCATATGCCGTTTTGAGCGATCCGGAAAAGCGCAGACAGTATGATCAGTTTGGTCATGCCGCGTTTGATGGAGGCGCCGGCGGTGCAGGCGGATTCGATTTTTCCGGCATGGATATGGGAGATATCTTTGGCGATATTTTCGGAGACTTTTTCGGTGGCGGAAGACGAAACAGTAACAATAACGGACCGGCGCAAGGCGCAAGTGTACGTCTTACCGTCCGTATTACGTTTGAAGAAGCTGTGTTTGGATGTTCTAAGGAACTTGAGTTCCCGTATAAAGAAGAATGTAAGACCTGTCACGGAACTGGGGCAAAACCGGGAACTTCACCGGAAACCTGCAGCAAGTGCGGGGGAAAAGGGAAAGTGGTATATTCCCAGCAGTCTTTGTTTGGCATGATGCAGAATGTGCAGACCTGTCCGGATTGCGGCGGTACCGGTAAGGTGATCCGTGAAAAATGTCCGGATTGCCGGGGAACGGGATATATCTCAAAGAAAGTACGAAAGACTGTAGAGATTCCGGCCGGAATTGATAATGGACAGTCTGTTCGTGTCAGAGGTTACGGAGAACCGGGACGAAACGGAGGTCCGAGAGGAGATCTTCTGGTAGAAGTTCTTGTTTCCAGAAGCAATGCGTTTGAACGTCAGGACATGAATATATTTTCCAATGCTTCGATTTCCTTTGGTATCGCAGCACTGGGCGGGGATATCCGTATCAGGACGGTGGACGGAGATATCATCTATACCGTTGCACCGGGTACCCAGAGCGGAACGAGAATCCGCCTGAAAGGCAAAGGAGTACCATCGATCCGAAACAAGGCAGTACGTGGAGACCATTATGTAACACTGATTGTCAACACGCCGACGGGCTTAAACAAAGAGGCAAAAGAGGCGTTGCGTAAATTTGATGAATTGACGGGAAATTCCCTGAATAAAGAGGGCGGAGCACAGACCGCAAAAGAAAAAAAGAAAGGTTTTATGGACAAAATCAAAGAATCTTTCGATGAACATTAGTATAAATCGCCTATAGTAATCTGGTACAAAGTATTGTATGATAAGCCTGTTAGTATGATTGGCAGCATGTGTGTACGGATACGGAGGCATGTGGGAGATGACGCTGGAAGAAGAACGTAAAGCTTTGGAGGAGCAGCGCCGCACACTGGAGCGGGAGAAAAAAGAATTTGCGCGGCGGGTGGAGAATGAGGATCGCCGTCTGGAACAGCAGCAGAAGCTTTTTGATATGAAATTTAAAATACTCGAAGAAGAACTTGTAAAACTTGCAACAGAGAAAGAACATGTGAAGAAGCAGAAAGCTTTCTATCAGCGGGTAAGCGATTTTTCCGTGACAGCAGAGCAGCCTGTTATCCGGGGAGAAATGTTTTTCTCCGGAGTAGAGAGCAGACAGTCCCTTAAGAAACGTTATAAAGACCTGATCAAAATTTATCATCCGGATAATCTGGATGGGGATAAGAATACCGTTCAGGAAATTAACAGTGAGTATCATAAGCTTTGTGCTGTGTACAAAAATTAAAACAGCCATACGGTCTGTTCGCAGACCGTATGGCTGTTTTATGCATGTTTAACATGTTTAATGTCGTTCCTCATGAAGACGCTTAAAAATCTCCTCCTCTGACATGGCAGTGGCGGACGGAATGTTTTCTTCCATATTGTAGGTTCTCTGTTTTTTGATATAGAGAGTATTGGTGTTCTCTTTATATTCTACATCACTGGTATCAGAAGTATTTCGCTGCCGGTCATCGGTGTTGAATGCTTTCTGAAGTCCTTCTACAAGATTGCGTTTATCCATTTATTGTTTTCTCCTATAACTGTATAACTATCAACTTAACCCCTATATTATAACATGGGTTTTTTTGATGTACAATGTTTTCTTGAAATTTTATTGGAAATAAGGTATGATACATATAGTATGCCTTAGTGTAGAATTGAGAGGATGGTAACATGAAGTGGAAAAAATATACAATTGAGACAACGACCGCAGCAGAGGATTTTATGAGTTCCATGCTGATGGATTTGGGCATTGAGGGAATAGAGATTGAAGACAATATTCCGCTTACCAAAGAAGATCAGGCGGATATGTTTATTGATTTTCTGCCGGAACTTCCTCCGGATGAGGGCATCAGCCATGTGAGCTTTTATGTGGAAGAAGACGGCAGTGATCAGACGGAGATTTTAAAGCAGGTAAAGATTGGACTAGAGAAACTGCGTGACATGGTGGAAGTGGGAAGCGGTGTCATTACATCTTCCGAAACAGAAGATCTTGACTGGATCAATAACTGGAAAAAATATTTTACTTCTTTTACCATTGATGATATATTAATCAAACCGACCTGGGAAGAATTAAAGGAAGAAGACAAAGATAAATTTCTGATTGAGATCGATCCGGGAATTTCTTTCGGAACAGGAAAACATGAAACGACACAGCTATGCATCCGGCAGTTACAGAAATATGTGGAAGGAAAACATCCGAAAGTACTGGATGTGGGATGTGGCAGTGGAATTTTATCGATTGTGGCATTAAAACTCGGCGCAAGAGAAGTCGTGGGAACGGATCTGGATGCAGACTGCATGACTTCTACAAGGGATAATATGCAGGTAAACCATCTCGATTTGTCTCTGGGAACCTTTTATGTGGGAAATCTGATTGATGATGAAGAACTTCAGGAAAAGGTTGGGACAGAGGAATATGAGATTGTTGTGGCAAATATTTTAGCACCAGTTATCATTGCCATGGCACCGGTCATTCCGGCTAGATTAAAACAGGGTGGTTATTTTATCACTTCCGGCATCATTGATTTTAAGGAAAACGAAGTAAAAGAAGCGATAGAAGCAGCAGGACTTACTGTAGTGGAAATCAATCATCAGGGTGAGTGGGTAAATATTACCGCACAGAAACAGTAGGAGCAGGGTATGTACCAGTTTTTTGTGGAAGATGAACAGGTGCAGCAGGATCGGATCTGCATTGTGGGCGGTGATGTCAATCATATCGGTCATGTGCTGCGCATGAAGACAGGGGAGAAAATCCGCATCAGCGATCAGAGCGGCAGATCGTATTTTTGCCGTATTCTGGAAATTACAGAGGAAGAGGTCTGGGCACAGATAGAGGATACCGATGAAATGGGGACAGAGTTTTCCCATAAGGTGTATCTTTTTCAGGGTCTTCCTAAAAGTGATAAGATGGAACTGATCATACAAAAGACCGTGGAACTTGGTGTCTATACCGTCATACCGGTTGCCATGAAAAACTGTGTGGTAAAGCTGGATGAAAAGAAGGCACAGAGCAAATGTAAGCGGTGGCAGGCAATTGCAGAGAGTGCGGCAAAACAGTCGAAGCGGACCGTGATTCCGCAGATTCAGATGCCACTTTCCTGGAAACAGGCATTGGAAGAGGCAAAGGAGCTGGACGTTGTCCTGGTTCCGTATGAGAATGAAAGAGGCATGGAAGCAACAAGAGAGATCTTTCGCTCGATTCCGGAAGGGGCGTCCATCGGAGTAATGATCGGTCCGGAGGGCGGATTTTCCCCGGAAGAGATTGCGCAGCTGGATAAAGACATGCATCGGATCTCTCTTGGCAGACGTATTTTGCGCACAGAAACAGCAGGAATGGCAACACTTTCCATGCTGATATACGAATTGGATATATAAGAAGGGTAAAAATGGAAGCATATTTGGATAATTCGGCAACGACAAGATGTTGTGAGGAAGCGGCACAGCTGGTGGTAAAATTACTGACGGAGGATTATGGAAATCCATCTTCCCTGCACAACAAAGGCGTAATCGCCGAAAATTATATGAACGATGCAAGAAAAAAAATTGCAAAGACATTAAAGGTACAGGAAAAAGAAATCTGTTTTACGTCAGGTGGTACTGAGTCCAATAATCTTGCAATTATCGGTGTGGCAGAGGCAAACAAGCGAAGTGGAAAACATGTGATAACGACGTCCATTGAACATCCGTCCGTGTCGGCAACGATGGCATATCTGGAGGAACACGGATATGAAGTCACATATCTTCCGGTAGATGCTTATGGTGTGATTTCTCTGGACGATCTGAAAGCGGCAATCCGGCCGGATACCATTCTGGTTTCCCTCATGCAGGTAAATAATGAAATCGGAGCGGTGGAGCCGATCGCGGAAGCGGGGGCACTGATCAAACAGTGTAATCCACAGACGCTTTTTCATGTGGATGCCATTCAGTCCTATGGAAAAATGAGAATTTATCCGGCAAAAATGCATGTAGACCTTCTCTCGGTCAGCGGACATAAGATTCATGGACCGAAAGGAAGCGGATTTTTATATATCAAAGACAAGACGAAAATTCATCCGCTGTTAAACGGAGGCGGACAGCAGAGGGGAATGCGTTCCGGCACGGAAAATGTTCCGGCAATCGCAGGACTTGGCGTAGCAGCGGAACGTATTTATACTGGTTTTGAGGAAAAAATCGACCGGATGTATACCTTGCGAGAGCATTTTATTGAGGAAGTGACAAAAATTCCGGGTGTACACGTCAACGGTCATACCGATCGCAGCAATGCACCGCATATTGTCAGTGTCAGCACGGAAGGTGTGCGCGCGGAAGTATTGCTTCATGCATTAGAGGATAAAGAGATCTATGTGTCAGCGGGAAGTGCATGTTCTTCCAACAAGCCTTCTGTCAGTCATACGCTAAAAAGTATTGGCTTAAAGCCAGAGCTTTTGGATGCAACCATCCGGTTCAGCTTTTGCGTGGAGACAACGGAAGAAGAGATTGATTATGCAGTAAAAGAGATGGCGGCATTGGTTCCGATGCTGCAGAAATATACAAGACATTAGAAAAAGGAGAGCAATATGTATAAATCATTTTTGATTAAATATGCGGAAATTGCCATTAAGGGAAAGAACCGTTATCTGTTTGAGGATGCACTGGTACAGAATATCAGATATCATCTTAAACGTGTAGAGGGAACCTTCCATGTACGCAAGGAAAACGGACGTATCTATGTGGATACGGAAGGAGAATACGATTATGATGAAACTGTAGAAACATTACAGAGGATTTTTGGAATCGTAGGAATCTGTCCGGTAGTATTGGTCGAAGATGAAGGATTTGATGCCCTGGCAAAAGTAGTATGTGACTATGTGGATCGCACATATCCGGACAAAAATTTTACATTTAAGGTGGATGCGCGCCGTGCCAGAAAGAATTATCCGATGACTTCGATGGAGATCAATGCAGCTGTTGGGGAAAAGATTCTTGAAGCATTTCCGGAAACCAGCGTTGACGTACATCATCCGGAGGTGATGATTCATATCGAGATCCGCCCGATGATCAATATTTATTCCACAGAGATCCCGGGACCGGGAGGCATGCCGCTTGGCACAGCAGGTCGTGCAATGCTTCTTTTATCCGGCGGAATCGATTCACCGGTTGCCGGATATATGGTATCTAAACGAGGGGTAACACTTGAAGCGACCTATTTTCATGCACCGCCATACACCAGTGAGCGTGCAAAACAGAAAGTGATTGACCTGGCAAAGAAAGTTGCAAGATATTCCGGACAGATCAAGCTTCATGTGGTGAACTTTACCGATATCCAGCTTTATATTTATGAGAAATGTCCGCATGAGGAACTGACTATCATCATGCGCCGCTATATGATGAAAATTGCAGAGCATTTTGCCGAAGAGGGAAAATGTCTGGGTATGATTACAGGAGAGAGTATCGGGCAGGTGGCAAGCCAGACCATGCAGTCCCTTGCTGTGACCAATGAAGTGTGTCATATGCCGGTATACCGTCCGCTCATTGCCATGGACAAGCAGGATATTGTATCAATCGCAGAAAAAATTGACACATACGAGACGTCCATTCTTCCGTATGAGGATTGTTGTACGATTTTCGTGGCAAAGCATCCGGTTACCAAGCCAAGCCTGAAACATATTAAAAAATCAGAGTGCCGGCTGGAAGAAAAAATAGACGAACTGATGCAGACAGCAATCGATACGACAGAGACGATTCTGGTAGATGCAGAATAATCTGTTTTTGGAAAATTATTTCCGTGAAACAAAAAATCCCCTGTCTGCAATACAGACAGGGGATTTTGTAAGTAATTACTGGGAAATAATGTATGGCTTTAAAGCTTCCAGAATCTCATTCAGATTATCCTCGGTATGGATGGCGAGATCAATCGGCTTGGAAAGATCCAGGCTGAAAATTCCCATGATGGATTTTGCGTCAATGACATATCTGCCGGAAATCAGATCAAAATCGTACTCAAACTGAGAGATGGTATTAACAAATGATTTTACTTTTCCAATAGAATTTAATGAAATCTGTACTGTTTTCATAATGAAAACCTCCTTGAAAATATTCATGAAAAACTCATGCTGTTTATATCTTTGATAGTAATATTTTTTATTGGAAAAGTCAAGAAATGTATGAAGATAATTGTATAAAGGAGTAAAAATGAAAAAAGCAGCATTACACAATCTGGGATGCAAAGTGAATGCATATGAGACAGAAGCTATGCAGCAGATGCTTGAAGAAGCGGGGTACGAAATCGTGCCGTTTTCGGAGAAAGCAGATGTCTATGTGATCAATACCTGTTCCGTAACAAATATGGCAGACCGCAAATCAAGACAAATGCTGCACCGGGCAAAAAAGCGGAATCCGGATGCGGCTGTTGTTGCTGCCGGATGCTATGTGCAGACCAAAGAGGATGAGGCAAAATGTGATGAAGCAATTGATATTCTGATCGGAAATAATCAGAAAAAAGAACTGGTAGAGCGGCTGGATGCTTTCTTTGCGGGCAGAGGAGAAAAGGTGGAGGCTGTGGTGGATATTAACCACGAAAAACAGGCATTTGAGGAGCTGACACTGGATCATGCAGCAGAGCATACCCGCGCGTTTATAAAAGTACAGGATGGTTGTAACCAGTTCTGCAGTTACTGCATTATTCCGTATGCCAGAGGACGGGTGAGAAGCAGAAATGTTCAGAATGTTCTGGAGGAAGTAAAGCGTCTGGCAGCGTCCGGATATCAGGAAGTGGTACTGACCGGAATTCATTTAAGCTCCTACGGGATTGACTGCGGGGAAAGTCTGCTGCATCTGATCCAGATGGTGCATCAGGTGGAGGGAATCCGGCGTATCCGTTTAGGATCGCTGGAACCGAGAATCGTGACGGAAACATTTGCAGAAGAACTGGCAAAGATGGAGAAGATCTGTCCGCATTTTCATCTGTCACTGCAGAGCGGATGCGATGCAACGCTTGCCCGGATGAACCGGAAATATACGACGGAAGAATACGAAAATGCATGCAATATTTTACGGAAAAACTTTACGCATCCGGCAATCACAACGGATGTTATTGTTGGATTTCCTGGAGAGACAGAAGAAGAATTTGCACAGACAAAGGAATATTTAAAACGCATTCATTTTTATGAGATGCATATTTTTAAATATTCCCGACGGCAGGGAACCCGTGCGGCAGTGATGGAACATCAGGTGCCGGAGGAAATCAAGACGAAGCGCAGTGCCCAGCTGCTGGCACTTGCGGAAAGTATGTCGAGGGAATTCCGCGCATATTATGTGGGAAAAGAGGAAGAAGTACTCTTTGAGGAACCAATGGAAGTTGACGGAGAAACGTGGTATACTGGATATACCAAAGAGTATGTAAAGATCGCGGCAAAAACGGCAGAACCGCTTGATAATGTGATGAAAAGGGGAAGAGTGGAAGCGGCTCTGACCGATGAGATTTACCGTATGAAACTATAGCGCTTGTATTTTTCCTCAATTTCGTATACAATAGATGGGACAGGACTTGTTGGAATGAACAAGGGCAGGGACGGCGAATATGGAGAATTTAAATAATACACAATATTTTACAGTACAAAAGGAACCGGAATTACAGGTAAGAGATGTTTTAGAGATCGTATTCCGTGCATTGAGTGAGAAAGGATACAATCCGGTGAATCAGATTGTAGGATATATTATGTCCGGAGATCCGACATATATTACCAGTCATAACAATGCGAGAAGTCTGATCATGAAGGTAGAGCGGGACGAACTTGTAGAAGAAGTTTTACGTGCATACATCAAAAACAATTCCTGGGAATAATCCGGTACGGGAGAATTATGCGGATTTTAGGATTGGATTTCGGTTCAAAGACAGTGGGTGTTGCAGTGAGTGATGCGCTGTTAATTACAGCGCAGGGAGTGGAAATTATCCGAAGGAAAGCTCCAACGAAACTCAGGCAGACACTGGCGCGGATCGAACAGTTGGTAAGTGAGTACGAGGTGGAAAAAATTGTGCTCGGTTACCCGAAAAATATGAACAGTACAGAAGGGGAGCGCTGCGAGAAAACAAAAGAATTCAAGGAAATGCTTGAAAAACGCTGTGGTCTCCCTGTTATTTTATGGGATGAACGGCTGACAACAGTTGCAGCAGACCGTTCGATGATGGAAACAGGAATTCGAAGAGAAAACCGCAAGGAATATGTAGATGAAATTGCGGCTATTTTTATATTACAGGGATATCTGGATTATCTTTCAAATCATCCAGAAGAAAAATAAAAATACAAGGAAAAAATAAATGGAAAAAATTCAGTTTACAGATCCGGACACCAATGAGGTGGTGGAATTTGCTGTGGAAGAACAGACACAGCTGAATGGAATCAGATACTTACTTGTCTCTGATGGCAATGAAAACGGGGACAGTGAAGCATATATATTAAAAGAAATAAAGCTGTCTCTTATACACATCTGACG
>ENA-OYZP01000340-OYZP01000340.1-human-gut-metagenome-genome-assembly--contig:-NODE-340-length-13448-cov-8.677294_pt1 | contig 13448 bp, 15 predicted proteins | sample MGYA00244078_ERZ653480 | MGnify/ENA primary metagenome ERZ653480 (study PRJEB26926, sample SAMN06165131) | human gut metagenome | biome: ENVO:00009003; feature: ENVO:2100002; material: ENVO:00002003... | reverse complement strand
AGATTCCTCTACGTCTCGTGGGCTCGGAGATGTGTATAAGAGACAGCTGTATTCTTATCCAGCTGTCTTTTAGGCCTGCCTTTTCTCTTGTGCCCTTCATCATATTTTTTTTGAGCATAATCAGCGTCATAATATCCATCAGCATTAGTTCCACGTTTAATCTCCCTGTAAATCGTAGAATACTCAATTTCCAGTTCTTCTGCTATGCCCATGATTGATATATTGCTGTTATCATTCAAAAGCTCTTGTATTTTCCGCCTGTTCTCATTTGTTATGTTTGTGTATGTTCTGGTTTTATACATACAGGTACCTCCTATCTTATGTACCGGAATCCGGCACATATAAAAAATCCATCATATCTATCTGCCCCGGCATATCATGTGTTGGAGCTCTGCTATTGAGTTTGGGTTTATTGCTGTGGCTCATGCTCATTATCTCGCTGACAGATAACTGACTATCTACATACTCTGCAATCAACGTTAATGCCTTTTTCCTGTGGCGTTCAAATGTTGTTGGTGACATATCAAATTGTTGTCTTACTGCTTCATACAAGTCATTTTCAACGTACAACTGATTAAGCATCGTATAATATGGATCATCAAGGGCAAGAAAACATGCCCATACCCTGTTTATCATGTACTCCTGATCTGATAACAGCCTGATCATCTTATACAGTTCATTTTTTCTCTCTTCTCTGTCACGCTGCAGTTTTATGACGAGATCTGACAGATCTTTCTTTAAACCACCTTTTGCAGATGGCATCATATTTATACTTACTGCATGTATGCTCTTTTCCGTTATGAGATCATCATCGCTCCTATCCAAATCCTTAATAAGCAGAATTACTTTTTCATTAATATCTCTTAACATCTTCTCTCTTTTGGATAAGATCATCTTTATTCTTTCTTCTGTGATCTGTTCGCTCATTCTCCTCTGCCTTTCCTTCTCAGGCGCGGCAGATACCATATAATATCTGCCGCTAATAAGGTTTTATGATGGCTGCCAATATATGGCAGCAAAGATACTTTCTGCATTTGATGCAACGCACGGCTATATTGCATAGCAACATAGCCTGCGAAAAGTACCATTATTCTTCCATATCTTCAGTATCCCTAACATCCGGACCTTCTCCATACTCTCTTGCACATCTTTTGGAATCAGGATAGAGATACATACATGCTCCTCCCGATACCGAACATTCATATCCGTGATATTCATCTGTTTCTATTGCATATAAACATCCCATATTATTTTTCCTCCTTAGCCAATTTTTCTAATCCTTGTACTATATACTCCTGACGTTTTATTACTATCAATGAAACTTGGACACCTTCAGCGATCTTTGCTCTCATGCAGCTTAATTTGTCTCTCTGTTCATTGAGAAAGTATGCAAGATCATACATCTTTTCAAGATTGCTTTGAAATTCTTCTTCATCCTCATTCAGTACATTCTCCTCGTCCTGATCAAGCATGATTTCTTCATCGATGCTCATATCTATATCATCAAATGCATACTGCCCTGCTATATCAACGACATCCTGCATACGCTCATATCGATCTGATCCTGTAACACCATCAATGAGATCAAGAAATTCTGTCCATGTAAGCAAATCAGAGCGGCAAAGCCTTATACCTTTTGGCGAACAGTCACAGGATATTCCGGCTTCTATATGTCCTGCATGGCATTTTCCATACTCGCTGATAAGATATTCCTTAAGTTCTTTCCGGCTTGTAAAATTCTGATCAGCCTTTTTCAGATAAAGATTGTAAAAGTCTTTAACCTGCTTTGGAGTAGGCTCATTTTTTATTTTTTTAGTTTCCTTATGCTGTTCAATTTCTTTCGTTGTTGTTCTGCCTGATACAAGTAATTCTTCCTGCACTTTTTCCGGCAACGTTGAAAGTGCCAATGCAGCACTTTTATTTATATTTCCTTTTTCAAGTGCCTCTCTGCCTTTATCTCCGAGATTTTTTGATATAGTGACATAATCTCCAACTGTAGTCTTTCCCATATTGAGTATACGTGCAATCTTCTCAACCGTTCTTCCACCTCCCTTCACCTGCTTAAACTGATCCGGATATGTATCAAGCAGATATTTGATACGTTCTATCTCATGCAGTTTTTCTGCGTCAGTCTTAGGCATAAAGCCATTAGTGGCATATAGTTGGAACTCTGCCTGTACATCATCCACATTTTCCACCTTGCACGGCAGGAACTCGAATTCCTTTAATCCCTCAACCTCTACGAGATATTTACAGGCAAGTCTCCTGTGATGTCCTGCAATGATCTCATATGTATCAGTGCCAGACTTACGGACAAGTAAATCCTGCAAGACCTTACCAGCAGATTTGATCAATTCAGCAAATGCTACTATATCTTCCTCTGTCGCGCTCTTTCTGTACTGGTCTGTATTGTCTATGAGCTTGGTATAATGCAGCCATCTTGTCTCACTCCGCGGTCTGTTGTCAGTTTTTTTGACATCGGTTCCTTTGAATACGTCTCCAAATTTAGCCATTGCAGCCACCTCCTACAGAAGCATTCAGTATTTCATATGCCAGTTCCATATAGTCATTTGCTACCGCATTCTTGCTACGGTGTTTTAACATAGGCTTATACATGATGAGTGCATCATCTACTGCCGATGAGGCACTTACACAGGTATTTAAGAATGGATAATCATGCTTTCCTATTAAATCCTCGTATATCTTCCTCTGTGCCCTTCTGTTAGATCTAACCATTGTTGCAAATACATTCCACTCAATCTGATCACAACCAAATTCACTTATTTTTTCCTGTACAACTGATAAGTTATCTCGACAGAATTTGTTCAGGCATACCGGGGTAAGTACCATGTCTGCTGCATAAATACAAGTCATTGTCAGTTGCTCAAAAGCTGGTCTTGTATCCATTAAGCAGATATCATATCTATCGGAAATGATATCCAATGCGTTCTTTAATATATCAGCCTTGCTGACATCGTCCTCCATTAGATCAGTATTTCCCGGCATAATATCTATGTCCTTATATTTAGTCCGGTAAATGCATTTTTTTACATTTTGGGATTGCATATATACATCCCTTATTGATTTTTCTGTTTTCTTGCTGAGAAAAAATGGTGTTGTATTTGCCTGTGGATCAGCATCCACAACAAGAACCTTTTTTCTAAGCTGCATAAATGAATATGCAAGATTAACTGTTGTAGTAGTCTTTCCGACTCCGCCTTTTAAGTTACTAATTACTATTTTTTTCATCATAAAACCTCTTTTCCGCATCATCTGATGCTGTATATTATATTTTGCTGTTCTCACAGCTATAAAACCTTTTTTGCCTGTACTAATTTTCCGTTTATGTAATGTTTTTGGTAGTCATGACCATTAAATCCTACATAAACATCATTTTTGCATGTATCTTTATTATAAATTTTGATCCAGTTACCAGTCTGCTGACTCGATAATTCTATATGTTCCAATTCAAGCCATTCAATCCCTACCAACTTTGAGTACAACATTGCATCCATATCCGGCAACATATACCCAAGACCTTTAACACGGCTATATAATTTCTCCCTGCCTATGTATTTAGCCAAATAATTCACGCTCCATAGCTTCTAATTTCTCTAGGATTTGGATTGGTGAAGGTGCCCCTTCGAGTACTCCATTGATATAATGATTAACGTATTTGTGTCCATCATAGCCTACATACAAGTCTGTTTTCTTTTCATTTTTATATGTAATCATCAACCAATCTCCACCACTTTGACATGTTATATGTATGTAACGATCATCAAGCCATTCTGTACCTTCATACTTTGTATAAATCATGTCATTCAATTTTGGTAACTGATGATTTTCAGTTTTAAGTCTTTTACAGATTTCTCTTTGTCCTATGTATTTGCCCATGATATACACCTCTCAAGCTAACATACCAACGATTAGTACATATACTTACCATTACTATCAAAATCGGCATCATCTATTTCGATTTTTTCTCCATTACTGTCTCTTTCAAATGTTTGATAGTATGCCTGTCCTGTCCTGCTCATAATCAATTCCCACAGCTCTTTGTCTGTTAAGTCTGGCTGCTGTTCTATGAATGCTTGTAACTTGTCATAATCCAAGTCTCCATCTTCATTCTGAAATTCCACATCATCCTCAGTTTTTCCATACTTTTCAAGAACAGCATGATCATACACAGAGTATTCATAAGAATTTATTATCTCTTTTTCAAGATCCAGTTCTTTAAATAGCTCTAAGAAACTCGCTGCTTCTGTTTTGCTTTTCCATATTCCATCTGTTGATCTTCCTCTCCAATAAATAGTACCCATAGTTTTTCTCCTTTGGTTTCAAATGCCGAGTTTTAAGCTTTTGGCACATAAACTGTCGATGTATTGCCCAGCTAATAATATTTTGCTAAAATATGTATATAGGGTTGGGGACTGAGCTATCTACTATCAATTAGTTCTACACCAGCTATTTTTAGTTTAGTTATGTTCCTTATCTTTAAATAAAAAAATGCGGTAGAGTTAAATCTTTTTAACTCTACCGCAAGCGGTATGTAATGCATAAGGATTAACTCTTTATGCATTTATTTTATTACTTTACATTGATACTTTTATTTTTATATCATAGTGCGTACAATTCTCGGCTTATAGCCCTTCTTCTCGAGCGCAGCAATAATCTGCTCCTTGTGCTCTGTACCAAAACACTCAAGCGTGATGCGAAGCTCGACAGCCGCACTTCTGTTTGTAGTGACAAACTGGTTATGCTCCAGCTTGATTACATTGCCCTGTACATCGGCAAGAGTCTGTGAAACCTTGGCAAGCTCGCCCGGCTTATCAGGCAGAAGCACTGAAACAGTAAAGATTCTGTCTCTGAAAATAAGACCCTGCTGTACAACTGATGACATGGTAATAACATCCATGTTGCCGCCACTTAGGATAGAAACCACTCTCTTGTCCTTTACTCCGAGATGCTTAAGCGCAGCTACAGTCAGAAGACCTGAGTTTTCGACTATCATCTTGTGATTCTCAACCATGTCAAGGAAGGCCACGATAAGCTCGTCATCCTCCACTGTGATAATATCATCAAGATTTTTCTTTATGTATGGGAAAATATTTGAGCCCGGTGTCTTTACCGCTGTTCCGTCTGCAATGGTATTTACGCTTGGTAAAGTGGTCACCTTGCCGTTCTTAAATGACTCCTGCATACAATTGGCACCGGCCGGCTCCACTCCGATAACCTTAATCTTTGGGTTTAAGAGCTTTGCAAGTGTGGATACACCTGTTGCCAGTCCGCCGCCGCCGATTGGAACGAGGATGTACTCAACAAGAGGAAGCTCCTTGAATATCTCCATAGCAATAGTTCCCTGTCCTGTTGCGACAGCTAAATCATCAAACGGATGGATAAATGTGTAGCCCTCTTTCTCTGCAAGCTCATATGCCTTGGCACATGCCTCATCATACACATCTCCGTAAAGCACTACTTCAGCGCCGTAGCTCTTTGTACGGTTTACCTTGATAAGAGGTGTGGTGGTAGGCATAACGATGACAGCCTTGCAGCCATAGCACTTTGCAGCATACGCAACACCCTGCGCATGGTTTCCTGCGGATGCTGTGATGAGTCCCTTTGCCCTCTCCTCGTCTGTGAGTGTGCTTATCTTGTAGTACGCACCTCTGACCTTGTAAGCTCCGGTAAACTGCATATTTTCAGGCTTCAGATATACCTTATTGCCTGTCTGGTCACTTAAAAAATCGCTGTAAATAAGCTTTGTCTCAAGGGTGACCTCCTTGACCTTCTCACTTGCTTCTTCAAATTTATCTAATGTCAGCATATTTGTTCTTCCTTTCATTTCTTCGGTATAACTATTCAGAACCGCCCCACACATATTCGCAAAAACGCACGATACTCGTGCTTTCTCGCTGCTACGCAGCTAATTTTGCTCATATGTGTGGGGGGTGGCTCTATTCGAGCCCCCAGAGAACAAGAAAACCTGCTGCTTACATGCAAGCATGACGCATCAGCTTTTTTTGTTCTCAGTGGTTCTGAATAGTTACTTTTCGTTATATTATACCAAAAATTCCGTACATATATATATAAACTGATATATCAGATTATTATAAACAATATAACTTATACGCTCAAAGATATTCTCAAATTATTCCGTTTTAGTGTCAAACAATGCATTCACGAACTCGTCCGAATCAAATTTCTGCAAATCATCGATGGTCTCACCGACTCCGATATACTTGACCGGCACTGAAAGCTCCGACTGTATCGCTACAGCGATACCGCCCTTTGCCGTACCATCCATCTTAGTAAGCACGATGCCCGAAATCTTTGCCACATCAGAAAACTCTCTCGCCTGAACAAGTGCATTCTGGCCTGTAGTCGCATCAAGCACGACGAGCGTCTCTCTGTACGCATCCGGATACTCACTCTCCAGGATTTTATTAATCTTTCCAAGCTCATTCATCAGATTCTTTTTGTTGTGGAGTCTTCCGGCTGTATCCACGAGAAGCACATCTGCGTTTCTGGCCTTTGAAGCTGCAACTGCATCATATACAACAGCTCCCGGGTCAGCACCCTCGGCACCGCCAATCATATCAACTCCGGCGCGGTTTGCCCATTCCTTCAGCTGGTCTCCTGCTGCCGCCCTGAAGGTATCGGCACCTGCAATAACTACCTTCTTGCCCTGTTCCTTGAGCTTTCCTGCAAGCTTTCCGACAGTGGTAGTCTTTCCTACTCCGTTGACACCGATTACAAGCACAACAGATTTTTCATTTTCAAATCTGTAGGCTGTCTCCTCCACCTTCATCTGCTCCTTGATGCTCTCAATCAAGAGTTCCTTGCACTCTGCCGGCTCCTTGATGTGCTGCTCCTTCACCTTCCTCTGCAGATCCTCAATGATATTCTCCGTGGCTCTCACCCCGAGATCTCCCATGATGAGAATCTCCTCAAGCTCCTCATAAAAATCATCATCTATATGCGAAAATCCACTGAAAAGTGAATCTATGCCTGAAACAATATTGTCTCTGGTCTTTGTCAGTCCTGAAACGAGCCTCTTAAAAAAGCCCGGCTTCTTTTCTTTTTCTTCCATTTCAACTCTCCATAAATAAAATTTTACTGTGTCAGATCATTCTCTATAAGATTCACTGAAACGAGTGTGGAAACACCCTTTTCCTGCATCGTAATACCATATAGCCTGTCCGCAGCCGCCATCGTACCACGTCTGTGTGTGATAACGATAAACTGTGTGTTCTTTGTAAGCTTGTTCAGATAATTTGCATAGCGCGAAACGTTTGAGTCATCAAGCGCCGCCTCAATCTCATCAAGCAGACAAAACGGTGATGGCTTAAGTGCCTGAATGGCAAACAAAAGTGCAATAGCGGTGAGCGCCTTTTCTCCACCGGACATCTGCATCATATTCTGAAGCTTCTTTCCGGGCGGCTGTGCGACGATTCTTATGCCGCACTCCAGTATATCCTCATCCTCCACAAGCTCCAGGGAACCATGTCCACCACCAAAAAGCTGCTTAAAGGACTTGTCAAACTCTCTCTGAATCTCGGCAAACTTCTCTGTAAACTGCTTTCTCATACCACTGTCAAGCTCATCAATGATGCCAACCAGAGTCTTTTCAGCCTCGATAAGGTCATCATGCTGTCCCTTTAAGAACTCATAACGCGTTGAAATCTCCCTGTATTCCTCGATAGCATTGACATTTACATCGCCGAGGCGTCTGATTTCGTCCTTTATGCCTGCAATCAGCTTCTTTAATGAAGGCAGATCATCGTATGCATCATTTCTAAGCTCTGCTGCCGCATGCGGAGTAAGCTCATATTCATCCCACATGTAGTTGGTCTGAGTCTCTGAAGCCTCCTTAAGCTTCTCTCTCTGGCTGTTCAGTCTGAAAAGCTCCTTATCCAAATCAGCCTGTTTCTTTGAAACTTCCTCCTGCTTTGCAAAAAAGCCTCTGTAATCCTCAGACATCTTTTCCTTTTTTGTAAGGCTCTCCCTAAGCTCCTCGTCAAGCTTAGAATTGTTGTCCTTTGATGCCAGAATGGTCTGTGTGATTGCATCAATATCAGCCTGCTTCTTTTTAATATCATCCTTTGCAGCAGCTGCACCTTCCACAAGGCTTTCCTTCTGCTCATCAAATTTCTCTATCTCTGAATTGATACGATTGATATTTTCTATAGCAAACTCTGCCGTCTTTGTGATATTTGCAAGCTCAAGTGAAATGGCAGCGGCCTTGTGTGAAGCCTCCTGCTCAAGTACTCCCTGCTTTTCAAGTATCTCACTGTATGAGCTGTTTTCCTTCTCAAGCTGCTTTTCACGCTGCTTTGATGCCTCAAGCTGCGCTGCAATATCCTTCTTGCCCTGATTTATCTCTTCGAGCTGTTTTTCAATCCCGGCATTTTCTGTGCGCAGATCCTCGTAGACATTCGCACTCTCCTTCTTTTGCTGGTCTGCCCTGTCAACAGAAATCTGTGCTGTATTCTGCTCAATATACTTCTCCTGCAGCAAGGTCTTTGTGGCTGCTATATCCTCCTCGCCAAGCGCAATAGCAGTCGCAATATCATCCTTTCTGGCTCTAAGCTCTTTAAGCTTTGTCTTAGTCTGATCAACTCTCTTTTCAAGCTCCTCAATCTCACGATTTCTCGCAAGCAGATTGGATGAATTTTTAAACGCACCACCGGACATAGAGCCTCCCGGTGCCAGATACTCGCCCTCGACAGTCACGATATGGAGTGAATAGTGATTTTTCTTTGCAAGCGCAATGGCATTGTCAATTGTGTCCACCACAATCACTCTGCCAAGCAGGTATGCAACAACCTCATCAAACTTCGGATCACACTTCACCAGCTTATTTGCAATGCCAAGCACACCCTTTTCGCCGAGTGCCGCCTCATTTTTTGTATTTCTGTTTGCGCGCACACTAGTAAGAGGTAAAAACGTAGCCCGTCCAAAATGATTTGCCTTCAAAAATCCAATCATCTTTTTGGCTGTAGCCTCATCCTCAGTGACGATATTCTGGATATTACCGCTTAAGGCTGTCTCTATCGCTATCTCATAGCGCTTATCCACCTGGATAAGATCTGAAACCACTCCGAGAAGCCCCGGATTTTTAGCCTTCTGCTCCATAACACGCTTGATGCTGTTACCATAGCCATCATAGCGCTCGGCAATGTTTTTAAGTGACTCAAGCCTGGAAACAGACTTATGATACTCTGTGGAAGCATCCTCCATCAGGCGGGCATTCTCTCTGGACTTATCTCTCCACTCCCTGGCCTTTGCCAAAAGAGCCGACTCCTTTTCCTTTAAACCGGCTATCTCTTCATTGACAGCATTAAGCTTCTTATTAGCCTCATCCAATATATCATCAAGCCCTGCTTCCCTTGTCTTTCTATCTAAAAGACGCTTGGTAAGCTCTGCCTTTCTGATATTAATCTGCTCAAGCATAGTGGCAAAACGCTGCTGCCTTGACTGGATACTGCCTCGCTCCTGAAGCAGGGCGATAAGCTCATTCTTGCCCTTTTCCAGTCCGTCATTGCAACGGTTGACCTCTGCAAGTACAGCCTCATGCTCGTTTACCGCAAGAAGCTCGTTCTGCTTCATCTGCTCTATATCAGCTTCCAGTGCAGCCTTTTTGTCATCATACTCTTTCCTGCTTTTAAGACGCTCAGCCTTTTCCTTTTCGATAGCTAAAAGACGCGACTGCAAATGCTCATCCGTCATTTCGGCCGTGTGAATCTGCTCCTTTAAAAGCTCTATCTGATTCTCAAGCTTCTGTCTGGTGGATGAAGTGCTCGTGATGCTCTCACGAAGAGACTCGATACGCTCATCCATCTGCTGCATATCGTTCCCAAGCCTCTCATACTCTGCCTTGATGCTCTCGTATGTGGCGTTGGTCTCCTTTAGCTCGTCATCCGCAATAGCGTATTTCTCATCAGCTGACTTAAGCTCGGTCTCAATGCGCGCTGATTCAAGCAAAAACATGTTGACATCGTAGTTCTTCAGCTCTTCTCTCTTTTTAAGATATGTATGAGCCTTCTCGGACTGTCTCTGTAACGGACCTACCTGTCTCTCAAGCTCTGTCAGGATATCATTGACACGCACAAGGTTCTCTCGCTCATTATCGAGCTTCTTTTGTGCTGTAAGCTTTCTCTTTTTAAACTTCACAATGCCGGCAGCCTCATCAAACAGCTCTCGCCTCTCCTCCGGCTTTCCACTTAAAATCCTGTCAATCTGGCCCTGTCCAATGATGGAATAGCCCTCTTTACCGATACCGGTATCATAGAAAAGCTCCGAAACCTCCTTGAGTCTGCACGGATTGCCATTGATTAGATACTCACTCTCCCCTGAGCGGTAAACACGTCTGGCAACCGTAACCTCATTGAAATCAATCGCAAGCGAATGGTCTGAATTGTCAAGTGTGATTGCGACATACGCGTATCCAAGCGGCTTCCTGTTCTCTGTACCTGCAAAAATAACATCCTGCATGCTGGCACCACGAAGCTGCTTTGCGCTCTGCTCACCGAGCACCCATCTGACCGCATCGGCGACATTACTCTTTCCACTGCCGTTTGGCCCGACAATACCTGTGATGCCGTTGTGGAACTCAAAAACAATTTTGTTGGCAAAGGACTTAAAGCCCTGTACTTCCAAGCTCTTTAAATACATTAAAAACTCCTATTCCCTGTTTCTGTACAAAAGAAGTGCCTGATATGCAGCCTGCTGCTCCGCCGCCTTCTTTGTGTGGCCTTCTCCCTCGCTGACACGCTCGCCGTCCACAAGCACCGCAACTGTAAACTGCTTGTCATGATCCGGACCGCTCTCATCAATAAGTTCATAGGAAAGCTGCTCGTGTCTGCCCTGTATAAGCTCCTGAAGGATAGTCTTGCTATCATAAAAGAGCTGCTTATTCTCAATATCAGTCATGATAAACCTAAGCACAAACTCCTTTGCATTAGTAAAACCACCATCTAAATAAATTGCTCCAATCACTGCCTCAAGTGCATCAGAAAGAATCGATTTTCTTTTTCTGCCACCTGTATGATCCTCGCCCCTGCCAAGACGTAAGTACTTTCCAAGGTCAAGTGGCTTTGTACAAAGTGCAAGAGTCGGCTCACAAACAATGCTTGCGCGCAGCTTGGTAAGCTCACCCTCAGGCTTTTGCGGATAATTGATAAACAAAAACTCACTTGAAACTATTTCCAAAACAGCATCGCCCAAAAACTCCAGACGTTCGTTATCAGAATGCTTTTTCATGTGCTTTTCATTGGCATACGAGCTGTGTGTCAGCGCCTGCTCAAGCAGATGTTGGTTCTTGAACGTATAGCCTATTTTACTTTGAAATTCATTTAAATCTGCCATAATTTCTCCTCTATTTCTATATCTATCCATTTTACATGTTCCTTGAGTATAACGAAAAGCCCTTATAATAAAGGGCTTTTCATTAGTTAAACATACTACTGCTCGCTTACAGCTTTTTTAATCTGCTCAACAGCATCGCCTACAGTGACGATTTTCTCAGCTTCCTCATTAGGAATCTCAATATCGAACTCTTCCTCAATACCCATGATAATCTGGAATACATCCAAAGAATCAGCTCCAAGGTCATCAATGAAGGTTGACTCCATAGTAACCTCGTTCTCATCCACGTTAAGTACCTCGACAATAATGTCTCTAAGCTTCTCAAATTCCATTTTTAATACCTCTCATTTCTGTTTATAGTGACCAATCATACAGCAATACTGCTATCTAATCAGCCGGCTTATTAATAATATATTCTTTAATTTTATCATTAATCTCTTTTTCCTTAAATGTAACACACTGGAAAACAGAGTTAGTGATTTCCTTTGCCTTGGAGCTGCCGTGGGTCTTTACCACAAGACCATTCAATCCTAAAAGCGGTGCTCCGCCGTACTCGGTCGCATCAAATGACTTTAGCGTATTCTTAAGAGCCGGAAGTGCAAGTGCAGCTCCTATCTTGCTCTTTAGTGTGCTCATGAGCCCCTTCTTGATAACCCCGATAAGTGTGGAGCTGAGACCCTCGTAGAGCTTTAATATGACATTGCCAGTGAAAGCCTCGCAGACTATAACATCGGCATCTCCCTTTGGAATATCCCTTGCCTCAATGCTTCCGACAAAATTGATATCTGTGCACTCTCTAAGAAGCGGCATGGTCTCCTTTACCAGGGCATTGCCTTTCTCCTCCTCTGCACCGATATTGACCAGTGCAACCTTTGGATTCTTCACGCCGACAACATGTTCCATATAGATAGAGCCCATCTTAGCAAACTGTACCAGATGCTCAGCTCTGGCATCCACATTGGCTCCACAGTCTATGAGCAAAGATACTCCGCGCTCAGTCGGAATAAGCGGTGCCAGAGGCGGCCTTTGTATGCCCTTTATCCTGCCGACTATTACCTGTCCTCCGACAAGCACAGCACCTGAGCTTCCTGCCGAAACAAATGCATCAGCCTCTTTATTCTTGACCATATTCATGCCAACAACGATTGATGACTGCTTCTTTCGTCTGATTGCCACAACCGGTGGCTCTGCCATCTCTATAACCTCAGGAGCATCTACTATCTCTATCTGCTCCTTAGGATATGTATACAAAGAAAGCTCCCTCTCTACCGGTACCTTCTGTCCTATAAGAAATATCTTTATATCATTTCTTTTGTTAACCGCATCTACCGCACCCTTTACTACCTCTGCGGGTGCATTGTCGCCACCCATTGCATCGAGTGCGACCCTTGTTGTACTTTGCATTGTGACCTCCCTGTGCCTGCTAAAAAGCAAACTACTAATTGATTAAATAAAATATACTATAATCATAAGTATAAATCAATAACCAATTCACTACTCTATATGGCTTCCATCATTCTCCCGGACTCATTGAAATAACCTTGCCACAGTTCCATAAATCAGCAGTGCGCTTTGCTGCATCAAGTCTGTCCTCGTCTGATTTAAAATCAATATTCACAGAGTGGCATCCGCACTCAAGGCATGTCACATAATATGAGCTGCCGCAGTCCTCCTCGAGAATCCCGGCACCGCCACAGAGCGGGCACTCATAGATTTCAACTAAATCGTCTATATTATTCATGATAGTTTGCTTCCTTCTTTCTTTAATATCTAAATATCCTCTCAGTATAATAACATCCCTGCAAGCTATATACAAGCAAAAAGTACCTTCATTTTATTATGGGATAAAAAAGGGATAAAATCAATCAAAAAAGGATTGAACGATATCGTTCAATCCTTAATTTTACTGGTTTTCTACTATTAGTCCTGAGGAATGATTTCTTTTTTGTTGTATGATCCGCAGTTCTTGCAAACTCTGTGTGGCATCATAAGCTCTCCACATTTGCTGCATTTTACTAAAGTAGGAGCAGACATTTTCCAGTTTGCTCTTCTCTTATCTCTTCTTCCCTTAGAAGATT
>ENA-OYZP01000308-OYZP01000308.1-human-gut-metagenome-genome-assembly--contig:-NODE-308-length-14304-cov-6.550986_pt1 | contig 14304 bp, 9 predicted proteins | sample MGYA00244078_ERZ653480 | MGnify/ENA primary metagenome ERZ653480 (study PRJEB26926, sample SAMN06165131) | human gut metagenome | biome: ENVO:00009003; feature: ENVO:2100002; material: ENVO:00002003... | reverse complement strand
CTGATACATTTTTAAACTTATTGGCTGAATTCATAGTGTATCCTGCATAATAATTTGAATTTATCGCCACTGACATATTCTATCCCTCCTTTTTTTAGTTATTAAAACCTTTCCATAGCACATCAGGAACATTTTAGCGTCTACCGTTTTAATATAACATGAAATCTATACTTTTCAATCAGCATTGCAGAAAGTGACCTATTTTTGCAGAAAACGACCATCCAAATAAATTAATCCTCATAAATCAAACCTAAAGTTCAATCAAGGTATTTTTTACAAAGCAAATAAATCTATTGTTTTTAGTCCATTCTGGTTATTTCTTGAAACATCCTCCAGATCATAAACTGTTTCAGACAAATAAAAAGGACGCAGGATTTTACTCCCACGCCCCTAAACTTATCTGGCTTTATCTTCCCTGACTTTTGGCAGCTCCTTCCCTGCCGTTTCCTGCTTTGCCTCCGATGTTTTTCTTGCCTCAAAAGCATCTGCATTATACTTGTACTCCTGTGGTTCAGCTACCATCGGTGAGTAGATGATCTCTCTTTCTGTATCCGGTGCTTTCTGATCCTTATCCTTTGTGTGCTCCATACGCTTTTCCTTATCAAACTGCACATTCATAGCCAGATTATCCAGCTTATCAATCGAGGCATCCAGCTGCAGCTCCATTGATACAAGCAGTTTTTTCACTGCTTTCATAGGGGCAAGTACCGCCTTTGTGAAAGGGTGTTTCTGTTCCTTCTGCGAATAATCCACCTCCGGCTTATCTGCAAAGGTATGGAACGCATTGTTTATGGTCTGACCAGCTTCACGGAGTCCCTTTGCAAGAAGTGCTGTCCTTGCAATATCCCTGTCTGTAGATACAATCATATCTTTTACCGCTGTTCTGACATTGAGAAGTCTTTTCTTGATTCCTACAAATTCTGTCACCCTGTAAAGTGCCGCTCTTCCCTTTTCCTTTGCTTCATCAACTATGCTTTTTGCTGTAGATTTGACCTGTGCTTTCACTTCCAATACCTGCGACTTTATCTGCTCACATCTGGTATTAAGTCGCTCCTTTGCTTCTGACAATGCCTTTTTTGCATTATTGACAAAAGTATCTTCCTGCATTTCTTTAATCTGGTTCTGCATATTGGTGAGTTCTTCCGTCATGGAATCAATCTTTTTCTCCAGTCCATCCACATAGCTGCATATCTCAAATACATCATTTGCCTGCTCTTTCATGGCATTCTTCTTTAATAATTCGAGAAGTTCTCTTATGACCTCCTCGTTGGTAAGTGTTTTTCCTGCTTCTATATCCATTCTGTTTCCTCCATTCTGTAAATGGGGCAGCCTTGGCCGCCCCTGTAACATGATTACTAATTATCGAAAGGGCGTTGCCTCTTTGTCCTTCTCTTTATCGGGATTGCCATGATGTTTCTCGGCACTCTCCCTCGCCTTTTCGTTGCTCTTATCCTTTGCTTTCTCATATTCAGAGATAATCTCATTATAGAGTTTTTCCCTGAAATCCTTTGTGACCGGATAGCAGACATCCTGGTAGATAGGCTTGCCCTGCTCGTCCACCTGCTTTGTCTTATAAGAAGGCATTGATACAAAGATTTTCTCTTTGCCCTGCACGATATTGATGTTATTTACGATGAAACTGTTTTCAAAGTAAATACGGGCAAGTCCTTTGATGTTACTGCCTTCCCTCTCATAAGGTGTCACAGTTACGGAAAACTCAGGCATTTCACGTGTTCTGTCCTGCTTCTGTGTCTCCTCTTTCTCCGGTTCCCTGATTCTTGCATAGGCATCAAGGATATTGGTATAGAGTTCCTCACGAAACTCTGCTGTGATAGGATTGCACACATCCTTATAGATCACACCATTGCTTTCATCACGCTCATTGGAGCGGTATCTAGGCATTGAAACAAAAAGCTCTCCCTTGTCCTTATTCTCAAGGATTGCAATATTGGTGATCTTAAATGAATCACCAAATACTACTGTTGCAAATCCCTTGATGTTGCTGCCCTCTTTTGCCCTTACTTCGTTTACTTTAATTGAATACTTCATATGCTATTCCTCGCTTTCTTTTTGTTCTTTGTTTTGCTCCGGTATGATAAGCTCACACCAAAGCTGTTCTATCTGTTCACAAGACAATCTGCCATTAAGCCAGTTGCCAAGTGTAACGACCATTCCGTCCTGCTCGTAGTAGAGCCACTCCTGTGTTTCAATGTTCCCCTCATACACGATAGTCACATCAAAATCAGGCATAAATAATCCTTCCTCTGCATCCCATACACAGGCTATTCCCTGTCTGAGTGTCAGATTCAGACTTTCGACATACACAGACCAGCCGCTTACAACTATCTGAAAGTCATCATTAATCTCTGCAATATCATCCTCGATGTCGATTAGCTCTTCCATTTCCGATATTGCTTCTTCTATATCACCAAGTCGGTATCTCTTATTCATCCATCACCGCCTCCTTATAAATGCACCTGACCACAAAACGCATAGTACCCTTCTGTGAACAGGTAAAAAGAGTTAATTCCTTTTCCTCTCCTTGTGTCTTAATGCTGTTGTCATAAGGATTTACCACCTCTGTGTCTGTTACTTCATAGATATGAGTCTGTCCGTTTTTGTCGATAATTGTCACATCATCTCCTATGGAAATCTGATTTAGTGGTGTAAAAAATGTGCCATATCTGCTGCCATTGTGACCGCATAACACACAGTTGCCACTTTCTCCGATTCCTGCAGTCTCTTCTATATGACCAATCCCGGCATTAAGCACTTTACTTGTGGTTCCTTCCATTACCGGATACCTGATATCTAAGCCCGGTATCTCAATGATGCCGATAACACCGCCTTCTTTAAGAATGGCTTCATCCTCTTTACTAATGGAGGTTTGCTCTTCCTCCACATCTGTTTCTTCATCGTAATCATCCTCCAATGTCTGCTCAAATTCACTTATGAGCTGTTCTGTCTGTTTTTCTCCGGTTGCCCGCCAGAAAAAAGGGACTGCCATAATGGCAATCCCTGCTGTAATCAGTAGTCCTGCGACCACTTTTCTTATGCTCATATTATTCACTCTCCTATCGTGTTCTGCCCTCTCTGTCCGCTTGATAAGCACCTTTATCCTCTGCTACAATTGCTGCAGATTCCATTCTGTCATCAGCTTCTCTTTCTTCCTCCGGTCCGCTCAGGTCTGCATCCACAGCCTTTGCGTTCTCAAGATCAAGCTGGGCATTCAGTTCACACTGCCTTGCCAGCTTTTCTTCCAGTTCCTTGCTGTACGCAAATGGCTTGTCATACTCAGTCTTTGATGCTTCAAGGTCATTCTGATACTGCTCAATCTTCTTTTCCAGAAAATCAATGTTCTCATGAAGTCCGTTGAACAGGTTTTCCAGCTTTACCATACTGCCGACCGGACTTGTGGAAAGCTCTGCCTTGTACTCAGTCTTTCCACGAAGCACCATATAATTGATGCCAAGGAAGTTCTTTTCCACAAGCAGCTCAAATCCGTGGAATTTACCGATTGCAGTTGTCTCTCCGGTCTTACATTTGCTGATTGCTTCAAGCATCATCGTTCCACCATCCACACGTTCAGTATAGGTTGCTTTGCCTATGGTAATGGCAAATTCCGGATTATCAATCAGCTCTTTATCCCTTGCCTTTACATCCTCACGGACATTGGCAAGCTTTTCAGTTGCTGTCTTAATCAGCTTTGGGTACTTAATCATAAAGTTATCCTGCAAGCCATATCTCTGGTTGTCATAGGAAGCCTTCAAAAGCTTTAATCTCTGGACATCATTGTCAATCTCCATCTTCTCACGAATAAGAGGATTGCCTGTGGCGACTGCCTTAATCTCTGCATAGGAAAGTGTTGCCTCGTCGATGTCCTCACAGCTTCGGCTTACAGCCTTGCTTGTCATGACCTGACTGATGAATCGCTGCTTATTTTCAACAAGCGACCAGTTGTATGCATCAAAAGTTCCTTTGGTGACATATCTATAGATTGCCACCTCTTCATTTTCGTTGCCCTGCCTGATGCCTCGTCCTTCCCTCTGTTCAATGGAGCTTGGCTTCCAAGGACAGTCCACATGATGCATTGCAACCAGATGTGTCTGAACATTAACGCCAGTACCACATTTATCTGTAGAACCTATAAGCACTTTTTTCTTACCTGTTCTCATTTCCTTAAATAGTGCATCCCTCTGTGCGTCGGTCTTTGCATCATGGATAAATGCTATCTCCTCTGCCGGAATACCATACTGTATCAGTGTTTCCTTCAGATAATCGTAGATGGTAAAATCCTTATCCGGTCCCGGTGTGCCGATATCCGAAAAAATAAGCTGGCAGCCTATATGACCGTTGGCATTTCCTTTCTCATATTCTTTCCATACATTCTCCGCTACCTTATTGAGCTTTCCATCTGGATTATTTGGTGCGTCCTTATCAATCAGCCTTGCATCTGTTCCGAGTAATCTTGCCTCATGAGTAATCTTTAGGAAGTTGTCCACACTTGGATCAACTCCACCACCTCTGATACGCTCTGCCCTCACAACAAAGTCTTCCATAACCTGCTTTACATACCAGTCAGGCTCTGACTCCACTATGATAGGCTTGCCGCCACGAAGAGCCGGCACATCAAGGTCAAGCATGTCTGCGGTCTGCACATCTGCTACTTCACGAAAGATATTCATAAGCTCCGGCAGATTCGTAAACTTATTGAATCTGCTTTTAAAACGGAAACCGCTTCCCTCTACAGTAAGCTCCAGTGCTGTTGTCACTTCACCAAAGTTCGCTGCCCAGGAATCAAAGTGATAAATCCCCATCTCTTCAAGTGCCGCTTTCTGTAAGTAAAGCTGCATGACATACATCTCACACATGGTATTGGATATTGGCGTACCTGTCGCAAACACAATGCCTCTGCCATCATTTATCTCAGACAAATACTGGCATTTAAGCTGCATATCCGTTGACTTCTTCGCTCCACTGCTGCTGATACCTGACACATTATTCATCTTGGAAAAAATCGCAAGGTTCTTAAAATTGTGCGCTTCGTCAACCATGATAGAGTCCACACCAAGTTCCTCAAAGGTTATAAGGTCATCCTTCCTGCTCTCATCTGATAAGGATTTCAGCTGCTCCTCCAGCTTTTTCTTCTGGCTTTCCATCTGTTTTACAGTCCAACGCTCCCCGTTACGCTCCTTCATCTCATCAATCGCATAGCTGATTTCATCAATCTGCTCATTGAGCATTCTTTCCTTTCTCTCTGCTGAGATCGGGATTTTTTCAAACTGCGAGTGCGACATGATGATACAGTCATAGTCACCTGTTGCAATCCTTGATACGAACTGCTTCCTGCGGCTCTTTTCAAAATCACGCTCTGTGGCAACCAGGATATTTGCTGACGGATAAAGCCTTAAAAACTCTGATGCCGTCTGACCGATAAGTGGCTTTGGAACAACCATGATCGTCTTATTGGCAAGTCCGAGTCTCTTCTGCTCCATACAGGCAGCCATCATCTCAAAGGACTTTCCGGCACCAACGCAGTGTGCCAACAGGGTGTTTCCTCCAAGAAGGATTCTTGCCACCGCATTCTTCTGATGTGGCTTTAACTCAATCGCCGGATTCATTCCCGGAAACTGTAAGTGACTTCCGTCATACTCACGCAGACGGATGTTATTGAATGTCTCGTTGTAATACTCCACATATTTCTGTCTTCGCTCCGGCTCTGCAAACAGCCATTCCTTGAACTTCTCCTTGATCATGTTCTGCTTTTCCCTTGCAAGCATTGTCTCGTTCTTATTGACTTCGTAATGATATTTGCCATCACCGTCATCAATCCTGTCCCTTACTGTTACAGTTTTAAGATTCAGCGTATCCTCAAAAATAGAATAAGCATCCATGCGGCTTGTACCATAAGTCTTAGTAGCTGCCACTGAATGCTTATCCATGCTCTTATTCTCGATGAACCATTCCATGCTCATCTTATTTAAGTGTACCTGAATGCCTGTATTGTAAAACTGGCTTCTGACTGCCCTTGCTCTTCTTGGTGTATTGAGAAGCTCATAGATAAACTGCTCATAATCAAGCGACTCAATCCATGTCGTACCAATCTTTACATCAATATCCGAGGCTTCAATCCATTCCGGCTGCACCTTTTCAAGTGCTGCCACATTTCCTGCAAATCTTTCTGCCTGCGGATTGTCTGTATCAGCCGCCATAGCCTTTGCTACACGAAGTTTGTCTCTCACATTTCCCGAAAGATACTCGTCTGCTGTCTCCCAGCCGATGTCGGGATTGTTCTCGTTGTAGCGGTCTGGATTTAGGAAAACCAGTCCGTCCAGCTCTTCCACAAGGACTGCCCTTCTAATCTCTGCTAATGCATCATCACTTAGCGTTATCTCATCCACTGTCTGTCCGGACTTTTCTGCAAGTTCTTCCTTTGCATTTGTAATATCCGGCTCATAGATAGAAAGCATATAGGCAGGGTTTACATATCCAAATTCATTGACGGATACATTTAATGCTTCCACAGCAGTCTCAACCCTGTCTATGACAGTCTTTGCCTTAATCGTCTGCTTATAAAACATATCCGCTTTTTTCACCTCCCCATCTTCGTTTACTTCCTCAAGACTGCAAAGAAGTGGATAATCGCTGTCATCCCTGAATGCTATTCTGTTTGCTTTTGAAGTAATGGCTCCATACTGCTTTACGAAGGCATCATATTTTACATTAAGAAGTCTCTGCTTATCAGAAAGCTCCTCCTCGCTGCAGCCATCCATCTGGATATCAATCAGCTCTCTTGTTATCTGTCTGATTTCATCAAGGCTTCGGATTCGCTCCTCGGCAGTCTGTGATACTTCTTTTTTTACCATCTCGGAATTTTCCCTGTAATAGAGTTTTCCTTCAAAAAATGTGTAAGTGTAGTTTCTCACATCCGGATCAGCCGGGATAACTTCCTCCGTCTGCTCCGCCTCATCTGCCACTCTCTCAAAATCTGTCATCTGGGCTTTGATATTACCGATAGCCTTATTGAGAGTCTCATACATATTGAAGTTCTCATCATTATTCACACAGACTGTATATCTGCTGTCCTGTCCGTAAATCCTTGTGTCATATTCCATAGATCCAAGCATCATCTCCGGATGCTCTGCAAAATAAGAGTTGACTGCAATGCCATTCTCAGTTACACCAAGGTGTACCCAGTCAGGTTCAATATCAATCTTTCTCTCCCTCTTCTGCAAAAACAGGATATCTGCTGTCACTTCGGTTCCTGCATTATCTTTAAATGCAGTATTCGGAAGTCTTACTGCTCCCACAAGCTCTGCTCTTTCAGCCAGATACTTTCGGATAGTAGGATTTGCCTTATCAAGTGTTCCCTTTGTGGTGATTACTGCAACCATGCCTCCCGGTCTTACCTGATCAAGTGCTTTTGCCAGAAAATAATCGTGGATACGGAAGTTATACTTGTTGTACTTTGGATCAAATACCTTATAATCACCAAATGGCACATTTCCGACAACCACATCAAAGAAGTTATCCGGATATGTGGTATTCTCAAATCCTGTGATACTGATATTGGCATTCTGATAAAGCTGCTTTGCAATTCTTCCTGAAATGCTGTCAATCTCCACCCCATACAGCTTGCTTCTCTGCATTGGTGCCGGCATACTTCCAAAGAAGTTACCGATACCCATAGATGGCTCTAATACATTGCCGCCTCTGAAACCAAACTGGACAAGTGCCGAATTTATGCACATGGCAATCTCCGGTGAAGTATAAAAGGCGTTATTTACTGTTGCCCTTGCAGCACTGTATTCCTCATCAGATAAAAGGTCTTTCAGCTCTGCATATTCTTTGCTCCAGCCTGCGTTATTCTCATCAAATGCCTGTGACAGTCCGCCCCATCCGACAAACTTCGACAGAGTTTTCTGTTCCTCAGGTGTGGCAAGCCTGTTCTCTGATTCAATCTGCTTTAAAGTGCGGATTGCATCCATATTCCACTGGTATCTGGTCTTAGCTCCGCCTTTTTCCATTTCCCAGAGGTTGTAGTGGAAGTTGTGCTTTTTCTGTACTGCATCATCTGAAACTACATGTCCATTCTCATCAATCTTGGTATCCCAGCCATTCGCTATTGCTCTTTCCCTGGTTTCAAGACGATTGGCTTTTACACTATCCTCGATATCAAAGAATCTCTTATAGACCGGATTCATCTTATCCCTGTCAGCCTTCTGCTTTGTCTCCTGATAATACCTTTTCTGGTCTTCTCCGCAGTAAAATGGCTGTTTTACCATATAAGATAAGATTTCATATAACTCACGCCAGTCGAGTGCACCTTCCTTACGCACACCATTCCTGTTCTTATAGCTGATCTTCACATATCCGCTTCTGATTGAGTACTCCACAAGACCATACTTATTGTTGGAATATGCCTTTCTTTCTGCATTATCTGTCCCTAATGCAATATCCCTGATAAGGTCAAGTTTATTTGGCATAAATGCAAAATCAGACTGCACCACATCCATAAGGAATGCCCTAAACGGAGTGTAGCAGCTGCAATCTGTTACAAGAATCTCCGCCGCATCACGCAGGTCTTCATCAAGCTCCTCAATACGCTTGGCATAATCAATCGGTGTAATATACTGAAGCTCTGACGGATCTTTTTCTGATGTTTCAGCTTCTATCTCTGCACCATATTCTGCCTGTGTTACCATGCGGTCTTCATCGGGAGTTTCCTGTGGTGTCATGCCTTTTGCACTTACATAATCTCTGTTAGAAGCATAGCTCTCCGGCTCATCCGGTATTGCATAATCATCAATCTCTGATTCTGCCTCCTCCGGTTCCACTTCCCGGTATTCGGCATCAATGACCTCATCATCCTCACGGAGTCCGTCCATCGCAAGCTCATCAATACGAGGTGTCTCAGACTGGTATTCCCCTGTAAGAATAAGGACACCAAGCTCTTTTTCGATATCTTTCCACGAAACATATCCTTCAACCTCTCCATCCTCATCTCGCCACTGAAAACGCAGTCCATTCCCATGAAATGTGTCATATCCGTGCAGCCCCAGTCCGTCAACCGGCCAGCCTGCACCTCCCTGACCATACTCTGCTTTGATACGCTTTGCCCTGGTTCCTGCATCAATCTCTGTTTCAAAAATCTTGCATACCCTGCCCTTGCCACCGACAAAGCCTGTACCTCTCATAAGCACCTGTTTGATATACTCACCTGGTACTGTTGCAGACTTTTTGGGATTCAGATAATTGTATTTACCTGCTAATGCAGCTTTTCTGTCCTGCTCGAACTGACGCATAAACTGATTATTGTTTTCGTCCTCAGTATGAATGGTGCCAATGCTTGCCTGCCCGTTCTGGTCGAAAAAAAAGGAAGCCTGTGTATATTCGGCTTCCTTACTGACACCCAATGAATTGATTTCATCAAGTTCCCTATTCAGTTCTGTATCATCTGATTCTAGTGGAATCGCATCACTATCTGATTCAGTACCACTTCCTCTGCCTGCATCTTCGCCTGCTCTCTTATCTTCCACATCTCCATTGTCGATGACGGATTCTGTGGCTTGTGCTTCGCCAGATACTGCATCTCCAGCTGGTCGTACAGCTGATTCGCTTCCTCCTCTACCGCTGACATCTTCTCGTACATCTTCCCGAATCTCATCAGCGTCTTGTATCTTGCCGGCTCGTTCTCCTTTAGATAGTTCATCGCCATCCTTCCGTATTTGCCCAGCTTCGTGAGATCCTCCGTCTCGTCCGGCATCTCTATCTGCGGATAAAGCAGTCCGTCCACTTCCTTGTAAGTCATTTCTTCTAACATATCCAATTCTCCTTTCGCTCTCGATTGCCTTTAAGTTACGACTAAATTCTCTAAGAACACTACAGGAGACATCGCATACAATGGAACCAAGACGGTAAATGATCTCTTCGTCTTTGATATTTACGATCTGACTAAAATCCTGTTCTTGCACAGATAAGTCAAATCCGCATCTCGTCCCTACAGCATACATGACACTTGCATATACAAGCTGCTCCATGTCCATTACCTGCTGTAAGCCATTGCGTTTCTTACTTTCTTCCTTTATCACACTACCTGATAGCTGCATAAGCTCGGTCATTCGGTTTCCGAACTCTTCTTTTATTATAAACCAAACATCTGTTCCTGTAAACTGTTTTAATATATTTTTTAGAGACTCCCTGTCGCTGTTATCGTACTGCTCAATCTGACCTTCTGACACAAGAAAATCCAGATAATCCTTAAGATTTTCTCCCTCAAGGTCCCATGTCAGTTTGACATTCTTCCCTCCGGTATCACTGATATCAAAGATATACCTCATGCGTGGATTCAGCGCCCTCGACGGGAAGATGGCGCAGCCTTTCGCACCACGCTTTACATATCTTCCCACCTTTTTCCAGGTATCATAATCTGCCATGAGTGTGCTTTTTTCCGGAGGTCTCTGAGCTGTTACCATAACGATATTGTCAAATTCATAGCGGTATAACTGACCTGCGACCTTTAACACATCCTTCCAGTTCTTTTCTGATCTGGTGATGTTACCAATTTCAGAATCGTATATCGCTTTGACCTTCATATCAACGCCCATACCTTTGTCCTCCTCTACTTAAACATCTCTGCAAACAATCCTTTAAATAGCTTTAACTCATCCTTATCCAGCTCGATTGCAAATTCATTGTCGATTGCCTGTTTTTCGCATTTATCCTTTTTCTTTGCAATCTTACGCACCACACGAAGAAGCACATAGCACTCCTTGGACTTTGCAATGCTCTGTTTAAAGGTCAGCTCATCCTCATCGACTGACTTCTGCGTCTGATAGATAATCTCTTTTAACTTATCATTGATACCATCTACTTCCTCAAGGGAAATAATAACGGATGCCTTAGAAGCACCCGATCTGTCCCACTCCTTATGAAGTTCCTTTACTAAAAACTCCATGTTCTTAATTACTGTTGTTGAATCACTTTTCATCTTGCTCTTCCTCCGTTTTCTTTTAATGAAGAAGGGAGCTGACCTTCGCTGATAGGCGTAAAATCAACTCCCTTCATGTCCTCTGCTCCAAGGACTATCTGCTCTGCATAATACATATCCATTGCCTTATTGATGGCATCATCAAGCGACTCTGCCTTTACTCTCTGTACTCTTGAGAGCACTTCTTTTATCTCAACATCAAATTCCTGTTCCATATGATATCGCCTCCTGTAAAAATCTCATCACCGGCACTTTTCTTCCTTTACCTGTCTTTCCTTAAAGCCCTCATCGTACTTTCCATCTTCCAGCCTGTCGTAAAAACAGTCCTCTTCAATCGTTCCGAAATCCTCATACATCTGGTGAAGGAAATCATTCTGCAGTTTCTTTGGCACATCATCATCCTTTGACATATCCTGATAAAAATAGAACTTCTGCTTTAGCTTTGCCCTGTAATCATAGATATCCTCTATCTTTTCCGGTGTGCCATACTCCCTCTTGTATGCCTTGAAATTCGTGGTTGAGAGTGTGGAACCGAGATAAATTCCATGCTCCCACGATACTCCGATTGTGGTATTGTCCTTTGTAGGCTTCTCATCCTTCGGATAACGCTTATACTCTGTCGCACCAAGGGCGATTGTAAGGGAACCTGACTTCATATCCATCACCACGAGATTCCTTGGTGATAATGCTTCAAGCACCATGTAATCATGGTCATTGAAGTTATGGAATGTCTGTCCCCTTTCAAATAATCTGTCCACACTTTCATAATGCAGGTTAAAATCATCCACCCAGCCCTTATCGGTCATTCCAATCTCCTTGAGCTTTGCAACACATTCAGAAGAACTGGCTTCTTTATCAAACCGAAATTCTTTGGAATCGTTATAAAATCCCTGAAGAAATTGTCCCAGCTGAATATCATCCAGGCAGAATCTCGCAGATACCGTTACATTTGCTGCCCTGTAATACTCTGTGAAGTTATCTGCTTTACCAAGCGTCCTTCCAAGCTGCAACAAATTGTCTGCAAGCTCTGACATGTCATCAACTGCTATAAAACTCTTATAATCATCCAGAGTCATCAGCATATTTGTCTCTGTTCCCCTGTCGTTTTCTGTTACCAGTATCATATCTTTTAAATCCATTCTTACCTCCAGTCTCAGAGAGGGACTATGCCCTCTCTGCAAATTTCCTGTTATGGTCTTCCTATCACAACAATCTTTCCTGTGCTTGCCACATCCCGGTAAACAACACCAAGACTTTCATTAAGCGCCTCTACCACCTTGCCATTTCCGACGTATACTGCCACATGGCTGATGTTCTTATATCTTCCGTTGCTTGTAAAACTGTAGAAAATAAGGTCTCCCGGCTGTAACTCATCAAAGGCGACTGTCTTTCCGGCTTCATCCAGTCCCTGTGCCTCCGCTGCCGCTGTGGTTGCACCGCCGTAACTAATATCCACGCCTGCATCTTTCCATGAATAATAGGCTAAGGAACTACAGTCATAATAGTTACCGCTGTCTCTTAAATCCTGACTATAAGGAAAGCCAACTCTGTGAAGTGCATAGGAGCAGACTGTTTTCTGCCTGCTGTCTGTAATTTCGTTTAGGATGGCATTGATTTCATCCTCAGTCATGGAGCTTACTCCCGGACTTCCGCCTCCGCCGCCACTTCCGCTTCCGGCATATCCAAGCTGTCCCATAAACTCCGGACTCATGATCTGCTCAAGCATTTCCACATGATCAGAGTTAAACCCATAGACCGAAATCATATCCCTGTACGATTTCAGTGTGACATTCACATACAGAACAGACTTCGTGACAGTAGTCACATTGCCGTCTGCATCCGTTTCTTCCACATCCTTTGTTCCGGTGCTTGTGGTGTATGAACACATATCATTTACAACTGCCTGCAGCCAGCCTTTAGAAGTATCATTCATGACTGTTGCAGTATCTCCGACACCATGCTTGACCATATAGACTGCCATGATGTCATAGTAATTGCTTGGGTTTTCTTCCATACCTTCATAGTCCACATATACAAGCTCTCCAAGATCATATCCGGTATGCTCATTCACTTTCGTGTTCACATCCCGGTTAAACTCCTGCACATAAGCACTCGTTACTGTCTGCACGGTATCTCCTGATTCAAGTGGTGGCAGAAATAAAGCAAATGGTGAATTGTAAAGGATTGCTATCACCGCTATAACCGGAACCGCAATCATGGCAACTACAAGAACAAGTAATAAAAGCACCAATCCAACAATCGGTGCCGCTGCCTTTACCCAGGTAATCGCTTTTCGCACAATCAGATCCTTTACCAGCTTTGCCACGCTGTCTGTCTGATTCTCCTGTGCTTTCATCTTATCCAGAAAGAATTTTATCTTCCTGCTCCGGTTGGTCATTTTTTCATCCTTGACCTCTATGGACACACCTGCCGCATATCCGGCTGCCATGCCGATTGCCGTGCCTACTCCCGGTGCAACCGCTGTTCCTGCCGCTGTAGCAGCTGCCTTTGTGGCAGTTTTCGTTGCAACCTTGGCAGTTGTTTTGGCGATTTCTTTTGCTGTCTCTTTAGCTACAGTCTTGGCAGTGTCTTTGGCAGCTTTCTTTGCTGTTTTTTTTGCCAGCTTCTTTCCTGCCTCTACCTTCTTGATACGCTTCTTTGCCTCGGCTGCCGCCTTTTTCCTGAAAAGTGCTGCACCCTTAGAAGCAATTCCGGTAACAGGGCGGCTTGCTTCATATGCAAGATATGCTGCCTGCGATACCTCCTGTCCTCCTTCCACCTGCTCTGTTACAGCTCCAGCTGCAAGTGCACCTGTTCTTCCTGCTATGTGAAGATTGGTGTTCTTGGTCTTGATAGACGTGTTGGATTCTTTAAGGTTTCGCTTGAAGCTTGATAGTCCCTTATTCTTCGACTCTGACTGATGAATGGTACTCTTGCGATAAGACTTCTTTTTATCATCAGATACCTTTGCACCGATAGTCTTAGGACCTCTTTCTACTGTATAGATGTTGCTGCCTTTAATCTTGGCACCCTTTAGTTCGTGGGCATGAATCTTGGCTTTCTCCTTGGTGTGAATGATCATCGGCTTGTCATCAACCTTTCTAATTTTCAATTTTCTCACCTCCTACTTTGAAAAATAAAATAAGCCGCTAGGGAGCAAAAATTACTCCTTAACGGCTATGTAAAATCATTCAATATTCAATTATTAAAAGCAACATGAAACTGAAAGTTGTCGTCTCGCTTGCAAAGATAAAATTTCAATTTTCAGTGCCTACACTAAATCTTTTAGTTCTTTCGCAATTGTTCTATAAATA
>ENA-OYZP01000301-OYZP01000301.1-human-gut-metagenome-genome-assembly--contig:-NODE-301-length-14570-cov-6.316569_pt1 | contig 14570 bp, 8 predicted proteins | sample MGYA00244078_ERZ653480 | MGnify/ENA primary metagenome ERZ653480 (study PRJEB26926, sample SAMN06165131) | human gut metagenome | biome: ENVO:00009003; feature: ENVO:2100002; material: ENVO:00002003... | reverse complement strand
GCTCGGAGATGTGTATAAGAGACAGATTGACTTAAAATTACTTTATGATATACTGAATTTATCAAATAAATAAAGCAATTGCACACTGGTTCCCATATTTTTACTGCACTCCCCAAGTATGCAGTACCCTCTCCCTGAAATATGGGAAGCAGCGTGCAATTGCTTTTTTATTAAGTGAAACCGGATAGATGGAGGGCACTGGAAGGTTTTTACAAGAAATGGAGAAGAAAGGAAAGGTAGAGCAAAAACATGAGAAGGGTAGGAAAACAGATTGTTGCCATCACGCTGGCAGCGGCAATGATGGGGTCACTGACACCGGAGGCATGCACATTTTTACAAAATGAGGTGGTGTATGCGGCGGAGACAAATGAAGCGTCAGCACCAACAGTAACACGTACAGAACTGTACAAAAATGAGGGCGCAAAAACAACAAAAACCATTGATTTTTCAGAATTGAAAGAAGATGACTGGAATGGTGAAGGAAAAATTACTTTTGCATATGATGAATCCATCAATGGCTCGTTGGGAAATGTGAATGAAGAGTATGAATTAACTGCAAAGGTAACACTGGATGAAACATCCTATCAGTCGCTGGATGCAGATAAAGCGCATCTGAATATCCAGGGTGTAACAAAACTGGGATCAAAATGGGGATGGAACAACAGTACGGATTGCCAGTGGCTGCAGAAGGATTCTTTTATGAAAGTTGGGGAGAATTATTCAGCTGATCTGAAAGTAAAGTTTTCAGGAATAACACCGGATACATTGATGGATGTTGAATTCGTTCTTGTGGGAACCGGATTTAAGGGAACTGTGACATTTTCAAATGTAGTTCTCACAAATTTATCAAGCGATAAACAGGAACTGACCAAACAGGAGCCAACCGTTCTTTCTGATTTAAATAATGAATCCCAGGTAAATCTGTGGGCAGGTGAAACCGGATATCAGTATTTCCACGGTGGAACAAAAAATGCTGCTCCGGAACTTTCCTATGACGCAAATGGCGGGGACGGAAGATTAAAAGTAAGCCTGAATTATACAGCCAACTCCGGCGAATCATGGAGTGAGGCAAAAGTGAAATTCACACCGAAGACACCGGCTGATATCAGCAATTATAATCAGGTGAGTGTGGATTTGATTTATCCGGAAAGCAGTAATATTTCCAAGATAAAATTTTTCTCCAACAGCGGAATCAATAAAGATACCAGCATAGATTCGTCCGAGGCAACAGATGCAGGAAACGGATATAAGAAAGTTACAGTTACTTTAGGATTTTCTCCATCTGCCACACCAATGGATGATCTGACAATCGGACTTATCGGAGCCAACAGTTCCTTTGCAGGGGATGTTTATCTGGATAATCTGATACTTTCCCAGAAGGATGCCAGTAGTGATTTTGTGACAATTACGGCAACACCGAATACAGACGGAACACAGGCAAAACCAGAAGCAACAGATAAAACCCTGACCATGACAGATCCGGATGCCAGCAATAGCGCAAAGGCATTGTATGCATATCTGCAGGGACTGACCGAAAGTGATCAGGTACTGTTCGGACATCAGAATGATGTGAGCCATTCCGTAGGAAACAACGATCTGGGAGATGTAAAAGATGTGACCGGTTCCGTCAGCGGTATTTTCGGCATTGACTCCCTGGCATTGTTTGGAAGCGAGGCTGGTGGTATGGATGCGGCATCTGCACTGCAGAATTCCATTGACTACAGCAAAAAGGCGGCCCAAAACGGTGCAATCGTTACCTTATCCACCCATATGCCGAATTTCACCAACGCAAAGATTAAAAAGAATGCAGATGGAACCTACGATTTCTATAACTGTGATTTTAATGAAGCAAAAGATTTATCCGGTGATTCGTTAAAGAAGATTTTGCCTGGTGGAGAGAAGAATGAGGTATTTAAGGCATATCTTGATACGATTGCAGTCTATGCCAATGCATTGGAACAAGAGAATATCCCGGTGATTTTCCGGCCATTCCATGAGGATACCGGTGGCTGGTTCTGGTGGGGCAGTGCAAACACCGCAGAAAGTTACAGGAGTCTGTATGCATATACCAGAGATTATCTGGAATCCCAAGGCGTGCACAATATGCTTTATGTGTATTCGCCAAACGGACCGCTGGAGACCGAGGCAGAGTATATGTCGCGGTATCCGGGAGATGCCTGTGTAGACATTCTGGCATTTGATTATTACAACGACTTTAATACTTATCCGGCAGAGAGTGATACTTCATTCTTTGATCATCTGGATCAGACCTGTCAGGTTGTATCATCACTTGCAAAACAGCATAACAAGCTGGCTGCGATTTCGGAGACCGGTGTACGTGTGATGAAAAAGGATGGAAGTGATAACGAAGGGCTTCTTGTAAAAAATAATCCGGTCAGTGAGGCAAAGTCGGGTGTGAACTGGTATCAGAAAGTGAATGATATCGCAAAGAAAAACGGCATGCCATATTATATGGTATGGGCAAATTTCAGCGATACCAATTTCTATGTGCCATATAAATACAGTGATACCATGGGACAGGAAATGATCAATGATTTCATTTCTTACTACAACAATGAGGATTCAGTATTTGGAAACGGTACTAATTTCTATGGCAATATCGATAAGTATGCAGGAGTAAAGACGGATAATTACAAAGATGTCAGCGGATACATGGTAGCACCGTTTGATATGGATACGATTTTAAAGCCAACTGCGTTAAAGGCAAGTGTTTCCAATGCCGGTGAGGTATCGTTTGTTGTAAAGGATACGGCAAAAGGCAAACAGTTGACATTGCCGGCTGCAAAAGGCTCCGATGGATTCTATACGGCGCAGTTGACACAAAAGGAAATGGATCAGATCGGAAAAACAGATGTAGCATTCATTACACTTGTTGCAGATGGAAAAGAACTGTCCACGATCACAAATCTGAGTATCGGGAAAGAAAAGGACAAAGCTCCGGCAGGTGTGCTGGAAAATTTTGACTACTATGTCGGGAGTAATGGACTTCTGGATGCAGCTTACGGTGGAAATTCTGCCGCTGGATGCAGTTCGTCCTTTACGCTGGATCAGGAGCATAAGGCAGACGGTACATATGGTGCTGCATTTCATTACAAATTAAAAACAACCGGTTCGGAAGTCTGGACGGGTCTGGTAAATGCAAGTCTGGGCAATACAGATTTTTCAGCCTATAATGCATTGAAATTCTGGACAAAACTTGATGGAAAAGGGCAGAAGGTTGTTGTACAGATCAAGGCAGGAGGAGAAGAATATGAAGTATATCTGACCAATCTTGCGAAGACAGAAGATGCCTATGAAGTAACCGTTCCATTCTCAGCTTTTAAAGGGAAGACGGGTGGAAAACTTAGTGGGGATGCTTTAAAAGACGTGCAGGCATTCGGACTCTGGTGTAATTCCAACCCGGCAGGTTCCGCGGTAGATGTGGAATCGGTACTTTACTTTGATGCATTCAAAGGAACAACGATCAGTGACGCGGAAGCTGCGAAAGCAGATGCCGATGGTCTGATTGCAGTAAAACAGACCAGCCAGAGTGGAAATAATGGCGGAAATTCTTCCTCCGGCAGCAGTACCTCTGGTGGAAATTCCGGCAGCACAACAACACCGGATACCGGAAATACAACACCAGATACAAAACCATCGGAAACCCGGAAAACGGACAAAACATTTGAGAATATTGCAAAAGATACAAATGCGACACTTACCGTTGAAAAGAACGATAAGGGAGAAGTGACAGATGCCCGGGCACAGCTGGACAAAACAGTAAAGAATGCTTCCGAGATAAAGAAGACTACAATTTCAGCAGATGTGGTTGCAAAATTAGTCAAAGAGGCAGGAACCAGCGACATCACGATTACCCAGACAACAAAGAACGCTTCCGGCAAAGTGATGAACAGCGTATCTGTCAATGCGAAGGATCTGCAGGCAGGCAAAAAGCTGACACTTGTAAAAGTTGATAAAAAGACAGGAGAAAAAGTCCTGATCAGCAGCAGAACTTATAAGGTTTCCAAAGACGGAACTGTGACAGCGGATACCAAAGATGCCGGTGATTATGTACTGCTGAATGAGAAGGATGCAAAAGCCCTGAGCAGTAAAATCTTAAAGAGTGTTGCATTAAAGGATACCAAGAAAACGGTTGCAAACGGAAAGAAGGCAAAAGTTACTTTTGATAAGAACCTGAACATGGAAAATGTAAAGAAGATCACTTATACATCTTCCAAAAAGCCGGTTGTAACAGTGAATAAAAATGGTACAATTGTCGCAAAGAAAGCTGGCAAAGCAGTTGTGAAAGTAAAAGTCACTTTAAAGAACGGAAAGACAAAGACTGTAAAGATGACGATCAAAGTGACAAAGTAAATTTACAGGAGTTTCGTCAGAATTTTAATAAGAAAAAGACGGTTTCGCAGGAAATCGTCTTTTTTCTTACCCATAATTGTAAAGAGAAGCGTGTGCGTTTTTTCGGGGGAATTGATTGTAATTTCAGGAACCTTTGTTTATACTAAAATCAATAGAAAAGAGAATGAGAAGGAGAACATTTATTATGGCAGGAAAACACATTTCCATTCCGGCACTTTTAAAGATCGGTGCGGGTGCATTGGACAATCTGGGGATTTACTTAAAAGAGTTACAGTTACAGAAAGTAGTTGTATTGTTTGGAAACGGTCTTGTAGAAATGTTTGGTTCTACCGTTATGGAAGCATTGCAGCAGGAGGACATTGATATTTTAGAATATCAGGAACTTGATACCGTGCGGTTGGAAGATCTGACCAGTCTTGCATTTTCCATGCCGGCGAAGACGCAGGCAGTCATCGGCATCGGTGGCGGAAAAGTGATTGATGGTGCGAAATATTGTGGATTTCTGCGAAATCTGCCGTTTATCAGCATCCCGACATCGGCATCGAGCGATGGCTTTTCAAGTGCCAGTGCTTCCCTTCTGGTGGAAGGACGCCGCAAGTCCGTTCCGGCAAAACTTGCATATGGGATTGTGGTGGATACAAGGATTATCCGCAGTGCACCGGAGAAATTTTTATATTCCGGAATCGGCGATATGGTATCAAAAATTACGGCACTGTATGACTGGATTTTTGAGGAAGAACATGGGTACGGAAAAGTCAACGATTTTGCTGTTATGATTGCAAAGAAAGCAGTCAACAGTTTTGTGCGCACACCGTTTACTTCGATACAGGATGATCTGTTTTTAAAGGAACTTCTGGATTCTCTTGCGATGAGCGGAATTGCAAATGAGATTGCGGGCAGCAGTGCGCCAACGAGCGGCAGCGAACATCTGATTTCCCATGCGCTGGACAAGATGCTTGAGCATCCGCAGCTTCATGGGATTCAGGTCGGCATTGCAACCTATCTGATGAGTGTTGTGCAGGATCATCGTTACCGGAGGGTAGACACGATCTTTACGCAGACGGGGTTCTGGGATTATGTAAAAACACTGGATCTTCGGAGGGAGGATTTTGAAAAGGCAATTGATCTGGCACCGTCGATCAAACCGTTTCGCTATACGTATCTGCATGAGCAGCAATATAGGGATCGCGCGAAGGAACTCCTGCATACAGATGCGCGGCTGCAGGAAATCCTGAAATAGAAACAGATGCCATATCGGTTTTGGAACGTGGAAACGAATTGGGAGACCATACAGAAATTGTGATTGGAAATTGGATTAGGGGGAATAGCTATGAAAAATATTTTAAAAATAATGCTTATGATGATTACAATTTATACGATAGCAGGTTCTGCTGTGTATGCCGCGGAAATACCGGTTTCAGATCAGGATCAGTTAATAACGAGCAGGGATTGGACAGAAATCAGTAATTTACAGGATGAAATGAAAAAAGAAGAGCCGGATGCAACCATCGATTATGACAAGGCATTAAAAGTATATGTGGATTGTAATCTTATAAAATTGCAGACGGCAGATACGAAAAAACTCACAAGTGCTCTGGAAAGTGCAAATTATGTATGGGTCATTCCTTTTAAAATGGAAAAGACATATGGAATGTTTACCGTAGCCAAAGGACTTCCTTTGCGTGAAGAAGCAAAGTCTGTATTGACAAAAGCAGAACAGGAAGAAGTAAAAAATCATGCTGGAAAATGGATGATTACAGAGACAGCAGAACATACAGTGGAACCTTACTATGATATACTTCTGGAAAAACGAGAGGCATTATCGGACTGTACGAGAGTAGTACTGGTGGGAAGTCAACCGGGAATGAGACAGCCGGTTGCACTTGGGATGGATGAAGAAACAGCACGTATCTGGATTTCGTTAGGGTATCAGTATCCGGTTATGGAGAAAATTCCGGAAACTCAAAATGTGGAAAGCGGTGTCTATTCATTTGAGTCTGTAGCGGAGATTTCAGATACTTATATTGAAGATTCTGAGGTAAGTACAGGAGCTGGAGTACAGAGCAGAAGTTCGATGAAATATGTGGCTGGCATTGGAATTATAGTGATAGGAAGCATATTAATCCTTAGTGTTTTAAAGAAAAAGAAATTGGAGGATTATGAATGAAGAAAATCAGTCTGTACTTATTAATTTTTACAATGCTATATTGTCTGTGTGCGTGTGGAAAAAATTCTGATGCAAAATCAAACAGTAGAGAAGATGATGGCAGAAAAGAGCAAAAGATAATCATATCATCAATTCAGGTTGCTTCAAATACGAAGGTTATGCGTGCAAAGGTGTTCCTTCCGAACGTAAAATCTTTGGAAGGAACAAATTATTGGTTAGGTGGGTTAGATACTACCAGTAAGGTGGATGTAATAGATACAGGTGATGGTATTCAGATCAATGTGTGCGGCTTTTATTCCGATGATACTGCGTGGAAAAATCCGAAAGTATATAAGGGATTTCAATCACCGGATAATTCAAATACGCCATTAAAAAATGTTTTGGTTAAGGGAAAAGTTGTTCCAATGAAGGAGAAGATGTTAAAAGCGGATGTTAAGAAAACAAAAAAAACAATCCCTGTTGAAATTACACCTTATACGGTTAGTATTTGTCCCGTCAATGACTGGAGAGAAAAAGGGTGTTTTTATCATGTAGTTGCAACAACAAAAGACGGAAAGCAATATTCCATAGGAGAGTTACCTCTTACCGATGACAGAAAAGGAACTGAAAAAAAGAAACATCCTTTCATGGATGGTACAGATCTTGAAGAGTTTGGAGATGGCTATGCATCTGCAAGTGAAATGAAATATTGTGGGGCTCGTTATATTTTCAATCAGAAGATTGATATCACACAGATAGAACAGATAGAAATAATAAAATATAAAATCAGCAGATGATATAGGTATAAAAACAGGTCATAAATTTGTTGACGATGATCGGAAACCATGTTAGGATGATGGTAGAGACTATCAATGAAGTGACAGGGGAATGAGTTTTTGACTCATCCCCCTGTTCTTATTATCAGGAGAAATGGATGAAAAAGAACAATCAGATGAAACCAGACAATGTAGCAAAACGTCTATGGGCATTTTTTATCGTGCTCACCATGTGTATTACCGTGCAGCCTGTCGTGCCGGTAAAGGCGCAGGAGGCTGTGCAGACAGCGGCAAGAACGATCTATACGGAATTTAAAGATGGAAATTCTACCCATTCTGGAGATGGAAGCTATGGAAATCCCTACAATTTATTTGAGGATGCCTATGCGGCTGCCGGCAATGGGGATGAAATTTCAATTTTGGGAAGTGGTGCTTTTTTAAATGCCGAGGCTGCGGAACCGTTTATTTTTGATAAAAGCGTGACCGTCAACGGAAATGGAAATACTTTTTCCAACCGTAAGGGGGGATTTATCCTGAATACGGATGTGACATTTAAAAACATTACGCTGCGGTTTTCCAATCGTCTGCACGATGCAATTTTTGCAAATGGGCATAAACTTGTTCTTGAGAATGTTACGTGCGACAGCGGATTCCGTTATGTAGATATCTTTGGCGGATCCCTTTATGAGAATGGAAAGAATATGGGGAATCATCCGGGATCAGAGGCACAGATTCTGATTACGGGTGGTGGTACCAATCTGGGGAATATTTATGCCGGTTCCATGAACGGAACATATGACGGTAAGACACAGATCGTGCTTGCGCACGTTTCCGGTACGCAAAATGGGGAAATCTATGCATCCGGTGCCATTGAACCATATGTAAATCAGGATGACTGGTTTTCCACGCAGGAGCCGGATCCACCGGCAGCGGATGGACAATATACGGTTTCCGGCGATGTGGAAATTTCACTTACCGGTTCCGATACGAAACAGGTGTACGGAGTATCTGAAAATCACGCAGGGAAGACATTTCTGACCATAGATACCGACCAGTCCTATACCGGAATTCCAGGTATAAGCAAAGTAGGAAACCTCACAGTAAAGGGCGGTGGAACATTTGCACCGGCAGCGTTGGACAGCTGTACGGTCAGGCTGGAAGGGGCAAGTGCGATTGATCTTTCCCAGATGGAAACTCCACAGGTACATTCGATTATGAGTGCGGATTCAGCAGGAAACCGACTGATCTTAGGAAAAGAACAGAAGCTGAATGTTACAGATACCATTACGGGTGCACTTACATTTGAAACCCTGAATGGAAGAAATGGAAAATCCGGAATTGCAGAGTATGGTCACACCTATCTGGAACTTGGAAGGGCTGCGGATACGGAGGTTTCTTTTACACCGACAGACGGACAGGCGGGAATGACACTGGAACGGACATCGTCTGGAGACGGAGAAATCTGGAAAACCAGTGAGTTGTCAGGGGATGAACCGGTTGCGGTAAAAAATGTTACAGTAAAAAATCCTGTACTTTTGGCGAATGTTTCAAATATTATGAGTAGTGATAAATCGTATTATCTGGATGTGGAATGGCAGGAAGGGACACCCGAAAATGGGAAAACTTTATATCAGGTTCCACTTACATACGAAGTAGAGTTCAATAATCATATATATTATTCAACGGTTGGTGATGATGGAAATGCCAATGTTTCGGATCTTAGACTGGCATTTCATCCGGAGACAAATCAGGACGGGGTACATACAATTACACCGGAATTTTATGAAGATGCTACTAGTGGCGAACTGAAACTGCCAGAACCGGGAACCTACTACATCACAATCCGTCCATTTTCAGCAGATGAACAAATTGAGCAGAAGGTAGTTCTGATTGTAAACAAAGATCCGGATACATCCGGTTCGACGGCTACTTCAAAGGAAACAACCACTACGATAAATGGATTACCAACGGCCGTGTCCATGCAGGATGAACTGAATCTTACCGTGCAGACGGTCTATACAGATAGCAGCTTACAGGGACACGTGCCATCTGCTGGTTTTTCGGTATACATTAACCAGACCCCTTATGAAGTATCCGGCATCACGCTTCAAAAAGGAGTGGCAGCCATAAAGATTCCGGTTTCAGAGGCAAACGGATTTCATATGGGAGAAAATGCAATTACAGTTTCTTATGCAGGAGCAGCCAATGAAAACTACAGGGCACTTCCTTCCCAGGCAAACGAAACCGTGACGGTAAATCCAATTGCCGTAAAGATGCAGTATGATACCATCCAGCAGACAGCTGCATACACAGGGCTGAAACAGAGCTGCTTTGTTTCCACGGTAAATGTAGTCCGAAAGGACAACGGAAAGACGGTAGATTCGCAGGTAAAGCCTGAAGTTTTCTATCGGCAGGATGGGAAAAATGTTGTTCCGGTGCAGCCGGGCAGCTATGAGGTGTGGTTTAAAGTAACTGGAAACCAGTACGATGTGATAGCGGAAAAAGTCGGAACCTTTACCATTACAGCGGCGAAACCATCGATTCGTCTTACGGCAGAGACAGAAAACGGTAATTCCGTACATCTGTATGCAAAGGTAGATGGAGTCCGAAATGGCAGTATTCCGCTTGGTTCGATTTCTTTTTATCAGGACGGAACCATAATAAAGGCACAGGAAAAACTCGTATATGGGGAAGCCGATACGGTTGTATCAGGCTTAAAACGTGGCGGTTCTTATCAGTTTAAGGCAGTATATGAGCCGGATGATAAGGATGGACAGACTTATTACGAAACAGTGACAAGTGAAGCCGCGACCGTTACAATCAAAGAGGACAGTTCCACCGGAGGCGGCTCATCTTCTGGAGGAAGTGGAACAACCGGAGGCGGCTCATCTTCCGGAGGCGGTGGAACAACCGGAGGCGGCTCATCTTCCGGAGGCGGTGGAACGACTGGAGGCGGCTCATCTTCCGGAGGAAGTTCTGGTGGCGGAAATACTTCGGGTGGTAACACAGCCGGAGGGGAAACACCGTCCAACGGAAACAAAACCGATGCAGAAACACCGTCTAACGGAAATACAGCTGGTACACAAACACCGTCCGATGGAAACACGGCCGGACAAAATACACCAACCGTAACCGTTACCGGAACCCGGAAAAATAAAGCCATCAAAACAACGGTGACCGCTGATCTGATAAATCAGATACTGGAAGAAAACGATGGAAAACACACAGATGTGACGATCCAGGTCACCGATCCGGCTGGCAACGTAAGCTATACACTGACCGTAAATACAGCAGACATACAGACCGGAAATAAGCTGTATGTGTGTGCAAAAGATCAAAAGACAGGTGCCTATGTCCTTGTAAACGACAAGAGTTATACGGTTACAAAAGCTGGAAATGTGAATTTTTCAGCAGATTCCAATAAGGATTATGTCCTTATGGATCAGAAAGATATGGATCAGGTCACAACGAAAATATTAAAAACGGTTACATTGAAGAATAAAACCGTTCAGGTGAAGAAGGGAAAACAAAAGAAGGTTTCTCTGGCAGCCACCTTAAATATGGACAATGTAAAAAGCATTTCTTATCAGAGCAATAACAAAAAAATTGCATCTGTAAACAAGAAGGGTACCATAAAATCGAACAAAAAAGGAACTGCGTCCATTCGCGTGACAGTAACCTTAAACAATGGAAAGACCAAAGTTTTAAAATTAAAAGTCAAAGTCAAGTAGCAGATGCAGGAAAAGACAAAACCCCGGAAATAAATATCCGGGGTTTTTGTTTTACCTAGAGAGAAAGTGCACACTGATCAATTTTTTTCAGTTCCTCCTCCGTAAATGGAGCAGAGTTTAACACTTTCAGATTTTCAAGAATCTGTGCCGGGCGGGAAGCTCCGATCAGAACGGAAGTAACCACACCGTCCCGGATCACCCATTTGAGTGCCATCTGTGCGAGGCTTTCACCACGGGCAGCCGCAATCTCATTCAGGCTCCGGATACTTGCCATCCGTTTTTCATCAAACTGATCCGCATGCAGGAAACGTCCGTCCGTGTTGACACGGCTGTCTTTTGGAATACCGTTTAGATAGCGGTCGGTCAGCATACCCTGCGCGAGCGGGCTGAAAGAAATAATTCCTTTCTTCCCATCTGCTGCGGCCTGTTTTAAACCGTTTTCTTCAATGGTACGGTTAAAGATATTGTAGGAATTCTGGTTGATAATAAATGGGCAGTGCAGATCTTCTAAGATGGCAGCTGCGCGTTTCATGGTTTCCCCGTCGTAGTTGGACAGACCGACATACAGTGCTTTTCCGCTTCGCACGATCTGGTCGAGTGCACCCATGGTTTCTTCCAGCGGCGTATCCGGATCCATGCGGTGGTGATAGAAAATATCCACATAGTCCAGACCGAGCCGTTTTAAGCTCTGGTCAAGGCTGGCAATCAGGTACTTGCGGCTGCCCCAGTTTCCATAAGGTCCCGGCCACATGTCAAAACCGGCTTTGGAACTGATGATCAGTTCATCGCGGTAGGAAGAAAGCTCTTCCCGAAGGATCTTCCCGAGATTTTCCTCCGCACTGCCCGGCTGCGGTCCATAGTTGTTTGCCAGATCAAAATGTGTGATCCCGTGGTCAAATGCCGTAAAGCACATCTGTCTCATATTTTCATAAACACCGGTATCTCCGAAATTGTGCCAGAAGCCCAAAGATACTTCCGGCAGCATCAGTCCGCTGTCGCCGCAGCGGTGGTATTTCATGGTTTCGTAACGTGATTCATTTGCGTGATACATAAGAAATCCTCCTTAGTTTGTAAAAAATTTATCATAAATGCCAAATCCAAAGATAAAAAGCACAATCAGCGGCAGAATATAGGTAATGTAGCCGCGCATCCAGTTTTTAATTTTTAATCCTTTTCCGGTATTGGCTTCGGTTGTGTAGTTTTTCCAGCCCCAGCCGTAGCGGCTTGTGCAAAACAGCAGATATACCAGGGAACCGAGAGGCAGGAACAGGTTGCTTACCAGAAAATCTTCCAGGTCAAGCACAGACCCGCCAAAGATTGAAAAACCTTTCCAGTTCCATACATTGTATCCGAGTACACATGGCAGGGAGAGTACAATGATCAGTACCAGATTAACGGCACAGGATTTCTGGCGGCTGCATCCGGTCAGTTCCATACCGCAGGAGATGATGTTCTCAAATACTGCCAGGATTGTGGAAAACGCTGCAAAAAACATAAACAAAAAGAACAGGCTTCCCCAGAGTCTGCCAAGCGGAATATGGTTAAAAATATTCGGCAGGGTGATAAAAATCAGGCTTGGTCCGGAAGTCTGGTCAACATGGAACGTAAAGCATGCCGGAAAAATGATAAGTCCGGAGGTGATAGCAACAAACGTATCCAGAATGGCAATATTTACCGATTCACCAAGCAGAGAGCGTTCCTTTCCGATATAACTTCCCAAAATTGCCATCGCGCCGATTCCAAGGCTTAACGTGAAAAATGCCTGGTTCATGGCACCCGTAATGGTTTTTGCAATACCGATCTGTTTCATCCGTTCAAAGTCCGGGATCAGATAAAAGGCAAGGCCTTCTTTTGCACCATCCATAAAAAAGCTGTTGACCGCCAGAATGATCATGATGATAAGCAAAGAAGTCATCATGACCTTTGTTACTTTTTCCAGACCGTTCTGCAGTCCACGGGAGCAGACAAATACGCCGGCGCAAACAACTACCACCATCCAGAAGCCCATGGTCAGAGGTTTGCTCAGCATTGTGGTAAACTGTCCGGATACACCGTCGGCATCCAGTCCCTGAAACTGTCCGGTGACCGTCATATAAAAATAATGAAGCATCCAGCCGGTGACCGTTGTATAAAACATCATAAGAAGATAGCAGCCGATCAATGTGATAATCCCGTGGATATGCCATTTCTGTCCGGGTTTTTCCAGTGCCTGGTAGGCTTTGACCGGACTTTTCTGGCTGGCACGCCCAACCGCAAATTCCATCGTCATGATCGGGAGTCCGAGAATAATCAGAAACAACAGATAAAACAGCACAAAGGCACCGCCTCCGCCCTGTCCGGCAGTGTATGGAAATTTCCATACGTTTCCGATTCCGATCGCACATCCGGCTGACAGGAGAATGAATCCCAGACGGGATTTTAATTTTTCTCGTTCTTCCATAAAATAATCCACCTTTTTGTAAACATTGTATAAAATACAAACGAAATTATACAATCTGTTGTGAGAAGTTTCAACCCTTTTTGACGAAATTTTACCAGGTATGTGTTGTATTTTTTTACAGATACTAGAGGAGAAGATTGCGGAGTTTTCATGTTCTGTAATCGTCAGAATTATATCAGGAAAGAAAGAGGGTTAAACCATGGTTTTAACAGAAAAAGAGATGGCAACAATTGAGGATCTGCACACACAGGAACTTTCCTGCGTGGAGAAGTACAAACGTTACGGACAGGAAGCAAAGGACCCGGTGCTTCGGGATTTATTCGCTGATCTTGAAAAGAAAGAGCAAAAGCATGTGGAGTCTCTGGAACAGGTCATGAAAGGCAGCGTCCCATCCTGTAACGTCAATGACAGGGATGGAAAGATGTATGAGCCAAAGGCAACATATGATTCCATGACCAATCCGGAAGATAAGAAAAACGATAATTTCCTTGCCACAGACAGCATTGGTTCTGAAAAAATGGTGTCCGGGACCTATAATACCGATGTTTTTGCGTTTGGAGATTCCGATGTGCGCAAACTTCTGGCAGATATCCAGGTGGAAGAACAGAATCATGCGGAGATGCTCTATAAATATAAAACCGTAAACGGCATGGCATAGCAAGCGCATGGAGTGGATGTCCCAAAGCATCCACTCTTTTTGTTTTTACAAAAGGATTACAGAAACCGGATAGTACATCTTACATAACCCATTTATCATAAATCCTGTAATAAATCTTACAGATTTCACAAGGAGAACATATGTCCCGATGGCGGTGATAAGTGGGACATAGTTGGAAAAATATATCATATATGTCCCAACACACGATGCAAGTGGGACATAATCAATCTTTTATTTTCTATATGTCCACTATCAATTTGGAAAGTGATAGAACACTTGATTTTCTTAAAAAACACATGCACATCTGTTTATTAAAAAATGATCTGGAAAATTCAATTCCGAAACAATCCCAGCGTATTAAAAATATATTGACATTTACGAACTTTACGCTATAATAGCTGTCTCTTATACACATCTGACGCTGCCGACGATCGCATAAGTGTAG
>ENA-OYZP01000296-OYZP01000296.1-human-gut-metagenome-genome-assembly--contig:-NODE-296-length-14730-cov-8.049336_pt1 | contig 14730 bp, 10 predicted proteins | sample MGYA00244078_ERZ653480 | MGnify/ENA primary metagenome ERZ653480 (study PRJEB26926, sample SAMN06165131) | human gut metagenome | biome: ENVO:00009003; feature: ENVO:2100002; material: ENVO:00002003... | reverse complement strand
CTATTGAAATACTTGCAGATTAAAAGTATAATAGTAAAAGCACCCCTGTGTGCAAAACCGTTTTCGGTTATTTTGAATTACGGAGAACTGATATGAAAATAATCATCTTCACAGCATCAACAGGCGGAGGGCACAAGAGAGCCGCTGCGGCTATTGAGGCAAAAATAAAAGCAGTCAGTCCCGACACGAAGGTCAAGGTTATTGACGCAATGAAGACAATCGGCAGGGTATATGATAAAACCGTTTGTGACGGCTATCATTTTATGGCAACGAAAATTCCAAAGGTTTACGGCAAATTCTATAAGATTACCGACAGAAGAACCCTTATGTACAAGGCTGTTATGCAGTCCAACACAATGATGTCGGCAAAGCTGCTTGACACAATCAATGAATACAAGCCCGACGCAATTATTATGTGTCATCCGTTTGTTACAACAATGGTTTCAAAGCTTCGCCGTCAGCACAAGATTGATGTTAAGGCAATCAGCCTTATAACTGACTATGACGCACACAGAACATATATTGTTCCGTATGTTGACGCATATGTGCTTGCAGAGCCTGATATGGCGACAAAGCTTATTGATGAATACGGTGTTGACAAGAGCATAATATATCCGCTCGGCATTCCGATTTTTGACCGTTTTACAGAGCCTTTTGACAAAAAGGCGATTTGTGAGCGTGAAGGGCTTGATCCTAACAAGCCTACAATTCTGCTTATGGCAGGTTCTTTCGGTGTTACAAGCGTGCTGAGCTTCTACAAAGCTCTTGCGGAGCGAGCTCCCGAAATGCAGTTTATTGTCATCACGGGCAGAAATATCAAGCTTTTTGCAAACCTTGAAAAGGTAATTGAAGAAACGGGTATGCAGGACAACACAAAGCTTTTGTACTTTGTAAAAAATGTTGAGGATTATATGCACATCTCAGACCTTATTGTTACAAAGCCGGGCGGACTTACCGTTACCGAAAGCCTTGCCTGTTCGCTTCCAATGGCAATCTACAGCGCATTTCCGGGTCAGGAACGGGACAATGCGGAATTTTTACTCAACAAGGGTGCGGCAATTATGCTCCGAAAAAAGACAGGTGCAGATGATATCGTAAACCTTGTTAAAGACAAAGAAAAACTTGATGAGATGAAGGAAAAGTGCAGAGAGTTGCACCGCCCCGATTCGGCAGAAAAAATATTCAGACTGGCGCAAAAGCTTTGTAACGATTCCAAAGGAGGAAATGACAAATGATGAAAAAAGCACTCTCTGTTGCATTGTGTCTTCTTATGGCAGGCACGGTGCTTACTGCGTGTTCAAATCCCGATGAATTTTCGGACACCGAAAACCTTTCGCTGAAATACACACGCTCCGACAAAACCGATGATACATTCAATTATGCCGACGGTGCAAAAACCGCCCCGTCATCATATGATACCTATTCCGCAAAAATAACCGATTTTGAACTCAGGCTTTTCAGAAACCGTCACAAAAGCGGTTCGTATGTATTTTGTCCCGCAAATGCGGTTCTTAATCTTGAGGCTATGGCTAACGGTGCGTCGGGCGATACTCAGGAAGAAATCACCAATGCACTTTGCAGCGGTGTGACGCTTGAAAATATGAACCAATGTGCGTCATATTTTGCAAGCCGTATTCAATCGGTTGCATCTTCGGACAAATCGCCCGAAAGCTCGCAAAGCTCGGAAAAAGATTCCGAAAAGAACAGCGACAAAAGCTTTGTAAAGCTTTGCAACTCGCTGATTTCAAATGACAATGCCGACATTATGACAGGCTTTTTGCAGACAACAAAGGATTATTATGATACTAATGTTCTGCGTTTTGATTTTTCGGACAGCGACGCTTTGAAAAAGCTTGACAAAAAATATGCCGATTTTACAAACAACGGTTCTGTTTTTGAAAATCTTGACACAAAGCAGAGTGTGATTTCACTTTCTGCGACAGATATCTGTGACAGATGGCTTAATCCTTATGCACAGACCGACATTGAAAAGGCTAAATTTAAGTCGGCTGACGGTGAAAAAGAAGTTACATATATGACCTCAAACGAAACATATATGAAGACAAACAAGGCGACTGCCGTTATGAAATATTTCTCGCAAACACCTCTCAAAATGATGGTTATTATGCCGAACGAAGGTGTTTCGCTTGATGATTACGCAACCGATTTTACAAGCCTTGAATACACAACATTGCTTGACAGCGTTGATGTGACCAAAACAGCCAAAGCAAAAATTCCTGAATTTTCAGTCAGCGGAGATAAGTCTGCAGAAAATATAACGCAGATTGTTGAAAAAAGCGGAATCAATTCATCATTCACGGCTGACCGTTCAAGATACAAGAATCTGAGCCGTTCAGATGATATTGCGTTCAGCGCAATGTATGACATCGCTCCGTCGCTTTCAATTAACGCAGGCGGTATCGGCGGAACACAGTCAAACGGCGACAAGGCAGAGCTTGAAAAAAGAACAAAAGAACTTTCAAAAACCGATGTGACGGTAGAATTTAATCGCCCGTTTATGTTTGTTATCCTCGACAACGAAAGTGACATTCCGCTGTATATGGGAACATATGCAGGCTAATTTCGTCAGCAGTGAAAAGTGAATATTTAAAAGTTATGGTCGGCGGTGTGCCACCGCTGTCTGTTCGAGAAGATAGTTAGATAAATGAATTGCATCAGATGCCCGAGAAAGGTTCTGATGCAATTTTTATTATATGAAATTTTCGGATTCTTCGTAGGTGCGTTCATCGGACTTGAAAATGAAAAAACGGTATGATATAATAAATCGTATATGTGTAACAACGGTGTTGCGGGCGAAATATGCGCTGACCGACACACCTAAACATAAATTTCGGAGGGATATTATTATGGCTGAAAAAACTGTCCGTACACGATATGCACCAAGCCCTACAGGTTTTATGCATGTCGGCAATCTGCGTACTGCTCTTTATGAGTACCTCGTTGCAAAATCACAAAACGGCAAATTTGTTCTCAGAATTGAAGACACCGACCGTGAACGCCTTGTTGAGGGTGCGGTTGATGTTATATATGATACAATGAAACTTGCGGGACTTAAACACGATGAAGGTCCCGATATCGGCGGTGATTTCGGTCCTTATGTTCAGTCCGAAAGAAAGGATATGTATCTTCCTTATGCCGAACAGCTTATAAAAGAGGGAAAGGCTTACCGTTGTTTCTGCACAAAGGAAAGACTTGAAAAGTTACAGGACAGCGTTGGCGGTGGTTATGACAGACATTGCCGTAATCTTCCGCAGGAAGAAATCGACAGACTTCTTGCCGAGGGTACACCTTATGTAATTCGCCAGAAAATGCCGATTGAGGGCAGTACAACATTTACAGACGCAGTTTTCGGTGAAATTACCGTTGACAACAGCGAACTTCAGGATCAGATTCTCATCAAGACTGACGGCTACCCGACATACAACTTTGCAAATGTAATTGACGACCACACAATGGGCATTACTCATGTTGTCCGTGGTTGTGAATATTTAAGCTCCACACCGAAATATAATCTTCTTTATGAAGCATTCGGATGGGAAATTCCGACATATATCCACCTTCCGCTCATTATGGGCAAGGATGCCGACGGCAATGTTTCAAAGCTTTCAAAGCGTCACGGCGCAACAGGCTTCTATGACCTTATTAACGAGGGCTACCTCCCACAGGCAATCATCAACTATATTGCTCTTCTCGGCTGGTGTCCAAAGGATAATCAGGAAATCTTTACCCTTGCAGAACTTGAAAAAGAGTTTGATGTAAGCGGTATCAGCAAGTCACCGTCAATTTTTGACTATGACAAGCTTTCATGGTTCAACGGTGAGTATTTAAAGGCTATGACTCCCGAAGAATTTACGGATGTTTGTATGCCATACTATAAGAAGGTTTTCGGTGACAGAGAAATGCCCTTTGAGAAGTTTGCCGAAATTCTTCAGAAAAGAACTACAAAGCTTACGGATATTCCCGAAATGCTCGGTTTCTTTGCAGAACTTCCCGAATATGACAAGGAGCTTTTCGTAAATAAGAAGAGCAAGACTAATCTTGAAAACGCTCCCGTTGTATTGCGTGAGGCTTACGAAAGATTAAAGGCTCTGCCGACATGGGACAACACTTCAATTCACGATTGCCTCATCAATATGGCGGTTGAAAAAGAGCTTAAAAACGGCACAGTTATGTGGCCTGTAAGAATTGCCGTAGCAGGCAAAACAGTAACTCCGGGCGGTGCTGTTGAAATTCTTGACATTCTCGGAAGAGAAGAGTCGCTCAAAAGACTTGAAATCGGTCTTGAAAAGCTCGGCGCATAATTCTACTGACGGAGGTACACGGCAAATGGCTGATGAAATAAAGAATGTTGAGGGTGAAGCTGCCGTTCAGGGCAACTTTATCTGGGATTTTATAAAAGAGGATACTGCCGAGGGCGGAAAATTTGAGGGTAAAAAGGTTCACACCCGTTTTCCTCCCGAACCGAACGGCTATCTTCACATAGGTCATGCAAAGGCTCTTTGCATTGACTTTGGTACTGCCGAGCATTTCGGCGGAATCTGCAATCTTCGTATGGATGATACCAACCCTACAAAGGAAGATGTAGAATATATTGACGCTATCAAAGAGGATATCAAGTGGCTCGGTTATGATTGGGACGACAGATTTTTCTATGCATCACAGTATTTTGATCAGATGTATGAATTTGCCGTTGAGCTTATCAAAAAGGGACTTGCATATGTTTGCGAGCTTACTCCCGACAAGGTGAGAGAATACAGAGGCGACACACAGACACCTGCAAAGAGTCCGTATCGTGACCGTCCTATAGAAGAAAGCCTTGATTTGTTTGAAAGAATGAAAAACGGCGAATTTGAGGACGGCAAAATGACTCTCCGTGCAAAGATTGACCTTGCGTCGGGTAACTTTAATATGCGTGATCCTGTTATCTACAGAATTAACAGACTCAAGCATCACAGAACAGGCGACAAGTGGTGCATTTATCCTATGTATGACTTTGCTCATCCGATTGAGGATGCTCTTGAGGGTATTACGCACAGCCTTTGTTCACTTGAATTTGAGGCTCACCGTCCGCTTTATGATTGGGTAATTAACAATATTTCCGTTCCGTGCAAGCCAAGACAGATTGAATTTGCAAGACTCGGAATTAACAACACGGTAATGTCAAAGAGAAAGCTCCGTGAACTCGTTGAAAAGAACTATGTAAGCGGGTGGGACGATCCGAGAATGCCCACACTCTGCGGACTTCGCAGAAGGGGTTACACACCAAAGTCAATTCGTTCGTTCATTGAGCAGATTGGTGTTTCAAAGGTTAATTCAATTGTTGAATACGGCTTTCTTGAGCATTGTCTGCGTGATGACCTTAACGAAACAGCAGAGCGTACAATGTGCGTTTTAAAGCCTGTTAAGCTTGTTATTACAAACTATCCTGAGGGACAGAGCGAAGAATTTGAGGTTGAGAACAACCCGAACCGTCCCGAGGACGGCACAAGAAAGGTTACTTTCAGTCGTGAGCTTTACATTGAAGAAACCGACTTTATGGAAGAACCCGTAAAGAAGTATCAGCGCCTTTATCCCGGCAACGAGGTAAGAATCAAGTCTGCATACATCGTAAAATGCACAGGCTGCAAAAAGGATGAAAACGGCAATGTCGTTGAGGTTTATGCAGAGTATGATCCCGAAACAAAGGGCGGAAATACTCCCGACGGCAGAAAGGTAAGAGGCACAATCCATTGGGTTGACGCTAACAACTGTCTTGATGCGGAAGTACGACTTTACGATAACCTCTTTACGGTTCCGGATCCCGATACAGGCGACAGAAACTTCCTCGATTATCTTAACGAAAATTCACTTGAAGTTCTCACAGGCTGTAAGGCTGAAAAGAATATTGCAGGTGCAACGGCTCCGAAGAGCTATCAGTTTATGCGCCACGGCTATTTCTGCATTGACAACAAGGACAGCTCACCCGAACACCTCGTATTCAACCGCAGTGTAAGCCTTAAAGACAGTTTTAAGAAGTAAAATAAACAAAGGGCGGTCTTTTCTTTGACCGCCCACTTTAATAGGAATTTGTGTTCATTAAATATGGTTTTGATGTAATCAATACTATGTTTAAATTTGCACACAATGTGTTCAATCGTGTGTATTACACACGAACGGGCGGATGATAACCGCCCCCTACCGGGTATTAATATGATGAAAAAAATACTTGTAACAGGTGCATCGGGCGGAATCGGTTCACAGACTGCCGTTGCTTTTGCAAAATGCGGTTGCGATGTTGCGTTGCATTACTCGAAAAATTCCGAAAAAGCCGAAAGCCTTGCCGAAAAGCTTACAAATGAATACGGCATAAATACCTTTACAGTTCAGGCGGATGTTTCCGACTATGAAAGCGTTTGCAAAATGTTTGACGAAATCGACAGCCGTTTCGGTAACCTCGATGTGCTTGTCAACAATGCGGGAATTGCACAGCAAAAGCTGTTTACCGACATAACTCCCGATGAATGGAAGAAAATGACGGGGGTTAATCTTGACGGTGTTTTCTACTGCTCGCAACAGGCACTCAAAAGATATATGATTAAAAACCACAGCGGTGTTATTCTCAATATCAGCTCAATGTGGGGACAGGTCGGTGCGTCTTGTGAGGTGCATTACAGTGCGTCAAAGGCGGGTGTAATCGGACTTACCAAAGGTCTTGCCAAGGAGGTCGGTCTGTCGGGAGTGCGTGTCAACTGTATTTGTCCCGGTGTGATTATGACCGATATGATGAAAGGCTTTGATGAGCAGACCGTACAGGAGCTTAAAGAGGAAACTCCGCTTAATATGCTCGGTATGCCAGATGATATTGCAGAAACTGCTGTGTTTCTCTGCAGCGACAGGGCAAGGTTCATCACGGGACAGATTGTCGGTGTAAACGGCGGAATGATTATTTAACTTAATAAGAGTATGAAAAAACGGTCGGGATTTGATTTCCGACCGTGATTTTTTACTGTATTTATATGTTTAAGGTTTTAACTTTTGCCTTTGAGAATATCGGCAATGATTTCTCTCTCGTCCATATGGTACTTAACACCCTTGATTTCTTGATAATCCTCGTGACCTTTGCCTGCAAGTACGATAATATCTCCGTCCTCGGCATTGTCCATGCAATATTTAATTGCATCTCTGCGGTTCGGCACGACAACATACTTGCCGTTGGTTTTTGCAAGACCTGTCTTGATGTCCTCAATGATGTCCATAACATCTTCAAATCTTGAGTTGTCTTCCGTTATAACCGAAAGGTCTGAAAGTCTGCCCGAGGTTTCGCCCATTTCATAACGGCGAACCTTAGGACGGTTGCCGCCTGCACCGAACATTGTAATAAGTCTGTGCGGATTGTATTGGCGAAGTGTTTCAAGTACATTTTCCATTGAAAGTGCGTTGTGTGCGTAGTCGATGATGAGTGTGTAGTTGTAGGGAACAGGCACACGCTCAACTCTGCCCTTGACCTTGGCAACCTTGAGAGCGTCAATAATCATCTGATCTTCAATTTCGTCAAAGAATGAAACTGCCGAAATTGCCGCAAGTGCGTTGTATGCATTGAATTTGCCGGGAATGTCAACATCAACAGAAAGGTTTTTGATTCCCTCTGTTTCAAAGTGAACACCGACAAATCCGTTTTCGGAGAGAAGATGAGCATTTTTGCCCTTCAAGTCCGCATTGTCGTCAAAACCGTAGGTGAGAACAGAACCCTTGAAATCCTTTGTGATATCCTTCCATGCGGGATCGTCAATATTTGCAGCGGCAAATTTGCATTGCCTGAAAAGCAGACTCTTGCAGTAGAGATATTCCGCAAGGTCTTTGTGCTCAACACCGCCGATGTGGTCATCCGAAAAGTTTGTAAAGATGCCGACATCAAAAGTCATGCCTGCAAGACGGCTGTGTTTAAGTCCGATTGACGATGCCTCAATTACCATAGCCTTGCAGCCGGCGTTAATCATATCACGCATCGATTTCTGAATAATGTATGATTCGGGAGTTGTGTTGTCGGTTTTGTGGGTTTCTCCGCCGTAAACAACACCGAGTGTTCCGATTGTGCCGGTCTTGATTCCTGCGTGTTCAAAAATTTCCGCAACCATTGCTGTTGTTGTGGTTTTGCCCTTTGTGCCTGTGATTGCAACCGTGTAGAGCTCATCCTCGGGATGTCCGAAAAATTCAATGCTCATAAGCGAAAGAGCGTATCTTGTGTCCTCAACCTTTACAACGGCAACATCACTCGGCACTTCAAAGTCGAGGTTGTCGCTGATAACGAGTGCCGACGCACCTTTTTCAATGGCTGACTTTGCGTACCTGTGTCCGTCTGAGGTATAGCCCTTAAGGCACACAAAGGCCGTGCCTTTTTCAACCTTTCGTGAATCATAGATAATATCCGAAATTTCGGTATCAAGATTGCCCTGAACCGTGTATTCAAAATTTATAAGAAGGTCTTTCAGTTTCATCATATATATCTCCGTTCCCCGACATAAAGTCGGCTTGCTTATTTTCGCTGTCTTTATAATTATAACAATTGTCAGCGCTTATTACAACTGTATGTTAAAAAATTAATGTGTGATGTTTGAAATAAATGACTTTGTTTTGTGATTGGTCATTTTTTACTAAAATCAGGAAAATTTGCCGAAATTCAAGCTTATTTTATGAATAAAGAATATAATTTGGGTGTTATGTCACATAACCGTCGGGTGTGATTGTAGAACTTGTATAAATGGCATTTTAGCAAAATAAACAATTCAAGTCAATGTAATTTGTGCAATAGGTAAAATTTCAATAAAAAAGATGTCATATTACACAAAAATAATTTTGATTTTTAACAACATAGATAAAAAGTACAAAGGGAGTTGAAATTCAGGCGATTTTTTGATATGATTATATAGCGGATATGATGTACTTTGTACGTTATATCCTCAAAGAAAGTATGTAATCCGAAAGGACACTACGAAAATATTCAGAAAGAGGGATTTTTCCAATGAAAAAGATTCTCGCCATTTTATTGGCAGGTATGATGACTGCTACTGCACTTGTTGGCTGCGGCGGCGGAGACTCATCATCGAAAACAGACAACGGTTCAAAAGCAGACAACGGTTCTTCGGACGGTGCTGCTAAGATTGAAGGCTCAATCGTTGACGACAGCTACTTCGGCGATGAAGGTACAGACAGCAAGCCTGTAACTCTTAAGGTATGGGCTCCTGATGCTGCTGTAAGCCTTGTTAAAGAGCAGGTTGAGGCTTTCAAAAAGGCTTATCCTAACAGAAAATTTAAGGAAATCTCAGTTGTAGCACAGGGCGAAAAGGATGCTGCTACAAATATGCTTAACGATGCTACAACAGCTGCAGATGTATTCAGCTTCCCGAGTGACCAGCTCAACAAGCTCGTTGACGCAGGCGTTATTTCTCAGGTTGCATTTAAGGATGCCGTAACAGAGGCTAATGATGAGGGAACTGTAAAAGCAGGTACACTTAATGGTACCCTCTACGCTTATCCTGAAACAAACGATAACGGTTACTATCTCGTTTATGATAAGTCAGTAGTTTCCGGCAAGCAGGCTCAGACACTTGAGGGCATTCTTGATGCTTGTAAGAAGGCAGGCAAGAAGTTCATTATGAATGCCGGTGACGGTTACTATGCTTGTACTTTCGCTTTCACTGCAGGTGTTAAAATTGACGGTCTTGAAAAAGACGGTATTACACAGAAGTTTGTTAAATATGACGAAGATGAAGCTGTTAAAACACTTCAGGCTTTTGCAAAGCTCATCAAGGATTACAGAGGTACATTCCAATCGCTTGACGTTGCTAACATCGCTTCAGGTTTTGCAGGCGGTAAGTGTGGCGCAGGTATCGACGGTTCATGGGATACAGCTTCTAACCAGAAGGCTCTCGGTGACAACTTCGGTGCTGCAAAGCTTCCTACAATCAATGTCAACGGCACAGACAAGCAGCTTATCTCAATTTTCGGTTATAAGTACATCGGTGTAAACGGTTCTTCTAAGTTCCCGGCAACAGCTCAGATTCTTGCTCACTATCTTGCAGGTGAAGAGTGCCAGCTCCAGAGAACTGAGAAGCTCGGTTGGGGACCTTCAAACAAGAAGGTTCAGGAAAGCAAAGCTGTAACAGATTCTCCTGTTCTCAAGGCTATCGGTGAGCAGGCTAAGAATGCTTGTATACAGGTTAATATTGCTAATACATTCTGGGATCCTATGGCTAACCTTGGCAACAAGATCATCGCTGACACATGCGATCCTTCAGATGCAGCTGCTATGAAGAAGCTTCTTAACGAAACAATTTCTAACGTTAGGGATGAGGGCTAATCGTTAAGTAAGTTAAATTAAGTAAGTTAAATTGATTTAATTTAATCGATTAATTAGCTGCGGGACACTCCGAAAACGGAGTGTCCCGTAAAAAAAGAAAAAATGCGGACTGTCCGCTTGCGTTATCAATTTGTGTATTCGCCTGACTAATAATGTTTTATTACGAACGGCAACTGTTATAAGATAGCGTAAAAGACATTATTAGTTTGGTGTATTAGAGAGATTTGCAAATTATTAAGGAGAGCGCCTAATGACATATGTTGAATACAAACAGCTCAATCCTTTCCAGAGATTTGCCTACAACACAAAGAAGTTTTTCTGTAACATTCCTCATGCCGTTGCCCATTTTTTTACAGCACTCGGCAAGGCAATAGTTAAGTTCTTCGTAGGCATCGGCAAGGGCTTTGCCAACTACGGCAAGACCTTCGTAAAAGGCGACTGGGCTACAAAACTTTCCTACCTTATTTTCGGTGTAGGTGATCTTAGCAAAGGTAAATATTACAAGGGTATTCTTTTCTTCGCTGTTGAAGTTCTCTATATCCTTTATATGGCATTTTTCGGTTGGGGATATCTCAAAATGTTCCCGACACTCGGTATTCAGGCTCAGAGAACTGAATATATCAACGGTATCATACCAAAGCAGGTACCCGGCGATAACTCAATGCTTATTCTGCTTTACTCGGTATTGACACTCGTAATCACAGTAGTGGTTTTCGCTATTTACATAGTAAACATCAAAGATGCGTACAGACATCAGATTATGAAGGCTAACGGTCAGAAACCGACTTCATTCAAATATGATATGAAGCAGTTCCTTGACGGTAAGTATCATATCACACTTATGTCATTCCCTGTACTTATGATCGGTATCTTCAATGTTCTGCCGCTCATATTTATGATTTTGATTGCATTTACCAACTATGATAAACAGCATATGCCTCCGGGAACACTGTTCACATGGATTGGTTTTGACAACTTCGGCTCACTCTTCAACCTCGTTGAAGGTGCTAAGAAGGGCTATACATTTATTAAGCTCACAGAATGGACTCTTATCTGGGCTGTTGCAGCTACATTCTCAAACTATATCCTTGGTTTGATCTTCGCTCTTATGATCAACAAGAAGGGTATCAAGTTTAAATCACTCTGGAGAACACTTTTCGTTATTACAATTGCTGTTCCTCAGTTCGTATCACTTCTTCTCATGAACCAGATGCTCCAGTCAAACGGTGCTATAAACATCCTGCTTTCAAACATTACAAACAGTCATGTTGAAATTCAGTGGCTGAATCAGGACGCGACGCTGGCTCGTTGGGTAGTTATCATCATTAACTGTTGGGTAGGTATTCCGTACACCATCCTCTCTATGTCGGGTATTCTTATGAATATTCCTGAGGATCTCTACGAATCTGCAAGAATTGACGGTGCAGGTCCTGTCAAGACATTTACGGCTATCACACTTCCGTATATGCTCTTTGTTACAACTCCTCAGCTCATTACCCAGTTTGTCGGCAACATCAATAACTTTAATGTTATTTACCTGTTGTCAAACGGTAATCCGACGACCGAAAAATTTTATCAGGCCGGTCAAACCGATATCCTTGTTACATGGCTCTTTAAGCTGACCATGAACTCTCAGGACTACGGACTTGCCGCCGCGATAGGTATTTTGGTATTTGTTATTTGCGCAACGCTCTCACTCATTGTGTATAATAACTCAAAATCAATGAAGGATGAGGAGGCGTTCTCATGATAAAAAGTTACAAATTAAGAAGACACATTGCGAACGCTTTTGTTTACCTGTTCCTTATTGTAATGGGTTTCGTTTGGATTTCTCCGTTCATCTATCTTTTAATGCATTCATTCCGTGGTGGTGCTGAAATTTACGGAAGTACAATTATCCCGCAGGAATGGACATTACAGAACTACATTGATTTGTTCACAGGCTCAGGCGGTACTGCAAGCCTTAACTTCCCGAGATGGTTCCTTAACACATTCGTAGTTGCTTGTTTTAGCTGCGTAATTTCTACAATTTCGGTTCTTATGGTTAGTTACGCATTCAGCCGACTCAGATTTAAGGCTCGTAAAAAGTTTATGAATGTTGGTATGATTCTCGGTATGTTCCCCGGCTTCATGACAATGATTGCTATTTACTACCTTCTCAAGGCAATGGGTCTTACTCAGACTCTCGTTGCTCTTGTAATCTGCTACAGCTGCGGTGCCGGTCTTGGTTTCCAGATTTCAAAGGGCTTCTTCGATACAATTCCAAGAGCACTTGACGAGGCGGCAACCATTGACGGTGCTACCAAGAACCAGATTTTCTGGAAGATTATTCTTCCTATGTCAAAGCCGATTGTTGTTTACACGGTTCTTACTTCATTCATCGGACCGTGGACAGACTTCATTCTTGCTAAGATTATCATGGGTGATGCTCGTGACAACTATACTGTTGCTATCGGTCTTCAGCTAATGATTGATCAGGACTTTAAGAACACATACTACAAGCAGTTCCTCGCAGGTTCTGTTGTTGTTGCTGTTCCGATTACACTTCTCTTCCTCAAGATGCAGAAGTATTATGTTGAAGGTGTAACAGCCGGTGGCGTAAAGGGTTAATCCAATATACAAAAGCTCTCACGGGCGGCAGTCACAGGCTGCCGCCCATTTTAATTTTACGGAGGATACTATGAAAAAAATTCTTTCCATTCTTCTTGCCGGTGCAATGCTTGCGGGCTGTGTGCTTACAGGCTGCTCTGATTCTTCATCATCAAAATCAGATTCATCCGACGGAAATACTGCAAAAGTTGCCGACCCGATTGAAGGCGTTAAGGCAACTGCATCAACCGATAAATACAGAAACTACTACGAAATTTTCGTAAACTCTTTCTGCGATTCAAACGGTGACGAAACAGGCGACCTTCAGGGAATCATCTCTCAGCTTGACTACCTTAATGACGGCGATCCGAATTCAGGTGACGACCTCGGTGTTGACGCAATCTGGCTTACTCCGATTATGCCGTCAAAGTCATATCATAAGTATGATGTTGAAGATTATTACAATATTGATCCCGACTTCGGTACGCTCGACGATTTCGACAAGCTTATTGAAGAATGTCACAAGCGTGACATAAATGTAATTCTTGACCTTGTTTTGAATCACGCATCTTCAAAAAATCCGCTTTTCACAAAGGCTGTTGAAGAGGTTGCCGATAATAAGCTTGACGGCAATGCCGAATATTTTGAAATTCACAAGGCGTCATATTTTGACAGCGATACTCAGACTATCAGTCTTGGAAACGGTTATGCCTGTGAGGCGAACTTTTCTCAGGAGATGCCCGAATGGAATCTCAATTCTAAAAAGACGAGAGAAGAATTTACAAAAATTGCGAAATTCTGGCTCGACCGAGGAGTTGACGGCTTCAGACTTGATGCTTGCAAATACTTTACAAATAAGGAAACCGACGGAACAGAATTTCTCAAGTGGTTCTATGACACCTGCAAGGGCATTAAGGAAGATGTCTATATGGTTGGCGAGAACTGGACCGATGATTCCGATATTCAGGAGCTTTACAAATCCGGCATCGACAGCCAGTTTGCATTTAAGTTTTCAAGCTCAACAGGCACAATTATCAGCAACATCATTTCGCAGGGCGGTATGGCTACTGCCAAAAAAATTATGAACTACGATAACAAAATGACAGAGTCAAATCCCAATGCTATCAATGCAATGTTCCTTTCAAACCACGATCAGGTTCGTAGCGGAAACGCACTTGAATCTCAGGGACTTTCTTCTCAGAAACTTGCAGCCGCAGTTTATATGCTTGCGCCGGGTAATCCGTTCATCTATTACGGAGAGGAAATCGGCGTCAAGGCTCCGAATACCACAAACGATGCGGCATACAGAACACAGATGGTTTTTGACAGTGAGAACCTTCCCGATATTTATGTAAACGGTATCGGAGATGAGCCGGATGTGCCTACCGGCGGCGGTGTAAAACAGCAGCTTGCCGACAAGGATTCTCTTCTCAACTACTATCGCAGAATTATCACAATCAAAAATCAGAACCCCGAAATTGCAAGGGGCAGAATTGTAGGCACACAGGGCTTTGATGATAAGGCAGTCGGCGCTTACTATGTTGAGTATGAGGATTCAAAGCTCCTCATTATTCACAACTTCAGCAAGAATGACGCCAAGGAGCTTACAATTACAGACGATATGATTAAGAATGCAACTCTCCGTGCAGACCTTATTCCCGAAAGCAGCTCAAAGCATACCGAGCTTAAAGACGGTAAAATCTCTGTACCGCCACAGTCAACGGTAATCATTAAGTCTGTCTCTTATACACATCTCCGAGCCCACGAGACGTAGAGGAATCTCG
>ENA-OYZP01000264-OYZP01000264.1-human-gut-metagenome-genome-assembly--contig:-NODE-264-length-15616-cov-8.066898_pt1 | contig 15616 bp, 9 predicted proteins | sample MGYA00244078_ERZ653480 | MGnify/ENA primary metagenome ERZ653480 (study PRJEB26926, sample SAMN06165131) | human gut metagenome | biome: ENVO:00009003; feature: ENVO:2100002; material: ENVO:00002003... | reverse complement strand
CCGGGCGGATTCGGGACTTTAACCCGTTAGAAACGTGCGCCGCTAGGCGCACAACGCAGAAACGCTCCTGCAAGGACGCAGGAGCGAGGAGAACCGCGCCATGGACGGCGCGTTTCGACGGTTTCGTCAAACATAGAAACCCTAAAAAGCATAATTCATACAGTATCTTAACTGTGAAGCGTAGCCTGCAGGAGAATACGTGTGCGACACCCAGTGCCCGGGGCGCGCGTACCGACCTTCAGTCAAAAAAGTATATTATAATATTATATTACGTAAAACCAGCTCGAATCCGTCTCCATCTCGCTGGCCACAAGCTCCTTTCGCTCTCCTGTTCTGATGGAAAGCTCCTGGTTTTTGATGCTCACACGAGCCCCAGGCTCGATAGATGAAGTAATAAATGCATTACTTCCGATGACAGCACCTCTTCCGATGACAGTCTCACCACCAAGTATAGAAGCTCCTGCATAGATGATGACATTATCCTCAATAGTAGGATGTCTCTTCACGCCCTTTAGCTTCTGACCACCTCTGGTAGAGAGTGCTCCGATAGTCACACCCTGATAAACCTTGACATTGTCACCGATGATAGTAGTCTCACCGACCACGATGCCTGTTCCGTGATCAATAAAGAAATTCTTGCCAATAGTGGCACCCGGATGGATATCAATACCGGTTTTGCTGTGTGCATGCTCTGTCATCATACGCGGGATGAGCGGTACTCCAAGCAGATGCAGCTCGTGGGCTATACGGTTTGTAGTGATTGCAAGCAGTCCCGGATAGCAAAGGATAATCTCATTGTAATTGTAGGCTGCAGGGTCTCCGTCAAAAAACGCAGCCACATCAGTCTCCACCAAAGCCCTGATTTTTGGAATCCTTTTAAAGAAATCATTGCTGATTTTCTCAGACATATTGACAAGCTCGTGATGTGATAAGCTCCTGTATTTAGGATTCTGCGGCAGGGCAAGCACCACCTGCTTGCGCAGATTGTACATGATATCCTCCAAAAGAACAGCAATCTGGCTGTCCAGGTTGTAATATCTGAAGCTCGTGCCCTTGAAATATCCCGGATACATTATCTTAATAAGCTTTGAGAGCAGATCACAAACAGCCTCCTTGTCTGGCTGTGAAAATAGTGCCTGCTGATTTATGATTTTGTCATCATGATAATCGTCAAGTATCTGTGATACAAGCCCTTCTATCATTTCTTTATTATTATCCATATATTCGAAGCCTCCGAATTTACTATTTATAATATTTTTTTGCCTCCATACGCTCCTCCCATGTGCGGTTTATTATACCGCCTATGAAAAGCACATACATGCAACCATATAACCATACCATTATAAGCGCAATAGTGGTCATTGTGCCATAAAATGAAGAATAATTATTGTATTTATCCACGTACACAGAAAAGATTCCCGAAAAAATCATCCATGCAGCCGCCGCAAATACCGCTCCCGGCAGCTGGTACTTTGCCCTCTGCTTCTTGTTTGGCAGAAACACATAAATCACCCAGAAAAATAAAATAAGCACCGGCAGGCAGATTACCAGACGATAATCGACCACACTGCCTATTATACTTCCAATTATATGATGAACATTCGAAAAATACATCTTCCTGAGCATATTTCCAAACACCATGATACCCAGTAAAAAAATGAGTGCCAGTGCAAAAACGATACTGTAAAGCACCGAATATATTCGCCGCAAAATAAAATTTCTGTTTTCCTTCACATGGTACATATCATCAAGCCCAAGCTGAAACGAAATAAAAGCCTTTGAGCTTAAGTACACGGCTGTAATCATCGTAATAGAAAGCCTGCCTGTGCCGCTGGCATACACCTCACTTGCCAGATCCTTCATGATGTCACCAAACGACTCCGGAATAAACGAGCTCGCCCACATCAAAAAATCAGCCTCTGTAAGCGGGGTCCAGCTCAACAGCGAAAAGAAAAACAATAAAAACGGGAAAAACGACAGCATCAAAAAGAAGGCTGCCTGCCCTGCGTATGCAGAAATAGAGCTCTCTGAAAAATTGGTCACAAAATCAAAGGCTGTAACAATGATATCCCATCTTCTGCTGTATTTCCTCGCACTTTTTCCTTCGATGTTAGATTCCTTACAATCAGCACCTACGGCCCTACGTTTCTCCGTTTTGATTTCCGGTGTTTTACTACCTAAATCCGTTCTACTTTGCTTTGTCATCTGCCTTCTTCTGGAATTTCTCCTCAAATACTATAAAACGCTCATGAGTACCCTCACCAATGAGTCCTGCCTCATCAAAAGCCTTTACAGAAAAAGTGAGCGCTCTACCATCCACCTTCACAAGCTCCGACTCACAAGTCACCTTCATGCCAACCGGTGTAGCCGAAACATGCTTAATATCGAGTGCAGTACCGACAGTACCACTTCCCTCCTCAAGCTCAGACGCAACACTCTCAAAAGCTGTATTTTCCATCAGCGCAATCATAGCCGGAGTAGCAAACACATCCATCGTGCCGCTTCCCATAGCCTTCGCTGTCTTATCCAAAGTCACTGTAATCTCTTTCTTACCTTTAATACCTGCCTGTAACATATCAGTCTCCTTATATCTATATTAATTATAAAATAAATCCTAGCATTTTTACGCCACAATGTCCAGTGAAAAATAAGTTTATAAACTTTTCACAATTCCAAAAAAGCCCAATTCATGCGGTTTCTTGTTATTTTGTTAGCACTCACTATTTTTGAGTGCTAATTTTCTATTGACTTTTCCGATAATGCGAACTATTATTTTATTATGCTTATATAACAAGCTGGTTTATTACAAATAATAAATGACCTACACTCGCGGAAACAAACTAAATTGCGGGTAGCAGACAGTTGTTCTGAAGATAAAATATGAACTGCCACAGGGTTCCATTACCGGACAAAGTGGCACAACCAAAATCATGCCACAAACTATCCATACAAAATCCTGTGGCTGACTTCATATTTTCTCTGAGGAATTATTGGCTGCTACGTCGCAACCTCACAGCCCATAACCGCGGTGTAAAACATTTAACTAAATCTACATTCGCGGAAATAAGCTAACATTGCGGGTAACAGACAATTGTTCCGAAGATAAAATATGAACTGCCACAGGGTTCCATTACCGGACAAAGTGGCACAACCAAAATCATGCCACAAACTATCCATACAAAATCCTGTGGCTGACTTCATATTTTCTCTGAGGAATTACTGGCTGCTACACCGCAACCTCACAGCCTATAAACGCGGCGTAAATAAAAACAAGGAGTGTGTAAAAATGACAGAAAAACACGGCAATCTTTCAATTGACAGCGACAACCTGTTCCCTATTATAAAGAAATGGTTATATTCAGACCACGATATCTTCTATCGTGAGCTCATCTCAAACGGCTGCGATGCCATCACTAAGCTCAAAAAGCTCGACATGATGGGTGAATATTCCCTTCCTGCAGACTACAAGGGCAAGATTCAGGTGCTCGTAAACCCTGACGAAAAGACAATAAAGATTATAGATAACGGTCTTGGTATGACAGCTGATGAGGTTGAGGAATACATAAGCCGTATAGCTTTTTCAGGTGCTACAGACTTCATCGAGAAATACAAGGACAAGTCAAATGATGACCAGATTATCGGTCATTTCGGTCTCGGCTTCTACTCAGCATTCATGGTAGCCGACGAGGTAACAATCGATACTCTCTCTTATAAAGAGGGCTCTACACCTGTACACTGGTCATGTGACGGTGGCACAGAGTACAACATGGAGGATGGCGACATGGACGACGTCGGAACAGAGATTACTCTCTACTTAAATGACGACTGTCTCGAGTTCGCAAATGAGTACCGCGCACGTGAGGTTATCGAGAAGTACTGTTCTTTCATGCCTACTGAGATTTACCTTGCAAAGGAAAATGCTCCTGAGGAGTACGAAACAATAGACAAGGCCGACAAACGTGACACTGACACTGTCATCGAGGAAATCCATGAGGACGCCAAGTATGAGGAAAAAGAAAATGACAAGGGCGAGAAGGAGCAGGTAGAGGTATCTCCTGCAAAGGATCAGCTCAAAATCGTTAAGCGCCCTGTTCCGCTTAATGATACAACCCCACTCTGGACCAAGAGCCCGAATGAGTGTACCGACGAGGAATACAAGGAGTTTTACAGAAAGGTATTCTTAGACTACAAGGAGCCTCTTTTCTGGATTCACCTGAATATGGACTATCCTTTCAACTTAAAGGGTATCCTCTACTTCCCTAAGATCAACACAGAGTACGACTCAATTGAGGGAACTATTAAGCTTTACAACAACCAGGTATTTATCGCAGACAATATCAAGGAGGTCATTCCTGAGTTTTTGATGCTCCTTAAGGGTGTTATCGATTGTCCTGATTTACCGCTTAACGTATCACGTTCTGCTCTCCAGAATGATGGCTTCGTAAAGAAGATTTCTGAGTACATCACCAAGAAAGTAGCTGACAAGCTCATCGGTATGTGCAAGACAGATAAGGAAGCCTATGAGAAATACTGGGATGACATCAGCCCATTCATCAAGTTTGGCTGCTTAAAGGACGAGAAGTTCTGCGACAAGATAAACGACTATATTCTTTTCAAGGACATCAATGACAAGTATCAGACTCTTCCTGAGCTGCTCGCACCTGTTGCGGATGATGAAAAAACAGATGCAGAAAGTGCCGATGCTTCTGATGATACAAAGAAAGCTGACAATACTGATGAAAATGCAGACAGCTCAACCAACACTGATGAAAACAAGGAGCCTGAGAAAAATACAGTTTACTATGTCACAGATGTAGTACAGCAGGGTCAGTATATCAAGCTGTTCAAGGAGCAGGGCATGAACGCTGTTATCCTTGACCACAATATTGATACCTCATTCATCACACAGCTTGAGCAGAGAAATGACCACTACAAGTTCATGAGAATAGATGCAGACCTCACAGAGTCTCTCAAGGATGAATCCGGTGCAGACCTCACAGAGGCAACCACTACTCTCTCAGAGGTATTCAAAAAGGCTTTGAACAATGACAAGCTCACTGTAAAGGTAGAAAACCTTAAGAACGCAGATGTAGCATCTGTGCTCACACTCTCAGAGCAGGGCAGACGTATGCAGGATATGATGAAGATGTACGCAGCCGGAGGCATGGGTGGAATGGATCCAAGCATGTTTGCCGCTGACCAGACACTCACATTAAATGCCAACAACGAGCTTGTAAAGTACATCTTAGACAATAAGGATTCTGAGCACGTTCCAATGTTTGCTGAGCAGCTTTACGACCTTGCAATGCTTTCTAACCAGCCGCTTTCAGTTGACCAGATGACTAAATTTGTAAAGAGAAGTAATGATATCATGCTTCTTCTCACAAAGTAATCTAACAAAGTAATTTTACTGTTAACATCTCATAAAAAAAGCTGTACACTATGCAGGTTTCATAGACCTGCATGTGTACAGCTTTTTATTAATTATTTGTCTTCGTTCTATTATTATACGTTATTATTTATGCCATTTTATGTGACACTTCTTTAGCTTTATTTAGTCATATTGCTCTTACCGGCTCTCTTAAACAAAAAGTTCACAAACACAGCCGATACCACCCCAAGCACTGCTCCTGCCAGAATATCCGTTGGGAAATGCATGAAGTTGTACATACGTGAAAACGCTATAAGTACCGCAAGTACAATCGCCGGTATTCCCATTCTTTTGTCTATAAACATAAGTGTCACTGCCGCTGTTATGCCGTTTAACGTGTGTCCCGAAGGAAATGATGAGTCAAACGGTATATTTACAATAAGACTGACTGTCTCATCTATCTGACATGGTCTCAATCTGTCGACCATATTTTTTATTATCAGATTGCCCACTATAAAGCTCAAAAGCTCTGCCAAAAGCATCTGCAAGCCTCCACAGCGGTATTTTTTTGAAATACAAAGCACTACACCTATCACAATCCACAATGCGCCTGCATTTCCGATGGTGGATAAAAACGCCATTAGCTTGTCTAAAAACGGTGTTCTGATGCTCTGAATTGCATACAGGATGTCAAATTCCCAGTCCATATTATATGCTCCTGTCTATTATTAATTATTATCGGCCTGTTCAATTGTCGGCCTGAAAGTATTTATTGTACACAGTAAAAAAGGAGCTTGTTTTCACATCCTTTTCACCCTTTATACTGATTGAATCCCACAGGTCATTGTTTAAACTAAAGCCTGCTTTTTTTACAAAGTGCTCGTAGTCATCATTAAACTGCTCCTGTTGTCTCTTTTGCAGTATAGTGACCTTGTTCTGCTCTGTTTTTTCCCGATCCAGCTTGGATATACACTTGATGAAATAGTAGCCGTCATCTGTGCTTATCATATCAGATATCTCTCCATCGCCAAGCTCAAATGCTACAGTCTCAACCTCCTGTGGCAGAGTACCCTTTGCAGCATACAGCTCTGTCTGGCTGTCCTCACTGCTGCCTGATGCAACTGCTGCAAAATCCTCCTTTGACGAGAGCTTCTGGCTCACAGCATCTGCACTCTCCTTGCTCTTTACAAAGATTTTCTGTATATGGATAACTCTTGCATCCTCATCACTCACCTCTGTATCAACGCCCTTCGATAGAGAATTATACAGCTTTTGCGCAATCGCATAATGCTCGTATGCGCTCTCAATGTCTGATAAATCAGCCTTTGTGAATTTCTTTTCAGCTTCGTTTAATGAGTCATAGTATTCCTTTGCAGCCTTTGACACACTACTCTTTTCCTTGTCTGTAAGTGTAATCTTCTTCTGCTTTGCAATTGAAACCATGCAGTATATGCGCGTCAGCTCATCAACAGTTACATCCCTGATATATTTTTCCACGTTCGATGCATCATCTGTCTCAAGCAGGTTTACATCATACATAGTACCATACAGATTTTTGTAATTGGCTAAATATATGAGTGCTTCTGTCTTATCACACTTCATATTGTCCACGGAAAAAACTGTATGGCTGTTCGTGGTATTTATATCAAGCACTATCTCCTTGCCGCCAATACTGCAGCCGGTGAGCAGTGTCGCTGATGCAAGCAGCATACACATCGTTTTCTTAAAATACTTCATACCTGCTATCCTTCCACAACAAGGAATCTGCCGTCCGCAATGGCAAAGACCTCACTCTGGTCCATAAGCTCATCATCTGACATGCCCGAAATATCTGAGCCTGCCTCATCAAAGTAATCTCTTACTTCTTTTATATTCTTACATACCACAGCCATGCAGTCCTCTAAAAATTCCTCTGCAGCCTCCGGAGTATCTGCGACCTCCTCACTAAAAAGCTGTGTCTGTTTCTTTAAAAATGTGTCTAAAACCTCGTCATCGTATTCGTACATATTGTGTATTCCTCCATGTAAATTATCTCTTTTCTTTGGCTTTATATACAGCTGTTCATACAGCAATTATGTCTGATATATTAATGTATTGTATATTTATGTACCGCCTGTTAGACATTATATAATAGATTGCTGTGACATGCCACTATTTTTTATATTCACAACAGGTAACAATTGTCTGCTGTAAACGGAATGAATATATGAGCCGCTCATCCGCCTGTATGCTTTTCCCATCTGTAGAAAAAATCCTTCCAAGTGCATCAGCATACAGTTTTAGCTGTGTGCTGTATCTGTCGATAAGCTCTTTAGCAACATTTACCCTGTCTGTCTTGTAATCAAGCAGCACTATTTTATCATTCTCCAGCCAGAAAACATCAATAATTCCCTGAACCAATACTCCCTCATAGTCCATCACAAAAGGCTTCTCTTTATACAAATCGCCTCTCTTATCCGCCTGTGCCATACGAGCTGCCACATCTGATGATATAAACTGCTCTATAAGCTTTGGTCTGGTCAGCCTGTACATGTCATCTGTGATAAGCCCCTTTTTTAACATTTCATCCATGCTTTTCTTCACAAATGCACTGACTGCCACATGGTCTTTTGTATCTATATCACACAGGCTCTTGAAATCCAGACACTCCATGACACGGTGCACTGCAGTTCCGCGCAGCGCTCCCTGATTCACACCTGCTGCATTTTTAGGCTCTTTGCTTTCATTAGAAGCACCGCCTGCCTCATCATCCCTCGCAAAGTCCGGCACATACGTCTCCTTCTCCTCCAAAAGGAACTTAGGACGCTCTGCCTCCCTCTCTGTGCTGTCGTACTTTTCAACCATAGAGTCATGCTTCAGCTCAGATACCGAATATTTGCTTTTTTTAGTTATATCAGAAGCATATACATACTCAAAATCAAATTCCTCTGCGAGCTCTTTGGCTTTTGTTTCATCCGCTGCACTTATGTGCGCAATAAGCTGCGCTTTTGATATATCGTTTGCCGCCATATCCATCGCAGTTCGTGCAGCGAACTCTGTTGCATCGACTGTGGATACCGTATACTTATCCGGGTACGACAGCATGGCAGGTATAATCCAGTCCAGGTAACACCCTGCTTCCTCCCTTTGCCCAAAGCTTATTGGCTGGTTCGCATTTACATTGCCTCTATACTTCTCAAAGGATTTTTGGGCATTTGAAAGTCCCCCTGTCAGGATAATCTTTTCCTTCGCCCTGGTGAGCGCTACATACAGCACACGCAGCTCCTCTCCCAGATTTTCCCTTTTAATGCGGCTTACTATCTCATTTCTTATCAGTGATGGTCGCTTTGTCCTTGGGCTTTTTGTTTTTTCCACAAGGCCAAGCCCAAGCTTTTCATGTATCACCAGGTCTGATTTTGTATCCTGCGTGTTAAAGCCCTTGCCAAGCCCGGAAACAAACACTACAGGAAACTCAAGACCCTTGCTCTTATGGATTGTCATAATGCGCACCACATCGTCATTCTCGCCTGCGGTATCGGCCTCTCCGTAGTCTATCTCGTATTTCTGCTGTATATCTATGTACCTGACAAAGTGAAACAGCCCCTTGTAGCTGGTCTTTTCATAGGCTGCGGCCATCTCAATCAGCATATCTATATTCTGTCTGCGCCGTTTTCCTGCCGGCATGGCCGATGCATACCTGTAAAAGCCTGTCTCATCAAGCACCATGTACAAAAGCTCATGGATTGGCGTATCAGCAACAGCACCTCTTAGTCTCTCAAATACCAAAGCGAAGGCTTTAAGCTTCTCGTCCTCATAGCCATTCTCACCTGCCATGGCGCTAAGTGCAGCCTGCGCAAAGCTTACGCCCTTAAAGGCAGACCTAATCTGTGCCAGCTCCTCATCATCCATGCCCACGATAGGCGAAGCAAGCACTGCTGCCATCGGAATATCCTGCAGCGGATTATCGAGTATGCGAAGCATCGACAGAATCACCTGTATCTCATACGATGAAAAGTAGCCTGTATTCGACTCTACATGCGCCGGAATATCACAGTCCTTTAATACTGCTGCCACTGTATTGCCCCAGGTTGCAACACTTCTCGAAAGTATCACTATATCCCTGTACTGCACGGCTCTTAGCTGCCCTGTCTTTTTATCAGTCACCATGCCGTTTTCCATCAGACTCCTGATTCGGTTTGCAATCAAAAGCGCCTCTATCTGCACCTTATCTCCATCCTCATCCTCTATAATTTCAGACAGCTCCTCATCCTTGTAGTCAACAAGCAAAAGCTCAGGACGCATCGTCTCATCCGGATAGCTTGCACCGGGATACAGTGCCGCATCGTCATCATACTGCACATTGCCCAAATCTGCTGCCATGATTTTGTAGAATATGTCGTTAGTAAAGTCTAACACCTCATTCCTGCTTCTGAAATTTTTATGCAGGTCTATTCTCTGGTGTGCACTGTCATCTGATGTATATGTGTTGTATTTTTCCATAAACAGCTCCGGACGTGCCATTCGAAACCTGTATATGCTCTGCTTTACATCGCCCACCATAAACATGTTGCCGACTCCCTGGTGCTCTCTTGAAATAGCGGTAAGTATATCCTCCTGCACCTGGTTTGAGTCCTGATACTCGTCAATCATGATTTCCTCAAAATGTTTTGAAAACTCACGCGCTGTCTCTGTGGGCTCCAGTGTCTGTTCATCCACCAGTATGCGAAGCGCAAAGTGCTCTATATCAGAAAAATCAAATACTCTTTTTCTTGTTTTTACAGCCTCCATCGCATCATAAAACTCGAGTGAGAGCCTTATCAGCTCTTTAACAAATGGTCTTTGACGCTCCAGCTGCTCATACATAAGCTCAATTGACATGCCAAAGTATTTCTGCTTTATTCCGTCTACCTTCTTCTTGACAGCATCGCGCATGCTTTTCACGCGTTCCTTTTTCTTCTCGTCTCCATCAAATTTCCTGATGACAGCAATTCTGCCAAAGGATATTTTGTTTAAGAACTCCTGCATGCCGACATAGCCTGTCACATCAGCCATTCCATCAAACAATGCTATATCCTCTGAAAGTGTAAGCGCATACTTTTCAAGCCCGGGTGTAGCTGATGCCAGGTCTTTCGCCATTGTAAGCTCCTGAACAGCCTCCTCCAAAAGCACCCTGCTGTAATCCACTATCTCCTTAATGATTTCTGAGTCCTCAAGCTGTTTAGCTGACTTTATATCATAGAGCCTTAGGAGGCTGTTCATCCACTTTCTCGGCCATGATGAGCTGCCCGCCTTATAGTAGATATCCTCCACCATCTGCCTGACGGCAGAGTCATTTCTCCCCTTGCTGTAGGTATCTATAAGGTTGATAAATGCCTCGTTGTCTTCTCTTGCATAATTGTCCTCAAATACCTGTGCCAAAGCATCCTTTAGCATAAGCTTAAGCTCTGCCTGGTCACCGATTCTGAAATCAGGATCCAGATTAAGCTGTGCGAAATTATTCTGCACCACAAACAGACAAAACGAATCGATTGTAGTGATGAGCGCATTGTGAACCAGTGTCGACTGCCTCTGCAGATTCTCATCATCCGGCTTTTGCTCCTTCAAGCTGTCTATCGCACGGCTGACACGCTCCCTCATCTCAGCAGCTGCAGCCTTGGTAAACGTCACCACAAGCATCCTGTCAATATCCACCGGCGGATTATCCACACATATTCTGTTTACTATACGCTCAACGAGTACAGCTGTCTTTCCTGAGCCCGCTGCCGCCGATACAAGTATATCCCTGTCTCTTAAATCTATAACCTTTTTCTGTTCACTGGTCCATTTAACATCCATATTATGTCTCCCGATTATGGCTTTATATTATTATCCCCATAGCATGCTTCATGCTCTGCCGCTGCAATCTGTGTACGCATTTTATCAAGTACATCTTCCTTATTGTCACCGTTAAAGCTTCTTTCGCTAAAGCCCGGTATCCTTGAATCATACCTGCATATGGCCTGAAAAGCGCAATATGCGCAGCTGTCTATTTTCTTGTTCTTGATAGGATTGACGGCAACATTTCCATCGTATATTTCTCTTCCTATCTCGCGAAGCTTCTCTCTCGCAAACCTTGTTATCACATCAAACTCTTCGGCGTTTGCCACCTTTGAGCCTGCAGCCGGTGTCTGATCCTTTTTTAAGGTAACAGGGATTACGTCAGAGCTTTTCTCAAAGTCCCTGTCCATGCCTCTGTATGCCTTTTCGTCAGAGTTGATAAGCCCGTCAGGCTTGAGCTTCTTTAATATCATCTGATTGATTTCTTCCTCAGACAGCTCAGTGCCCGGTGTCACATCCTTTAAATCAATTACAGGATCGTCGATGTGATAGTACAGCATACCGCCCGGCTCCACACTTACCTGCTTTAGCGCCTCTTTCTTTTGTTCCATGACAGCGTCCATGTACACTGCAAGCTGAAGCTGCGTGCCATAGTACAGCTTCACCAGGTCAAAAACTGTATTTCCCGACTTGTAATCCAGTACCTTCACAAAAAGCCTGCCCTCATCCGTATATGTGTCAGTCCTGTCCACGCGTCCCTTTATATCAACCGTCACATCATTTGCCATATCAAGGCTCTCGTAAAAGGAAAACTCAAACCTCTCAGGCACAAAGCTGCCTCTTCGTATCTGGGTTGTGAGTGCCCATACTGTCTGCTTAAAGACCGCCTTCATATGTGATATCGAATGTTGGCTTTCCGCTGTATCAAATGTGCCAAAGCCTGCATACTCATCAATCACCTCATTTATTGCTTCCATCGCAAGCTCATCTCTTTTTGTATCTGTCACGCTAAACCAGTCAGTACTCTCCCTATCAAGCTTCTTACTGTATCTTTCCAGTGCTTCATGGTATATATTACCCATATCAAGGGATGTAAAGCCGCTCTCCTCACGCTCTGTAAGCCTCAATCCATAATTTAAAAAATGCGCATATGCACACCTGGCAAACTGCTCAAAGCGCGTGATACTGCCCTCCATGTGTCTGCCGTATATGCTTCTTGCCACATTTCGGCTAATCGGATCCTTTGAATAATGCTCAAACCTTGCATTGATAAGCCTCTCCACGGAATTTTTTTGAGCAAATTCTTTATCGTCTACTTCATTACCGTCCCCTGCATCACTGACTGATGCGTCATAGAGCATCACCGCTGCTGCAATCTCGCACCATCTGTCATCCACCTCATTTGACAGCAGATAATCCAGAGCACTCTGCCTGCTTGATATATCCAAAAGCTGTTCTACATCCTCTGTCTCAGTCACGACAAGCTCCGGAAACATCCCCTTTAATATACCTATGAGATACGATGGCTGGGCAGCCTTTTTTTCACTGTCAAGCCTCGTATAGCTGATATAAAGCTCCCTGGATGGCTTTGTCATATTCAGATATAGATAAAACCTCTGTATAAATGCCTGCTCCCTTGCCCCAGGCGCAAGCTCTATATCCAGCTCCTTAAGTGCCTCTCTCTCATACTGGGATATAATGCCTCCTCTTCCTGCCGCCTTTGGAACAATCCCATCGTTTACGCCTGCAAAAAACATGACCTTTATGTTGGTAAGACGAGTTCTCTCAATATCTCCGATGGTCACAGTGTCGTATCCCGGCGGTATAACTGCTACATCTGCCGCATCCAGTCCTGCATCCAGTATCTGTGTAAATTCCTCTGCATCCATGCATTCATCACCCAGCACCGCCACATATTTTTCAAAGAGCTGCATGACTATTTTGTATATCTGTCCGTATTCCTTTGATGCGGTCTGGTCCCCTGCATCAAGCAGTGCCTGCTCCTTTTTTGCAAGCTTATCAGGTATATCAAGCAAAACTATCAGCTTATATATAGCGAGCACATAGTCCTTTACCGTTGACTTTTTATCGGAAAACACCTGATATACCGGCTTTAGCAGCTCCATTATATACTCCCTGCTTTGGTTTAAAAGCTCAAGGTCATAGCCTGCCTTATGCTTTGGCAGCCTGACCCACTTTTTGTCCCATGCGCTTTTACCTCTTACTCCACAGGCGAGCACGTAGTTTTCAAGTACATCTATTTCACTGTCCAATAGCTCACTAAAGCCGCACCGCAAAAATCTGAACACCGCATCTGCCGAGAAATTTTGTGCCGCAATATCGGGTATTGACCTGATAAACTCAATAAACGGATGGAAAAGTATCTCCTGTGTGGCATCGATAAAGTAAGGAATATTGTATTTGTCAAATATTTCACGCACATAACCTGCATATATATTCACATCTCCTGTGACTATAGCAATATCTCGGTAACGCAGGTTTTCGTTCCTTACAAGCTCATTAATTCTTCTGGCTATCTTTGTCAGCTCCTGCTTCGGGTCACGCAGACAGTCTATATGAATGTGCTTTGGTACTTTTTTAAAGGAGCATCTTCGTTTTCTGAAAAGCTGCTGTTCCATAAAGCTTAGCTCTTCGTTTTCTGCAAGCCGGTAGTTTTTATCAAGGATAATAGGTTCCTCGACTTCTATGCCATAAAACGCTGCCATTTCGGTGAGTGATTTCACTGTCCTTTTTGGCATGTCAAACAGCTCCTGCATGCCTCTGCTCTTAAAGATATCCTCACGACAGTCTATTGTGAGCGTTACATATATTTTCTTTGAAATGACAAAGAGCTTTTTGATGAGCTGGTTCTGTATAGGTGTAAATCCAGTAAATTCATCAAATGCAATGACTGAATTTCTAAGAATGGCAGACTCCTCCGCCACATTGCTAAGCACATTAAGTATTTCCTCTGCAGTGATATATTTGTCCTTCATAAACTTCTCAAATGCTTCGTATAGCACGAGCACATCCTTGAGCTTATCTGAGAGTGTATCCGATAGCCTGCCTGAGGCAATATATCTTCCGAGCTCCTCAGGTGATATATTGTACTGCACAAGCTCCGAAAGCAGTGACTTTACCTCGCTTATATAGCCGATGCGGTTTAAGTTTCTGCCTATTACGCCAAGCTTATCCGCCTCCTGTGCCGCAAGCTTTCTGAGTACAAGGTTCTTACCTGTCTCCTCAAGTACCGTGAGATTTGTGATTCCAAGCTCATCAAACACTCTGTAGGCTAAGCGCTTAAAGCTTAGCACATCTATATTCATGATAGCTTTATTCTCCGACAAATCTACAAGCTGTCTCTGCGTCTGCATTGTAAACTGCTCAGGCACTATTACAAGATAATTGTCCCTTGGGTTTGCCTTGGCCTCTTTCACTATCCTGTTAAAGAGATATTTTGTTTTTCCGTTTCCTGAATTACCTGTGATAAACTGTAATGACATAAAAAAGACTCCATGATTAACTACTGTGTAAAATGTATACTGTAATTATATCATGAAGTCCTCTATTATTGAATTACTTATTTTGCTTCAATTCTGCTTAATAACCGCTATACCTTGTGATTAGTGATGGAAAAGTCTGATTCCTGTAAAGCTCATTACCATACCGTACTTATTACATGTATCAATAACATGGTCATCTCTCACAGATCCACCCGGCTGTGCTACATACTTCACGCCACTCTTGTGAGCACGCTCAATGTTGTCACCAAATGGGAAGAATGCATCAGAGCCAAGTGCTACATCTGTATTCTTGTCAAGCCATGCTCTCTTCTCCTCTGCTGTAAATACGTCCGGCTTTACCTTGAAGAACTTCTGCCACTCGCCCTCTGCAAGCACATCCATATAATCCTCACCGATATAAAGGTCAATAGTATTGTCGCGGTCTGCACGTCTGATACCATCCACAAACTGAAGTCCAAGCACCTGTGGGGACTGACGAAGCCACCAGTTGTCTGCCTTCTGGCCTGCAAGACGTGTACAGTGGATTCTGGACTGCTGGCCTGCTCCGATACCGATTGTAGGAATTGTAAGTTCTTTTGTTATAATCTGGGCAAGCTTTGTAGGTATTCCTTCAAGGACTACCATTGACGCTCCCGCAGCTTCAATCTTTCTGGCATCGTCAATAATTTTCTTGGCAGCTTCCTCTGTCTTACCCTGCACTTTAAATCCGCCAAACATGTTAATTGACTGTGGAGTAAGTCCAAGGTGTGCACATACAGGAATTGACGCCTTTACAATAGCCTCTATCTGAGGGCAGACACTTGCACCGCCTTCAAGCTTGACCATCTGTGCCCTGCCTTCTTTAATAAGTCTTCCTGCATTAATTACTGCCTGTTCGACAGAAACCTGATATGCTGTCTCTTATACACATCTCCGAGCCCACGAG
>ENA-OYZP01000213-OYZP01000213.1-human-gut-metagenome-genome-assembly--contig:-NODE-213-length-17707-cov-8.815715_pt1 | contig 17707 bp, 10 predicted proteins | sample MGYA00244078_ERZ653480 | MGnify/ENA primary metagenome ERZ653480 (study PRJEB26926, sample SAMN06165131) | human gut metagenome | biome: ENVO:00009003; feature: ENVO:2100002; material: ENVO:00002003... | reverse complement strand
TCTACACTTATGCGATCGTCGGCAGCGTCAGATGTGTATAAGAGACAGATTATAGCATATTTATTCGCATAATTGGCAAATTATACCTATTATTTATATATTTTTTATTCTTGTTATTTTATATGTTGCTTATTTTTTATGTGCACAGGTCCGCACGCTACAGGCACGGCGGCACACAAGTACTCTCTCGTAAGCGCATAGCGAAGCTATTTAGAATCTGTTGAATTATGCTTCACAACCAGAAATGCACCGGCATGGACGCCGGGGCAAGGCGTTATGCGCCATGGACGGCGCATAAAAGCCGGTTTCGTCAAGCATAAAAAACCAAAAGGCATAATTCCTACAGATTCTTAATGGCGTAGCGTAGCGAACGAGAGAGTACTTGTGTGCCGCTGTGCCTGCAGCGTGCGGACCGTCATTATACCAATAATAACTCATCATATCCATAATGAGGCATCAATCCTCCTCGATGATGTGCATCTCGAGAAAATCAAAGTCGATGTCCTCCACAAAATTGTCCTTCGTAAAGCGGGTCTTTCCATGCCTCTTGAAATCACTTACATTGCTGTCAAGCCAGATGGGCTTTCCCAGGTCAAAAGCAAGGCAGGCATCCTCAAGTGCCTTAAAGATCTTGTGTGTACGTGTGTCGTCACTGTCATTTTCTATTGTAATATCACGCATCAGGTGCGTGTCAGTATAAATCTTAAACCAAATACGCATATTATTCTCCCAAAAGTCTTCTCTGACGATTGCACTCATACATGAGCAAAGTAGCTGATATTGCGGCATTAAGCGACTCCACAGCTCCCTCCATAGGGATGCGGATATATGTGTCCGCCATGTCAGCTATCTCATCTGATAACCCATTGCCCTCATTTCCTATCATAAAGCCACAGGCTCCGGTGTAGTCCGGTCTGTCATAAGAGCACTTACCCTTTAAATGAGCTGCGTAGAGAAAAACTCCCTTTGACTTTGCATACTCTATAGTCTCCGGAAGGTCATCTGTGATGTAAAACGGCACACGATAGAGTGAGCCCATGGTTGAGCGCACAGTCTTTGGATTAAAAATGTCCGCTGTTGTGCGATTCATTATAATGCCGCTTACACCTGCGCCCTCACCGGTACGGATCATAGTGCCTAAGTTTCCCGGATCCTGTATACTCTCAAGCACAAGAAGCTCTGTCTTGTCGCCCTTAAAAAGTTCATCTATCTCATAGTGCGGCATCTTTACTATAGCAAGCACACCCTGCGGAGTCTGCGTGTCAGACATGCTCTTAAACACCGAGTCACTCACTATTTCTGTTTTGTCAAGGAAACGCTTCTTCTCTTCCTTAAACCTGTCATCATTAAAAAATGACTCAGACATATATACGGCTCTTACCCAGTCATATGGCGCCTCAAAGCTCATCTTTGGACCCTCAACAACGAATACGCCCTGCTTTTTCCGCTCCTTTGCCTTGCTTAAAAGAGCCTGCACATTTTTTATGCTTTTGTTTGATGCACTTGTAATCATTTTCTTCTCTTTCTATATCGATGTAAATAATCCTACTGACAGTGATTTTCATGATCAGCATTCGGCTTTCTCCGAATGCATAAATGCCCCTGCACCGGCACATGCACGCAATTACCTGCATTTGATGTGCCGGATACAAGGGCATTCATAATTATCGTAACTATACTTAGATACTAAACCAGAGATTTAGAGATATCGTACATGTACTCGTCTACACTCTTCTTCATAGCAAGTGCATCGTCGATATCGAAATCTACGAAATTGCCATCCTTATGGGCAACAACTCTGTTTGACTTGCCCTCGCAGAGTAAATCAACTGCCATAGCGCCCATGATTGTAGCGTATACACGGTCCTTGCATGAAGGGCTTCCACCTCTTTGCATATGTCCAAGGATAGTTGCTCGAGTCTCGATGCCTGTAGCAGCCTCGATTTCCTTAGCCATCTCCTGTGAATGACCTACGCCCTCAGCATTGATGATGATATAATGCTGCTTGCCGAGCTCTCTTGCGTGAGCAACTCTCTCGATGAGTGCCTCAAGGTTGTTGTCATACTTCTCAGGAAGTAATACTTCCTCAGCGCCGTTTGCAAGACCACACCATAATGCAATGTATCCTGCTCCACGTCCCATAACCTCAATGATTGAGCATCTCTCGTGTGATGTAGATGTATCACGTACCTTGTCAATAGCCTCCATAGCTGTGTTGCAGGCTGTATCAAAACCGATTGTGTAATCTGTACATGCGATATCAAGGTCGATTGTGCCCGGAAGACCGATTGTATTGATGCCAAGTGCAGCAAGCTTCTGCGCACCCTGGAAGGATCCGTCACCACCGATAACTACGATAGCATCGATACCATGCTTCTTGCAGATTTCAGCGCCCTTCTGCTGTCCCTCTGCTGTAACGAACTCCTTACATCTGGCTGTCTGTAAGATTGTACCACCGCGTGAGATTGTGTCTGAAACGCTCTTTGAATCCATATCCACGATTTCTTCATTTAACAGACCTGCGTATCCTCTCTTGATTCCTTTAACCTTCTTGCCCTTTGAGAGAGCCTGACGAACAACGGCACGAATCGCTGCGTTCATTCCCGGTGCGTCACCACCACTTGTAAGTACACCTATTGTGTTAATCTCTTTTGCCATTGGTATAACCTCCATATGTTAAAAAAATATCATTTATTCTAATCCCAATCTATTGTACTTGTTTTAGCGCATTTTTTCAATATTCTTTTCAACAATTTTCGCATTTTCTTTGTCTAAAAATTCCAAAAGCTGCTCCATGAGCTCATTATTTGCATTTACGGAATAATTTCTGCCAAGTTTTTTCATCTGCTTTGTATCTGCGATGTAAATTATGACCTCATCTCCTCCGTCAGATTCACGGATTGTCTCAAGAAGCCTGCTCTCATTTTTCTTATAGTCCTCCATCGTATCAAACCTGAGCCATAGCTGCTTCGGAAGCTCATCAAACGGTATGACTCTCTCGCAGATTATCTTGCCGTTCTGCTCATCCTCGACTGTCGCATGTCCGATAACAAATATTTTAGCATCGTCCTGTAAATATCTCTGATAGCGCTCGTAATCTCTTGGAAAAATAATTACCTCAACAGTTCCTGTCAGGTCCTCTATCGTGATAAAAGCCATGGCCTGATTGTACTTGGTAAACTTAATCGTCTTTGCAGCTATCATGCCTCCGATTACCACGTGCGCATTGTCCTTTATCTTTACGGCACCGCTCTCCTCTTCAAGCACAAAATCTATCGCATTTGCTGTGATGTTTTTCTTTAGGGCAGCTGCATATTTTTCCAGAGGGTGTCCGCTTAAATAGATGCCAAGCACCTCTTTTTCATAGGCCAGGGCTTCCTCAGCGTCATATTCACCAACATTTGGATACTTAAGCTCAAATGACTGCCTATCCTCATCTGAGACCAGGTCAAACAAACTCATCTGCCCTGCCATTGTTGACTTTTTGTCATGCTGCACCCTGTCCACAATCGATGCATACACCATTGCCATCTGCTTTCTCGTGCCGTCGAGTGAATCGCAGGCTCCCGCCTTTATCAGATTCTCAATCGCACGCTTGTTGATAAGCTCCTTCTGGCAGGTTCTCTCGATAAAATCTGAGAGTGTGCGGTATCTGCCGCCACTTTCCCGCTCCTCGATTATCTGGTCTATTACCGGCCTGCCCAGAGATTTGATGGCGTACATGCCATATCTGACATGGTCACCCTCTGCGGTAAACTCGCCCTGTCCACAGTTGATATCCGGCGGAAGCACCTTAATACCCATATCACGACAGCTGTAAAGATACTGCGCCGCCTTGGCTGAATTGTCTATAACAGAAGTCATGAGCGCTGCCATAAATTCGACCGGATAGTAATTTTTGAGCCATGCAGTCTGAACACTGATTTTCGCATACGCGGCTGCATGTGATTTGTTGAACGCATACTTAGCAAAATCAACCATCGAATCGTATATGCTGTTGGCAGCCTTTTCATCTATGCCGTTTGCCACACAGCCCTTTATACCGCGCTCCTCGTCTCCGTACACAAAGCTCTGGCGCTCTGCGTCAATGACATACTGCTTCTTCTTACTCATGGCACGGCGGATGTTGTCCGCCTGACCCATTGTATAGCCTGCGAGCTTCTGCACTATCTGCATAACCTGTTCCTGGTATACTATACAGCCGTAGGTCGGCTCTAAAATACTCTCAAGCTCAGGTGTCACATAGCTTATCTCCTTTGGATTGTTCTTGCCCTTTATATAGTTGGGAATGAAATCCATAGGACCCGGACGGTAGAGCGAAATACCGGCTACGATGTCCTCAAAGCTCTGTGGACTGAGTTCCTTCATGAAGCTTTGCATACCGGCAGACTCCAGCTGGAATACCCCTTCCGTCTTTCCTGTTCCGATAAAGTCAAGTGTGCCCTTATCGTTGAAATCAATATGGTCGATATCCACATCAATGCCCCTTGATGCCTTGATATTCTTCACAGAATCCTTTAGCACCGTGAGTGTACGAAGCCCCAGAAAATCCATCTTTAAAAGGCCAAGCTCCTCGAGCTGTACCATGTTGTACTCTGCGGTAGGGCTTCCGTCGTTTGCCCTTCCAAGAGGCACATAATCGCTCGCAACACCCGGATAGATTACCACACCTGCTGCATGCACGGACGTGTGGTTTGGCAGTCCCTCAAGCCTTTTTGCCATATCTATCATTTCATGCACTCTCGCATCACTGTCGTAAATGCCCTTAAACTCCGGGTTCATCTGAAGAGCCTTGTCAATCGTGATATTAAGCTCCTGAGGCACCATCTTTGCAAGCCTGTCAGTCTCTGCATATGGGAAATCCAGCGCCTTTCCGACTGATTTTATGACTCCTCTTGCTGCCATCGTACCAAAGGTGACTATCTGTGTTACAGAATCGTGTCCGTACTTCTGCTGAACATACTCTATGGCGCGATATCTCTCCGCATACTCGAAATCCACATCGATATCAGGCATGGAAACTCGCTCAGGGTTAAGAAATCTTTCAAAAAGCAGATTGTATTTAACCGGATCAATATCCGTGATTCCGGTACAATAGCACACCCTGCTTCCCGCCGCTGAGCCTCGTCCCGGGCCTACCCAGCAGTCGTGCGTGCGGCACCAGTTGATATAATCCCACACGATAAGGATATACTCTATAAAGCCCATTGTCTTTATGATACCAAGCTCATAGTCCATATCTGCATGTATCTTTTTAAGCTCATCAGCACTGTACTCGCCACAGCCTATGTATTTCTCCCTAAAGCCCTTTTCGCAAAGCTCTGTAAGGAATGCTTCGGCACTATCATAGCCCTCTGGCACCTCATACTTTGGAATCTTGTAATTGCCAAACTCAAGCGTCACATTGCATCTGTCGGCAATTTTCTGCGTATTCTCAATAGCCTCTGTGGCATATGGGAAAAGCGCTCTCATCTGCTCTTCGCTCTTTACGAAAAACTGTCCGCCATCATAGCGCATCCTGTCCTCGTCAGACACCTTTTTCCCGGTCTGGATGCACAAAAGCACATCATGTGCCTCCGCATCGGACTCGTAGGTGTAGTGCACATCATTAGTACACACTAACCCTATTTCAAGCTCCTTGCTCATCCTAAGAAGCTGCTGATTCACAAGCTTCTGGTCATCAATGCCATGGTCCTGCAGCTCAAGGAAGAAGTTGTCTTTTCCAAAGCAGTCCTGATACTTCCTTGCAATCTCCTTCGCCTCGTCATAAAAGCCTCTGACGATGTATCTGGGGATTTCTCCTGCCAGACAGGCAGACAGGCATATAAGCCCCTCGTGATATTTCTCAAGCGTCTCAAAATCCACTCTCGGCCTGTAATAATAGCCCTCTGTGAACCCTATTGACACTATCTTCATGAGATTGGCATAGCCTGTATTATTTTCAGCAAGCAGAATCAGATGATAATACCTGTCATCACCGTGGCTTGTCTCCCTGTCAAAGCGCGAATTTGGTGCCACATATACCTCGCAGCCTATGACCGGATTGATATCATTTGCCTTTGCCGTCTTGTAAAACTCCACCACACCGTACATATTGCCATGGTCTGTGATTGCGGCAGAGTTCATGCCAAGCTCCTTGACGCGCTTTACATATTCTTTTATCTTGTTTGACCCATCGAGCAGGCTGTACTCGGTATGGGTGTGAAGATGACAAAATGACATTTGGATTCCTCTTTCTTTATTTTTGTATCGCCGCCCGCCCTTCATGGGGTGTGCCACCCGGCGGGTACTGTGGCAGAACTCGTTTCAAATTGCTAATTTGTCGGTGTCGTTTTCGGCTCCTGCGATTGTTTATGTTCATTCGACAGCTGGACACTTGCGTCGTGGTGTTCGCCTGTGTCATACGCTTGATTTATGACGTGCCGTGTGGGAGTTACATGCCGCCTCAAACAAAAGTGGGCGCAAAAAATACTCGTTCAAGCAACACAGCCTGCCTCATATGATAAAAGTAAAAAGCGCGTTTGATTTTTTGCGCCTGATAAACTCTGTTTGAGGCGGCATTTACTCCCACTAGGCTAAGGAATTATGAAAGCGTATGCCACAGACGTACGCCGCGCCGAAAGTGTGCATCTGGCGAATGTACACAAACCTTGAGCCGAAATTCGACGCCTGACAAATTAACGCAATTCTTACGAATTGTTCTGCCACAGTACCCGCCGGGTGGCACACCCCATGAAGGGCGGGCGGCTATCTCCTCAAAATAAAAGGAGATGAATTTATCAGCTTCCCAGCTCTATGTGTATAAACACCGCAAGCGAATTGGGCTCCTGCATATATGTGATAGTGCCGCCTCTTGCCGTCGGTATGAGATATTTGTAGTCACCCTTCTCAAAAAGACTGTGACATGCAGTATCATAGGTTTCTCTGTCCGAAAACTTGAACGTGATATAGTTAGATGACGTTGTCATGCCCTGTAAGACTTTAAGGTCGTAGGATGTAAAATACAGCCCATTCCTGTAATAATAGTCATCCTCCACTGACGCTTCCTGCGGCAGCATATCCTCATTGTCCAATGTACGTGTAAGCTTTACCACATCAAGCGGCACTCCGAACCAGCTGTATGATATGCCCTTTCCCAGATAATCACCATCACCGTAGGTACAGTCCACTGCACACCACGCACCGTCCAGATATACCATATTCCAGGCGTGGTTTGCATCAGATGTGGTGCCTGTCACAATAAGTGAGCTGATACCGGCCCGGTCACACAGATACTTAAACATCATCGCATAGCCCTGACAGACCGTCCTTCCAAGCACTGCTGAGTACATATCCTGGTTGTGAGGAGAATTTTCCTCATACTCGGCATGCTCTATCACATATTCATAGAAATGCACAGCCTTGTCATAATCCGATGCACCTTCATCGATACCTGCCATACAGGCTGACACATAGCCTGAAATCGTACTTATTGCGTTGTCGATATCAGACTCAGACATATTGTATACAGGCGAAAAAATGATGCTGTTTCTCACAGTATACTGACTCTTTTCTATGTAGAAAAACTGTGGATTGTCCAGCAGCACAAACTGCTGTATACGGCTTACGTTGTCAGTGTCTGTAGTATTTAACGAAATTCCATCCATGCGCTTTTGCATCATCGCATAAATCTGCCTGTAAATAAGCTTGTCATCATCTGACAGCTTCTCGTAGTAGTAGTGATATTCCCCTGTAAATACTGACTCATCGTACTCTGTCTGTTCGCCGTTTAAATAGTCTGTTGTGGTCTGCATCTGCCCCTTTACTGCCCTGTGTATAGCTGTAGGAAAATCAGCTATAGCACCTGTAAACCCTCCTGCCTTTAAGCATTTTGCAGCGAACATAAAGCAACAGGCAGCAAACACAAGTGCCGGTATGATTTTTAAAAGCTTTTTCATCTATTCCCCCATTTTAATCGTTGTCTGTCACTCTGTTAGGTGTGAACAGCAGCCATAGCAAGCCTGCATATCAGATACAGTACAAAAAGATGCACCGGGTAAAAGGCGTAAAAGACATATTTTAGTGAAATGCCTCTTTTTCCATTGTAATAGCGAAGCGGTATAAGCATAAACAGTGCAAAAAACTCTATGGTACCTGAGAAAAGTCCAAGCAGTATGACTGCCACGGCAAATGCAACATCTCGGTTTGAAGAAAGCAGGTACATCATGACAATGCACCCTACACCCGCCGCACCATAATCACAGCAAAGCACAAACTCTGCAATAATCATCATAACAAGCACCACTGATACCATTACTATACACCTGATCAGTGTGACAAGAAACCACTTGACTGCAGAGGATGCCTTTTCTATTTTATCGACCGACTTAAGCCAATCAAGCACTGTGATGGCAAGCAGGCCTAAAAGTAGTGTAAAAAACACATTGTTGCTCTTAAATTCGAGCACTGTATTGTTTATTGCAAGGTCAAACGGTATCTCAGAGATAAGCGCGAATATAAACATCCTCGCAGCATATTTTTCCCTGCTGTGTGTATATTTGAACCCCTCCACAAGCAGGAAACAGAAAACAGGAAAGGCCATGCGCCCTATAGAACGCATGACCCAGTAGATATCAATAAGCGTTTGTCCACCTATCCCGTTATTTATCATCTGAAGAATAACCGTTGCCGCAATATGGTCTATGAGCATGGTAAAAATGGCTATAAGCTTAAGTGTGCTTCCACTGATACCAGACTTTACGATAACTTTTTCCAAAATCCTATACTCCTGCCATATTTACGGTAATCCTGTCAAGATGCCAGATATCGTCCACATATTCCTGGATTGTTCTGTCTGAAGAGAACTTTCCTACATGTGCGATATTGAGCAGTGCACTCTTTCTCCATGCGCTCTTGTTCTTGTAATAATCATTAATCTTCTGCTGTGCATTTGCATATGAGCGGAAGTCTGCGAGGATAAAGTAGCGGTCAGCCACCTGTCCCTGCTGTGAATTGAGCAGTGAGTTGTAAAGCTCCCTGAAAAGCTCATGGTCATTTGGTGAGTATGTGCCGTCTACGAGCTGGTTTACTACCTTTCTTAGCTCGGCATCGTTATTATATACATCAACAGGATTGTAGTCATGTCTGTTCTCGTGTGAGATGACCTCATCAGAGCTCATTCCAAAGATAAACATGTTGTCAGCCCCTACCTCATCGAACATCTCGACATTGGCACCATCCATAGTTCCGATAGTGAGCGCTCCATTGAGCATAAACTTCATGTTTCCTGTTCCGGATGCCTCCTTGCTCGCTGTGGAAATCTGCTCGCTGACATCTGCTGCCGCAAAAATAATCTCGGCATTGGATACCTTGTAATCCTCGATAAATACTACCTTGAGCTTGCCGCCAATAGAAGCATCGTTATTGATCACATCAGCCACGCTGTTGATGAGCTTTATTGTTTTCTTTGCATTTCTGTAGCCTGCTGCTGCCTTTGCTCCAAAAATGAATGTTCTAGGATAGAAATCCATAGACGGATTTTCCTTAATCTTGTTGTACAGATACATCACATGAAGGATGTTCATGAGCTGTCTCTTGTACTCGTGAAGTCTCTTAACCTGCACATCAAAGATAGAATCCGGATTTACATCAATACCATTGTGCTCCTTGATATACTTTGCTAAACGCACCTTGTTTGCTCTCTTAATCTCAGCAAACTCCTGCTGTGCAACAGGGCTGTCCGCATAAGCCTTGAGCTTTGAAAGCATTGTAAGATCTGTAATCCAGCCGGCTCCTACCTTTTTTGTTGCCCAGTCTGCAAGGAGTGGATTTGCATGTGCTAAGAATCTACGCTGTGTGATTCCGTTTGTCTTGTTATTGAACTTCTCAGGGAACATCTCATAGAAATCATGAAGCTCCTGATTCTTAAGTATCTCTGTGTGAAGCTTTGCAACACCGTTTACAGAATAGCCTGCAACGATAGCCATATTTGCCATCTTGACCTGTCCGTCATAGAGGATAGCCATCTTTCTTACCTTGTCCTCATTGCCAGGATATCTCTCATTAATCTGCATCACAAATCTTCTGTTTATCTCGTCAACAATCTGGTATACACGAGGAAGCAGTCTCTGGAATATCTCAATTGGCCACTTCTCAAGCGCCTCAGCCATGATTGTATGGTTAGTGTAGGCTACACATCTTGTAGTGATATCCCATGCATCATCCCATGACAGATGTTCCTCGTCCACAAGGATTCTCATAAGCTCTGCGACTGCAACTGTAGGGTGAGTATCGTTCATCTGGAAAACGACCTTATTCGGAAGATCTTTTAAATCGCTGTGATGCTTTTTAAACCTTGCAAGTGCACGCTGGATGCTTGCTGATACAAAGAAATACTGCTGCTTTAAGCGAAGCTCCTTGCCCTTTACATGGTTATCGTTTGGATAGAGCACCTCAACAAGGTTTCTTGCAAGATTTTCCTGCTCCACTGCCTTGTCGTAGTCACCCTGGTCAAAGGACTCGAGCGAGAAGCCGTTTTTTGGCTCTGCATCCCATATCATGAGAGAATTGACCACATTGTTGTCATAACCGACTATAGGCATATCATAAGGCACTGCAAGCACCGACTGATAGTCCTTCTGCTCGAAATGAAGCTCTCCGTTTTCATCTGTGCTCTCCTGCACATATCCTCCAAACTTGACCTCATAGCAGTACTCCGGACGACGAAGCTCGAATGGATATCCGTCCTTGAGCCAGTTGTCAGGCACCTCAATCTGGAAGCCGTCTGAAATCTGCTGCTTGAACATACCATATCTGTATCTGATTCCACAGCCGTATGCAGGATATCCAAGTGTGGCAAGTGAATCCATGAAACACGCTGCCAGTCTTCCGAGTCCACCGTTTCCAAGTGCCGGATCAGGCTCCTGGTCCTCAATAGCATTGATATCCACACCAATCTCATTGAGAGCCTCCTTGACCTCCTTGTATGCTGAGAGGTTTATAAGGTTGTTGCCGAGAGCTCTTCCCATCAAAAACTCCATGGACATATAGTAAACAACCTTTGGATCGTCCTTGTCCATCACTCTCTGTGTGGCAATCCACTCATCCATGATGACATCCTTTACGGCCTCTGATACAGCCTGATAAAGTTCCTGCTGTGTGGCATCATCTATAGTCTTACGATATTTATTTTTTAAATTGTCTGATACAGTCTTAATAAACACCTTTTTGCTAAACGTATTATCTCTCATCATATTCCTCCTTATGGCACTAAAAGGGAGCAAATTAATGCTCCCTCTCGTGCAGAGATTATTGTTTTTCAACTGCAAGCTTAACAGCCTCACCATTAATCTTCCAATCCTTTTCATAGCCCTTAAGTTCGCCTGATTTAATTGATACGGCAAGAACCTCGGTCTTGATTTCATCACCAAACTTTTCAAATACATTTGAAAGCTTCTCATCTGCCTCGTATGTCACAGCGATGTGGTCCATAACCTCAAAGCCTGCGTCCTTACGCATTGTCTGGATCTTACTGATGATTTCTCTTACGAAACCTTCCTCGATAAGCTCAGGAGTGAGGTTGGTGTCAAGAACAACGGTTATATTGTTGTCAGACTGTGTCACATAGCCCTCCATCTGAGTCATCTCGATAAGTAAATCCTCTTTAGATAATACAACTTCATCGCTAATGCTGTCAAGCTTGAGAGAGCCGGTGCTGTTAAGCTCCTCCATGGCCTTATGACCATCAAGCTCAGCTAAAACTGCCTTAATCTGGCCAAGGTATTTACCATACTTAGGACCCACTGTTCTAAGCTGTGGCTTGAATTTGTAGGTGGTGTAGTGTGATACATCATCAGTGAACTCAACCTCTTTTACGTTGAGCTCGTCTGCGATGATATCCACATAAAATTCATCCAGTTTTTCCGGAGCCTTTACAAACATTTTTCCGATTGGCTGACGGTTTTTGATATTTGCCTCGTTACGGCATGCACGTCCGAGTACTACAACCTTTAGTACCTCATCCATATCAGCTTCGAGCTTTTTGTCAATCAGCTTCTCATCAACTACAGGATAGTCGCACAGATGAATTGACTCCGGTGCGCTCTTGTCGATAGAGCAGACAAGATTTCTGTAGATATCCTCTGTCATGAAAGGAATCATAGGTGCTGCCGCCTTTGATATGGTGACAAGTGCTGTATAAAGTGTCATGTATGCGTTTATCTTGTCCTGCTCCATGCCCTTTGCCCAGAAACGCTCACGGCTGCGGCGTACATACCAGTTACTTAAGTCGTCTACGAACTCCTGAAGGTACTTTGCCGCCTCCGGAATCTTGTAGTTTGACAGGCACTCATCCACGCCTGCCACTGCTGAGTTGAGCTTTGAAAGAATCCACTTGTCCATTACTGCAAGCTTATCATACTCAAGGCTGTATTTTGTAGCATCAAAATTGTCGATATTTGCATAAAGAACGAAGAATGCGTATGTGTTCCAGAGTGTTCCCATAAACTTACGCTGTCCCTCAAGCACGAGCTTTCCTGAAAACTTCTTTGGAATCCATGGAGCTGATGCTGTGTAGAAATACCATCTGATGGCATCTGCACCGTATGTCTCAAGTGCATCAAACGGATCTACAGCGTTGCCCTTTGACTTGGACATCTTCTGTCCGTTCTCATCCTGTACGTGTCCAAGCACGATGACATTCTCATAAGGAGCCTTGTTGAAAAGGAGTGTAGACTCAGCCATGAGTGAATGGAACCATCCACGTGTCTGGTCAACTGCCTCTGAGATAAACTTGGCCGGGAACTGCTTCTCAAATACTTCCTTGTTCTCGAATGGATAGTGGTGCTGTGCAAATGGCATGGCTCCTGAATCAAACCAGCAGTCAAGTACCTCAGGTACACGGTGCATATCCTTGCCACACTCAGGACACTTGATTGTCACAGCGTCGATGTATGGTCTGTGAAGCTCTACCTCTGCAGCCTTTGGATCTCCTGCTTTTTCGGCGAGCTCTGCACGGCTTCCGATACACTCTCTGTGTCCGCATTCACACTCCCAGATATTGAGTGGTGTGCCCCAGTAACGGTTACGTGAGATAGCCCAATCCTGTATATTCTCAAGCCAGTTTCCGAAACGTCCTGAACCGATAGACTCAGGAATCCAGTTTACTGTATTGTTGTTTCTGATAAGATCATCCTTTACTGCTGTCTCCTTAATGTACCATGACTCTCTTGCATAGTAGATAAGAGGCTTGTCACATCTCCAGCAGTGTGGATACTCATGCTCAAATTTCGGAGCATCGAAAAGCTGCTTTCTGCCGCTTAAGTCCTTTAATACCTCAGGATCTGCATCCTTTACCCACATACCGGCAAACGGAGTCTCGGCTGTAAGCTCTCCCTTGTCGTTTACAAACTGTACAAATGGAAGGTCATAATTTCTTCCGACATTGGCATCATCCTCACCAAATGCAGGAGCGATATGAACGATTCCTGTACCGTCTGACATAGTAACATATGTGTCACATGTCACGAAAAAGCCCTTCTTGCCTTGCTTATCGGCAACCTGCTTAGCGCAGTCATAAAGCGGCTCATACTCCTTGTACTCAAGATCCTTTCCTTTGTATGTCTCAAGCACCTCATATGCCTTCTTGCCTGCTTCTGCGTCCTCTTTTGAAAGAAGCTGTGAGAGCACCTTGTCTGCAAGTGCCTCTGCCATATAATATGTGTAGCCATCAACAGCCTTTACCTTTACATATGTGTCATTAGGGTTCACACAGAGTGCCACGTTGCTTGGAAGTGTCCATGGAGTTGTGGTCCATGCGAGGAAATATGCATCCTCTCCTACTACCTTAAAACGTACTACTGCTGATTTTTCTTTAACTGTCTTGTAGCCCTGTGCCACCTCCTGTGCAGAAAGCGGTGTTCCACAACGAGGACAGTAAGGAACAATCTTGAAGCCCTTGTAAAGAAGGCCCTTGTTCCAGATTTCCTTGAGAGCCCACCACTCTGACTCGATGAAATTGTCGTCATATGTGACGTATGGATTGTCCATATCAGCCCAGAAACCTACTGTGTTGGAGAAATCCTCCCACATACCCTTGTATTTCCATACAGACTCTTTACACTTCTTGATGAATGGCTCAAGTCCGTAGTTCTCAATCTGATCCTTGCCGTCAAGGCCGAGAAGCTTCTCCACCTCGATCTCAACAGGAAGTCCGTGTGTATCCCAGCCTGCTTTACGTGGCACATATTTGCCCTTCATGGTCTGGAATCTTGGAATCATATCCTTTATGGTACGTGTCTCAACATGTCCGATGTGAGGCTTTCCGTTTGCTGTAGGAGGTCCATCATAGAATGTGTATGTCTCTCCTTCTTTTCTGTTTTCCATAGATTTTCTGAAGATATTGTTCTCTCTCCAGAACTGCTCTGTCTTCTTCTCGCGTTCAACGAAGTTCATATTGGTGTCAACTTTGTTGTACATGACTATCTCTCCTTATTCTATATTGTTCGTGAACATCCCAGCATGCACCTCAAATTCGACTCTTACGAGGCTTCCTTGTGGCTTGCTCCACTACAATTTTCGGTTTATGGAATACTCACAAAAAAGGCACACATTCCTGTAATTAGGAACGCGTGCCTGATACGTCTATACCACCTATTACAATGTACTTAAGGGAAATACCCTTGCATACCCGTCCCTGTAACGTAGGGAATACGTCAGAACCTACTCTCGCAACTCTGTATAGCGATTTTAGCCTGCGGCTCAGAAGTGATTTTCAAAACGGCTCTACTCATACCGGCTCTCACCTGCCCCGGCTCTCTTTGACTTTCCTGCCATCTCTACTGTCTTCGTCACTGCCTTTTACTAACTGTGTTTAAGTATATAACTGAAAAGCCACTGTTGTCAAGATGTAATTGATTCTGTAATAATTTGATAATAATTAACTCTAATAAATGCCATCATACTCAAAATTCTGATAATCATAATCGTCATAATCATAAGAATCATAATCATAATCGTAATCCTCATAGGAATCGTCATCATTATAATACTCATAGCCCTCATCAAAGCCCTTCATGAACTCCTTTTCTAAATCTGTGCTTGCACTTGAGCCTGCCACAACCCAGAATATGATGCTGACTATAACTGAGATAGCTGCTGTTGCTATACCAACTATACCAAACACCTTGTTGTTGCCCTTTATGATATGTATAATACCAAAAATGATAGCAAGCAGAGCTGTCACATAATTGATGCATGTACAAAACAGTACAATAGATGCGATTCCAAGTACCAGAGAAGCTATACCAAAGCCATTGCTGTTCTTTGGTGGCTGGTTGTATGGATTAGCTCCATACTGTGGCTGATTGTAAGCTGTCTGTCCGTATGCTGTCTGATTGTAGCCACCCTGTCCGTTTGGCTGCTGGCCATACTGTGTCTGTCCATAAGCTGACTGATTAAACGAGCCCTGAGCATATGTGTTCTGGTTGTATGTGCCTTGGGCATTTGGATTCTGATTGTATGTACCCTGGGCATTTGGATTCTGATTGTATGTACCCTGGGCATTTGAATTCTGATTGTATGCACCCTGATTTGCATAACCATATGCACTGCCCGGATTATTGACATATCCGTCTGTGCTGCCTGTCTGGTCTGATGACTGTCCATATGCATTCCCACTTTCCTGCTGGGATACAGACTGATTATATGTGTCTGTCGGCTGACTGTATGTGTCCTGCGGCTGGCTGTATGTGTCTGAGCCATTTGCTGTTCCTGAAGACTGACCGAATACACCTGTATTGTCCGGTGTGCCTGACGACCGGTTGTCATTGTTCATATAATTGTTATCGTCCATAACTTCCTCCATATATCCTATTGTTTATGTAGCCATTGTGTTATTGTGTTAGAAATATTTTATCATATATTACAATAATGTAAATATTTTTATCATAAAAAATATGTAAAAATGGCAGGAGCAAATGCGCTCCTGCCGTAAAAAACATATTACTGCTCTTAGAAATCAAATTTCTGATTAAGCTCTTCCTCACTCTCCTCAACAGAGTTTTTGAGGTCATCCGCAAGCATATAGATATTTTCCAGTACCTTCTTGCACTTTGCCATGCTCTCGACTGTGGTATCAGCCATGCGAAGTCCCTCTGTTGAAGAAGCTGCGACCTCTTCTCCTGTAGCTGAAAGGTGTGTGATATTGTCTGATATGACTGTTGTTGAATCAAGAATCTTTTTGATACTCTCCTCAGCCACATTGATATCCTTCATCAACAGCTCAACGGCCTCTCCCATGGCATTAAACTTGTCTCTTGTATCGTCGATAAGCTCATTCTGCTTCTCTACCGATGATACTGAGTTCTCGATACTCTCGTTGGCACGCCTTGTGTCCTCATTGAGCTTGTTTATAATCTCTGTAATATTGGCTGATGCATCCTTTGTCTGCTCTGAGAGCTGTCTGATTTCATCTGCAACTACCGCAAAGCCCTTTCCTGCTTCACCTGCCCTGGCCGCCTCAATTGAAGCATTGAGAGCAAGCAGATTTGTCTGGTTAGAAATATTGATAATCGACTCAACAAAGCTCTTTACTTCCTCTACCTTAGCTGTAAGACTCTGGATAACTGACACTGTAACATTGCTTGCCTCTGCCACGTTGTGTGCCTGCTCCTTGAGTTCTTCCACAACATCAGCTCCCTGCTTTACGGTCTCATCAGTCTGGCGTGAGGCATCTATCATAGCCTTGATTCCACTTTCTGCATTGTCTGTATTTCCCTGAATATCAACACACATAGCTGCCTGCTTCTGGATAGCCTCCGCAGTGCTCTCTGTGCTGTCTGCTATCTCCTGGATTGAACTATGGCTCACCGCAACAGACTCATCGAGATCATTTAACATGGTCATAGCCTCGTCAAAGTGCTTTGAAATATTCTCCGCAACCATTACCATCTTCTTATTGCTGTCCACCTGTGCCATAGCAGATTCTTTGATTTCTTCCATATTTTCATCGAAGAAATGGGTAAGAAGAATCGTGATGCTGTCTGACGCATATCCCACAAGTACAAGTACAAAAACTGCTATCACATCATTCTGAAGAACTGTACCCCCTATTCCAAGCTGCATTACAAGCCTGATGACGCTGGATATGATTATTACTGCGTTCATCACCATCATCATCTTTATATCCAGATATATCATCGCTGCAATAACAAGCGGCAGGGCATATGTCCATGTACCGATTGTTGAATTGATCAGTGCGATAATAAAATATCCTGCTGTCATGGCGCTTACAAGTATAAGCGCACCTGTTCTGCTGTCTCTTTTTGTAATAAATGCAATTACAGCTATTACTATTACTGCTATTGCCGCAACAAGCTGTATACTTATCCTGGTAATATCAGCATCTTTTGTCCCAACTGCTGCAAATAACGTAAATGCTATATATGCAAATACTATGATTACCGCCAGGAATACACGTTTGTTGGCTCTGTTATACTGTTGACTATTCATAAAATCCCCCTTCTTTTGTTTGAGTTTTTAGAGTAGCTTTATTATACAACATTTTTTTATAATAATCCACTACTATTTAGTGCCAACGTACCATTTTTCTCATTTTGCTCCTGATTTGAAGAAAATTCTCCTTTCAAATAAACATTTACAATCGAGTAGGAGGGGATTTATAAATCCCCTGTCTCTTATACACATCTGACGCTGCCGACGATCGCATAAG
>ENA-OYZP01000168-OYZP01000168.1-human-gut-metagenome-genome-assembly--contig:-NODE-168-length-20638-cov-11.119030_pt1 | contig 20638 bp, 18 predicted proteins | sample MGYA00244078_ERZ653480 | MGnify/ENA primary metagenome ERZ653480 (study PRJEB26926, sample SAMN06165131) | human gut metagenome | biome: ENVO:00009003; feature: ENVO:2100002; material: ENVO:00002003... | reverse complement strand
ACACACAACAGCATCTACCCTGTCATCATGCATGAGCTTTTTCAAAATCTGATACTGTGCTTTTGTATCACTTTTCACTTCATGCTGCCATTCCTGCGGAATGATTGGAAGGCTCTCATAGCTCCATTTCTTCCATGCTTCCTCATAGCTTTCCGGCTGTGCCAGTTCTACCAGATGTCCCACACACCATGATACCAGATACTCATTGCCTTCCAAATATCCGTCCTTACGCTGTGTGGCACCAAGAACTGCCGCAATGCTCTGTGCCACACTCGGCTTCTCTGCAATTACAAGCTCCATCTCTATTCCTCCCCATTTTCTTCATCATTCTCGTTGTTGTTATCTTCATTGTCATTCTCGTCTGTGTCTACTGATTCTGTATCATCACCACCATTTATGAATGCTTCGTCGGAATCCTGCTCGGTTTCTTCCTCGTCATCATAATCGTAGTCCTCGTCAAGCTCGTCCTCATCTTCATCCTCATCAATGAAGTTTTCCTTTTTCTTCTTGGATTTCACAACATATACCACTCCGATCACAGCTACCGCAGCAATGCCCATTAAAATATATGTAAAGCCGGAACCATCTGCTTTTGCGGTATCCTCTTTCGGCTCACTTGTATCTTCCGTGCTATCTTCGGTGCTGTCCTCAACACTTTCTGCTCCCTGTGTTTTATCTCCTGTGGTATCAGCATTATTGTTTGATAATGCGCTGTCTTTGGTAGGGATTGCAGATTCCAATGCCGCTGAATTTTTCGGAAGTGTCTCGCTGTTATCCGCTGTGGTATTCAGCAGGTCGTTTTCACTGACTTCTGTAAGGAAATACACCTTTTCATCTTCCCCATCACGATCAATCACAAGATAAAATACCTTTTCTGATGCAGTCTGGATTGTGTAAAATTCCTTGCCTTTTTCTGTGGTCTGGCTGTCACTGCTCTGGTCTGCATCCTTAGAAATATCTCCCGTACTTGGAGATTGCTTTGCTGTTGCGGAACTGCTTGAAGTTGTTCCACTGCCTGTCTGGGAAACTGTATTTCCATTCACATCCGTTTTCGTATGCTCCGTAACCTGTGCGGTTGCAGAGCTTGGCTTGGTTGCAGACGCATCCACCGGAAGCTGCTGTGCCGGATCTTTTTCACTGCTGTCCTTATTCTCCGGATCGGTGTAATACGGATTGGCTGTTTTATAGATTTCAGAGGTATTTCCTGCATTATCCATGGCAGAAATCGTGAAATACTGATACCCTGCATCGAACTGTTGCAGACGGATATTCAAGGCTCCATTCGTATGCTCTGTAAACTCATAGCCATTGACATAGATTGCCTTGATACCGGAATCCGTATCATGTGCCTGAATGCTCAAAAGACCGTCGCTGACTGCCGCATTTAAGGTAGGCTTTGTAAAATCAAAGCACTTGATGTAGCGGTTTTTCTCGTAGGTCTTGCCCTTCTGGTCTGTGACCTGCACATAAATGGTGCTGTTCTCGGAAATCTCTATGTGCATATCCTCGGTAATGTCCGTCCAGCTTCCATTCTGTCCGACTTTTGCCTTTACTGTCTGAATGGTAAAATTACCGGAAACTATCGTATCTTCCACCTTGACAGTTACCTTAGTGGTATCATTATGCCATCCAGACGGTGTATTGATTGTGATTTTTACACTCGGATTGATATAGGCACATTCCTTGTAATCCTTTGCACACACCTCACAATCTTCATTTACTGCATACTGACTGCATTTTTCCTTGCAGGTGCATTTTGCGGCAGGCTGTGTCTCCTCAGTTGTGCCTTCTGTGGAATTTTCTGTTGTATTCTCCGTGGACTGCTCTGTATGATTTTCTCCACTACCGGAACTGTCCTTGTTATCAGTGCCGGACGCTGTGCTTTCTGCACTGCCTTCTTCTGCCGCACTCTCTGTTTTCTGCTCTGCGGTATCCTCCGCATGAACCTCCACAGTATTTGCCCTGTTGGCAAAAAATGCCCCAATCGGCATACAAAAAAGTATTGCCGATAGCATAAGGGACACCACTGCCCTAGCCGATAATCTCCTGTTTTTCATTAGTCGAATCCTCCTTTTCCTGTTCCCGTTTCTGTAATAGATTTCTGACTTCATCCTCACTGAGCTTATTAAGCATCTGCAATCGCTCGGATGAGATTTTATATTTCCGAATGATCTTCATGGCTTCGGCATCCTCCGCCATCTGTTTCTGCTCTGCAAGGTCTTTTTCCTTTGCCTGTAGCTGTGCTATCTGCTCCCTGACCTTTTTAAGCTGTGAATTGATTCGCTCTACTGACAAAAATAATTCCTCCCTTCGCTAATTCAATCTTCCAAAACCATAAAAATGGCTCTGCCAGTAAGAGGTATTGATTGAGGTGTACTGGATTGGATCGCCACAATGCACCATCGTACCGTTTCCGCAGTAAATGCCAACGTGTGTAACCGGACGTCCCGCATTATAAGTTCCGGTAAAAAAGATAATATCCCCTGCCTTTGCGTCTGCCGCTGATACCGGAGTACACTGGTCATAAATGCCCTGTGCGGTGGTTCTTGGCAGGTTATGTACGCCGCTGTTTGTAAATACCCAACATACAAAGCCAGAACAATCAAAACTTGCCGGAGCTGTTCCTCCAAAGGTGTATGGCATTCCCAGATACCTGTTTGCTTCCCGCATAAGCGTCTGTACGGTTGCATCATCATAAGATTCCGGTGGTATCACATTGCCGGTTCCTCCTCCGGTGCCGCCCGGTGTTTCTCCATAAATGGTCTGTTCTCCTGCTTCAAAATAAAATAACGGGTTATAATACTCCCCGTTATACAAGCACTCGATATGAAGGTGGCTTCCGGTACTGCTTCCTGTATTTCCGCTTTTACCTATATTGTCACCTTTTTTTACACTCTGCCCTGCGGACACATTTAAGCTGTCCATGTGGGCATATTTTGTGGTATATCCCTTACTGTCCGTAATCACCACATAATTCCCATAATAGGAATCGTAAGCTGCTTCCATAACCGTTCCATCATGTGCTGCATGTACCATGGTTCCAGTCGGTACTGCTATATCCACACCCCTGTGAATCTCCTCGTCTCCTGTGTTTGGATTTTTCCGGTAGCCATAATAACTGCTGATATAGTAGTACCAGTAGTAATCCACGGGTGTTCCAAATACCTGTAACCCGCCTTTTGTCTCCGTGTAGGCGGCAAAGATTTCTGCCTGTTCCGTATCCATACGTCCGGCAACAATGCTCTCAAGAGGTGTGACCGTTAAAGTGACTCGAAGGATTGTTACGATATATTCTTCTTCCTCCTCATACTCGTATTCCTCGGTACTGATGCTTCCATCTGCATTTGTAACTGTTCTGGTTCCGGTCTTTGTGACTGTCCTTGTCCGTGTCTCCTCCACTTCCTCAGTAGTAAGGGAATACATGGCATCAAATAATTCCTGAATTTCACTCTCCATTTCTGCGGCAGTAAATTCCGTATGGACTGCGGAAAGATAACTGATCAGTGTATATGGATCATGCCCGATTGCACCAAGGTTATAATCGTATTCATCATATCCCGGATAATCAGTTTCAATCCGGTCAATCTTGTTTTGCAGCTCCATTTCCTTTTCTGTAAAAGATAAATCTGCTGCATCAATCTCTGCCGGAAGGCTAAGATATGTGCTTGCCATCGTTGTTGTCACAGTTCCGGTAAACATGGAACCGCAGCTTGATAATGCCGACATGATCATAATAAGCAGAAGAGCAAAAATACCCACTGTGATAATCAGTGTTTTATTTTTTGTGGCAATCTCCTGTAACTTCTTTGCAATGCCGGTTGCAGCATTGGCTGTCTTTGTAAATGTTTCCTTTGCAGTCTTGGCTTCTGCTCCTGCCCGCCTTGCCTTGGCATACTCACGCTTGATACGCTGTTTCTGTAGCTGCCTTTGCAACTGCTTCTTTGGACTGTTGCCCTTTAGATGTGGATTTTCACTGATGAATTTCTCATACTCCAGCTTCATATCCGCTGTGACCTGTTTTTTCTGCAATCGCTCTAATCGGTCACGCTTTCTCTGTGCCTTGCTCTTGCGGTGATATTTCATGTAATGGTAAACATCTTCTGCACGCTGTTCTGTCTTATGTGCACCCTCCACAGCAGAATTATCCTTTTCTGTCTCTGCAATCTTTCGATGCACAAAATACATATTTTCGGTCTGGAGTTTGTGAACCGCAGCTTTTCCAAGTCCGTCAGGCTTGAATGGCTTCTCCACTTCCACCGGAACCACCACATACTTTGCTTTTCCGGTCTGTTCATCAAAGACACGTTTCATCTCATACTGCCGCTTTTTCGGCATCTTGTCCTTTGCTTTCTGTAACTTCTGACGACTCTTTTCCGACTTATCAAAAGCCTTCTGTACTTTTTTGTCGGTAAATTCTTCCGCCTGTCCCTGCGAAAATGTGGCATCCTTTGTCTGGAAATCTCCATAATCGGACTGCTTTGTATTTTCTGACTTCGCACGCTCTCTGTGTGCGTGTTCTCTCTGCACACGCCCTTTGTGATATTTTCCTTTTTCCTCAGACCGTTGGTAGGTGTCCCTGACATGAACCTCATTTTCCATCGTGCTGTCAGAATCCCCCGGCTGTTCCTCCTGCATGAAACTGTTTTCCTTTAAGAATGCCTTTTCCGCATCGGCTTCTGACTTCTGGACATTGTGACCAGAAGTGTTCTGTTGCTGTTGCAACTGACGGTAATATTTCTTTTTATTGCCCGTTTTTCTCTCTGCTCCAGTTTCCGACTTTTGGACATTGTGACCAGAAGTTACATTTTTTGTATCACTGCCATGGTTCGCATCCCGTGGCAGATTGCTCACAGGCTTCTCATTGGCATGAAAATGATTTTCCGTAGGAAAGGTGTTATCCTGCCTGTGTTCTGTGTGTTTTGCTCCAGTCACTTCCTTATCCTTGGAAAATGTCTCTTTTTCAAATGCCTTTACTGCCTGCTTCTTCTGTCTTTTTTCTGCCATTTTATATTGCGTCCTCCTTCTGCACCGATTCCTCCGGCTTGGTATTCATAATTCTGTAAGTCTTGGTGTCTGTCGGATATTTGTCTACAAATGGAATTACCACATTGTCAAACAGTATCAGACCACTTCCCGGCTCGGAGTTGGTGACATAGGAAAGCTGCTTATCAGATAGTCCCAGTTTATCAGCGAGAATTGCCTGATCTTTGGCATTCTGATTTAACAGATACACAAAATCGCTGTTACCCAAAATACCTTCAATCTCCTCAGAACGAAGAAAATCGCCCACGTTCTGCGTCAAACCTGTCGGAATACCGCCCCATTTTCTGAAACGCTTCCAGATTTCCACGGAATAAATAGCTGTCTGCTTCTCCTTCAGAAGAAGGTGGAACTCATCACAGTAATAACGGGTAGCAATCTTTCGCTCCCTGTTCTGCGATACCCTGTTCCAAACCGCATCCTGCACGATTAACATACCCAGCTCTTTCAACTGATTTCCCAAGTCTCTGATGTCAAAGCACATGATACGGTTGCCGCTGTCCACATTGGTATGGTGGTTGAAGTAATTCTGTGAACCATGCACATACAGCACAAGGCTGTTTGCGATACGCTCTGCCTTTGGATTTTTGTGTGCTAACAGGGCATCATATAAATCCTCCAACAGCGGCATATTTTCCGGCACCGGATTTTCAAAATATTTATCGTAAATATGACGGATGCATTCGTCGATGATACCTTTCTCATCATTCTCCAGACCGTCCTTGCCACCTGCAATCAGATCACACAATGTAATGATAAAATCGGATTTCAGCTTTAACGCTTCCTTATCCCCCTTATGGGATAACTGTATATCCATAGGGTTCAGATAGTCTTTGGAATTGGTGGCAAGTTTTACCACCTGTCCATGTAGTGCTGCCACAAGAGCAAAATACTCTCCCTCCGGATCGCAGATGATAATATCGTCCTTTGTGATAAGAAAACAGCTTAAAATCTCACGCTTTGCACTAAAACTCTTACCACTTCCGGGAGTACCTAAGATAACTCCGTTTGGTGTACGGAGCCTTTTGCGGTCTGCCATGATCATGTTGTTGCTGAGTGCATTTAATCCGTAATAGATTGCCGGTGCAGGCATAAATAATTCCTGTGTGCAGAATGGTACTAAGATTGCGGTACTCTTTGTGGAAAGGGTACGCTCAATTCCGGTTTCATTGCACCCAATCGGTGCAGATGCCATAAGGCCCTGCTCCTGTAAATACTGTAAACATCTGAGGTCACAGTTTGCCTGCTGAATGATACCGGACACTCTCTGCATTAAGCTCTCCAGTTCCCGCTTGGTTCTGCCATAACAGGTAATAAGGAATGTCATATTGATCATCTTCTGATTACTCGTATTCAAATCATCCAGAAATTCCAGCGTATCCTTTTCATAGGTCACAATATCCGTTGGAAGAATATCCATATCGTAACCGCTTCGGACTGCCTTTTTCTGCTCCTCAATCTTCATCTTCTGGATATTGGAAATGACCGCTTTTAACTTCTTGATTGCCTTTACCGGATCTTCCGTCTGCATGTGCATGGAAATCGTAAGATTAGCATCAATATCCAGAAGATGCTTGATCAGCTCGTCCGTAAACTTCGGTGCGATAATATCCAGATAGGACACACAGCCATACATATTCCCTGACTTAAAGCGGTTCGGATAGCGGAAATCAAATCCCGGCGGTGCAATATAGTCCTTGACCGACTTACCGGATTCTGCCAAATCCTTAAATGAAAAACGGAAAGGCTCCATCGTATCCTGATTAAAATATTCATGCAGGATGCGCAGTCTTTCCTTTCCGTCCAGTCCCCTCGCAAGGGTTCCTATGTTGTTTAAGTTCCGTATGACATCTTTTTCAATGTTGTTAAGGCGGCTCTTGGCTTCCTTGTAGCCGTTGCTTTCTACACCAAAAATCAGATATTTTGATTTGATGATACCGTTGTTGCCCTTTGCCGCCTGCTTCTTTAACATCTCCGTGTATTCCTCACGGATGTCGTTAAAATCATCCTCCTGCCACGGAATGTCAAACTGTTCTGTAAGCATCTGCTCGTTGACCTGCCTGTTGAAAAGCACCAGTTCAAACTTCACAGACGGATCAAAATAATTGATAAGCTTGCTGTACTGTGCCAGTATGTCCGCCTGGTCATCCACTTCCAGAAGCTCATAGTTTATATCAAAAAATTCCACCATCTTTGTATAATAACGGTGGCTGACCTGACAGATACCATCACGGAACATCTTTTCAAAAGTGATCGTCCTTTGTGCGGTAGTCGGCTTTTCTTTCTCAATGCTCTTTCCCGATAAAATATGCTTTAACTGTATAAGACGCTTCTTTTCTGAAAAGGTAAGACCGCCACTTTTACTGTTGTTCCTGCTATTGCCTTTATAACTGCTTTTTCTGCGGCTTTCCGGTTCTGCCTTTTGCTTTTTCTTCAAGATAACGAACCTCCCTTCGTATTTTTTCTTTCTCTTCCAACTGCTTGTATAAGTTCTCTGTCCGGTATGGTCTTATGCCCGGTGTGAGTATCTTCTGCCGGAGCATAAAATACAAAATCTTCTCCGCCGGAAACCCGTTTTTCTCATACATCGCAAAAAAGAAGAACGGAAGCATTGCTCCCATCATAAGAAGTGATGCGGCTGATGTCCCGATCAGTCCCTTCGTCAAAAAATACAGCGGGATGCCCGTTACTGCCGCACCACTGAAACAGATAATCTGTCTCTTTGTTAAATTCAGTGCCACTTTTGTCTTGATACCGGACAAATCCTTTGGCACCTGCACAGATATTGCCATGTCGTTCCTCCCTTAGTGCGCATTCCAGATAGATTTTGACAACGAACCTGTCTTAAACAGGGAAAAGCATAAAATAACGGTATATGCTGCCACCGACCAGAGTGCCGTATGCAGGTTGTCGGATACTGCCACACCAGCCACAAGCACTGCATAGATAGCGACACACACCATCATAAAAAATCCCTGAAATGCAAGGGCGCAAAGTCCCTTAAAATAATTGGTTCCTATCGTTCCCCATTCCCGGTTGGTTACGGTTGCACAGGGAACGGGTGCTACTGATACATAAAGATATATTTCAATCATTCGCCCATAAAGAATGACGGTGATAAGGACTGACATGATTTTCATACATAAACTGACGATCATGGTCTCCATCCCCAGTCCTAACAGCTCGCCTATGCTCATCTCCGAAAACTGCTCATTGAACATCGTTTGCAGCGTACTTGAAACATCAATACTGGTTTCCCCGCTGATTGCTGCCGCTGCGGAATTGACGATGTGGCTTCCCACATCAAATACCGCCATTACAATGTCAAAAGTCTTGCTTAACAGCATGACTGCAATACACGCTTTCATAAAAAAACGGATAAAAATTGCCGTATTGAAGTCATGCAGGTTATTCTTGTCAATAACCATGGAAATAAGCTCGTAGACGAGTACAAAACTGATGATCATTCCCGCTATGGGAATCATCACGTTATCGGACAGGGTTTTTATCATGTCAAAAATACCGGAGTTCCAAGTGCTGGGAGTTTTGCTGACCTCCCCTGCAATCGTGCCTACCTTGTCATTAACATCGGTAAACATGGTTTCAAAGTTGGTCAGAACCCACCCCTGCAACAGTTCCTTTATGAATTCAGTAATCTTATCAATGATCCCACCCATGAATTATGAAAACAGAGTGGTAAGCTGTGGAATTACCGTCTGTGCCACAATGATGATGCCACCGCCACTCATAAGCTGTTTGATGCCCTGTGATTTTGCTCCGGGATTATCATTTCCGTAGCCTTCCATAAGGTTGATCGCTCCCCAGATTCCAAGTCCGGCTCCAAGAGCGATAACAAGTGTCTGTAAGGTTCCTACTGCGCTTGTAAAAAATGCCATAATTCAAATTCCTCCATTAAATGATTTTTGTGTGATATACTTTTTCCTTCTGTCCTGACCAAAGGGCGTTTTATAGTTACTGCCGGTCTTCCTGCAGTGATCCCGGCTATGCGCGCATATTTGCTCCCCATTTGGAAATTCTTTTATTTCCTGTTCGGGAATATAGTAAAAGCTCCTGCCTCCCGGCCTTTATCGCCGGATGGAAAGAGCTCTTTACTCGGTTAAATCGATGACCTGGTATTCGTCATCTGCTTTCAGTATTAAGTTGTGGCTGAGGAATTTTACTACATCAAAATAATTCCTCTTATCATAATCTGCCGTCAGCTTGTAATTCGGATGCTGCGTCAGATCATATTTATCGGATAAGAAAGGTCTTACACCACGGACCTGCACAATACATTTTGAGCCGTCCATGACCGCCAGTTCATCCATTGTCATAAGATCCTTACCAAGTTTCTGGTAATTCATGTTGTAGCTTTCCTGGGATCCTTTTGACTGACCTGTATTGTACATATCAATCGTTTCTTTTCCCAGAATCGCATTCAGATCCTTCAAAGTGGTCTGTTCCGTACCACCAAGAAAAATCTGTGAATCCATGTTGCCGATGATCGTATCAGCGTTATCCTTATAAATCGCTTTCAGCTGCGACTTTGCCTGTAATACCAGGCATGCCGATATTTCTCGGCTTCGGATCGTTGCGACCAACTTCTCCAGATTAGGTATCTGGCCGATATTCGCCGCCTCATCAATCAGACATCTTACATGTACCGGTAATCTTCCACCATACACATCATCCGCTTTCTCACACAGAAGATTGAACATCTGTGTATAGATCATGGAAATCAGGAAGTTAAAGGTTCCATCTGTATCTGACATGATCAGGAACAGGGCCGTCTTCTCATCTCCCAGAGTATCAAGCTCCAGTTCATCATAAGCAGTCAGGTCTCTGAGTTCCTTGATATCAAACGGTGCCAGTCTTGCACCACAGCTTACCAGAATGGACTTGGCCGTCTTTCCTGCTGCCAGCTTGTACTTGGCATACTGTCTTACAGCAAAGTGATCCGGATTCTGTTCTGCCAGTTCATCAAACATCATATCCACCGGATTCTTGAATTCCTCATCATCCTCACGGACTTCCATTGCATTGATCATTTCAAGCAGTGTTGAAAAATTCTGTTCCTCTTCCGGTGCCTCATAATGAATATATCCAATCAACGCAGTATAAAGCAGCGTCTCCGCTTTGAGCCAGAAATCATCCCCGCCTTTGCTCTCCCCTTTTGTATTGGCGATCAGCGTTGTCACCAGTTTCAGAATATCCTTCTCAGAATGGAGATAGGCAAAAGGATTATAGTGCATTGATTTTGAAAAGTTGATGGTATTAAATACCTTCATCCGGTACCCGTTCTTATAAAGGGCATTTCCCACTTCATTGACTAGACCTCCCTTCGGATCCGTCACCACATAGGATGAATGCATCTGTAAAAGGTTTGGTTTTATAAAAAACCGTGTCTTACCTGAACCTGATCCACCGACTACCAGAACATTCTTATTTCTGGCATACTTCGGAATCTTCGGTCTACTGCTCATGGTAATCCTTTCTGACTGTGACAGAATCACATTGTTTGCAAACACAGGATCCTCAAATGGCTCAATATCCGCATGTCTGCCCCATCTGGCAGAACCATATTCCTCATTGTGCCGGAACTTCTTAGCGTTCTTTCCTTTCAGGTATACTGCAAGCCTGAGTGCTGCCCCGCAGGCAATTCCCACCAGCAGATCACCCGGATAAAGGCTCGGCAGAGGATTAGAAAAAGCCGTTGCAAATACACCATCAAGGACCAGACTCTGAACCTTTTCCGATGCATTTACTCCGGCTGCAATTCTCCATGCCTCACCAAGATTTGTTGCAAGCAATCCCAGAATAATATAGGGAATATTCAGGATCAGCTGCTTTTTCAACTGTTTTGTATTCATCGCGACCTCTCCTTCTTTTTCTCTGCTACCTTCTTTGGAATTGCTGCCACAATCTCCTTGAATTTTTTAAGTTTCTCCAGAACACTGGTCTTCTCTACGGAAGGCTTCTTGACCTGTTTTGCAGAATAATCCTGTAAAATCCTTGTGATGGCATCTGTATCTTTTGCCTTGAAAAAGACTGTATATACTGGAGGACTTGCCTCTTTATCTTTTACAACCGCAAAATCGACTCCGTATTTCTTTGCGATTTTCTGAAAATCTTTCATGCCTTCATCTGCTAAAGGAATAGAAGAAACTCCCTGTCCCTGCCTAATCAGTGTTTTCACTGACTGCTTGCCGGTTGTGGGATGGATCTTATTAACTGCTGCTTTCCCGGCAGCCTTCACAGGGGCTTGTACTGCCTCTCTTAATCCCTTCATAAGCTGATCAAGTTCCGGTTTTAACATTTTGATTGCTATATTCACAGATTTGTTGGCAATCTCCCTGTCAACTTCTTCATGAACCAGTTTTCTCACTCCTTCCCATCAAAAAAACAGCCCGAAGGCTGTATCCACAAAGTTACTGTTCTTTTTTATTCTTATCCACACCGAGGACTCCCCTCATAGTGGATGAAGCTACATGAAAGCGGTTGGCTATTGCTATATCTGTAAGCACCGTATCATCCACCGCTGAACCACAAACCACGAGAATTCTGGATCTTCTTAACATATCTTCTGACATATCCATATAATCCTTGTACTCATCTGCATTACTGGTATCAATTACCTCTGGCAATGATAAAAGCGGACAGATTGGTGTGTAGCCTGCTTCATATAATTTTCTGCAATATCGTTTTGCAGACCTTTTGGCTCTGCTCCTGTCTGCACTCCAGGCAGATGTTACATAAGCCCACGGTTTGTTATTCATCTGCCGCCTCCTATCCCAGCTGGTATGCCTGAATTCTGTATTTTCCAAGTGCAAGCATTGTCATCCTGCTTTTCAAAGCTGCAATCACATCCGCAAAATCCTCATCATCAATCGCCTGTAATCCATTACAGGACTTCATGACCAGATACCCGGACGGAAGGTATGCCTCCCCGTCAATGACCAGCTTTCTGCTTGCGTCATAGATCAGAATATAATCTGATTTTCCAATCATTACTGACGCACTGTTATTTCCAAATCCATCAAGAATCCTTAATGCTTCCCTGGTACTGATATAATTCACCTTCTGTTCGCCGTCTACATAAATTGCCCCATCAGAAGGCATACTGTCACATCCGATTGCACAAACCAGTCCTTCCAGGTTTTCTGCAATCTTCTCAACATATGCCATGATTTTCTCCATATCCATCTTTGTCTCTCCTCTGCTATATTTTTCCTTCTGCCATATCGTGATTAACCTCTGCACGATAATAGCTATCTATTGTTGCCGGTGCGTTATACAGTGCTGCCAGCATATACTGCTTGATGCTCCTGATCTTGGTAGTGTTTTCCTGCATACAGTTCATAACATAGCGGATATGCTCCATGTTCAGCTTCATGAACCGCCCCTTTACCACATTTACTGACTTCACATCCCCGGCAATGCAAATGGTCTTTCTTTTGGAACACACAACATCCAGAATAAGCTCCATGATACCGTCTATCATTTCTCTGTCATATGGATAATCCTGTTTCAATGCCTCAATATTGAGCTGTTCCATGAAATATTTCTCATATCCCATCCTATCCTCATCCTCTGATAAGATAGGATTAGTATTATTAAAATCAGTATTATTGTTATAAGTATAATTAGGCTGTAAATTATACAGGTCCTGACCTGTAACTTTTACTGGTGGTGAACTGTAATTTTTACTGGTCCTGACCTGTAAATTCTGCTGGTCTATGAAATTCTTTACATAGATCAGTGCCGGCTTGCCAAACCCCTGCCGGATCCTTTCAATCAGACCAAACTCTTCCAGCTCCGTCAGATACTTGATTGCTGATTTTTCTGCACAGTTCATTGCCTGTCTTATAGTTGTCAGGGTAAAAATGATATACACTCTTCCCTCATCATCAATCCAGCCGTTTTCCATTGACAGAGATACCCTGTCCAATAAAAGACCGTAAAGGACCTTTCCCTCTGTTGAAATATTCTGGAATCTGTTATCTGTAAACATCACCTTGGGAATCCTGTAAAATGCAAACTGCTGTGACTGTGCCCCATAGAAATAATCAAATGCCATTTCCTGTTTCCTTTTTCTTTCTCATGTCTTCCACCAGCTTTTTATAGCATGGAAAACAGAACGATTTATCATGACCATACGGACACTCATGGCTGCAATTCTGTGGATGACTTATAGGTGGTCTTCCACCAATTCCGCTGTAACTCTTTCCATTCTGTCCTCTTGTATCCTTATGTGCTTTTGCCACTGTAATCACCATTCCTTCCCATCAAAAAAGTGCCAGTCCCGTGGCAATCACCACAGGCTGACACAATCCTATTTTTTATAATACTTCTCTGCCTTTTGATTTTGCTGCTTTTTCCGCAGCATCCTTTACCGGAGGCTTTGCAGCTGCTTCCTTCTGCTTATCCTTCAGATCTTTTAATACGGATCCTTTCTCCTCTGCTTTTTCATCAATCTCTGTTTTCTTTTCCTGCTGTCTTGCCTCAAACTTCTCTGCAAGTTCAAAGACATGATCCTTGGAATCGTAATGGTAGACATTATCAGAAAGTCTTTCCTCCGGACTTACCTCCTTGGCATTCACATCCTTTACCATATCCCTGAGCGCATCAGCTGTCATGTCTCCATTATCGGGAACCAAAAGGATCTCATTGATGGAAGACGGAAGCACAAAGAAATCTCCGCCAACTCTTTCTGCTGCCTGATCCATGAAATCCTGATAGGCAATTACTCCTGCTCCGGAATTCTTATCAGGGACTGTAGCAACGTACATCGTTTCCTCCGCATCATCCGGAATTCCAAACATCTCATATACTTCCGGTCCCATCATTTCCTTCATGACCTCATTCATCCCCATGATCACTACTGGTCTGATCTCCGGTGAATTCTCCAGAGCATCTGACCTGAGCTGTTCATGGGAAACTCCCATACGATCCATCAGATTGTTGGTGACCAGAATAGATGCACGTCCATCTTCGCTGCTCTCCATCACAAAACGATATACAACTGCCAGATCTTCCATTCTGTCATGCGGTACGTTGGCAAGCAGATCAGCGTTTGCATCCGCTGAAATGACTTCCACAGAAAGCTTCTCTTTCATGTTCTCATAATCCATAAGAGCACTTACATCAATAGCAGGGGCTCTGTCAAGACCATCAGCAATGACCATTGTTGCACTGGCAAGCACTCCGGCATAATCATCCGTGTGCTCATAGCTTGCAAAGGCATTCTCAATATTGAAATTGACACCCACATTGTTGCCTTCCGGAACAACCGACATAGCTTCATAATTCTGATTTGTCTTCTCCACATTATTGAAGCTGATCCTTACATCATCATAGCCTCTCTCATAGAGCTTTTCTTTGATATCCTCTGCAAATTCCTGCTTAAATGTTTCGTAATTCATAGTTTTCCTCTCTTTCTCACCAGAAACCATAAAATCCATAACCCTGTATTCATCCGGGATGTTCTCACGGTCTCCATCGTAATATTCTGTAAAAGATTCCTGTGTATCTCTCACATATCCATAATCTGTAAACTGTCCCATTTCGTTAATGGCCACATCTCTGCCGTAGGCCTCATAATCAATGTAATCAGCAAGATAATCCGGAACTTCCATCATACCGAGTTCTTCGATATAGTAATGTCCCAGATCAGCATTGCTTTCTACTCCCGGATAGATTTCATACTTATCCAGGTTATCAATAAGATTGATCACATCTTTAATGCTGCCTGTATAATCACTGATCTGCATTGCCGCCTGAAAATGGTTATAATCATGATCATCCAGCTCATCGAGCTTGGAAGCCAGATAATTGAGTTCATCCAGGTTTTCATATTCTCCCAACTTTTCATACAGCCCATCAACATAACAGTCATAATCACTAATGAACCATTCTTCATAAGGATTACCGAAATCATCTTTTGAGCCGATTCCAATTCGTTCAAATACTTTTTGCAGTTCTTCTGATGTGGTGGGAAACTTCACCCATTCGCCGACCAACTCACCCTCGTTGTATTTTCCAAGATTGGTGATGAAGGCTTCAAACGGACAGTCATGGTCATATTCATACGCCATGCAATTTCCTCCTGATTTTATTATTCAGGTCGTCACCTGATTTTGGCATCAAAAAAGCGCCATACCCATCACCGATCCGGTAATGAGCTGACGCTTCATTCTTGATCCATATTCTTTTGCAAAAGAGAAACAAATGACTGACCGCTTTCGCGTTTCATGTCTCATTTGTCTATGATAATATTATCACACCCCTATTCTGAAAAAAAGAGTCAAAATAGTAGTCAAACCGTAGTCATTTGTAACAAAATAGTAGTCAAACCGTAGTCGTTCGTCGCGCTTATTCAGATTCCTGTGCTTTTATGCCTTTCCACGATATCAGACCTAGTATCACAGTAACTGTAAAACATATTACCATAACTGTATTTCTCTGAATTTCTGTATCATATGCTTTCCAGCCTGCACCTATTATTGCAACTGCTATACTTACAAAGATTGTAAAAATAATTCTTCCTGCCAAGAACGCATGTTGTAAAATCATTGATGCGATGAATATTACAAAAGCCACTGTAATGTAGACAGCCACATGCCACTCTCTTGTATAAGTAAGCATATAGAATAATAATGATGCCAATCCTGAGCTTAATACATCAAATCTCCTTAGCAAAAATATTAAGCATGATAACACTGCACCAATCAATCCACCTATGACGGTTGCAAATGTCCCCGCCAGTTCAGCATCTAATTTTGCATTTTCTTTTTTCCGTGCTTCATAATAATATTCATCTTCATACATAACCGAATACCTCCCAGCCTTACATACAATTATCAAATGTTTCCTTTTTCTTTTTCATTTTTTACTTTATATGCTATAAGATTCAGTACATAATCAGGGACCTCGCTCACACCCCGCTCCCAGTCCTGCATCGTTCTATACGGAATTCCAAGCCATTCAGCAAATTCTTTTCTGTTCATATTTGTCTGTTCACGAACCTTTACACACATAGCAGACATTCTTTTCTTCCTTCCTTCTTTATCAGCCTTTTCATTTTCAATTACCACTCCATCATGTAATATAAAATCATAATTTTCAAAATTGCTCATATCTGCCTCCATATACGGAATCCGTGTCTATTTATTAATTTGATTATATACACGAAATCCGTATACGTCAAGTCATTATTTGCCACTTACAGCAAACTGGGGATAATCATGGTTAACCTCTGCCTGATAATAACCACTGATTGTACTTGGTGCATTGAACAATGTTGCCAGCAGATATTTCTTGATGTTATGCACTTTTGTGGTATTTGATTTCATACATCCCATTGCATATTCAATATGCGAACTGGTCAGTTTCAGAAATTTACTTCTGACCAGCTCTGCCGGATATTTATTGGATGCCACTACAATTTCATTGTTCCTGCATAACACTGTTTCCAAAATCAGATCAAAGATGCCATTAAGTAACTCTTTGTCAAACGGATATCTCTCTAACAGAATATCCAGATCAATATTATCTCTGATAAGTTCTGCATATGCTTGTACGTCGGATCCTATCTCATCATTTCCAGATACGATAAGATAAGATTCAGTATTACTCAACTCAGTATTATTTATATTATTCTTATTAGTGTGAATATTTTTCACTTCTGGAAGTGTAATTTCTTCACTTCTAGATATGACATTTTTACACTTCAAGACATGTAAATTCTTCACTTCTGAAACTGTCGATTTTTGCTCAGAAGTGAAATTTCTACACTTCTGAACATCCTGTACCATAAACTGTTTTAGATAAATCATGGTTGGTTTTCCCTGCCCCTGGCGCTTCTTTTCAATCAAACCTATACCAGCATCCGTGTCCAATTCCTTCATTATGGATATTGCTTTTTTGTTACTGCATCCCAGAGCCTCCATGATATCTTCAAGCGAATAATATATGTAAGCTCTCCCTTCATCGTCCATCCACTGATTTTTCATAGATAGCGACATCCTATCCAACATCAGCCCGTACAACACCTTTGCCTCCACTGATATTTTTTTGAAATACTCTTCGGTAAATAATAACTTCGGTATCTTATAAAATGAAAACTGATCCGCTTCCTTTCCATAGAAATAGGATAGTCTTATTCTGTCTTCCATTTGAATCTCCTTCCTGTTTCAGAAGTGCCGTTTCTACACTTCTGAAACATTATAATTATATTTCTACTCTGACTGTACCTGATCTGCACTCCACTGTTCCAATAGCTGAATGATTATATTTTCACGTTCTTTCGTTGAATACTGCGGTGGAAAATATTTATCCAGTTTCTTTGCTGAAAAAGATAACTTTGATTCCTTACTCTTCTTCGGTAATGCATCATTCATTATAGAAATGACACTGAATTGTGTTACATTTGATAAGTTAGAATAATTCTTCAATGCTTCAACCTGTACCGGCTTCAAAAATCCATTTTCCTTAAAATATTCATATACCCATTTCTGTACCTGTTCATCAAGGTATGAAAGATCTACTGCCATTACCAATCCAATTTTCTTATTATCTACATAATCCAATAATTCAGGAACCAATTCTGTAAGCCTAACATATCTTTGTATACTTCTCGCACTGTCACCTACCTGTAATGCTAATTCTTGATCAGATCGTAAATGTGTGCCATTGTGGCACGCATTTTCTTTTGTAGGTCTTCCAGCTGTTCTCTTCAATGCATCAAGTTTCATTTTATATGCAAATGCCTTTTCACTTGGAAGTATTTCTTCCCTCTGAATATTGGCATCCACCATTTTTATAATAGCTTCATCATCAGACATTTCCTTTACGATAGCCGGAATCTTTTTCAATCCCACAATCCTTGCCGCATGTAACCTGCGGTGACCAGAAATCATTTCATAATTTCCGCTCTGATCCGGTCTTACGATCACTGGGTTCAATATGCCATTTTTCCTGATACTATCAACCAGAGTGTCCATCTTTTCATCATCCAACACCTTAAATGGATGATTCGGAAACGCATGAATTCTTCCAATCTCTATTTCCTGAGTACCGGCAATCTCCGGTACTCCCAATAATTCATCTACTGACTGTAATTTAATCTTTCCTGCTACTCTGCTTGCCATAATTACTCTGCCTCCTTCAATACTTCTTTAGTTAATGCCATATAAGCAAATGCCGCTTTTCCCTTTGGATCATAGGAATAGATGCTTCCACCCTCCACACTGACCTCTGATGCCCTTACTGACATCGGTATCTCTGTTTCAAATACCTTAATTGATGCAGAATAGGTATCATACACCATCAGGGAAATATCCCTGGCATAATTAGTTCTGTTATCAACCATCGTCAAAAGTATTCCTTCAATCTTGAGCTTTGGGTTCAGCTGCTTCTTTACTCTTCCTATTGTCTTGATCAGCTGCTGTAAGCCTTTGACTGGAAGATACGCAGCCTGCACCGGTATCAGTACAGAATCTGCACATGCCAATGCGTTAATTGTCATCATTCCAAGTGAAGGCATACAATCAATTATGATGTAATCATAAAATTCTCTCAGCCTGTCTACCATAGATCTCAGAATCAGTTCCCTGCTCATGGCATTTACCAAAGACACCTCTATCGCTGATAATTCAATGTTGGCTGGGATAAGGTCCACTCCTTCCTTATGGTGTAAGATAGTCTTTTCTATATTCAGTTTTTCATCATTCACAATGTTCATCATCAGTGTTGCCAGAGAATACTCCATTTCATCCGGCTCCTCATAACCTAAGCTGATTGTAAGACTTCCTTGTGGATCAGCGTCTATCATAAGCACTTTCTTTCCTTCCTGTGCCAATCCTATTCCTAGATTCACACATGACACTGTTTTACCTACTCCACCTTTTTGATTTGATACTGCTATTACTCTGTACATAATCTGTTCCTCCTTTATTCATCCCAATATTTGTTCATATTTAATTTCAACATTTCCAAGATTTCACGTCTCATCTGCTCTGCCGTATAACTGACAGGGAAAAATCTGTGAAGCTGTTCCGTTTTGAATACTACACGGTCTATCTCTTTTTGCTTAATCTCACTTAGAATATCTTCCATATCCCTTACTGTAAGTTTCCCATCTGCGCTCAATTTCTTTATGCGGAGTGCCTGGGATAGTGACGGGGTACACTGTGCAAATTCCATTGCATCCAGCATTTCCTTTTGCTCCTTCTTTTTCAGAAATGACAACTGAACTGCCGGAGTAAATCCCATGCTTCCGTCATCCACTTTTTCAAGCATTTCAGGAATAAGTTCTGTGATTTTGATATACCTCTGAACCTGTTTGGGGCTGTCCCCACATTCCTCTCCAATCAGCTCAATGCTTTTCTTTCCCAAATTATGGTCTACCTGACCACATTTTCTTCTTCCTGCCTTCCTTTTGATTGCTTCATACTTCATTTTGTAAGCAAATGCTTTTTCACTTGGACTGATCATTTCCCGTTGTAAATTTGAATCAACCATAGATACAACCGCTTCATCATCTTTTAATACGCGAATGATCACAGGTACCTTACGATAACCGATCTTTTCAGCTGCAAATTTTCTTCTGTGACCCGATATGATCTCATAAGTTCCATCCTGCCTCGGTCTGACTATCAGAGGATTTAATATTCCATACTTCTTAATGCTCTCCTGTAATTCAATCATCTGACTGTCCGCCCGAACCTTGAATGGATGGTTTACAAATCCCCGAAGTCTTTCCAGCTCAATCTCTACAACTCTTTCATCCTGATCCAGCAATTCCTTCTTTTCTTCCATAGGCAACTTCCTTTCCCTGAACGCAAAAAGCCCGTCCAGAATAGATTGTTTTTATCTAATCTGAACGGACTCTTCCGACAGGCCTGATATCACAGGCAAGAATATAGTGTTTTATCTCACTGCTTTTCCTAATTTTACACCCCAAAACTCATCCTACATTGTAGTTAATCCCTCTAGGTGACAGACCGGAAAATATGAATCGGTGACAAGCATCCATCCCCGCTGACAAAGTCAGTATTTTCAACCTTGTTTCGCTGACAAATTTGTCACTGAAATTGCAATTCTGCACAAAAAAAGCGGCAATGAAACTATCTTCATTACCGCTAAAAATGAGCGTCTCCTATAGGAATCGAACCTACAATAGAGTCTTAGGAGTAGACCCGATACGACATCGGGAAGTGACATCTAATGCTTAAAAATGCTTGGAAATACAAGGTTTTTCAGCATTTCAAATCCTATCTGATACTACGCTGTGATAGCTAATTCAGAGGGATTTTACACCGTCCGATTGGCTCGAAATTAGCAAGGCTTTCGATTTTCGGTGGACGTTGCAAGTGCAAGTAAATGTCACTATGTAACTTCTCGTGATGCGAAATGATAGGAAATCCTATTCATTCCCGTGTGGGGGTGCTGGTGTTTTGGACACCTATTTAAGTCTGTTTAATATATCATTTCAAAACGAATTTTTCAACCAGAATTATTAAGAATTTCAAAGGTTTTTTCAGGCTCAATGATTCTATGTAATTTAGACCCGCCGAAGCAGGTCTTTTTTTATTTCAGC
>ENA-OYZP01000147-OYZP01000147.1-human-gut-metagenome-genome-assembly--contig:-NODE-147-length-21820-cov-6.472869_pt1 | contig 21820 bp, 16 predicted proteins | sample MGYA00244078_ERZ653480 | MGnify/ENA primary metagenome ERZ653480 (study PRJEB26926, sample SAMN06165131) | human gut metagenome | biome: ENVO:00009003; feature: ENVO:2100002; material: ENVO:00002003... | reverse complement strand
ACTTATGCGATCGTCGGCAGCGTCAGATGTGTATAAGAGACAGAGTTATAGTTAATGCTTATTTTTACGCTTTAACTATGTATAGCGACTCAGATTTAGTTTATGTCTTTCACGATATTGAATTTTCAATCTATATTTACAGTAATTTAGCAATGTTTTTATTGCTGTTGATTGCAGCTTTATTAAAACTCTACCGTAAGAGGGTTCATATTAATTCAAGCCTTGCAGAGGATTATTTTTTACCCAATGAAGAGGATGACAGACCGGAGGATAAATGTGACGGAATAATTCAAGGAAGTATTTTAGCTCCGATTTTCCAGACAGCTTGCTTTGCATTTTCTTTGATTACAAAATATTTTGGTTCGCTTTTGGAGAGTTATTTATATGTGTTTTATACTGCATTTATAATTGCTTCAATCTTTATGTTTGTAATGTCTTATCGAGATTACAAAAAAGCAGTACAATCAAATGCTTTTTCGGAAGAACGAATTGCAAAAGTTGAAAAATACATAAAAATTCAACCGATTACCTTTGCACTTTTTCTCGCATCGGCAGTTTTGATATTTGCATTTTGACAGTAACAAACTCTACAATAAAATAGGGTAGAACAACTGCTGTATGGAGGCTCGAAAGAGCCCCCTTTTTAATGCTTGAACAGAATACAAATTTATTGTGATGACAAACCACTTTACAGCTATGTAAAATTTTTATACAGATATAATGATGAAATAAAAAATATCGAAATAAGAATAAACCTCCTGCACAGAGTAAAATCCGTTGCAGGAGGTTTTGTTGTACGAAAAATTATATGGGTTTAATTATTGGCATATTTGTTGGAATCTATATGTAAAATTTACAGAACCTGAAAATATGCATTATTGATACTTTGTCGGGACAGGGCACACATCAGTTCTTGCTGTTTGCAATTGCCTGATCAATCAACTTTTGCAGCTTTTCAGACTGCTTTTCGGAGGTTATTGCACCGACAATCGGCTCTCCCACAATATTACCGTTTTTATCGACAACATAAGTTGTGGGGTAGGAGTACAATCCGGATGTAAATTCTCCGGCTTTACTTTTTGAATCAAACCAAATGTTTTTGTAGGTCACACCCTTTTTTGCCAGAATATTCTTTGCGTCAGAGATAGCCGTTTTGTCACCGTCAAGTGTAAATGAATTGATTCCGACTACTGCTCCGCCTTTTTTTGCAAGCTGTTTATTCAGAGCTTCCAGGTCGGCAAGTTCTTCCACGCAGGGATTGCAGGTGGTAAACCAGAAGTTTACTACGGTAACGGTATTTTTTGCAAAAAGCGTACTGCTCTTAACTTCGTTTCCGTCAAGATCCTTGCCGTCAAATGTCGGGAATTTCTTCAGATTATCCTTTTCGATGGGCTTACCGTTTTCCGCCGGAACGCTCATATCTCCATCGGACGGTTTTTCTCCGCATCCGGGAAATTTTTGTTCCAAAATCGTCAGTTTTCCTTCGATTTCCTTAATCTCTTCGGCGCTTTCATTAAGCAGCTTCAACTCATCTGCACTGAATTGATCCTTGATACCGTCAATCGTTTTCAGAAGAAAATCACCGTAGTTTCCGCCGTCCTCAATCATCGCCATACCCTTATCGGCTGAAATAAATACCTTTTCCCAAAGTTCGCTGTTTTCGGAAAGAATAGCATTTTCCTGTGCCATCAGTTTTTGATGCAGGTCGGCGGCCTCGTCTTTTGTCTTTGGATTCACAGCTGTCAGCATAGCCGTTTCGCTTTTCTTATTTGCGGTAGTATTCGTCGTATTGCCTTTGTCTGTGCCACAGGCGGCAAAGCTTAACAACATCATCAAGGCAGTCAGTAAGATTAAAATTTTTGTTGTTTTCATGGTGTTTACTCCTTTTTTGTTTCAATTTCTGTTTCAATTTTTTGTTTTGCTGTTTCCGCTTTTTCAGCGGGACAATCATTTTCTTTTCCTTTGCCAAAGCCGTAGCGGAAGCTGACCGCCTTGGTAGGACAGGCACGGATACACTTACCGCAGCGTATGCATTCGGTGTGGTCGGGAGTTTTGGTTACATCTACATCCATCTTGCATACTTTGGCACACTTTCCGCAGGAAATGCATTTGTGTTTGTCTACTTTCATTCCGAAAAGCGACACCTTGTTAAGCAACGCATAAAATGCACCGAGAGGACACAGCCACTTGCAGAACGGTCTGTAGAAAAGTACACTCAGTACGATTACCGTAATCAATATGCCCAGCTTCCACGAAAAGAGCGTACCCAGTGCGGCACGGATTCCCGAATCGACGGCGGCAAGAGGGATTGCCCCCTCGAGTACTCCTTGAGGACAAAGATACTTACAGAAAAAAGGATCTCCCATACCCACATCGTTTGTAATGAGCATTGGCAGCAAACCTACAGCAAAAAGCAAAACTGCATATTTTATGTATGTCAGCGGCTTCAGCTTTTTAGTGGGAAGCTTTTTTGTCGGTATCTTATGTAACAGTTCCTGAAGCCATCCGAACGGACACAAAAAACCGCAGATAAAACGCCCGAGCAGAACTCCTATCAATATGAGGAATCCTGTGATATAATATGAAAAACTGAATTTTGACGAACCCACCACAGCCTGAAACGAGCCGATTGGGCATGCACCCGATGCCGCAGGGCAGGAATAGCAATTCAGTCCCGGAACGCAAACAGCCTTTCCTTTGCCTTGATAAATTCTGCCCTTCAATAAATTCGGCAGATGAATATTACTCAGCAAAGTTGCTCCTGCTTGAATAAGCCATCGAAAGCGTGAGAGGAACCGCGATACACCGCCTCTTTTTTTCTTCGGTTCTTTGTTATCCAATTCCCACACACTCCAAACACAGCCGGATTGCCTTGCTTAACACGGTTTCTGCCTCTCCACGCAGAGCTCCGTAACACAGCATCATAATTCCGCAGATAATCAGTACGATCTGAAATACGGCTTTTTTCTTTCGAGTCAATTCGGTCACTCCTTTCTTTTGTGCTCTCATTGTAGCACAGAGGATGTAAAATCCCTGTTAAGAACGAGAACTTAACAAAAACTTTATGTCTGAGCGATATAATGATATAATTAAATTATCAAAGAAATATGAAAACACAACAAGGAGAGTTTCTATGCGTATTTTAGTAATTGAAGACGAGCGTGCGCTGTGCGAGACAATTGTTCGCAGCCTTAAAAGATTGGCATACAGCGTTGATTTTTGTTATGACGGAAACAAAGCAAATGAGTTGCTCGGAATAGAAAAGTACGATCTTGTTTTACTTGATCTGAATTTACCCGGTGCAGACGGGATGACGGTACTGCGAACTCTGCGACAAACCGACAGAGATACCGGAGTGTTAATTCTTTCGGCACGCTGTGAGGTTGTCGACAAGGTGGAGGGACTGGATGCCGGAGCAAACGATTACCTGACAAAGCCTTTTCATTTGGAGGAGCTTGAGGCAAGAATACGCAGTCTGACTCGCCGGCGGTTTACACAAAACAATGTTGTTTTGAACTGTGGAAAGGTTGCTTTTGACACCAAAGCCCGTGTTGCCGTTGCTAACGGTCAGGAGCTGTCACTTACCCGAAAAGAAATCGGAATACTTGAATATTTACTTCTTAATCAAGGTCGCCCCGTCAGTCAGGAAGAACTGCTCGACCATGTTTGGGATAACAGTGTTGACAATTTCAGCAATTCAATAAGAGTACATATTTCTGCATTACGAAAGAAACTGCGTGCGGCACTCGGCTATGACCCGATTCGCAATCGCATTGGTGAAGGATATGTTATGGAGGAAGAAAAAGTATGAAAAAGCTATCCTTGCAATGGCGCATAACTCTGATGACTGCACTTCTTATCGGAGCCACCTGCATTTTTATGAATGTTCTTATCGGCTATTCCGGCAGCCATTATATGGATTCCATAGGCTCTTATGTTACAGGTTACGGTGATACGGACAAAGGAGAACCTGACTTTTTCGATCCCGAACACAAAAAGCTTGATCGTGAATTGACTATTGTAATTAACGGAGCACAGGAATCCTTTATCGCTACCAATTGGTATATTACGGCGGCGGCAACATTGTTAGGCGGTGTGCTTGCGTATTTTTTAAGCGGGCATGCGCTGAAGCCTCTGCGTACTTTTACCGCTCGGGTTGAAAAGGTTCAACCTAACAATTTGACGGATATGAAGATAACCGAAGAAGTTCCGCCTGAACTGAGACAGTTTGTCAAGTCGTTCAATCGGATGCTTGACCGTCTTGATGAGGGATTTACCGCTCAACGACAGTTCACGGGAAACGCCGCACACGAGTTGCGCACGCCGCTTTCGCTTATGCAGGCACAGCTTGAACTTTTTTCGGCAGAGCACCCCGAGGTATCGCCTGAAACGGCGGAGTTTCTCCGATTGTTGCGTGAGCAGACCGAACGAATGACACAAATGACAAAAACCCTGTTGGAAATGAGCGAGCTTCGCACAGTATCGTGTGCTGACCGCATAGAGATAGGTCCTATGGTAGAAGAGATTTTTACTGACCTTGCACCCCTTGCAGAGAAGAACAATGTTACACTTGAAAGCACGGGCGACGCTGTTATGACAGGCAGTGACACGCTGATTTACCGTTTGTTATACAATCTGACCGAAAACGCTATACGCTACAACCGTTTTGACGGTACAGTGAATATTACCGTAACGCACAAAGACAATCAGCTTGTTATTACGGTTGCGGATACCGGCTACGGCATCCCCGAACAATACAGAGAAAGTATTTTTCAGCCCTTCTTTCGTGTGGATAAATCCCGAAGCAGAGAATACGGCGGAGTTGGATTGGGACTTTCTTTGGTGTGGGAAATCGTTGCACTGCACAATGGTAAAGTTCGTGTGGAAGAAAGTTCGGAAAATGGTACTGCTATAGCAGTAAAGTTTCCGACAGATGTGATAAAAATTTAATATTTTGCGATTTTTTCTTAATTAATTGTTGAAATTGCCGTAGCTCTGTGCTATACTATAATTAATTAATCGATTAGTTATCAAAAGGAAGCGAATGTTATGAGAACAACGGAGGAACAGCACAACGAGCGTAAGAGGGAAATAATGGAAAAATGCTTTGAATGCTATGCTGAAAACGGATTGACCGGTACGGGCATCAAGGCTTTGGCGGCAGCGTGTGGCTGTACAACGGGAAATCTGTATTCCTATTTCAACAGTGTTGATGAACTGATTATTGAATCAACTGCATACTGTATGGAAAAGGTTGAGGATGATTTTATGGAAAAAGCTCCAACCGACCCGAAGGATGTTGTTCGATTTGTGAAAGAGGTTCCGTATTGGACCGCAAAGAAGCACGGCAAGAAATATCGGCTGATGTATCAGGTCTATACCCATCCGAAATATATTGAGCACGGCAAGAAATTTTTTGAGGGGGTAAATGAGCGCTATACCGAGTATGCCAAGCTGCTTGAGCCGAAAATCGGCATTCCGTACACGGTGATTACACCGCTGATTTTTATATTTGTCCGTGCCTGTGTACACTATGCTATGTTTGAGGATGAATATTATTTAAAAACCCAAATGGAGGTCTTAAAACAGGGTGTTGCCCTGTTTGCTGATAAATACCGTTCACAATATTTGAGAGGAGGCAATGACAAATGAAAAAACGAATATACTTTATTACCACCGCACTCTGTCTTGTGCTTTGCATCGTACTTTGCATTGCATTCGCTGCCGTATGCAGCAAGGCGGAAAATAGCAAAACCCTGTTGCCGGAGGTGCGAAACAACGGCACAGCAATCCAATGGAGAGATACCGCCGAAGAGGAATGGCACGATCTTGTAGCTCTTAACACGCTCAGAGGTACTGACGGAAAAAACGGTACTGACGGAAAGAACGGTCTTGACGGCAAAGACGGTATTGACGGTAAAAACGGCGTTGACGGCAAAGACGGTGCTGACGGAAAGAACGGTACTGACGGGAAAGACGGCACTGACGGAAAGAACGGTCTTGACGGTAAAAACGGCATTGACGGCAAAGACGGTACTAATGGAAAAGACGGTATTGACGGTAAAAACGGCATTGACGGCAAAGACGGTGCTGACGGTAAAGACGGTACTGACGGAAAGAACGGTCTTGACGGAAAAGACGGTACTGATGGTAAAAACGGTGCTGACGGTAAAGACGGTACTGACGGAAAAGACGGCATTGACGGTAAAGACGGTACTGACGGCAAAAACATAGAGGTACAAAGAACAACAGAATATATACAGTGGCGCTATGAGGGAGAAGACTGGCAAAACCTTGTTGCCATTTCCGATATAAAAGGACCCACAGGGCAGAACGGTAAAGACGGAGCAAACGGAAAAACACCGGAGTTCCGTGTAAATGAAAACAATCTTCAATGGCGTTATGTCAGTGACGAAATATGGTTAAATCTTTACGATCTTTCAAATTTGAAAGGTCTTGACGGCAAAGACGGAATCGACGGAAAGAACGGTGTCGATGGTATTGACGGCAAAAACGGTGATACTCCGTTCATCGGTGAAAACGGCAACTGGTGGCTCGGAGTGACCGACATTGGCGTAAAAGCCGCAGGTGTTGACGGTGAAAAAGGCGACAAGGGAGATAAAGGAGATGCCGGACAGAACGGTAAGGACGGAGCAAACGGAAAAACACCTGAGTTCCGTGTAAATGAAAATAACCTACAGTGGCGTTATGTCGGCGATGAAATATGGCTTAACCTTTACGATCTTTCAATTTTGAAAGGTCTTGACGGCGCAGACGGTAAGGACGGTATAAACGGTAAAGACGGTGTTGACGGCAAAGACGGTGCTGATGGTAAGGACGGAACAAACGGACAAAACGGCACTGACGGCAAAGACGGCAACACCCCGTTCATCGGTGAAAACGGCAACTGGTGGATTGGAACGACCGATACGGGAGTGAAAGCCACAGGAGTTGACGGTGAAAAAGGAGACAAAGGAGACATCGGTGAAAAAGGCGAAAAGGGTGACAAAGGAGATAAAGGCGACAAGGGTGACGCAGGTCAGAACGGCAGCTGTTCGGGATATTTTTACGGAGAGGCGGCCTCTCCGATTAAAGTAGTACTGAAGAATAACAGTCGTGCCAATATTACCGTCTACCAAAAAATAAACAAGGGCGGCTTGATTTCATCCTACATGAATAATATTACACTCAAAAAAGGACATATTTACAATGTCTGCTTAAGCGGTTCTCTCGAAGTCGGTTCAAACGAAGCTAACAAAAGCGGCAATTACTCTATTCAGATGACGGACGGTTATGATGACGATCTGTGCAGGGAGCTTACACGAATAAAAAGGGACGGGGCAAAAATACCGTATACCAATGATCAACATTCCTTTAATTTCAACAGAATGTATGATGCGTCAAATAAAGACATTACATTGCAGTTGTGGTTTGAAAATTCGGCATACAATACTTATCTCGGTGGCTTCAGAGGTACTATTACAATAACTGCTCTTGATTAAATTTATATAACGGAGGTGGCGAAAAATGAAAAAACGAATACTTAGTATCCTGCTGACTTTATGCATGACGCTCTGCCTTACGCCGATAAGCGTATTCGCCGAGGAGGTTGGGGCAGGGGGCTCTGCTGCGATACAGCTTGGTGCAGATGCACTAAGTGTGTTAAGTAAAAATGTAAACACAGCGACCGCACCGACTGTGTATTTCGGGCAAAACCATGAAAATAATCCCGCTGCATGGCGAGTTATCGGCTATGACGGAAGCGGTGTTACAAGCTCACAGGGGGATATTACCCTGCTTGCGGCAGGCGCTATGGGAGTTATACCATTTGTCGATACCATATTAAACAACGAATACGCACCGAGTAATTTGAAAACCGCGATAGATGCGCTTGCAGCAAAGCTGACGACAGAAGAAAATGCTGCCGTAAAGAAACGGGCGCTTACAAGCGGAAGTTACGACGGAGAGAATACCGACTGTGTAGCGGGAGGGCAGGTGGATAACGCTGTATTCTGGCCGCTTTCCACAGCGGAAGCGTTTGCGGTAAACAACGATCTGCGTGCCTTGGAGCCTGCACATCCGAATTGGGTGACAACCGCTTGGTGGCTGCGCTCCCCCGGCTCCGATAAATATCATCTCGCCGTCGTGAGTAGTGATGGTTCTGTCCAATACTCTGGGCACACTATCCTCATTTTCAATAATCATCGGACTGTTCGTCCCGCTTTTAAATTAAATATGAACTCTGTCCTTTTTGCATCTGCCGCTGTGGGCGGAAAGCCTGACGGAGGGCTGACCCCGATTCCCGAATACAGCGGAAACGAGTGGAAGCTGACGCTTTTAGATAGTAGACGCAATTTTGCCGTGACAGAAAAAACTGTCAGCGCCGCCCCCGACGATACCGTTACGCTGAATTACAAAGGGGCGACCACAGGGAAAAATGAATATATCTCTGTCATCCTGGCGGATAACAACGGCGCACAGTATTACGGCAGAGTAGCACAACCTACTGCCGAAAGCGGAACGGTTGAAATCAAAATCCCGTCTGACATTGCACCGGGCGACTATACCATGAAGGTATTCAGCGAGCAGTATAATGGTGACTGCAAGACCGACCTTGCAAGTGCTTTTGCGGATGTCACGCTGACGGTGGAAAGTCAGCCTGACGAACAGTTTACCCTCGCCCCCGGCGGCAGATACTATTTTGATCTGTCGGCGATGAACATCCCCGGAACGGTAAACAGCAATTTGCCTGACAGCACACTTCATTATGTGCCTTTTACCTATGTGGGCACGGTCAACGCTTATAAGCTCACATCGGAAATGGCAACCACCGAGGAGTATGCTCAGAAGAATAAATATCCCCACAGCCTATTCATTGCGGACTATGCCGTAACGCATACGGTAAGCTGGGATGACCTGAATACCGCAGGTCTGATTTTCGGCAAAAATTATGCCAGCGGCGGCGTGGACTATACCCTGCGCACACCGTCTGTGGGAAGTGACTGTACGGGTTTAGACGATTCCCAACGCGGCGTGCCCCAAAGCAACGAATGGGACAGGATACTGAACAAGGACAGCAGCTACATCAAAAACTGGAATGGCATATATTCGTGGGGGCAGGACACAACAAGATACAACTCGTCGCTCCGTGCGGTTCGCGGGTACGATTCGGGCCGACGCTGGAACGACGACGATGCTACGGACTCCCTCCCGCTCGTCGGTTTCCGCCCTGTCCTTGAAGTCCTGAACCCTGACACACTGAGCTCTGACGGGCTGAAAGCCGTTACCCTTGACCTTGGCGGCGGAACGCTCGGCGGCAGCTCCGATGATATTCAAATCATTGTGAAAAGCAGCGAGAGCTTTGCCGCGCCTGCGTCCGACGGCATGACCCGCCCGGACGGAAATACAGGCAGCTACTTCATGTGGCTCGGAAGCAACGGTAAGCTCTACGCGCCCGGTGCCAGTGTTCCGGCGGACGTTACCAAGCTCACGGCGCAGTTTGTTTTATCAGAACAGTTTTCCCTTACCCCCGGCGGCAGATACTATTTTGACCTGTCGGCGATGAATATTCCCGGGACGGTGAACACCGGAAACATCTTTGGTGCGACTTCCTTGCCGGATACGACGCTGCACTATGTTCCCTTTACCTACGCAGGGACGGTGAACGCCTACAAGCTCACAACGGAGATGGCAACCACCGAGGAGTATGCTCAGAAGAATAAATATCCCCACAGTCTATTCATTGCGGACTATGCCGTAACGAATGATGTAAGCTGGGATGCCCTGAATACCGCAGATCTGATTTTCGGCAAAAATTATGCCAGCGGCGGCGTGGATTATACCCTGCGCACACCGTCTGCGGGAAGTGACTGTACGGGTTTAGACGATTCCAAACGCGGCGTGCCCCAAAGCAACGAATGGGACACGATGCTGAACAAGGACAGCGGATATATCCAAAACTGGAATAGAATGTTTTCGTGGGGACAGGATGTTTCTTCTGGCGGCGCGTCGTACCGTGCGGTTCGCGGGTACTTGTCGGCCCGCTTCTGGAACGACAAACTTGCTGCGAACTCCTTCCCGTACGTCGGTTTCCGCCCCGTGCTTGAAGTCCTGAACCCTGACACACTGGGCTCTGACGGACTGAAGGTCGTTACCCTTGACCTTGGCGGCGGCACGCTGGGTGGTAGCTCCGATGCTATTCAGATCATCGTGAAAAAAGGCGAGAGCTTCACTGCACCCTCTGCCGAGGGACTGCCCCGCCCGGACGGCATTTCGGAAGACGCGCAGCTGTATTGGTCGGATGAAAATGGGAACTGCTATAAACCCGGCGATACCGTACCTGCCGATGTTTCCATGCTTTCGATCACTGGCGACTATGAGGTGATTTACCTCCCCGGCACATACGGCACCGGCAGTGCGGTGACGGATATGAAACCCCACAACAATATTCTTACCCTGCGCGGCGCTTTGTTCACCCGCGCGGGCTACACGCAAGTAGGCTGGTCAACCGTTGACGGAGGCGAAAAGGTATATGACTTTAAAGATATTTATACCAAAAACGAGGCACTGACGCTCTATCCCGTGTGGAATACGAATAAATACACAATAACCTTTGATACCAACGGCGGAAGTGAAATTGCACCCATTACACAGGACTACGGTACAGAAATTACCGTCCCTGACAACCCGACAAGAAAAGGTTATACCTTTAAGGGATGGGATAAGGAAATCCCCGAAACCATGCCTGCGGAGAATATAACGGTTAAAGCACAATGGGAAATCAATCAGTATACAATAGCCTTTGATACCAACGGCGGAAGTGAGATTGCACCCATTACTCAGGATTACGGTACAGAAATTACCGCCCCTGATAATCCGACAAGAAAAGGTTATACCTTTAAGGGATGGGATAAGGAAATCCCCGAAACCATGCCTGCCGAAAACATTACAATCACGGCACGGTGGAAAGATACCGAAAAGCCGACGGGCGAAATTATCATAGGCACGAATAAATGGAATGAATTCTTAAACGAGCTTACCTTTGGCATATTCTTTAAGGATACACAGGAGGTAACTATAAATGCCGTAGATAACAGCGGAGTTGTGTTTGTATCCTATTTGGTAACAGATAAGGAGCTTTCCGAGGCTGAACTGAACTCTCTTGTATTCCGTGCATATGAAGAACCGTTTTGCATAGACCCCAACGGAGAATATATTGTTTATGTAATGCTTGTTGATGAAAATATTAATATAACATACCTTCGCTCCGACCGTATAACGCTTGATAATATTCAGCCTGTAATCAGCGGTATTGAGAACGGCAAGACCTATTGTGAGGCACAAACCGTTATTGTTGATGAGAAGTATGTTGATACCGTTACCGTAAACGGTAAGGTGGTTACGCTTGATGCAGACGGAGGTTTTGTTCTCCCACCGACAAACGGTGAGCAGAAGATAGTTGTCACCGACAAAGCGGGTAATAATGCAGAGATGACCGTAACAGTCAACAACGGTCATACCTTTGGCGAATGGGTATCTGACAATGACGGTAAGCATACCCGAAAATGTACCGTGGACGGATGCGATGCTTTTGAAACCGAAAATTGCTCAGGCGGCAATGCCACCTGTACCGAAAAGGCGGTATGTGATGTCTGCGGTAAAGCCTACGGAGAATTTGACGGAACAAACCACAAGGGCGGTGTACAGGAGTGGACGACAAGAACCGCTTTTAATCACGAACAAAAATGGAACTGCTGTGGTGCTGTGATTGTGGCAAGTGAAGCACATGAGTGGAAAGACGGTGTGTGCCGAGAATGCGGATATGTATGTCTGCATAATGACGCAGATAAAGACCATATCTGCGATTATTGCAAAAAGACAATCTCTGAGCATGTAGATAAGGATAAAAACCATATCTGCGACTACTGCGAAAAGACAATCTCTGCTCATAAAGATGCGCCAACCAAAGAAATCAAAAAGGCTGACACCGTAACGGCTAAATTGCCCGATGATTCAAAGTCCCCTCAGACAGGTGACAACAGCAACCTTATTTTGTGGATTGCATTGCTGATTATCAGCGGCGGCGTTATGAAAGGAGTAACGGCATTCGGTAAGAATAAAAAACATTCTGCCAAAATTAAAGATAAGTAATATTTTACGCTCTGTCATGGAAATATAGTGAATACGGCACAGTAGGTATAGAAACCGCTGTGCCGTATTTCTTTCAGAATGACTGCTTTTGAAAAACAGGCACTTTCTCGGTCATCATACGATAAGCAAAGACAAAGAATAAATCCGCAATCCGGAATTTAATGCCAATACTTCCGAAAATCGGCAGACAAGTTTGTTAATAAGTTCGTATAGTTGCATTTGTTTTTATTTATGATACAATTAAAAGCAATAAACTTAACAGATTCTTATGCAGATAAAATTGCGGTAAAATTCGGAAAATATGTCGATAGCCTTGCACGAAAAAGTAAAATTGTTTCAAATTGCTATTGCACTTTTGTGATTTTTTCTTATATCTCTTTTATAATAAATCAAAATGTGATACAATATGACTGATAATCTGAAAACGGAGTTGATTAAATGAATTTCATCAACAGAAATGAAATTGCAAACGGTGTTTACTTTACAAACATTAAGGACAGCCGTTTTAAAACTATGAAAATCAGCGTGAATATTGTTGTTCCGCTTTCTGTCGAAACAGCGTCGGAGAATGCGCTTGTGGGCGGATTGCTTGTTCGTTCATGCAAAAAATATCCCGATTTTACTGTTCTCAGCAAAAAACTCAGCTCACTTTACGGTGCAGACCTCACTTCATCGCTTTCAAAACACGGTGAAAGCCAGGTAATTAAAATTTCCGTATCAGGTCTTGATGACAGATATTCTCTTGATGATGTCAGCGTTGCCAAAGAACTTTCGGAGCTTTTGTGCAGCGTAATTTTTGAGCCGAATGTCAAGAACAACGCTTTTATTGAAAGCGAACTTGAACAGGAACGCAGACAGTTGCTTGATGTGATTGATTCGGAATTCAACGAAAAGCGAATCTATGCAATGGGACAGCTTATAAAGCATATGTGCAAGGATGAGGTTTTCGGAATCAAGCGTTACGGCACAGCCGAAAAAATCAAGGCCGCAACTGCCGAATCACTCTGCAAGGCATGGCAGAATCTTCTCAAAACCGCAAAATTTGAGATTCTCTATATAGGCGACAGCCCTGCCGATAAAGCGAAGGAGGTTTTTGCGAAAGCCTTTGCAAATATCGAAAGAAATGTTGTGACTTCATCTACTGATGTTGTTAAGAATGTTTCAAAAGAAAAACATATTACAGAGGAAATGGAGCTCTCACAGTCAAAACTTGTCATGGGATTCAGAACACAGATTTCCGCAGGTGATGAAGAGGCGGTTGCCGAAAGACTTATGTGTGCTGTTCTCGGCGGTACTGCAAGCTCAAAACTCTTTAACAATGTTCGTGAAAAGCAGAGCCTTTGCTATTACTGCTCGTCCTCCTATGATTCAATCAAGGGCATAATGTACATCAACAGCGGTGTTGAGGGCGAAAATCTTGAAAAAGCCGAAAAAGCTATTCTCAAAGAAATTGAGGACATGAAGAACGGCGAAATTACAGATTTTGAAATTGAGGCAACAAAGCTTGCTGTTGTTAATTCATTCAAGTCAAGCAGCGACAGCGTAAGCGGTATTGAAAACTGGTACACAGGAAGAATCTTTAACGGCGACCTTGAAACTGTTGAAGAAGTTTCCGCTGAGGTTAATGCCGTTACAAAAGAGCAGATTGTAAATGCCGCAAACAAGCTCTTGCTTGATACGGTTTATGTTCTCAAAAATAAGTAAGGGAGGCGGACAGAATGAATATTACAGAAATTAAATCGGAAATTGCAGGCGACAGCTATTATAAAGTTGAACATCCATCGGGACTTACAATTTTTGTTTATCCAAAAGAGGGTTACACTTCTTCATATGCAATTTTCGGCACACGCTACGGCAGTATCAACACAAAGTTTTCCGTTAACGGCGGCGATATAATTACAGTTCCCGACGGTATCGCCCATTACCTTGAACACAAGCTTTTTGAAAGTGAAGAGGGCGATGCGTTTGTAAGATACGCAAAAACAGGTGCAAATGCAAACGCATATACAAGCTTTGAAAAAACCTGCTATCTTTTCTCATGTACGGACAAGTTTGACGAAAGTCTTGAAATTCTTCTCGATTTTGTTCAGGATCCCTACTTTACGGCTCAGACAGTTGCAAAGGAACAGGGCATTATCGGTCAGGAAATCAAAATGTACGACGACTCTCCCGATTGGCGAGTAATGTTCAATATGCTTGAGGGTATGTACCACAATCACCCTGTAAAAATTGATATTGCAGGTACGGTTGAAACAATTGCGGAAATTACAGCCGAAAAGCTTTATGAAGTTTACAATGTGTTCTACAACCTCAATAATATGATTCTCTGCGTTGCGGGTAATGTAACGGTTGACGGTGTACTTAAAGTTGCCGACAAAATGCTCAAGCCTTGTGAGAAAAAGGAAATCAAAAACTATTTTGAAACAGAGCCTTATGAAATCAAAGAACCTTATGTTGAGCAGACTTTCCCTGTTTCAATGCCTTTGTTCAATCTCGGCTTCAAAGAGAAAGCAGACAAGCCTCTTAACGAAAAGCAGCTTGCATGCACAGATATTCTTCTTTCGGCACTTGCATCAAACACGAGCATACTCTACAGAAATCTTATGGATTCAAACCTCATCAATTCAAGTTTTTCTTATGAACTCTTTGAAGGTCCGGGTTATTGCTCGGTAATCTTCGGCGGTGAATCAAGAGCGCCGAAACAGGCTGCTGAGATGATTAAGCAGTATATCTCAGATATTAAGAAAAACGGTATTGATAAAGAGGACTTTGAAATTGCAAGAAAGTCTGTTTACGGCGATTCGGTTTCATCGCTCAACTCAGTAAGCGCAATTTCAAATTCAATCATCGACTACGCAATGCAGGGCAACGAAATTTTTGCCTACATTGATGCTGTTGCAAATGCAAAGCTTGAGGATATCAACGCAAGGCTTGCCGAGATGCTCGATGTTGACAACTGTACTTTGTCTGTTGTAAAACAGCCTGAAGAGGTGTAATTATGCCGTATCATGTGCAGTTTCCCGGATTTGGCTGGGAATTTGATATTAACCCGATTGCATTTTCAATTGGTGATTACAAGGTCTATTGGTACGGAATAATCATCGCCTGCGGACTTTTGCTTGCCGTACTTTATGCGTGGAAAAGTGCTCCCCGTTACAAGGTTGACGGTTCAAAGCTTGTCAACTGTGTTTTTGCAGGAATGATAACGGGAATTATCGGTGCAAGACTGTACTTCTGTTTCTTCAAATGGGATTATTACGGACAGAACCCGATTGAAATTCTCTATATCAACAACGGCGGACTTGCTATTTACGGCGGAATAATCGGTGCGTTGCTCGGCGGTCTGACTGTTGCCAAAATACAGAAAATGGAAATCATGCCTGTTCTTGACATCGCAATGGTCGGTTTCCTTATCGGACAGGGAATAGGCAGATGGGGCAATTTTATGAATCAGGAGGCATACGGCTCTCCTACGGATTTGCCCTGGAGAATGATGAGCGAGGGAACAGACAACATAGGAGTTCACCCGTGTTTCTTCTATGAATCAATGTGGTGTCTGCTCGGATTTGTACTTCTCCATTTCTACGGAAAATATAAGCAGAAATATTCGGGACAGATTTTCTTTATGTACCTTGTGTGGTACGGATTTGAAAGAACAGTTGTTGAAGGACTGAGAACAGACAGCCTTTATCTTCCGTTCCAAATTTTCGGAGCAGACATAAGGGTGTCACAGGTTCTTTCGGCAGTGATTTTTATAACAGGTATTGTATTCTTAATTATAAACAGAAAAAAGGAGGATTCTTTCTATGCAGATTATCGACGGAAAAAAGGTATCGGCACAGGTAAAGGAAGAGGTAAAGAGGCAGACGCTTGAGTTAAAGGAAACTCACAAAATAACCCCCGGTCTTGCGGTAGTAATCGTAGGTGACGATCCGGCGTCAAGAGTATATGTAAACAACAAGAAAAAGGCTTGTGAATTTGTAGGCTTTAAGTCTGAGGAGTACGCACTCCCGGCAGAAACAACACAGGAAGAACTTTTAAACCTTGTTGAAACTCTCAACAATAAGAAAGATATCAACGGTATTCTTGTTCAGCTTCCGTTGCCGAAACACCTTGATGACAAGGCTGTTATTGAGGCAATCAGCCCGCTTAAAGATGTTGACGCATTCCATGCCGTAAATGTCGGCAAAATTATGCTTGGTGAGTATGATTTTCTTCCATGCACGCCTGCAGGCGTAATGGAGATGCTCCATTCCTACAACATTGAAGTAAGCGGTAAAAACTGCGTTGTAATCGGCAGAAGTAATATCGTAGGCAAGCCTATGGCAATGCTTTTGCTCCACGAAAACGGCACGGTAACAATCTGTCACAGCAGAACAAAGAATCTTGCTGAAATCTGTTCACAGGCAGATATACTCGTAGCCGCAGTCGGCAGACCGAAGTTTGTTACTGCCGATATGGTAAAAGAGGGTGCGGTTGTGATTGATGTCGGTATGGACAGGGATGAAAACGGCAAGCTCTGCGGTGATGTTGATTTTGAAAATGTCAAGGATAAATGCTCGTTTATCACACCCGTGCCGGGCGGTGTAGGTCCTATGACAATTTCAACTCTTATGAAAAATACTCTCAAGGCTTGCAAAATACAGAATAACATTTGATATACTCAAAAAATATCGGGAAAATTGTTGACAGAAAGTTTTCTTTGTGGTATAGTATATAAGCCGCATATTGTGGGTTGTAAGTGATTCGTTCCACCTGCACATAGCGAGCCCAATGTAAAGGATGGTACTAAAATGTACGCAGTTATTCAGACAGGCGGCAAGCAGTACAAGGTAACTAACGATGAGGTTATCTTCATCGAGAAGCTTGACGCAGAAGCAAACGACACAGTAACATTTGATGTTGTGGCAGTCGGCACAGACGACGGCATCAAGGTTGGCACACCGCTCGTTGAGGGTGCTAAGGTTACAGGTGAAGTTGTAAAGAACGGTAAAGGCAAAAAAATCAGAGTTTGCACTTACAAGCCTAAGAAGGGCGAAAAGAGAGCAAAAGGTCACAGACAGCCTTACACACAGGTTAAGATTACTTCAATCGAAGCCTAAAAATGACTACGGTAACATTTTTTAAATCAGATGATATAATTTGCGGTTTTGAAATATCGGGACACTCCGACTTTGCCGAAGAGGGCAACGATATTGTATGTGCGGCAATCAGTTCTGCCGCATATATGACTGCAAACACTGTCACCGAGATTTTGCATATTAATGCACAGGTTACCGAGGATGACGGTCTTATGAAAGTAAGAATGTCACCGAATGATGCTTTAAAGGCTTGTGATATACTCTCAGGCTTAAAGCTTCACTTAACTGCTCTTTCGGAGCAATACAAAAATTTTATTAAAGTTAAATTTTCGGAGGTGTAAGGTAATGCTTAAAATAAACATTCAGTTATTCGCTCATAAAAAAGGTATGGGTTCTACAAAGAACGGCCGTGACAGTGAATCAAAGCGTCTTGGCGTTAAGCGTGCAGACGGTCAGAAGGTTCTCGCAGGCAACATCCTTGTAAAGCAGAGAGGCACACATATTCACCCTGGTGAAAATGTAGGCAAAGGCTCTGACGATACACTGTTCGCAAAGATTGACGGTGTTGTAAGATTTGAGCGTGTCGGCAAAGACAGAAAGCGTGCAAGCGTTTATCCTGTTGAGCAGTAATCTCAAAATTTATGAGGGTGGATTTTATATCCACCCTTATTTTTTACATTTCTGTTTATACTAATAACAAACAGGTCTGAGATTCTTTACATTTGTACTGATAATTAAACAGCAAAACTGTTACGGAGAAAAATATGTTTGTAGATACAGCGAAAATTAAAATAAAAGCAGGAGACGGCGGTGACGGTGCCGTTTCGTTTCACCGTGAAAAATATGTAGCGGCAGGCGGTCCCGACGGCGGTGACGGCGGCAGAGGCGGTAACATTGTTTTTGTTGCCGATTCCAACCTTTCAACACTTGCCGATTTCCGTTATAAAAGAAAATATGCCGCAAAAAAGGGCGAAAACGGCAGAGGCGGCAGATGCCGTGGTAAAAATGCCGAAGACCTTGTTATCCGTGTTCCTGTCGGAACTGTTGTAAAAGAGGAGAACAGCGGAAGAATTCTTGCCGATGTTTCGGGTGATGAACCTTATATCGTTGCAAAAGGCGGTAAAGGCGGTTGGGGCAATCCACATTTTGCAACTCCTGTCCGTCAGGTTCCCCGTTTTGCAAAACCGGGACTTCCGGGTGAAGAGTTTGATGTTGTTCTTGAACTCAAGCTTCTTGCTGATGTAGGTCTTGTAGGTTTCCCGAATGTCGGAAAAAGTACCCTTGTTTCCGTAGTTTCACAGGCAAAGCCTGAGATTGCGAACTACCACTTCACAACAATCACTCCCGTTCTCGGAGTTGTGTCGATGGGCGAGGGCTCATCGTTTGTTATGGCTGATATCCCCGGACTTATCGAGGGTGCATGGCAGGGTACAGGTCTTGGACATCAGTTCCTCCGCCATGTTGAGCGTTGCCGTATGCTCGTTCACATTGTCGATGTTTCGGGCAGTGAGGGCAGAGATCCGAAAGAGGATTTCATAACAATCAACAATGAGCTTGCAAAATTTAATCCAGAGCTTGCAGAGCGTCCGATGGTTGTTGCAGGCAACAAGTGCGATATGGCAACCGATGAGCAAATTGCAGACTTCAAGAAGTTTGTCGAAGATCAAGGTTATGATTTCTTCCCGATTATGGCGGCGATCCGCTATGATGTTGACCCGCTCCTCAAAAAGATTCAGGAAATGCTTTCAAAACTTCCTCCAATCACTCACTACGAGGCAGAGCCTGCTCCTATTGTGACCGTTGATGATTTTGATGACCATTCTGTTATAATCAAGAATGTGAACGGAATCTATACCGTTGAGGCTGACTGGCTGTTGCAGGTCATGAAGGGTATCAATTTTGACGATTACGAAAGCCTTAACTATTTCCAAAAAGTTCTCATAAACGGCGGTGTAATTGACGCACTCCGAAAAAAGGGATGTTCGGACGGCGACACGGTTTCAATTTATGAGCTTGAATTTGACTTTATGGATTAATATTGCGTGATACGGAGTTAATATGGAAAATACATCTGTTCATTCATTAGCCGATGAAATTTCTCCGCTTACACTTGCCTTTGTGGGTGACGGCGTCTATGACCTGCTTGTGCGTGAATACCTTGTTCGCAAGGCTAACCGCAGTGTCGGAGAACTCAATAAAATAAAGGTTTCGCTTGTAAACTGCAAAAGTCAGGCTGAATTTGCAAAAATTCTTATGCCGACTCTAACCGAAAGGAGCTTGCTGTTTATAAGCGAGGCAGAAATGCCGCACCGAAATGTACTCCCAAAAACGGTTCTGTTGCCGATTATCACAGTGCAACGGGACTTGAAGCACTTTTCGGATACTTGCAGATTAATAAAGAATTTGACAGAATAAATCAGCTTTTTGAAATAATTATACATACTCGTTTCGGGGAGTGATTTTATGCAAACGAATTTAAAACCGAATTCCCGTCTTGCAAAGGCAGGAACACTATTTTTTGATTATCTTGTAATTTTCGCCGGAGCAGTTCTTTACGGCATATCGGTAGCAATGTTTACATCACCTAACAATGTTGCCCCGGGAGGACTTACGGGTGTTGCCACAATGCTCAACTATATGTTCTCGTTGCCGATAGGTATTATGATTTTTGTGATGAACATTCCGCTTTTCATCTGGGGATTTATCGAGAACGGAAAGGGCTTTCTTACAAGAACCCTTGTTGCAACGGCACTTGTTTCTGTTATGATTGATGTTCTTACACCGATTTTGCCTGCATATACGGGCGATACAATTCTTGCCGCAGGATTCGGCGGAGTGCTTAACGGTCTCGGACTCGGTCTTATCTTTTACCGAGGCGGTTCAACAGGCGGTACAGACATCATCGCACTGAATCTTCACAAGCATTTTCCGTTCATTTCAACTGGTACGATAATCCTTGTGTCCGATATTCTTGTGCTTTTAATGGTATTCTTTGTTTATCACAGCATTGAAAATGTACTCTATGCTTTGCTTGTAATTTTTATCAGCATAAAGGTAATTGATGCTGTAAGCTACGGTACTTCAAGAGGTAACGGCAAGCTCATGTTTGTAATTTCGGATAATTATGAAGAAGTGAGTGCCAATATTATGAAAAACCTAAAGAGAGGTGTAACATACCTCAACGGCGAGGGTGCATACAGCGGTAAGGATAAGAAAGTTATTATGTGCGCAGTCCGTCCTCAAGAGGCTTACAAAATCACATCGGGAATCAAAAATGTTGATCCCAATGCCTTTATTATCGTAACGACTGCAGGCGCAATAAAGGGCAGAGGTTTTGTAAATATTGACAGCAACTGAAAATTATACAAAAATAACGGTGACATTTTCGTGTCACCGTTTTCGTTTGCTTTATTTTCTTTTACTTTTGGGAGTTCTTTTAAGTCTGTTGCTGTCCTTGAAAACCCATATTCTCTGCATTTTGTAATTGACCGTCCACAACAAAAGATCGACAATCGCCTTTGTGAGTGTAACGGGAATCGGTAAAAACCAAAGTGCCGATACAATAAGTGAGCTTGCACACATTATGCAGAAAAACAGAATAAAAAATCTGAGTGCCTGTTTTGCTCCGTTATCCGTATTGCCGAAGATGACTTTTCTGTTGATGAGAAAATTAATTCCGCCCGAAACAACTCGTGCCATAAGCGTTGCCAGCATAATGTTAAAGAACATATGTGACGGCAGAATATACGCAAATATCGTGAATAAAACAAGGTCGATTATCGTACAGCCGATTGATGCCGTCGCAAATCTCAACGGAGTTCTGTAGATAAGGTAGGTATCCTTAATAAGACGAAAATTGCTGCTACAGTTTGAGCAATCGGCTATAATGTTCACAAAGTAAAACGGGACTCTCATGTCGGCACATTTTGTGAGAAAATTCATTTCAAAATCAAAACGACTGCCCTTTGTTTTCATCACCGTGTCATACAGAAATGCAGGAATACCTCGCAGTCCAGTTTGAGTGTCCCTGCAGCTTTTGCCCGTAATAACCTTGAAATATGCCGAGGACAGTCTGTTTCCGATTCGTATATTAATCGGCATTTTAGACTTTTTGTAATCTCTTTTGCCAAGAATCAGACTGCCGTTTCTAAGGTCAAGCATACGGCTGATTTTCATAACATCATTTGCAGTATGTTGTCCGTCAGCGTCACAGGTAATGTAGCCCGTGATATTATAAAGATTATCGTGAGCGTATTTGATGCCTGCTTTAAGGCTTGCACCTTTGCCATTGTTATTTTTCAGGTGAACAAGATGACAGCCTATACTTGTCAATTCGTTAAAATATTCCGATTTGGGATTAAGACCGTCATTGACAACAACAATATGCTCAGCTCCAAAATTCTGTAATTCATTGCAGAGGTTGATTGTGTTTCTGTTTTCACAATAAATAGGAATAATTATCGCGTGACTCATGCAGCTGTTCCTTTCATTTTTATATTTTTAGTATACAACAATTTTTCTTTTGTGACAATATTCAATTTTTTTCTATTGTAAACCTGTCTCTTATACACATCTGACGCTGCCGACGA
>ENA-OYZP01000113-OYZP01000113.1-human-gut-metagenome-genome-assembly--contig:-NODE-113-length-23955-cov-7.772510_pt1 | contig 23955 bp, 19 predicted proteins | sample MGYA00244078_ERZ653480 | MGnify/ENA primary metagenome ERZ653480 (study PRJEB26926, sample SAMN06165131) | human gut metagenome | biome: ENVO:00009003; feature: ENVO:2100002; material: ENVO:00002003... | reverse complement strand
GAGATTCCTCTACGTCTCGTGGGCTCGGAGATGTGTATAAGAGACAGCCTTAGATATAATGTTATTTCCAATACATTTTCCTACCTTAGAAATAATTATAATTTAACATTCGCCTTTTTTGCCGCTTCTAAATCTGATAATGTAATAGTTAAAAAATCTTCATATGATATATCTGACAATATCGGAGCAATGCGATTTGCTCTTGCTTTTATGACCTTTTCAAAAAAATTTCGCACATCTCTTCCGTTTGCATAGTTGATGGAACGATTGTTATACATATCTATAAAATAATTTTCAATAAAGTCAGTGCAATTATCAGATAGTTTCAAATGTTCTTTTTGACACAATGAATAGAATATATCGCGAAGTTCATTCGACTTATAATCCTTAAAATTGATATATTGGTTGAATCTTGATTTTAATCCGGGATTTGAATTTATGAATTCTTTCATTAAATCAGTATATCCTGCTACAATTACGATAAAGTCATCTCTATAATCTTCCATCGCTTTCAAAATGGTATCTACTGCTTCTTGACCAAAGTCGTTTTCACCTTTTCCATGAGTCAGGGTATATGCTTCATCAATAAAAAGAATACCGCCCATCGCTTTTTCTATTGATTCTTTAGTTTTTATAGCGGTTTGACCAACATATCCGCCGACTAAGCCGCTACGATCAACCTCAACTAAGTGACCTTTCGATAATACATTAATGCTTTTATAAATTTTTGCAAGCAAACGGGCTACGGTAGTTTTGCCTGTTCCGGGATTTCCGTAAAAAACCAAATGCAATGAAAGCGGTGCAACTTTTTCACCGAATTCTTCTGCTTTCTTTTTTACTTTAACTACATTTATTATTTGTGATACTTCTTTTTTTACTTCTGTTAATCCTGTTAGCGAATCAAGTTCTGCAAGAAGTTCTTCCAAAGTTTTTTCCTGTTCATCCTCAACATTGTCTGATGAGTTTTCTTCTTGATATTCAATACATTCTTTATGATCTGGTGTTTTATTTGACTTTGTGAACTGTTGCTTTTTGTGGCTATCGTTTTGATACTCAGATTTTGAAATATAATTTTTCATAGCGTTTATTATATCGGTAAAGCGTGAGATATCGATTTGTTTTTTATCTGTTGGGTTTAATAAATATGATTTGCCTAAAGTTATAAAAAAAGCAATCAAAATTTCCGATGTTTTTAAATCACTTTCTGCCAAATAAGTGTTATCTATTTCATAAAAATTCCTTAACAAAATGGATGTGAATTCTTCATCAACAGATGTTTTGGTAGGACAAAATTTTGAATTGGAATAAGTATTAATGAAACAGTCATATCTATTTAATTCGCCGGTTGTAGAAATACTGCATATGAAATTAAAAATATCCTCCAGAAAAATTTTGTGAAATGACTCGGCATTACTAACTTTGTGTACCAAACTATCACATATTGTTGTTACTTTGTCAAATGCGTTTTTTACATCAATATTCATAAAGACAAGCCCCTGTTACGATATTCCAACCTTCTTAAAGGCATCGTTTAAAATGTCTGCAATTTCATTATTTTCAAAATTTACATTTGCTTCTTTAAATGCCTCATTTATTTCATCTTTTAAAGTTTGATTGGTAATTTCATTATAATTTTTAAAATCCATATCGCTGTCAAATGCCTGTATTAAACTTTGGTTGTCATTAATTTCCTGTATGAGATCTCTGGCTTGATTTAATAGGCAGATATAGTATTCATCATTTTCAAATGTACTTAAGTTTAATTCTAAAAATCCAAAATCCTGTATTTTTGATATAAATTCGGCAGAAGAGAGTCTGTCTAATTCTGACATCCAACGATTGTGTGATGAGTGCCAGTATTCGCCGTTACTTATTCTGTCTTTGTTGTTGTAATAATAAAGTTCGTCAAAATACATAATAGAAACAGTCAGCATGGAAGCTAGCGAATATATAGATAAAACAAGATTATTTCTTTCGTTGGTAGTTTCCAAGAGAAAAGTATCAATAAGCATTTTTAACACATTGAACTCATCATCAACAAGTATTCGCATTTTCTCTTCGGAATAATCATTCTTTGTTTTTCTGCTGTCAAGCATATTAGCGTGTTCTGATAGAATTTTATTCAGTTCAAAGTTTGTTTGTATTTGATTGCTTGATTTAACTGTATTTACCAATGCGTCAACTTTACCGCTGATTTTTTTGAGCTTTTCAAACATAATAATAAATCCGGCACAAGTTGCACACAAATTTACTGCTTCTAATATTATTCCAACGCTACTTAGGCAGGTTACAGCATTGATTTTTGATAATGATGATTTTATTAGATCGTTATTTATATTTAGAGCCTTTTTGATTTCATTTTGAATTTGTTCTTGAGCACGGTTTAATAAAGAAGGATCTATAATAACATTTTGAAATTTTTTAAATTTTTGGTCTTTTCTTCTTTGAGCAATTTCTAAAACACCTTTGTCATTGAGGAATTGCATCAATTGTTCAATACTGTTTATTATTGTTGGCATATCATTCACCTACAATCTCATTATTTTTTATGTAACAGAACATTATTATCAAGATGATAATTGAACATGTGTCAAAAGTATCATCGTAAAAAGAAAACCAACCTTTTTTGCTTTTTTTGACTTTATTTTCTGTTGTAATTGTGTTAATTAATTTTTTTATATCAAGGCACTGCGTTGAATATTCAAAGTCGTCAATCTCTTTGTTATTGTTATTAATTATTGCCATGAGCAAACACATCATTATTCGTGAATAATCGGTCATATTTTTTATGGAAATAATATCTTTTCTCTCAGTTATAGCAACATAATATTTCCATGAGCGCGGAATTGTTGGGGTTGGGTTTTCTTTGTTTGCTTTAGGTGTATTAACAATCTTATCTTTTACCATTGAGTCAAGGTCGGAAATGTATTTTTTTAATAATGAGTCAAATGTTTCCTTGCCTTTTTTCTTGTCAAAATAATCAAATAGTTTTTCTGCAAGCGTTTCTTTGGTAATGCTTTCTTTTTTTATAAAGGAAAATGAAATATATTTTCCTACAATTAATTTTTTAAATTCACCGAATAAATCATCATCAAGTTGAATCACGGTTTTTTCAAGAAATTCTTTACGCTGCATATATCGTTACCTCGCTATAATCACTTTTATTTGATTATACATCATGACAATATAAAAAACAACAAAATATGAATTTATTTTGCATAACACATCAAAAAGAGGGTGTTCCAATCGGAACACCCTCTGATTTTATATCAGGAATAAACTTGTATTAAGTTACCTGTCAATACATCCTGTGTGGATTACTTGTTTGCGATAGCAGCCTGAGCAGCAGCAAGACGAGCAATCGGAACACGGAACGGTGAACATGATACATAGTCAAGACCGATCTTGTGGCAGAACTCAACAGAAGAAGGATCGCCGCCGTGCTCACCGCAGATACCAACATGGAGCTTGTTGTTTACAGGCTTACCGAGTTTGATAGCTGTTTCCATGAGCTTGCCAACGCCTGTCTGGTCAAGCTTAGCGAACGGATCGTTCTCGAAGATCTTAGCATCATAGTAAGCGTTGAGGAACTTACCAGCGTCATCTCTTGAGAAGCCGTATGTCATCTGTGTAAGGTCGTTAGTACCGAAGCAGAAGAAGTCAGCTTCCGTAGCAATCTCATCAGCTGTAAGAGCAGCTCTTGGGATTTCGATCATTGTACCAACTTCGTACTTGAGGTCGATGCCTGCAGCAGCGATTTCAGCGTCAGCTGTTTCAACAACAACCTTCTTAACGAACTTGAGTTCCTTAACATCGCATACGAGCGGAATCATGATTTCAGGCTCAACTGTCCAGTCTGCGTGTGCCTTCTGAACATTGATAGCAGCACGGATAACTGCCTTTGTCTGCATCTTTGCAATTTCAGGATATGTTACTGCAAGACGGCAACCACGGTGACCCATCATTGGGTTGAATTCGTGGAGTGAAGCGATGATTGTCTTAATGTCTTCAACGCTCTTACCCTGAGCAGCTGCGAGCTTTTCGATGTCAGCTTCCTCTGTAGGAACGAACTCGTGAAGCGGCGGATCAAGGAATCTGATTGTTACAGGATTGCCTTCGAGTGCCTCATAAAGAGCCTCAAAGTCGCCCTGCTGATAAGGAAGAATCTTGTCAAGAGCAGCTTCTCTTTCTTCAACTGTATCTGAGCAGATCATCTCTCTGAATGCAGCGATTCTGTCCTCTTCAAAGAACATATGCTCTGTACGGCAAAGACCGATACCTTCAGCACCGAGCTCACGAGCCTTCTTAGCGTCAGCAGGTGTATCGGCGTTTGTTCTAACCTTAAGAGTTCTGTACTTGTCAGCCCAAGCCATGATTCTGCCGAACTCACCTGCGATTGTAGCGTCAACTGTTGGGATAACGCCGTCGTAGATGTTACCTGTAGAACCGTCGATTGAAATGTAGTCACCCTCGTGGAATTCCTTGCCTGCGAGTGTGAACTTCTTGTTAGCCTCGTCCATTGCGATGTCGCCGCAACCAGATACGCAGCATGTACCCATACCACGAGCAACAACGGCAGCGTGTGATGTCATACCGCCACGAACTGTGAGGATACCCTGTGAAGCCTTCATACCTGTGATGTCCTCAGGTGAAGTTTCAAGACGAACGAGAACAACCTTTTCGCCTTTAGCGTTCCAGTTTTCAGCATCTTCGGCTGTGAATACGATCTTACCGCAAGCAGCACCGGGAGAAGCGCCGAGGCCCTTACCGATTGGTGTAGCAGCCTTAAGAGCAGCAGCATCGAACTGTGGGTGAAGAAGTGTGTCAAGGTTACGAGGATCGATCATTGCAACAGCTTCTTCTTCTGTTCTCATGCCCTCGTCAACGAGGTCACAAGCAATTTTAAGAGCAGCCTGAGCTGTTCTCTTACCGTTTCTTGTCTGGAGCATATAGAGCTTCTTGTTTTCAACAGTGAACTCCATGTCCTGCATATCTCTGTAGTGGTTTTCGAGTGTCTGACAAACATTCTGGAACTGCTCGAAAGCTTCCGGGAACTCTTCAGCCATCTTAGCAATTGGCATAGGAGTACGAACACCTGCAACTACGTCTTCGCCCTGTGCGTTGATGAGGAACTCACCCATGAGCTTCTTCTCACCTGTAGCAGGATCTCTTGTAAATGCAACACCTGTACCGCAATCGTCACCCATGTTACCGAATGCCATTGACTGTACGTTAACGGCAGTACCCCATGAATAAGGGATATCGTTGTCACGACGGTAAACGTTTGCACGAGGGTTGTCCCATGAACGGAATACAGCCTTAACTGCGCCCATGAGCTGTTCCTTAGGATCGTCAGGGAAGTCCTGACCGATTTTTTCTTTGTATTCAGTCTTAAACTGGCCTGCAAGCTCCTTAAGATCGTCAGCTGTAAGCTCTACATCATAAGTAACGCCTCTCTCAGCCTTCATCTTGTCGATGAGCTCTTCAAAATATTTCTTACCTACTTCCATAACTACATCGGAATACATCTGAATGAATCTTCTGTAGCAGTCCCAAGCCCAACGAGGGTTGTTTGACTTCTTAGCGATAACTTCAACAACATCTTCGTTAAGACCGAGGTTAAGGATTGTATCCATCATACCCGGCATTGAAGCACGAGCACCTGAACGAACTGAAACGAGGAGGGGGTTCTCCTTGTCGCCGAACTTCTTGCCTGTGATCTCTTCCATCTTCTCGATGTACTCGTTGATCTGAGCCTGAATTTCAGCGTTGATTTCTCTGCCGTCCTCATAATACTGAGTACAAGCTTCTGTTGTAATTGTGAAGCCCTGTGGTACAGGAAGTCCAAGACCTGTCATTTCTGCAAGGTTGGCACCCTTACCGCCGAGGAGCTCACGCATGTTAGCATTACCTTCTGTAAAAAGGTAAACCCATTTGTTTGCCATAACTGGTAATCCTCCTAAAAATAAATTAAGATATACGGCTGTGGCAGACTTACCCCTTGGTAAAACCTGCCTGCTTGTATAAGCCTATCGAATATTATAACAAACTTTGGTCAAAATAGCTATATTTTTTCAAACTTTTTTCTTATAAAAAACGAGTTTTATTTTCGACAATATTGTATAAATCGTTTAAAATGCCTTTTTTTGCCCGATTTTTGTAATTTTCTCTTGAAATTTGTGATTTTTGTGAGATAATATTATGGTATGAACGAGTGCCTTGTGACAGGACTGTCTGCATCTTTGTTGTTTTGTCACAGATAAAAGGAGAAAAAATGAAGAATTGTGCCGTTATCCTCGCAGGCGGCGAGGGCAAAAGAATGAAATCCGACAAACCGAAAACATTGTCGGAGGTGCTCGGCAGACCGATGCTCTGCTGGGTTATGTCGGCTTTAAGGAAAGCCGGTATTGACGACATCTGTGTTGTCAAGGGCTTTAAAAAAGAGTGTGTCGAAGAGTATCTTTCAACCCTCGATTTTTCCGTTGAAAGCGTGTTTCAGGCTGAAAGACTCGGAACAGGTCACGCTGTGATGATGGCAAAGGATTTCCTTAAAAAGCACAGCGGCAATGTTGTTATTCTCAACGGTGACGCTCCGTTTATGGACAGCAAGACTATTGAGGATTCCCTGAAGGCTCATATTGAGAACGATTGTGCTGCAACGGTTATTTCCGCAAAGGTTGACGATCCGACAGGTTACGGCAGAATTGTCCGTGACGAAAACGGAAATCTGCGTGCAATTGTTGAGCAGAAAGACGCCGATGAGGAAACTCTCAAAATAAATGAAGTAAACTCGGGCGGATTCTGGTTTGACTGTCAGCTTCTTCTTTCGGTTCTCGACAGAATCAAGTCGGATAACAGTGCAAAGGAATATTATCTTCCCGACGCAATCAAGCTTTTGCTTGAGGACGGAAGAAAGGTCGGAGCATTCACGGCTCAGTGCAGTGATACGGTTCTGGGTGCAAATGATCCGGCTCAGCTTGAACAGCTTAACGAAATTGCAAGGGCAAAGGGTTACAGCTGTTAATTGCTCGGTTAATCATTGGTAAACATATACTACACACATTAAAATTCAAAGGAGTTATTGCAATGAATTTTCACGGTAAGGACATTAAAATTTTCACCGGCAGTTCAAATGTTGATGTAGCTCAGGGAATTGCAGGCTGTCTCGGTCTGCCGCTTGGTAAGAGTGACTGTACACAGTTCTCAGACGGCGAAATCTCTGTTTCTCTTCACGAATCTGTTCGTGGCAGCGACTGCTTTATTGTTCAGTCAACCTGTGCTCCCGTCAACGACAATCTTATGGAAATGCTCATAATGATTGATGCCATGAAGCGTGCATCTGCTGCAAGAATCACAGTTGTTATGCCATACTTCGGCTATGCAAGACAGGACAGAAAAGCTAAGGCAAGAGATCCGATCTCGGCTAAGCTTTGTGCAGACATCATCACCTGTGCAGGTGCTGACCGTGTGCTTACAATGGATCTTCACGCAAATCAGATTCAGGGCTTCTTCAACATTCCTGTTGACCACCTTCAGGGCGCATCACTTCTCGCAAACCATATGAGAGAGAAAATCGGCGGCAACAATGATGATTATATCGTTGTTTCTCCCGACCTCGGTTCTGTAACCCGTTCAAGAAACTTCGCTTCAAAAATCGGCACAGGTCTTGCTATTATCGACAAGAGAAGACCAAAGGCTAATGTTTGTGAAGTTATGAACATCATCGGTGACGCTAGGGGTAAGAAAGTTATCCTCGTTGACGATATGATCGACACAGCAGGTACTCTCTGCAATGCCGCTAACGCTATTGTTGAAAAGGGCGGTGCAACAGAAGTTTACGCTTGCGCTACTCACGCAGTTCTTTCAGGTCCTGCAATCGAGAGAATTCAGAACAGTGCCATCAAGGAAGTTGTTCTTCTTGACACAATTCCTGTTCCGAAGGAAAAGATGATTGACAAGTTCACAATTCTTCCTGTTGCTCCTACATTTGCAGAGGCTATCGCTAGAATCTACAACGACAAGCCGTTCACAGCCGCTTTCGGTTGATAAGCGAACAATTTAATTATGTAATTAAACAGGCGGGTTTTAACTAACCCGCCATTTCGCTGTTTTACTGCAAATTTTTCAGGAATAAAACGGTACAATATGTGAGGGTGATTTAATTTTGTTTGGTATAGTTTACGGCTCCGATTCAGATAACAAAATAATGAACCGCTTTGTCGATGAGTACGAATTGTGGTGCAATGAGGGCAAAAATCCGGATATTGCGTCAATCGACCTTGACTTTGCGCTTGACCTACAGAAGAAAAGACTTGACGAAAAGGGTGTAAAGATTCAGACCGCTTTTACCGATAAGGAAACGGTGAAGAATGAAGTCCCCATAAATGCTTGTACTGCCTACGATATGGGCGAATGTAAGAGTAACATTGCGTCAAAGACATATGAGGTTACGGAGAAATACTTTAAAGACGGAAAGAAAAAGAAAAAAATCAAGGACAGATTTTTCTTTTACACAATGATTACAAGGCTTGAAAACCAAAATTCCGAGGTTGCGTGTTCGTGTCCGAACTGCGGTGCGGTAAGCAGTGTAAGAGAGCTTCTCAACGGTTGTAAAAACTGCAAAACTCGCTTTATTATGGACGATTTGTTCCCGAAGGTTACAAACTTCTACTTTGTAAAAACCTATTCGCTTGCGAACAAGTCAACGAAAAAGGTGCTTGCTCCGTACCTTCTCGGCGGAATTGCCGCCGTTGCGGCATTTACGGTATGGGTGGTTATAAAGGACGGAACTTTTGATCCCGCAACCGCAAATATGGTCTATGAAATCGGCGTAAGAGCAATCCCCGTACTGCTCGGCGGACTTTTGGCGGGGTACCTTGCATGGGCATTAAAAACGCTTTTCGGGCTTTTTGTCGGTGCGGCAAAGAGCATTCCTATGATAGGTCCGCACTTCAATTGCCAGAAAAGACTTCCGTGGCTTATGAAAGAGGTTAATCCCAACTTCTCATATGAATACTTTATCGGCAAGGTGCTTGCTCTGCTCAAGATTATGATTTTCAGCGATGATTACACAAACCTCGCAGTCTATGAGGGCAATCCGATGAAAAATCCTTTCGGAGATATTGTTGACGTCAAGTACAGAGGAGTGTCAAAGCTTAATTCATTCAATGTCACAAACGGCTGTTGCTATGTTGATATGACCGTTTACGCAACGACCGTGAAAAGCAAAAATTCTTCATTTAGGGTTAAAAACGAAAAGTTCAGACTTACCGTTTGCAGAAGTGTGAACGCCATGGATGACGGAGTTTTCACAATGAAAAAAGTAACCTGTAAAAGCTGCGGCGCAAGCTTTGATGCAACAAGAGAACGCAACTGCCCGTATTGCGGAAATCCTTATCATCTCGGCAACGATGACTGGGTTGTTGTAAGCTTCGGAAAAGGTTAATTTAAAATTCAGAATACATATAATAAATAAGAGGAAAACGGATATGTTCGGAAAAAACAAATCAACGGGTTCAATCGAGTACATTGTAGTGGGACTCGGCAACCCCGACAGAAAATACGAAAACACTCGTCACAACGCAGGCTGGCTTGCAATTGACCGCATTGCCGACAAGCTCGGTTGTGATGTGAACAAAATAAAATACAAAAGCTTTATCGGCACTTGCACTGTAAACGGCGCAAAAGTTATGCTGATGAAACCAACAACATATATGAACAACAGCGGTCAGGCAGTTGTTGAGGCGATGAACTTCTACAAAATCCCACCCGAAAATGTCATCGTAATTTTTGATGACATTTCGCTTGATGTCGGAAAAATGCGTATCCGTTCAAAGGGCAGTGACGGCGGTCAAAGGGGAATGCGCAGTATAATCTATCTCAGCGGAAGCGATAAATTCCCCCGCATCAAGGTTGGCATAGGCGCAAAGCCAAATCCCGACTGGGACCTTGCCGACTGGGTGCTTTCAAAGTTCACTCCCGATGAAATGAAAAAACTCGATGAAATTTTTGACAATGCCGAAAAAGCAATCGAGCTGATTATTGACGGCAAAACCGACCGTGCTATGAATTTGTTCAACTGAAAAGGGACAAAGAAATGAATAATCTCAACTTTCTTGTTGATGTCCTCAAAGAGTCACCCGTTTTCAAAACGCTTGAAAAAAATGTCAAGCCGGGCAGAACGGTCTGTGCTTCGGGACTTTCAACAATTAACAAATCAAATATCATCTATGCGCTGTGCCGCCTTAAAGGCGTCACGGCATTTTGTCTTGCCTCCGATGAAAAAGAGGCGCAGACTTTGTGCAATGACCTTTCGTGCATGGGACTTCGTGCCTATGTTTATCCAGTGCGTGACTTCAACTTTCTTGACTTTCAGAGCCGTTCGCACGAGTACGAGCACGCAAGACTTAAAGTTTTGCTCAAGCTTCTCAACCACGAATGTGATGTTGCAATTGCGTGTGTTGATGCGGCGGCACAGCTTACCGTTCCGAGAAATGTGCTTGAACAGTCGGTTATTGAATTTGAAGAGGGCAGGGAGCTCTCGCTTGAAAAGGCGACAAAGGCACTTACTCTGCTCGGCTACGAACGCTTTGATGCGGTAGAGGGCAGCGGTCAGTTTTCGCTGAGAGGCGGTATTCTCGACTTCTTTATGCCCGACAGCGACTATCCCGTGAGATGTGAATTTTGGGGCGATGAAATTACCAACCTCAGCTATTTTGACATTGAAACACAGAGAAGATTTAAAAAGGCTGACAAAATTACGCTTTCGCCCTCAACCGAAATCGTAATTGAGGACAGAGCCGCCCTTGCAGATAAAATTGAACACAAGGCAAAGCTCCTCCGTTCCAAGAACAGCGCCAAAGCCAAGGAAAAACTTTTTTCAGAGGCAGAGCTTATCCGCAGCGGTGCAATGATTGCCAATGCGGACAAATTTATCAATCAGATTTACGATAAACCCGAGTCGCTTTTTGATTATCTCGACAGAAATACCCTCGTTTTTGCGTCCGAATTTACTGCAATTCAGGAACGGGGAAAGTCAATGGACTTTATCAGCAATGAAACCCTTATGCAAGGCTTTGAGGACGGAACTCTTTGCAGAGGTTTTGACCGCTTTGCGCTCACATTCAACGAATGTACCGAGTTTTTGCAAAGTCACGGAACAATCGTGCTTGAAAACTTTGTTCACGGAAGTATGCCTATCAAACTGTCGGAAATCATCAGCTTTTCAACAAAACAGCTCTCGGCATGGGGCGGTTCGTATAAACAGCTAAAAGAAGATGTTGACGGACTTTTTACCCCCGAAAGCAAGGGCGTCATATTTGCAGGAACAGAAAGAGCCGCCAAAAATCTTTGTGACACCTTTAACGCAGACGGCATAAACGCTGTTTACAGCGAGGGTGCGGATAAGATTTCAAAGGGCGAATTGCTTGTTATGCAGGGTGCATTGAGTGCGGGCTTTGAGTATCCGTCACAAAAGTTTTTTGCAATAACCTACAGTCAGGTTTCGTACCGTCCCGAAAAGTCCAAAAAGAAGAAGAAAAGGACGGGACAGGAAATTTACAGCCTTTCAGAGCTTGCCCCCGGTGATTATGTTGTACACAATGTTCACGGTATCGGTGTGTTCGGCGGTATAAGAAAAATTGATACTCACGGAGTTATAAAGGACTATATCAAGATTGACTACGCAAAGGGCGATGTGCTTTATGTGCCTGTCACACAGCTTGATATGGTTGCAAAATATATAGGTCCGAAAGAGGATTCAAGGGTTAAGCTAAACCGACTCGGTTCGGGCGACTGGCAAAAGGCAAAGGCAAGGGTTAAAACCTCTGTCAAGGACATTGCCAAGGAGCTTATTGAGCTTTACTCACAGCGTATGAAAGCCAAGGGCTATGCCTTCTCGGCAGATAACGAGTGGCAGAGAGATTTTGAACTCAGCTTTGAATATGACGAAACTCCCGACCAGCTGCGTTGTTGTGAGGAAATCAAGCATGACATGATGCGTTCGTCGCCGATGGACAGACTTCTCTGCGGTGATGTCGGATTCGGCAAAACAGAGGTTGCACTCCGTGCCGCCTTTAAGTGTATTGCAGATTCAAAGCAATGTGCATTGCTCTGCCCCACAACAATTCTCGCATGGCAGCATTATCAGACGGTAATCAAGCGTTTTGAGGGCTATCCCGTTCGTGTGGAACTGCTTTCAAGATTCCGTACCGCAAAACAGCAGAAAGAAATTCTCCAAAAGCTAAAGCGAGGAGAAATTGATATGATTGTCGGAACTCACAGACTTGTGCAGAAGGATGTTGAATTCCGTGACCTCGGACTTGCAATCATAGATGAGGAACAGCGTTTCGGTGTTGCCCAAAAGGAGAGGTTCAAGGAACTGTGCAAAAATGTCGATGTGCTTACGCTCTCGGCTACTCCTATTCCGAGAACCCTCAATATGGCGATGAGCGGTCTGCGTGATATGAGCGTTATCGAAGAAGCACCGACAAACCGTCAGCCTGTTCAGACCTATGTGCTTGAACACGATGATGCGGTTATCAACGAGGCAATCCGCCGTGAGCTCCGCCGTGGCGGTCAGGTGTTCTATCTTCACAACAATGTTGAAACAATTTCTTCATGTGCCGCAAAAATTCAGGAGGCTGTTCCCGAGGCAAAAATCGCAATCGGTCACGGCAAAATGAAAGAGGGCGAACTCAGCGAAGTTTGGCGACAGATGCTTGAACAGGAGATTGATGTGCTTGTCTGCACGACAATTATCGAAACGGGTGTCGATTTGCCGAATGCCAACACCCTTATTATAGAAAATGCCGACTGTATGGGACTTTCACAGTTGCATCAGCTCAGAGGCCGTGTGGGCAGAAGTTCACGAAGGGCATATGCCTACTTTACCTTCAGACGGAACAAGGTTCTCACGGAGATTCAGCAGAAAAGGCTTGCCGCAATCAGGGAATTTACAGAATTCGGCAGCGGCTTCCGCATTGCAATGCGTGACCTTGAACTGCGAGGTGCGGGCAATATTATGGGTGCACAGCAGCACGGGCATATGGAATCGGTCGGTTACGATATGTACCTCAAGCTTCTTGATGAGGCAGTAAGCGAGGAAAAGGGCGAGCAGAATGTCACAAAAGACCTTGACTGTCTTATTGATATTTCGGTTGACGCTCATATTCCCGAAAGCTATGTTGAAAGTCTTACACTTCGTCTTGATGTTTACCGCAGAATTGCCGATATCCGCAGTAATGAGGACGCAGACGATGTTATTGACGAGCTGCAGGACAGATTCGGCAAGATTCCGAACTCGGTTCTCGGACTTATCGACATTGCCCTTGTGCGTAACAAGGCTTACTCAATGGGCATTTACGAAATCAGACAGAACGGCACAACGCTCATGCTCTTTGTAAACGAACTCAAATCCCCTCAGGTTGCCGACTTGCTCATTGCTTTGGGCGGAAAGGCAAAGCTTGTTGCCGGAGCAAAACCGTGCGTTGCGGTTGAGTGCAAAAACAGCTCCGCTCCGCTTGAAATCCTCACCAAAATTTTCGGCGTGCAGTAATTTAACGGTATAAAGCCGTAATTTGTTAAGAAAAAACCTCCCGAAACTACAAAAATGCTGTTTTTCGGTGGAAATTCTCAACAAAATTTTATAAAAATGTAGACAATGACGATTTTTTTGTGTATAATCGTAAGGTACATTATCCTGTGAAAGTGTGTTTGCAGGACACTTTGCATTTAATTTTTCAGAAGGACGGTAAAAAACTATGAAGCCTAATATCAAGGTTGGTTCATTTTTACTTGCAATTGTTATGATGTTCTCAGTTTTTGCAATTGCAGGTTGTACACCCACAACTCTTAACAAAGAATGGTCGTATAAGACAAGCGACAACGAGCTTGCCATCGGCGTTTATATCTACTCACTCAATGCAGCTTACAGTCAGGCTGAGTCATTTGCTAAAAAGCTTGACGATTATGATTCGACATCTGACAAGTGGCTTGATGAAAAAATCAAGGACGATGACGGCAACGAGCAGGTTGCAAGAGAGTGGATTAAAGATCAGGCTAAGAAAATGTGCCTCAGCTACCTCGTAGTTGACGAACAGCTTAAAAAGGAAAATGTAAACATCGGTCAGGCAACTCTTGACTCCGCAACAAGTCAGGCTGAATCATACTGGAATGTCGGTCCGTATGCGTCACAGGGTTATGTAATGCCGATGAAGAAGCAGTATGAAAAGTACGGTGTTTCACTCGACAGCTTTGCATACTGCACAACTCTCTACAACACAAAGTATGAGGCTCTCTTCAAAGCAGTTTACGGCAAGGGCGGTTCAAAGGAAGTTTCCGACGCCGACCTTACAAAGTATTTCAAGGAAAACTATACGGACTACTCATATCTTCCCGTGAACCTTTATACATCAACAAAAGATGAGGCAGGTTCATCAAAGAATGTTGCAATGAGCGACAAGGAAATCAAGAAGGTTGAGGATCAACTTAACGGCTACAAGAATGACCTTAACAAGGGCGGTTCTTTTGATGATGTTATTGCATCATACAAGAAGTCAAGCGGTTCGGGAACAGATTCTTCTGTTTCAAAGGTAGAAGTTCTCGACAAGAGCTCAATCGGTGACGAGCTTAAAGAGGCTATCGGCAAGCTTAAAACAGGCAAGGCTGAAACTCTCAAGGTTGGCAGCGGCGACAGCGCAATCTACTATCTCGTTTATAAGAAAGACGTCAGCAAGGATGTTGACAGCTATATCGGCAACGAATCAAACAGAGCCGGTGTACTTGCGTCAATGAAGTCAGACGAATTTTCAAAGTACATTGACAGTCTTGCAGAGAAACTCAAGTATGAAGAAAACACTTCGGTTATTGACAAGTATAAGCCTGAACTCTTCTTCGTTGCGGTTGAGCCTACAACATCGGCGTCAACAACATCGGCATCCGATAAAAGCTCAAAATAATTGATATCGGACATACAACAGACGCATTTTCAGATTATTCTGAAGAAAGGGGCTTTTATGAAAAAACATTCAAAGCTTTGCGCAATTTTTCTGACGGCACTTTTGAGCATTTCTGCTGTGAGCTTTTCCGTATCGGCAGTCGGTGAGGAGGTTGATCCCGGCGGAGATTCAAGCGTTATTGTTGATCCCGTAGAGCCGGAGCCCGAGCCCGAGCCCGAACCGGAACCATCACCGGAACCATCACCGGAGCCTGAGCCACAGCCGCAGCCCGATCCTGTGTATCCGGATTCTTCGGACAGTTCATCATATGTAGATCCCGGCTATTCGTCAAGTGATTCGTCATATGACAACAACTATAACTATGACAGTAGCTATGACTACAACAATAACAGTTATGACAATAATTACAGCAGCAGTCAGACTTACTACTACTCTGAGCCGTCATATGTAGGCGGCGGTCAGTCCTATGTTGCTCCGTCAAATACTGCTCCGTCAGCGTCGCTCATCAAGTCTGACGATAACATTGACGAAAAAACTCTTTCAAGCAACGACTGGTCGGATATCGCAAAAAATCTTAAAAATACCGACACATCGAGTTCTGACGGTGATGACTTTAACTTCATCAAGAACAATAACAGCAAGGGTGACAACGGTCATTGGATGTTCTATGTTTCACTCGTTTTACTCTCACTCGGTGTTGCAGGCATTGTGTACTTTGTAATTTCAACTGTTCTCAACAGAAAGAAGAGAGTCACGGTTGGCGGCAGAAGTAACGCTCCAAAGAGCAAATCTGCACAGCCACAGCGTTACAGCAGTAACGATGATTATGCCGATGATTACTCATCTTCAGGCAGAAAGTCCGAAAGACGCAGTAAGTACGATACTGCCGAAATTCAGCTTCCAAAGAACAACCAAAAGGGCGGAAGAAGATACAAGTAATTAGATAACTTTATAAAACAAAAGCAGTTCCAAAATCGGAACTGCTTTTTTGTTTGACTGTGTAATTAAATTTTCGCATGACTTCTGTTTGAATGACAAAATCAGTTTTTGTCATAGGGCTTTTTGTATGCCTCTTTGAACGGTTTTACAGTGCCGTCCTTTTCTTCAACGCTTACATTGTCAAGTGTTGCGTTGAACTGTGTGCGGATTTCACCGAGATAAATTTTGTACAGCTCTTTCTGCTCTTTTTGCTCAGCCTCGGTAAGTCCCTGTTCCTTTTTCTTTTTTGCAAGCTCGTTAATTCTGTCAAGCATCTTTTTATCCATAAGTCAATCCTCCCGACCGTTATTTTGGTTTTGAGAGCAATCTGCTCCAAAGCTATGATATCACACAATCAGCCAAAGTGCAAATTTTCGATTTCTCGGTTGAAAACCAAAATTTTTTGTGCTATCATTCAATTAAAGCCGTTATACGGCAAATTTTTTCGGCGGTGAATTATGGAAAATTTCAGCTTATTGCACCCGACAAATTCAAATGCATCCTACAGAACTCTCAACAAAGAGGCGCTGAATGATTTGTCGGTTGATTATATATGTGACGCTCTCACAAAAGAGCAGTATGAACGCAACAGCATAAAGCAGCTGCTGATAAATATTACGGATGACGAGGAAGTTATAAAATATCGTTGCAATGTTTTTGAGGATTTTCTCCGTTTTCCGAAACTTCGTGATGATCTATCCGCACTCCTTGTAAAGCTGAACGATTTGCGTGAAATTGAGCGCTTTCAAAAGGATACCGAGGCATCTTCCTTGTGGCAGCTTGTAAACCGACTTCGTGAAATGGACGGCTATGTCGATTGCATTACAAGAATAAAAAACACGCTTGAAACAATTGAAGTAAAGTCACAGGGCTTGCTTGAACTCAAGAAAAATGTTCAGTCAATTTACAATGACAGCGGTTTTCCCGAACTAAAAAAGGATATAATAGATACGCTTGCAAAGGCTCAAAAGCTCAAAAGCATTACACTCGGTGTGAATCTTGACGATTTGCTCCGCCCAAAGAGTGTGGGTGTAATCTCACTCAATGACAAAGAATTTACCGACAGCGGTATTCTCAAAAGATTTATGAAGTTTACAAACCGTGACAGCGAACTGCACCACGGCAACGATGTTTCGGGATTTTTAAGCTTTCATCCGTCCAATCCGTCAACCTCGCAGTTCGGGTTGGGACAGTTTGTTGTGGGCGCTCAGCAGGATGTAAACCACACTATGAAAAGCTCGCTGACCGGCGCAGATCCTATGTCTGACGCACTCAAAAATGTTGTGACCGATATCCTCCGCAGAACCGTAAATGACATAAAATCAATGCTCAACAGATATGTCAATGTCAACGGCTACTCGTTCGTTTCGCTTATGCCCGAAATCATTTTCTATATTCGTTTTGCAGAGCTTTGTGATAAGATGAAAAAGAAAAATCTTCCGCTGTGCAAGGCAGAAGTTTTGCCGAAAGAGGACAGAAACTGCTGTCTTAGAGATGTTTACAACCTCAAACTCGGCATAAAATCGGCAAACGGTGAGAATTTGGATATTGTCACAAACGATATTGATTTTAATGATGACAGGCGAATTTACATTCTGACAGGTCCGAACCGTGGCGGTAAAACCACGATTACTCAGGCGGTCGGACTTGCGTTTCTGCTTGCTCAGAACGGAATATATGTTCCTGCAACGCAGATGAAATTCAGCCCATGCGACAGCATTTTTACGCATTTTCCTGCCGATGAAAACGATACCGTTGACCTCGGCAGACTTGGTGAAGAAAGCAAAAGACTTGCCGAAATTTTCTCCTCGGCAAGCCGTTACAGCCTGCTTTTGCTCAACGAAAGCCTTGCAACAACCAATGTTGCCGAGGGCTTGTACATTGCCCGTGATGTTGTCAAATCAATGCGATATCTCGGCACAAGGGCGATTTTTAATACCCATATGCACGATTTGGCTCGCAATCTTGACGAGGTGAACACAACCGTAAAGGGCGACAGCAAGATTGAAAGTCTGGTAACAGGTGTCGAAAACGGACAGCGTTCGTTCAAGGTTTTCATCGCTCCGCCTCAAGGTGTAAGCTATGCCAAAGACATTGCCGAAAAATACGGTGTAACCTTTGACAAAATCAAAAAACAGATTGATCGGCAGCGTGTCGCTGCACCCGGTTCGGGAAGATAGTATGTAATAATAAAAACATATTATGCCCGAGCGGAAGTTTTAATTAAATGTAAAATTGAAAATTGAAAATGGAAAATTGCGGTCGGGCAGACAGTTTGCAAAATGCAAATCATTGTCGCCCGACTGTTTTTGTATATATGAAAGTTGTTAATATACTGTAGCGGCGGTCAGTGACCGCCATTTGTTTTGGTTGTGAAACCAAAACAATCGGTAGGGGCGTTCATTGGACGCTCGCACGGCGAGCCGCCGTTCCCAATTCGTGAAGATAGTTTGTAAATGTCAAAAAGCATATTATGTCCGAGCGGAAGTTTTAATTAAATGTAAAATTGAAAATGTAAAATTGAAAATTACGGTCGGGCTGACAGTTTGCAAAATGCAAATCATTGTCGCCCGACTGTTTTTTGTATATATAGAAGTTGCGTTTAAATGTATGGGCGAATGCTACGGTGTTGCAATTATTTTGTTATATTCAGAAAATTCGTATAAAAGAAAACGGAGTGCATTACGCACTCCGTTTTCTTACGCCCACAAAATAATAAAAAAAGAAGGAAATAGCTGTTTAATAAAGTAACAGTTTAACCTTGCAGTATTTCAAGTAATTTCTTGCAAACCGTTACCCTATGCGAGTATTCTAACACTAATAGTAATAAAAGTCAAGACTGTTATACTATTTTTTATTATTGATAGTAATAATATCGTTTAACTTTACACATTGAATAAATCATGTGTCTGAAATTTATGCAGATTATCAAAAGAAACCTGCCTGTCTGAAGAAGAAAATCCACAAAAACATCGTGAAACACGCTAAAACCGAAGTGAACACAACCGCCGCACCTGCAAGTTTGAAGTCGCTGTCCATTTGCTGAGCCATTGTGAATGACGAAACCGCACACGGCGATGCAAAAAGTCCGATAAGCGACACAAAGTCAACTCCTCTTATTCCTATAAGCGCCGCCGTACCCAGACAAAGTGCCGGCACAACAACAAGTCTTGCGATTATGCAGATTATGAGGTTGCGTGAACAGCCTTTTATGCTGTCAAATGTGACAGACGCACCGAGTACAATCAGCGCAAGCGGAGTTGCAACCGCCGCAATATCCGAAACCGTTTTGTCAATTGTTTCCGGAAGGCTTATATTGAACGCAACAGACAAAAGTCCGAGTACAGAGCCGATAATCAGCGGATTTTTGGCAATGCCTTTTAAAATTTTCAGCACATTTATTTTTTGTCCTCTGAAAATTTCAAGCGTGATGACGGCAAGCATATTGTAAATCGGAACAACAACAGCAACAAGCACGGCTGTCATGCCAAGCTTATCCTTGCCGAAAATATTCGCCGCAATAGGAAGTCCCATAAGTACAAAATTACTGCGGTAAATCGCCTGAATCATCGCACCACGGCTGTAATTTGACTTTTCAACAAGGAGTGTAAACCCGATTGACAAAAAGTAAATCGTGAACACGCCAATAACCGCAAAGGCAAGCAGCTTTGGGCTGAAAACGCTTGAAAAATCCGAGCCGTAGATGTTATTGAACATCAGAAACGGAAAAAATACATTGAAAACAATTTTGTTAAGCTGAGGCAGAAAGCTGTCCTGCAAAATTTTTAATTTTCTCACAAGAAAACCGATGAAAAGCATTATGAACATCGGCAGAACCGCATTAAGCGCAACGAAAAAGCTCTCCATAAAATCACCTCTTTTCAGCATACCACATTGCAAAAATTTTTTCAACAAAGCATATACCCGAAAATGTACATTTATTCAAGTTGAAATGTGTCGATTTGTGTGTTAAAATATTTTGTGAACGATTTAAAATGAAACAACGAGGTGTGTCCATGAAAAAATGTGAATTCTGCGGAAAACAGATATCGTATTTTGACCAGTATTGTGATGATGAGTGCCATATTAAAGCAAATAAATTTTACGAAAAGGGCGAGCGTTTCGGCAAGCTGTTTGCGGTAATCAATATGATTTGTGTGTTCGGAATTCCAATCGGACTTTTTATGCTCTCGTTTGCAAGAGAGGTCGGTCTTACCGTCGCACTTGCAAGCTGTGTAATTCTCGGAATTATGCTCATTATTCTTCCGTTTCCCACTGAAAATATGATTTCAAAATTCAAAATTCAGAAAGCCGTAAAAATCACAAGAATGATCGGCGGTGCGGTAATTTTCCTCGGAGTGCTGATTTTGCTCCTTGCATTGTTAATTAAATTCTGATTTAAATTGAATAAAACGAAAAATTGCGTCAATACTATTTTCAGCAAATACAAAGGAGGACTTTGAATGCTCGATAAAATAGCATTGACGCTTCTTATTATCGGCGGACTCAACTGGGGAAGTGTCGGCATTTTTCAGTTTGATCTTGTTGCGTGGATTTGCGGCGGACAGACAGGAATCATAAGCCGTATTGTTTATATCCTTGTCGGACTTTCCGCAATCTGGTGCATTACACTTTTATTCAGGGATACAAGCGACACCGTGACGGACGGAACAGTTACCAATTCGTAGATTTTATGAATTATTGTAATGTAGGGGCGAACCGTGTTCGCCAGCCGTGTGTGTTGCACACGGTTGAACGCAATGCGTTCAAATTTAAAAATACGGATAAGAAATAACCATAAACAAAAAACAGGCTGTCATATGACAACCTGTTTTCTTATGTAATATTTACTGCGTGGCAGATTTATTTCAATTAAAGTGCCTCAACAATGGCTCTTGTATCTCTTGCAATAACCATTTCTTCGTCGGTTGCAATGAGTTCAACTCTGATTGCAGAATCAGGAGTTGAGAGTGTGCCTGTAACACCGCATGTAGCCTGCTTGTTGAATTCCTTATCCAACTTAACGCCAAGGCATTCAAGATAGTCGCAAACCTTTTCACGGAGCATAGGCTGGTTTTCACCGATACCTGCCGTGAATACGATGCCGTCACAACCGCCGAGCGCTACATAATAACTGCCGATGTACTTTGCAATCTGGTAGTAAAGCATTTCGTGGGCAAGGTGAGCTCTCATATTGCCGTCTGCTTCGGCTGCACAAACATCACGGTCGTCAGACGAAACGCCTGAAATGCCCAAAAGACCCGATTCCTTGTTGAGAATCTTTGACATTTCCTCGGGAGTGAGATGCTCTTTTTCAGCGATAAATGTGATAACAGACGGATCAAGTGAACCTGAACGGGTACCCATCATAAAACCGCCGAGAGGAGTAAGTCCCATTGTAGTGTCGATAACCTTACCGCCCTTTACGGCTGTGATTGAAGAACCGTTGCCGATGTGACAGGTAATAAGCTTGAGCTCTTCCTTTTTTCTGCCCATAAGGTCAGCCATTTTTTCGGAAACATAACGGTGGGATGTGCCGTGAAAGCCGTACTTTCTTACACCGAACTTTTCATAATACTTGTAAGGCACTGCATACATAAATGCTTTTTCGGGCATTGTCTGGTGAAAAGCAGTATCAAAAACCGCAACCTGCGGAACTTTCGGACCGAAAACTCTTGTGCAGGCCTCAATGCCCTGAAGGTGTGCAAGGTTGTGAAGAGGTGCAAGAGGAGCAAGCTCTCTGATTTTGTTGATTACCGAGTTATCTACAAGCACCGACTTGTCAAAGTACGCACCGCCCTGCACAACTCTGTGACCTACGGCGGAAACCTCGGACAAATCGCTGATTGCACCGTATTCGGGATCTAAGAGTGCATTTTTAACAGCCTCAAAAGCCTGAGTGTGATTAAGCATCTGTGTTTTGCGGTTGATTTTTTTGCCGTCGGGTGTTTTAAAACCAATGAAAGCACCGTTCTGACCGATTCTTTCACAGTTACCCTTTGCGAGAACTGCCTCGTTGTCAGTATCAATAAGCTGGTACTTGAGCGAGGAACTGCCTGCGTTGATTACGAGAATTTTCATTACAATCGTCCCCTTTGGTAGTTGTTTTCAGTTTAAAATATAAGAAATATATTTGCCTGTCGTCATATTTTATACTATAATGTAAATCAGAAAAAGACTTTTCAAAATTGACAGGTCACACATACATATGATACTCCAAATTATGTATGTTTTCAAGTGTTTTTTACAATATGTATGCGAAATAAAGGCTTCGGAGGAATAGTTATGGCAACAGCTGTCATCTGCGAATTCAATCCGTTTCACAACGGTCATAAATATTTGCTCGAAAGTGCAAAAAATGTGCTTAAAGAGCCGGTCATAGCAATTATGAGCGGCAGCTTTACCCAGCGTGGTGAGGTTGCCGTGTGCGACAAATTTGTCCGTGCAAAATCTGCCCTTGAAAACGGTGCGGATTTGGTACTTGAACTGCCCGTTGTGTGCTCACTTTCGGGGGCTGAGGGCTTTGCAAAGGCAGGTGTTGCGATTGCGTCGGCTTTTGAATGCACAAATCATCTTGCCTTCGGCAGTGAAAGCGGTGATTGCGAATTGCTCAAAAAATCCGCAAACGCTGTTTGTGATGAAAGGGTACAGGCTCTTGTGCGTGACGGAATGAAAAACGGCGGATACTACCCCCGTGAACTTGAAAATGCCGTCAAAACGGTTTTCGGTGATGAGATTTCGTCCGTACTCTGCGAACCTAACAATATTCTTGGTGTTGAGTATATAAAGGCATTGAACGGTACGGGTGTTGAGCCGTTCTCGGTTGCAAGAACAGGTGTTGCACACGACAGCCGAATTGCGGGCGAAGGCTTTGCGTCTGCGTCACACATAAGAGAAATGTTGCGTAACGGTGAAAATGCGAAGAAGTACGCTCCGTACATTCCCGATGAAATCACATTCCCCGAAAATCTTGACAGACCGTTACTGTACCGCCTGCGTACTATGACAAGAGAGGACATTGCAAAACTGCCCGATGTGGGTGAGGGGCTTGAAAACAGAATTGCCGATGCGGCAGTGCGTTGCAGTACCTCATCAGAAATTGCCGACCTTGTAAAGACAAAGCGCTACACTCATGCACGCATACGGAGAATACTCGCCTGTGCATTGCTCGGAATTGAAAAAGCTCATACGCAAATCCCGATTGAGTATGTCCGTGTTTTAGGCTTTACAAACGAGGGTGCGGAATTGCTCAAAGACTGCCGACTGAATATTGTCACCTCTGCAAGCAACGGTATCAGAACAGGCGGCAACACAAAGGCATTGCTTGAAAAGGACATTTTAGCCTACGATATTTCGGCACTTGCGTATGAAATTCCAAAAAGGAGCGGTCTTGATTTTACAACGCCTATTGTGAAAATATGACATTGGTCGATTGATTCGTCAATGATATGCCGAAAACGGCAGTTTCTGAGGATTTTTCTTACATTTTTTACCGCAAAAAACAGCGGATTTTACGGGATTTTTATCTTTTTTGTGAGAAGTGCAACAATAAGTGTGTAATCTTTTTGTAATTATTATTGAACCCGATAAAAGTAGAAAAATGGTCAAAAAAACATTGACAAATATTTAACAAAGATGATAAAATAGAATCAATCGAGAATTAGCTAAATTCTTAAACAACGATTGAAAGGATCCAGAAAAATGAAAAGAATTCTTTGCTTTCTGATGGCGTGCACAATGTGCGCATCAGCAGCGGTCGGACTCTCGGGATGCGGTTGTGACGACAACACATCATCAAACAGCAGTAAGCCCGGCTACAAGGTTGAGCCGACAGAGCCTGACCTTACAAACGGAGATTTCGGATTTTTCATTATCAATCAGGAAGAACTTATGATTACAAAGTACACAGGTTCTGACACGGTTATTGAAATTCCCGAAAGCTACAAGAACTACAAAGTTACCGTAATCGGTGCAAGCGCTGTCTCTTATACACATCTGACGCTGCCGACGATCGCATAAG
>ENA-OYZP01000093-OYZP01000093.1-human-gut-metagenome-genome-assembly--contig:-NODE-93-length-25896-cov-7.801981_pt1 | contig 25896 bp, 18 predicted proteins | sample MGYA00244078_ERZ653480 | MGnify/ENA primary metagenome ERZ653480 (study PRJEB26926, sample SAMN06165131) | human gut metagenome | biome: ENVO:00009003; feature: ENVO:2100002; material: ENVO:00002003... | reverse complement strand
TCGGCAGCGTCAGATGTGTATAAGAGACAGACTAAAGTGTTATACTACAACCATAGTTTTAAAGTCCGATTGTGCAAAAAGCCGGACGGTAACGAATAATTGGTTACATACTCTCGAATTGAAAGGAGAACATATGAGTAACGTACGTCGTGTATATGTAGAGAAAAAACCTGACTTTGCGGTAAAGGCAAAGGAATTAAAGCATGAGATTAAACATTATCTGGGAATCACAACTGTGGAGGCAGTACGTGTATTAATCAGATATGATGTGGAAAATATATCAGAGGAGACATACAAGAAAGCCTTGTATACAGTTTTCTCAGAGCCGCCTGTTGATGATATCTATGAGGAGACATTTGACTATGGTGATGCAAAAGTATTTACTGTAGAGTTTTTACCGGGACAATTTGACCAGAGAGCAGATTCAGCCGAGCAGTGTGTGAAGCTTCTCAATGAGAATGAGGAGCCGATTATCAGAAGTGCTATCACATATGTGATTGAGGGTGATATCACAGATGAGCAGTTTGCTGCTATTAAGAAGCATTGCATCAACCCTGTTGATTCGCGTGCTATCGGCATGGAAAAGCCTAAGACACTTGTGCAGGAGTTTGATGATCCTGCTGATGTCATCATATTTGACGGCTTCAAGGATATGGCAGAGGACAAGCTGAAGGAGCTTTATTTATCATTGAACCTTGCCATGACTTTCAAGGATTTTCTTCATATCCAGAATTATTTTAAGAATGAGGAAAAGCGTGATCCTTCAATGACAGAAATCCGTGTGCTCGATACATACTGGTCAGATCACTGCCGTCATACAACATTCTCTACAGAGCTTAAGAATGTCAAGTTTGACGATGGCTTCTACCGCACACCGATTGAAAATACCTACAAGGATTATCTCAATACATTTTCAAATATCTACAAGGACAGAAATGACAAATTTGTCTGCCTGATGGATCTTGCACTTCTTGCCATGAAGAGATTAAAGGCAGAGGGCAAGCTTGATGATCAGGAAGAGTCTGATGAGATCAACGCATGCTCTATCGTGGTACCTGTTGAGGTGGACGGAAAGACAGAGGAGTGGCTTGTAAACTTCAAGAACGAGACACACAACCATCCTACAGAGATTGAGCCTTTTGGTGGCGCTGCTACATGCCTTGGCGGAGCAATCAGAGATCCTCTCTCAGGACGTACATATGTATATCAGGCAATGCGTGTAACAGGTGCAGCAGATCCTACAGTACCGGTTTCACAGACAATTGAAGGAAAACTTCCACAGAAGAAGCTTGTCAGGGAGGCAGCTCACGGATACAGCTCATATGGAAACCAGATCGGACTTGCAACAGGCTATGTCAAGGAGGTTTACCATCCAAATTATGTTGCAAAGCGTATGGAGATCGGTGCAGTTATGGGTGCGGCTCCAAGACGTGCTGTCCAGAGACTTAACTCAGATCCGGGAGATAAAATCATTCTCCTAGGAGGACGCACAGGACGTGACGGAATCGGTGGTGCTACAGGTTCATCAAAGGCACACAATACAAAGTCTACATCAGTATGCGGAGCTGAGGTACAAAAGGGTAATGCACCTACAGAGAGAAAGCTTCAGAGACTTTTCAGAAGAGAAGAGGTCAGCCATATCATCAAGAAATGTAACGATTTCGGTGCCGGCGGAGTTTCTGTTGCTATCGGAGAGCTTGCTGACGGACTTCGCATAGAGCTTGACAAGGTACCAAAGAAATACGCAGGTCTTGACGGAACAGAGATTGCTATCTCAGAGTCACAGGAGCGTATGGCAGTTGTAGTTGCGCCTTCTGATGTTGAACAGTTCCTTGCATACGCAAAGGAGGAAAACCTCGAGGCAACAGAGGTTGCGGTAGTTACAGAGGATCCAAGACTTGTGCTTGAGTGGAGAGGCAAAGAGGTAGTAAATATCTCTCGTGCATTCCTTGATACAAACGGAGCTCATCAGGAGACAGATGTTGAGGTTGAGATGCCTTGCGAGAGTGACAATTATCTGGACAAAATCAGCACACCTGCTGTCGCCAAGATGGTTGAGGCAGGAGATATGAAGGGTGCCTGGGAGGCAGAGCTTGAAGATCTTAACGTATGCTCACAGAAGGGACTTGTTGAGATGTTCGACGGCTCTATCGGAGCAGGCAGTGTATATATGCCATATGGTGGACGTTACCAGCTCACAGAGACACAGTCAATGGTTGCAAAGCTTCCTGTATTAAAGGGTAAATGTGATACAGTAACAATGATGGCTTACGGCTTCGACCCATATCTTTCATCATGGAGCCCATACCACGGATCTATATATGCAGTGCTTGAGTCTATCTCAAGAATCGTTGCAGCAGGCGGAGATTACAGCAAAATCCGTATGACATATCAGGAGTACTTCCGCAGAATGAACGAGGATCCAAAGCGCTGGAGCCAGCCGTTTGCAGCACTCCTCGGAGCATATGATGCTCAGATTGGCTTCGGACTTCCTTCAATCGGTGGAAAGGATTCCATGTCAGGTACATTCAATGATATTGATGTACCGCCTACACTCGTATCATTTGCAGTGGATGTGGCAAAGGAAAAGGATATCATCACACCTGAGCTCAAGAAGGAGGGCAACCAGCTTGTTCTCTTTACAATAGATAAGGATGAGTTTGATCTTCCAAAATATGATCAGGTTATGACACTTTATACAGCAATCAGAAATCTTATCCAGGATGGCGCAATCGTTTCAGCATATGCACTTGACGGAAAAGGACTCGCAGCAGCAGTATCAAAGATGGCATTTGGTAACAAGCTTGGTGTAACAATCGAGGATGAGGTAACAAGCGATACACTCTTTGCACCTGGCTTTGGTAATATTGTAGCTGAGGTTTCTGTTGATGCACTTTCAAAGGTCAGAGAAGTAATTGATGCAGCAGGTATTTCAGATGCAGCCTCTGTAGTCGGCTATGTAAACGATAAGCAGACTATCGAGTGTGACGATATGGTGCTTCCTGTTGATGAGGCTGTCAAGGTATGGACAGCCAAGCTTGAGGGCGTTTTCCATACAAAGGCAACAGACGATACAAGCAAGGTAAATAGCGGTCTTTACGATGCAAAGAATATCTATGTATGCAAGAATAAAGTGGCTAAGCCTACAGTATTTATTCCGGTATTCCCTGGAACAAACTGTGAGTATGATAGTGCTAAGGCATTTGAAAGAGCAGGCGCTGACACAATAGTCAAGGTATTCAAGAACCTCACAGCAGAGGATATCCGTGATTCGGTTGATGAGTTTGTAAAGGCAATCGACAAATCACAGATTATCATGTTCCCTGGTGGATTCTCAGCAGGAGATGAGCCTGAGGGATCAGCTAAATTCTTTGCAACAGCATTTAGAAATGCAAAGATGACAGAGGCTGTTGAAAAGCTCATCAATGAGAGAGATGGACTTGCACTTGGTATCTGTAACGGTTTCCAGGCACTTATCAAGCTTGGACTTGTACCATATGGAGAGATCAGACAGCAGGATGCACAGTCACCTACACTCACATACAATACAATCAACCGCCATATCTCAAAGATGGTTTATACAAAGGTTGTTTCAAACAAGAGCCCATGGCTTGCACAGGCTAAGCTTGGTCAGACCTACTGCAACCCGGCATCACATGGCGAGGGACGTTTCGTAGCACCGAAGGAGTGGCTTGATAAGCTCTTTGAAAACGGACAGGTTGCCACACAGTATGTTGACTTGGACGGAAATGTATCAATGGATGAGGAGTGGAACGTAAACGGCTCATACATGTCTATTGAAGGTATCACATCTCCTGACGGAAGAATCCTCGGCAAGATGGCTCACTCAGAGCGCCGCGGCGAATCTGTAGCAATCAATATCTACGGCGAGCAGGATATGAAGATATTCGAGAGCGGTGTGAAATATTTTAAATAATTCATAACTGAATAATTACAATATCTTATATATTCACTGGGGTATTATCTCTGTAATATAAACAATTAAGCTTCCATGGAGGTCACAGTTAGTGGCTTTCATGGGAGTTTTTATTTTGGAACCAGTGAATATGCTGACGGAAAAGAAAATAAATTGAAGGTAATTAAACACGTGCGTCTGCTTGATATTTGATAGTCGCAGTGGTAAAATCAAGACTAAAATTACCGGTAGTAAATGGTTTGAAAGAAAAGAGGACATAAAACAAATGAGATTGCCACAAATAATAAACAGCCTTCTTGAGACTGATATGTATAAATTCAGCATGGGACAGACGATTTTCCATCAGTTCACAAGCTATAAAACGACATGGACCTTCAAGTGCCGAAATAAAGACGTGCATTTTACAGATGAGATGGTCGAGGAGATAAAGGAACAGGTGCAGGCCTTCTGTCAGCTTCGTTTTACGGAGGAGGAGCTTGAATATCTTGATAACATCACCTGGATAAAAGGCACATATGTTGATTTTTTAAGACTCTGGCAGCCAAGATATGAGGAGTTTACCATCACAACAGATGCACCGTGTGGGCTGGCAATCGATGCAGCCGGCACGTGGCTCAATACTTCGATGTATGAGATTCCGGTGCTTGCTATTGTAAATGAAGTGTACTTCCGTATGGCATATGATTATGATGTGCTGCTTAAGCAGTTTAAGCGCAGGCTTGATGAGAAGGTGCGTCTGCTCGAGGAGGATACCTACAGGCTTAGCGATTTCAGTGAATTTGGACTAAGACGCCGTCTGTCTGCCGAGGCGCAGGAGATGGCTGTAAAGGCAATCGCAGAGGTTGAGCTGCCTGCAGACTCACACTTTATTGGTACATCAAACGTATATCTTGCAAAGAAATTCAATTTAAAGCCGGTTGGAACAATGGCTCATGAGTGGATTATGTGTACAGGACAGGGCAATCACAAGCATAATCCGGCATATTCAAACTGGTACGCACTCGATGCATGGGTTAAGGAGTATGGTATATTAAACGGTATTGCGCTTACTGATACCATAACAACAGACTGCTTCCTGCGTGATTTTCAGCTCACCTATGCGACACTTTTTTCGGGAGTGCGTCATGATAGCGGAGATCCGTACGAGTGGGGAGACAAGATGATAGCCCACTACAACAGTCTGGGAATTAATCCAAGGACAAAGACACTTTTGTTTAGCGACAGCCTGGATTTCGAGCGTGCGACTGCATTGTATGATTATTTCAAGGATAAGGCAAAGGTTGCATTCGGTATAGGAACCTTTATCAGTAACGACACTGATGAGGAAGCACTCAACATAGTTATGAAGACCACAAAGTGTAACGGCATGGATGTGGCAAAGATTTCCGACGTGGCAGGCAAGGGCATGTGCAAAAATCCGGATTACGTCGATTACCTGAACAGGTGTATTGATTACAGGATGAAGAATGATAAATAATAAATAATAAATGATAAATGATAAATGACGGCATGAGGGGGCAAAGGTATTTTGTCCCCTTTAATCATGTGATTGAATTGCAAGAAATGTGTAAACAAAACAAAAAATATACAAAATGTCAGACAATTTAAAATAAAAAAAAAATTATCAAAAAACATATTGACAAATATGTGAAATTAGTGTAATCTTAAATCAACAAAAAGAGATACGAAAGGAACAAAAATAAAACACAGGAGGTACAGTCCAATGGGGATTACATAATTTAAGTCAAAGTACTATAAGGATGATTGAACGGAATATTTAAATCTGTAGGGCGAGCCGAAGAGCAGTAATCGCACAGATATATTAGCAAATAAATAATATCGTTGAAAAAGTTCTTGTAGATTAAAAGTGAAAGATAGAATCTCTCATAAGAGTTTACATAGATAATGTAACCAAAAGGAGTGATTTTATGAAGAAAGGTAGAGGTCCATAGCTAAGCTAAAAGAATAAGAATCCTGTCATAAACAGAATCAGATTTATAGCAAAGCAATATGGAAATGCCAAAATAAATTCATATAGCGAAAGCGGAACTTGGAGGTTATACAGTGAAGCTTACGGAACCAATGCTTTAGGAGCCACTTGATGTAAAATGTAGATCAGGTGGCTCCTATTTTTGACATTTGCGAATGCATGTGAGGTTTAATAGTTAGATAGAATGACAACGTAAGCCTTTAAGGCAGGGCTATAATTTGATGAAAGCCGGGACACGGTTTTCAAATACTGTATAGTACATAAACCCGGCATCCTTGAGGATATTTGAAACCTTGTCAAAATCGTACGCGACATGCTCCGGTTTGTGGGCATCTGCTCCGACTGTGATTATTTCCCCACCAAGCTCATGATAGCGCTTTAACACCGACTCGGTCGGATTTGGGTGGCCAAGCCCGTATTTAAAGCCGGCGGTATTGAGCTCGATGCCTTTTCCCTGGGAGATAATTTCCTTTAATATAGCATCAATTATGTCGGCATACTTTTCATATGAATAGTATTTGTTTTTGTCAGGGCCGTATCTGACCACGTAGTCGATGTGACCGTACACATCAAAATCCGCCCCGCTGTGCAGATTGTCAAGTATCGATTCAAAGTATTCTGTGTAGGCTTCATGCTCTGTCTTGCCTTTGTAAAATGCAGGGTAGTATGGGTCAATGCCGTTTACCACATGGCTTGAGCCAATCACGAGGTCAAACGGATATTTTTTGGTGACCTCATTATTTTTGTCTGTAATATGAGGCTGTAAACCGATTTCAATGCCCCAGTGGATATTTATCGGGCAACCCTTTTCTTTAAGAACAATTGCAAGTCTTTTGATGCGCTTTTCATATGCTGCTATATCAAGGTCGAAAAGTCCGGGCTCCTCTTTATAGTCATAGTCCAGATGGTCTGTAAAGCAGATGCCGTCAAGCCCTTTGTTGATTGCTGAGTTTATCATCAATACCGGGTCGGCATCGCTGTCACCCGAAAACATGCAGTGCATGTGCTGATCCCACATATAAATACCTCCGTAAAACTGATGTATTGTTGTTAAAAAACTTTATAAGTTACATGATTTATAATTGTCTGCTGCTGGCTGCCGGAAAGTGCGAATTACAGCAATTAGTTAAGTGTAGCTGAGATTATAATAAAGTGCAATATCTAAAAAGAAAAATTGTGAAGAATGATAAAAAATGTGTGTAAATGAAAATATTTAGTGAAAATTTTAACAAACGCAAATAAAGTACTTGAACCTTTGAGAATTATTCGCTATAATAAAAGCATCTTAGGGCATGTCCCTAAAAATACTTTTTACAATTCTAGGAGGAATTAAAATGGCAGTAAGAGTAGCAATCAACGGATTTGGTCGTATCGGACGTCTTGCTTTCAGACAGATGTTTGGAGCAGAGGGATACGAGGTAGTAGCTATCAACGACTTAACAAGCCCAAAAATGTTAGCACACTTATTAAAGTATGATTCATCACAGGGTAAATACGAGCATGCAGATGAGGTTTCTGCAAGCGATGATTCTATCACAGTTTGTGGTAAGGAAATCAAAATTTACGCATTCCCAGATGCAAACAATTGCCCATGGGGTGAATTAAAGGTTGACGTTGTACTTGAGTGCTCTGGATTCTATACATCAAAAGAGAAGGCTCAGGCTCATATCAATGCTGGAGCTCGTAAGGTAGTTATCTCTGCACCAGCAGGAAATGACCTTCCTACAATCGTTTACAATACAAACCATGAGACACTTAAGGCTTCTGATACAATCATCTCAGCAGCTTCTTGTACAACAAACTGCTTAGCTCCAATGGCAGATGCACTTAACAAGTACGCTCCAATCCAGTCTGGTATCATGGTAACAATCCATGCTTACACAGGAGATCAGATGACTCTTGACGGACCACAGAGAAAGGGAGACCTTCGTCGTTCACGTGCAGCAGCAGTTAATATCGTTCCTAACTCAACAGGAGCAGCTAAGGCAATCGGCCTTGTTATCCCAGAGTTAAACGGAAAGTTAATCGGATCTGCACAGCGTGTTCCTACACCAACAGGATCTACAACAATCCTTACAGCAGTTGTTAAGAAAGCAGGCGTTACAAAAGAGGATATCAACGCAGCTATGAAGGCAGCAGCTAACGAGTCATTCGGTTACAACGAGGATGAGATCGTATCTTCAGATATCGTTGGAATGAGATTTGGTTCATTATTCGATGCAACACAGACAATGGTTAACCAGGTTTCTGACGATCTGTACGAGGTACAGGTTGTTTCTTGGTATGATAACGAGAACAGCTACACATCTCAGATGGTTCGTACAATCAAGTACTTCTCAGAGTTAGCTTAATTCTTGTACCCACAAGAACAGTATATCTCAAGACTACTCAAGGGGCGCGGTCTTAATTGAACCGCGCCTCTTTTTTAAAGCATGGCTATTTCTTTTGAATATCTGTGAATTGTAGAATTAATTATATTTTTTAATATGCACAATATGGCATGGCCACATGGCTTATGCCTTGAAATAAGGGAGGACATATTATGTCATTAAACAAGAAATCAATTGATGATATCAACGTAAAAGGCAAGAGAGTTCTCGTTAGATGTGACTTCAACGTGCCACTTAAGGACGGAAAAATCACAGATGAGAACCGTATCAACGGAGCTCTTCCAACAATCCAGAAATTAATCAAGGACGGTGGAAAGGTTATCCTTTGCTCACACCTTGGAAAAGTTAAAAACGGACCAAACGAGGGCGAGTCACTTGCTCCTGTAGCTGCAGCTCTTGAGGCTAAGCTTGGACAGAAGGTTACATTTGTAGCTGACTACAACGTAACAGGAGAGGCTGCAACAAAGGCTGTTTCAGAGATGAAAGAGGGAGATGTAGTTCTTCTTCAGAATACACGTTTCAGAGGCAAAGAGGAGACAAAGCCACAGGAAGCCGGAGATGCATTCGCAAAAGAGCTTGCTGACCTTGCTGATGTATATGTATGTGACGCTTTCGGTTCTGCTCATAGAGCACATGCTTCTGTAGCAGGTGTTACAAAGTTCATCACAGCTAAGGGTGGAGAGAATGTTGTTGGATACCTTATGCAGAAGGAAATTGACTTCCTTGGCAAGGCAGTAGAGAATCCTGTACGTCCTTTCGTAGCTATTCTTGGTGGAGCTAAAGTAGCTGACAAGCTCAATGTTATCGACAACCTCCTCGAGAAGGCTGATACACTTATCATCGGTGGTGGAATGGCATACACATTCCTTAAAGCACAGGGCTATGAGATTGGTATCTCAATGCTTGATGAGACAAAGATTGATTACTGTAAAGAGATGCTTGCAAAAGCAGAGAAACTTGGAAAGAAGATTCTTCTTCCTGTTGATGCAGTTACAATCAAGGAGTTCCCAAATCCAATCGATGCTCCTGTAGAGACAGAGACATATGATTATGACAAGATGCCTGCAGACCGTGAGGGTTGTGATATCGGACCTAAGACACGTGAGCTTTTCGCTGACGCTGTTGCATCAGCAAAGACGGTTGTATGGAACGGACCAATGGGTGTATTTGAGAACCCAACACTTGCAGCAGGTACACTTGCAGTAGCAGAGGCACTTGCTAAATCAGATGCTATCACAATCATCGGTGGTGGAGATTCAGCTGCAGCAGTTAACCAGATGGGACTTGGCGACAAGATGAGCCACATCTCAACAGGTGGCGGTGCTTCCCTTGAGTTCCTTGAGGGCAAGGAGCTTCCTGGCGTAGCTTGTGCTGATGATAAATAAGCCGAAAGCAGCTTAATGAAATCAAGCCGCAGGCAAAAAATATTTGTATACAAATACAAGGAGATATAAAATGGCAAGAAAGAAAATTGTAGCCGGTAACTGGAAGATGAACATGACTCCAAGCCAGGCTGTTAAATTAGTAGAAGAGTTAAAACCACTCGTAGTTTCAGATGATGTTGAAGTTGTTTACTGTGTACCTGCAATCGACATCGTACCTGTTGTAGAAGCATTAAAGGGTACAAATGTTGCTGTTGGAGCAGAGAATATGTACTTCGAGGAGAAGGGTGCTTACACAGGAGAAATCTCAGCAGAGATGCTTCTTGATGCAGGTGTTAAGTATGTTATCATCGGACATTCAGAGAGAAGAGATTACTTCAAAGAGGATGACGCACTTCTCAACAAGAAGGTAAAGAAGGCTATCGAGGCTGGACTTACACCAATCCTTTGCTGTGGTGAGACACTTGAGCAGAGAGAGCGCGGTGTTACACTTGACTGGATCAGACTTCAGATTAAGTCAGATCTCGCAGGTGTTGCTGCAGCAGATGTTGCAAACATGGTTATCGCTTACGAGCCAATCTGGGCAATCGGAACAGGAAAGACAGCTACTTCTGACCAGGCTCAGGAGGTCTGCGGTGCAATCCGTGAGTGTGTAGCAGAGATTTATGATCAGGCTACAGCAGATTCAGTTCGTATCCAGTACGGCGGATCTGTAAATGCAGGAAATGCAGCAGAGCTTTTTGCAAAGCCTGACATCGACGGTGGATTAGTTGGTGGCGCTTCACTCAAGGCTGATTTTGGAAAGATCGTAAACTACAAGTAATTATTAAATCATAATTTAATATTTGATTTGACAATCACAATAACTAAATGTCACTAAATTCACCAGCTTAGCTGCATTTAGTGGCATTTATTATGTAATGAAATTTTTTGCGGGCTTGCATATGTCACTGTAATAGAGCATTTTGCAAGCCTCATATGAAGAATAGAGGAAATATAAATGAGTAAGAAACCGGTAGTATTAATGGTACTTGATGGTTACGGCTTAAGTGACCACAAAGAGGGAAATGCCATAGCTATGGCAAATACCCCTGTTATGGATAAATTGATGGCAGAGTGTCCTTTTGTAAAGGGCGCAGCTTCAGGTCTTGCAGTTGGACTTCCTGACGGACAGATGGGAAACTCTGAGGTAGGACATATGAATATCGGCGCAGGCCGTATCATATATCAGGATCTTACAAGAATCACAAAGGCAATTGCTGATGGTGATTTCTTCAAGAACAAGGTATTAATTTCTGCAATCGAAAACTGCAAGAAGAATGACTCCGATCTGCATCTTTGGGGACTTCTTTCAGATGGTGGAGTTCACAGCCATATCGAGCATCTTTACGGACTTCTTGAGCTTTGCAAGAAAGAGAATTTTGACAGAGTATATGTACACGCATTCCTTGATGGTCGTGATACACCTCCTGCATCAGGTAAGGACTATATCGAGCAGCTTCTCGCCAAGATGAAGGAAATCGGTGTAGGAAAGATTGCATCTCTTTCAGGACGTTACTATGCAATGGACAGAGATAACAACTGGGACCGTGTGCAGAAGGCTTATGATTCACTCACTAAGGGTGAAGGCGTAAAAGCTACATGCCCTGTAAAGGCTATGGAGGAGTCATACGCAAATGATGTTACAGATGAGTTCGTGCTTCCTACAGTTATCACAAACGAGGATGGCACACCGGTATCTGTTGTAAAAGACAATGATTCTGTTATCTTCTTTAACTTCCGTCCGGACCGTGCCCGTGAGATGACAAGAGCATTTTGCGATGATAAGTTTACTGGCTTTGAGCGCCCATTCCTTAAGACAACATTTGTATGCTTCAAGGATTATGACGAGTCAATTCCTAACAAGCTTATCGCTTTTGAGAAGGAAGAAATCAAGAATACATTTGGTGAGTATCTTGCAGCAAATGGCAAGAAGCAGCTTCGCCTCGCAGAGACAGAGAAGTATGCACACGTAACCTTCTTCTTCAACGGTGGAGTAGAGGAGCCGAATATCGATGAGGCACGTCTTCTTGTAAACAGTCCTAAGGATGTTGCAACATATGACTTAAAGCCTGAGATGAGCGCTCCTGAGGTTGGAATGGATCTTGTTGAGGCTATCAAGTCAGATAAGTATGATGTTATTATCATCAACTTTGCTAACCCTGACATGGTTGGTCATACAGGTGTGATCCCGGCTGCTGTAAAGGCTGTTGAGAGAGTAGATTCACTCGTAGGCGATGCAGTACAGGCAATCAAGGATGTGGATGGAGTATTATTCATCTGTGCGGACCACGGAAACGCAGAGAAGATGATTGATTATGAGACAGGAAAACCTCATACAGCTCATACAACCAATCCTGTTCCTTTCATTCTTGTAAACGCTGACCCTTCTTACAAGCTTCGTGAGGGCGGATGTCTTGCAGATATCGCTCCAACACTGCTTGAGATTATGGGACTTCCACAGCCAAAAGAGATGACAGGAAAGTCACTTATCGTTAAATAAAATTTGTATTATATAAGCTCCGGCGCAGACAAAGGGTTTGAACCGGAGCTATTGTTTTGATATATTAAAGATGTAATAATAAACATAAGAAATACTTATAAGTGACATAAAATTATTTAAAAAAACTTATAATATACGTTGACTTTACAAATTGAGCTGGTATATAATTTAAAAGTAGCATTTGATTTGTAAAATAAATTACACATAAGATGGAGGACAATCATGCAGGAATTTAAACCATTCAAAGAAGGAAAAGTAAGAGAAGTATATGATAACGGGGACAGCCTTATTATGGTCGCAACAGATCGTATTTCCGCTTTTGACCATATTTTAAAGAATAAAATTACAGACAAGGGAGCCATCCTCACACAGATGTCTAAGTTCTGGTTTGAATTCACAAAGGATGTTGTTCCTAACCATATGATTTCAGTAGACGCAAAGGATATGCCGGAGTTCTTCGGTCAGGACAGGTTCAACGGAAACAGCATGCTCTGCAAGAAGCTTGAGATGCTTCCAATCGAGTGTATAGTTCGTGGATATATCACAGGAAGCGGCTGGGCAAGCTACCAGGAGAACGGTACAGTCTGCGGAATCAGACTTCCGGAGGGACTTGTTGAGTCTGATAAGCTCCCTGAGCCTATTTATACACCATCTACCAAGGCTGATCTTGGAGATCATGATGAGAATATCTCATTCGAAAAATCAGTAGAAGTATTAGAGAAGATTTATCCTGAGAAGGGAAGAGAGTACGCAGAGAAGATTCGCGATTATACAATTGCTCTCTACAAGAAATGTGCAGAGTATGCTCTTACAAAGGGCATCATCATCGCAGATACCAAGTTTGAGTTTGGATTAAATGAGCAGGGTGAGGTAGTGCTTGCCGATGAGATGCTCACACCTGACAGCTCACGCTTCTGGCCACTTGATGGATATAAGCCTGGACAGGGACAGCCTTCATTTGACAAGCAGTATGTAAGAGACTGGCTCAAGGCAAATCCGGACAATGACCTTCTTTTACCTGATGAGGTTGTTGTGAAGACTGTAGAGAAATATAAAGAGGCATTTGAGCTTCTTACAGGAAGCAAATTCAGCCGCTAATATATTATTTATTCCGCGTTACTATTTCGCAATTATAAACGGAGATATTATGAACCAGGACAATAACATAAATCAGTATATAAATACTTGTATAGATACAAAAAGTCATACCGGTACAAAATTAGAAAGGTGTTCTGATATTGACGAGCATAACCATGTATTTGATGAGCTTCATGAGGAGTGTGGTGTGTTCGGCATGTATGATTTTGATGGAGGAAATGTCGCATCCACTATCTATTATGGCCTTTTTGCGCTTCAGCACAGAGGACAGGAAAGCTGTGGTATTGCAGTGAGTGATACACACGGACCAAAGGGAAAGGTGACCACACACAAGGGTATGGGCCTTGTAAATGAGGTATTTACTCCTGATATTTTAGAGCCTATGAAGGGTGATATCGGAGTGGGTCATGTGCGCTATTCAACAGCAGGCTCATCAACACGTGAGAATGCACAGCCACTCGTATTAAATTATGTCAAGGGCACACTTGCCATGGCACACAACGGAAACCTCATTAATGCAAAGGAGCTTCGCAAGGAGCTTGAGTATACAGGAGCTATTTTCCAGACCACAATCGATTCTGAGGTTATAGCTTATCATATCGCTAGAGAGCGTCTTAACTCAAAAACAGCGGAGGAGGCGGTCAGACGTGCCTGCCAGAAGCTTAAGGGAGCCTATGCACTTGTGGTTGAGAGCCCGAGAAAGCTTATTGCAGCCAGAGACCCATTTGGTTTTAAGCCTCTTTGCATCGGAAAGAGAGACAATGCATATATCGTTACATCTGAGACCTGTGCGCTTGATACAATCGGTGCAGAGTTTGTCAGGGATGTAGAGCCGGGAGAGGTTATCACCATCACTCCTGAAAAGGGCATTGAGTCTGATATGACTATGGCACTTGCCCCTGAAAAACAGGCCAGATGCGTGTTTGAATACATTTATTTCGCAAGACCTGACAGCCATATTGACGGAGTAAGCGTGTATGGAAGTCGTATAAAGGCTGGCAGATTCCTTGCAATGGATTCACCAGTTGAGGCTGATATCGTGACAGGAGTACCGGAGTCAGGAAATGCCGCTGCTCTTGGTTATTCACTTGAGTCGGGCATTCCATATGGCACAGCATTTGTGAAGAACGGTTATGTCGGCAGGACATTTATCAAACCTAAGCAGTCAAGCCGTGAATCAAGCGTGCAGATAAAGCTCAATGTATTAAAGGAGGCTGTTAAGGGCAAGAGAGTTGTTATGATTGATGATTCAATTGTGCGAGGAACAACCTCAGACAGAATAGTGCGTATGTTAAGAGAGGCGGGTGCCACAGAGGTACATGTGCGCATCAGTTCACCGCCATTCTTATGGCCTTGCTATTTCGGTACAGATATTCCTGCAAGAGAGCAGCTTATCGCTTACAACAGGACTATTGAGGATATCAGACAGATTATAGGTGCAGATTCTTTAGGCTACCTTGGAATTGACAGACTTCATGAGATGGTAGAGGGACTGCCAATCTGCATGGGCTGTTTCACAGGAAAATATCCGATGGAGCCACCGAAGGATGATATCAGAGGCGAGTATTTTGATAAAGAAATAGACCTCGAGAGAAAAATGCTTAATCGCTAATAAAGGAGAGAATATGAGTACAGACAGATACACAAGTCCTCTTTCTGAGCGCTATGCCAGCAAAGAGATGCAGTATATTTTTTCGCAGGATATGAAATTTACCACTTGGAGAAAGCTCTGGATTGCTCTTGCAGAGACTGAGATGGAGCTTGGGCTTTCACAGGATGGCAAGCCGGTTATCACACAGGAACAGATTGATGAATTAAAGGCACATGTGGATGACATCAATTATGATGTGGCAAAGGAGCGTGAGAAGCTTGTGCGTCACGATGTAATGAGCCATGTCTATGCATATGGACAGCAGTGCCCTAAGGCTGCAGGAATTATACATCTTGGAGCAACCTCATGTTATGTAGGTGACAATACAGATATCATCATCATGAATGAAGCATTAAAGCTCGTTCACAAAAAGCTTATAAGCGTTATTGCAGAGCTTGCAAACTTTGCTGATAAGTATAAGAATCAGCCAACTCTTGCATTTACACATTTCCAGCCGGCACAGCCGACAACAGTTGGAAAGCGTGCCACACTGTGGCTGAATGAGTTTATGCTGGATCTCGAGGATTTAGAGTATGTGCAGGGCACATTAAAGCTCCTTGGCTCTAAGGGCACTACAGGAACACAGGCCAGCTTCCTTGAACTCTTCAACGGAGACAATGAGATAATAGACAAGATAGATCCGATGATTGCAAAGAAGATGGGCTTTAAGGATTGTTATCCGGTGTCAGGCCAGACATATTCCCGTAAGGTAGATACGAGAGTAGTAAATGTGCTCGCAGGCATCGCTGCATCAGCTACAAAGATGTCAAACGATATCAGACTGCTCCAGCATCTTAAGGAAGTAGAGGAGCCGTTTGAGAAGAATCAGATTGGCTCATCAGCCATGGCATATAAGAGAAATCCTATGAGAAGTGAGAGAATAGCATCTCTTTCAAGATATGTTCTTGCAGATGTAATGAATCCTGCAATTACTTCAGCTACTCAGTGGTTTGAGAGAACACTTGATGATTCTGCAAACAAGCGTCTTTCAATACCTGAGGGCTTCCTTGCAATAGACGGAATCCTTGACCTCTGCCTCAATGTGGTGGATGGACTGGTAGTATATCCAAAGGTTATTGAAAAGCACTTTATGGCAGAGATACCATTCATGGCAACAGAGAACATCATGATGGATGCTGTAAAGAACGGTGGAAATCGTCAGGAGCTCCATGAGAAGATCAGACAGCTCTCAATGCAGGCCGGAAAGACAGTCAAGGAAGAGGGAAAAGAAAATAACCTCGTAGACTTAATCGCTGCAGACCCTGCATTTGGACTGACAAAGGCTGATATCGAAAAGAACCTTAAGCCTGAGCTTTATGTGGGACGTGCACCTCGTCAGGTAGAAGTATATCTGCGTGATGTAGTTAATCCGGTGCTTGAAGCACATAAGGATGAGAGTGGAGTAAAGGCAGAGATTAACGTATAATATCGAAAGTATAGATAACGTTAATTTGCTTGTATTAACATATTTATCTAAATGAAAAGCCCCGGCATATAAACCTGTTTCATGGTTTATATGCCGGGGTTTTATATATCCGTCAAGTATGAAGTTAGTTTAGATTAATTCTCTTTGACATCATCTCAGGATTGGTGGCCTCACTGATTGCCACCTGCTTGCTGATTACACCGGCCTTGTACAGATTGAAGATACTTGTATCCATTGCAATCATATTCTCAGCTGCAGAGGTGTAGATGATACCGTCAATCTGATGGACCTTGCCTTCACGGATTAAGTTCCTTATTGCAGGCGTGAGTACCATGATTTCAAAAGCAGGTACCATCTCACCGTTTGTGGCAGGTAAAAGCTTCTGGCAGACGACAGCCTGCAGCACAGATGCAAGCTGGATGGCTATCTGGTGCTGCTGGGAAGCAGGAAACGCATCGATTATTCGGTCAATGGTATTTGCGGCACCAATTGTGTGAAGTGATGAAAATATGAGATGACCGGTTTCAGCCGCTGTGACAGCTGTATTGATGGTCTCATAGTCTCGCATCTCTCCAAGCAATATGACGTCAGGACTCTGGCGGAGTGCGGCGCGAAGTGCAGTGAGATAGCTTTCTGTATCTGTGTTGATTTCACGCTGTGACACAATACATTTGTCATGACGATGTAAAAACTCAAGCGGATCCTCAAGAGTGATAATATGCTCTTCCTTCTCATGGTTGATCTGATCAATAATACATGCTAGTGTGGTAGATTTACCGCTTCCGGCTGGGCCGGTAACCAGCACCATGCCGTTGTTTGTTTCCGCAAGCTCCATAACAGAGTCCGGTATATGTAAATCGCTTGGTTTTGGCAGTGTGAATGAGATAACACGGATGACAGCAGAGTAAGAGCCACGCTGCTTGAAAGTGCTCACTCTGTAACGTGATACTCCCGGTATAGCGAAGGAGAAGTCATCATCTCCGGTTTCCTCGAATTTTGAAATATCTCTCTCTGCAAGAGCATAGATTGATGTGACAAATTCAAAGGTTTCTTTTGGAATCATTCTGATTTCATTAAGGCACTCCATCATTCCCTTTGATTTGTATGTGAGAGGGCGGCCGGCCACTATGAAAATATCCGATGCTCCGTTGTCAGTTGCTTCCTTTAATATCTTTTTAACATCCATTTTAGTTTCCTCCAATTAAGTTTAGTGTATCATTTTCCTCGAAAGCTGTGTCTGTATTGAGCTTCCATTGTTTTATTTTATAAAAAGCATCCTGCCTGTGGACAGGATAGTTGATATCAAGCTTTACAGTGAGAGTCTGCGTATCGCTTACAGTACAGGTGATGGTATAGGTCAGACCGGTAACCTTGCCGTTTGATTCATTTTCAGCGAGGTTTTTATTTATGGCAGTATCGTTGTCTGATAGAGCAGTCTTTATGGCCTCATAGTATGCTGCTTTATCAGGACTGCCATCGTAGGCGGATGCAAGAATGGCATCAATCTGTGATATCTCATCCCATACCTTTTCACATGCACGGTAATACGAGCTGTTGTTATCAGCAACGCGTTTGCTCAGCTTATAGTCAGAGTTTGCTGTGACAAAGGCGAGTGCCGAGAACGTGACAATGCATATCATGGAAAAGGTAAGCAGGATGGTGGAAAAACCGAAATTTGAAAACTCTCTTCTTTTTTTCATGGGGTGCTCACCGTCCTTCCATCAGAGGAAAGTGCAGTATAGCTGCACGCAGTAATGCTGTATACACAGTGGCTGTCTGCTGCTATAAACTCTATGTCAGCCTTTTGTACTCCGTAGGCATCCTGCCCAAGCCTGCTTACAATAATCTTGTATGCGGCATCAGCCTTATCACATGGATGATAGCTTTTGTCAAGATAAATGAATAGCTTTTCATCTGCACAGATGGAGCCGTCAAAGAGCGATGATACGGCGTTTAAATCGCCATGCTCCTGTTCGTATGCGCTTGCTGCATTGCTGCATGCATTAACAGCCTCATGCAGCACCTGAGTTTCTTCTGTCAGCTTGTGGGTCTTTATGAAGAAAAGCAGTCCCACAATCAAAAGAACTGAAAAAAGCAGCAGATTAATGGTAATCTCAAGCAGGAATATTCTGTTTTTCGATTGTTTAAGCTTTGTTGAAATCATGGTTTATTCCTTGTGGTATGTAAGTTTGTGTGGCATCGAGTGGCATATCAGGGAGCGGTGTACTTGATATTTCTGCATTTATTGTCGGACGATGATTAGTCGGAATTGACGGAGCAGTAGGTATCGGTAGTGCCACCGGATGTATCGGTGATAGTTACGGTAATCATTTTGTCGGTGGTTTCTGTCATGTCAAGTCCTCCGATTTCGACAATCCTTTGTCCGCTGTCCAGACTGTATGAGGAACCATCCTGTACATAGAGCTCTCTTAGAGAACCGCCATAATAGTATATGAAGGTATTATACACGATGTCATTTATTGTGTTTTTCAGACATAGAGCCTTTGTGCCATTTATTGTTTCTACACTGATTGCAGCGTCAGAATCATTCTGTCTGACTTTTTCGCGCAGATAAGATGTGACAGTGCGTACCTCGTAGTTGTAATTCATGGCATTGGCAGTGGACTTGTATTGCTTTACGCCAATTAGTACGAGGATAAAAGCAGTCAGCGCAAAAAGAAAAAACAGCAGCATCACAAAAAAACTGTCAGCCTGATGTGATCTTGGTTTTAGCTTGAACATGGGTTATTTCCTCTCTATTATTGTCACATCGGGACGCAGATTGGAGCCGATGTATTGATAGTCTATGTAATAATAGTCGCTGTTGTATGTGAGACCATAGTGGTCTGTTAGATAATTTATGTCCGGAGGGTATGTTCCCTCAAGAGCATAGCACTGTGTGATACTTCGTGTGAGGGCGCGTTCCAGCGTGCTCTTGCTTCTTTTGGTATTGTCATCTGACAGCTTTGAAGAGAAAGCACCAAACAAAACGGTACATGCGGCTAAAAGCATAATTGGTATGAATTTCCATATGGTTGATTTCTTTTTCTGAACAAAAAACAGCATGCTGTGCCTCCGTAAGCTATCCTATGCTTGAGATAATTCCAAGCAGTGGGAGTAAAAATGATACAAGTATGAAGCCAATGAATATACAAAGCAGGATAACCATGGCAGGTTCGATCACTGATATGAATCGTGACAGCTTTGCATCTGTGTCATCCTCGCAGGATGTACATATATGTTGCATGACATCGTCCATAGATCCGGTTTTGCTGCCGATTGCAATCCAGCTTGAGTACATCTTTGAAAAAATATTGGAGTGCAGCAGTGCCTCCGAAAATGTCTCGCCGTTAGATATATTTTTACGGCAGTCATTTATTTTAGAATTAAGGACAGGATTGTTTACGAGAGCCTGTGCCAGATCAAGACCACGGTCTGTGTCAAGTCCGCTTGAGAGTGCTAAAAACATGCAGTTTGCAAAGCGGCTGGATGCGATTGACATGGAAAGAGCAGTTTTCATAAGGAGCCTTTTTCCGAAGCGTGTCTTAAAAAATATAAAAAGAAACAGTGCGGCAAAGAGCATGAAAGCTATAATGATAAGCAGATATCTATTGATGTATTCACTGAGCTTCATGAGCACGGCAGCGGTGCCGGTAAGCTCACTTCCAAGCTCTGCATATATCTGTGAGAATACAGGTAAAACCTTGGCAATCATAACGACAATAACGGCAATCATCACTGCAGAAAGCACGAGAGGATAGGCAACGGCACTTTTAATGCCTGAAGCTATTTCGTCTTCGCGGTCATAGTACTTTGAGAGTGAGTTTAAGACCTCTTCAAGACGGCCGGTTTCTTCACCCAGCTGTATCATATTAATCATATATTTTGGAAAGTATCCTGTATCTTTAAGTGCACTGTGAAGCGTTGCACCAAGCTCCATTGGCTTATATATCTGCTCAAGCAGATCACGTGTCTGCTTATCAGGTGCTTCATCACATAATATGGAAACACCATAGTATGTAGGAAGCCCGGCTGCTATGATAAGAGAAATCTGCTGACAGAAGGCAGAAAGCTCTGCATTGCTTAAAATCTTGGATTTTCTAGACATTTATGTCCTCCTAATAGACGTATTTGGTAATGTAATCACTTTTTTGTGCTATGAACTTCTTTGGCGAATCACTGGTAGATGCAAATGTTGGATCCAGCATGTTCCATGAGGTACCATCAAACTCGATGATGCCGTTTATCCAGCCCTTGTCCTTTATATAAGTACTGATCCAGGCATGATATTCTTCACCGGCATATCCTACCTCTAAACGTGTGGGAATAGCCTGAGTCCTTAGCATAGTGGCCATGACTGCCGCATAGTCAAAGCATATACCGGTATTTTCGGTAAAGACCTTGTCCACATCAGGCAGATAGCCGCTTTTGACATTTTTAGCCTTGTCATAGTCGTATTTGAAGTTTGAAATGATATAATTGTATACACTTTCCACGACCTCAGTATCGCTGCTGCAGTAGTACGCCAGTGAGCTGCCTTCCTTCACAGCCAGAGAATCGGCAGTGAAATTTACATACTGGTTAGGGTACAGATACGGTCCGAATTCATCGGTGATGGAGACAGAAATCACCTGCGACAGCACGGTGGCATATTGTGTCCCCTCAACATTTTCAAACACAGTTACAGTATACGAACCACTTGAAGCAACCAGAGGAAACACTTCATTTCCTCCATGCAGATCAAAGGTGTACGTGACACTGTCAGGCCCGGTTATCTGAAGCTTGACCTTTTGATTGGAACCGTGATAATCAACTATGATATAGCCGCTGCCGCTGTTTGAAGCATCGATACTGGCTACATCACATGTATAGGTTTGTGTGCCGTCGGCAGTTGGGGTAAGCACCTTTGGAGCAGAGTCCCAGGTGCCCTTTTCAGTAGAAGTATGGGAAAGAGGCTCCTTGGATACACTGTCATTTTTGGAATTACCGCATGCACCAAGCAAAAGGCATGATAATAATATGAGTGGAAGTGCTTTTTTATACAGTATGCACTTCATAAAAATCTCCTAAATATAAAGTTGTTTCTTTTTTAATTATATTATAATGTATTTTCTTGTAAAATAAAATGGAAAAATGTATAATATTAAAAAATGGTTTAGATTATCAAAAGAAGAGAGTAAAAAGAAAGGATACTAATGATGAAAAAATTTTTTAATGAATTCAAAAAGTTTATCAGCAGAGGAAAGTGAAAAATAGAGATACATTTATTGCGTGAAACTAATAAAATCCATTGCATAAAGTGTGAAAATCTGTTACATACAGTATAAAACTCTTGACTGTGCAATAAAAACGTAGTATATTAGTTCTGTTATTTAGAATTGAAATTAGGAGGTCTTATCGTGGCAACTTTAAAAATTGTTTTATCGGTATTATTTATAATCGTCAGTGTAGTAATTACTATAGTTATTCTTTTCCAGGAGGGTAAGTCAGCAGGACTTGGCACTATCGCCGGAGTTGCTGATACATATTGGGGCAAGAACAAGGGACGTTCAAAGGAAGGACGTCTGGTTAAGGCGACCATTGTATGTGTTGTTCTTTTCTTTATTATTTCAATTGCTTTAAATATGGGAATATGGTAAATACTTAGACTGTCGAGAAATCGGCAGTCTTTTTTATTGAATCAACATCCATATGATGAAAATGCCGCTAGTACAAATTTTTAAGACCTATGCATTTGATTTGAAATCAGACATCCATATGGTGCAACGAAAAAGGAGAGATAATGAGTAATATAGATAAATATGAAACACGAAAAAAGATGGTCTATGACTTTATGTGTGATGACATGTATGTTCCGATGAAAATCAAGGAACTTTGCATAGTACTCGGAGTAAAAAAAGAGGACAGACCACAGCTTGAACAGATTCTTTTGGATTTGCAGGCAGAGGGAAGGATAACACTCTCAAAGCGCGGGAAATACTCAAAGTCGGAAATTAAAAAGACGGTCGGCGTATTCACAGCGCATCAAAGGGGATTTGGCTTTGTCACTGTGGAGGGAGAGCCTGATGATATTTTTATCCCTGCAGAGTATGTAAATGGTGCGATGCACATGGACACTGTTGAGATTACAATCTCACCTGTTACAACAGGACGCCGCAAGGAGGGCAAGGTTGTTTCCGTCATAGAGCGAGGCATGAAGCAGGTGGTCTGCACCTATGAGGCAAGTGAAAATTTTGGTTTTGCTGTGCCCGACAATACCAGATTTGGCACAGATATTTTCATACCAAAGGAACGCTCAAAGGGTGCTATGTCGGGCCATAAGGTAGTGGTTGAAATCACAAGCTATGGTAAAAAGGGCAAAAAGCCGGAGGGCAAGGTTGTTGAAATAATCGGACATATAGATGACCCGGGTACGGATATTCTTTCTATAGTAAAGGCTTATGATCTACCGGTGGATTTTTCGGAGAAAATCATGCATCAGGTGCAGAATGTGGCAAAGGATGTGACACCTGCGGATATGGCCGGCAGGATGGATTTGCGCGATTGGATGATGGTCACGATAGACGGAGAGGATGCAAAGGATCTTGATGATGCCGTGTCTTTATACATGGATGGCGACAATTATGTACTTGGAGTACACATAGCAGATGTGTCGAATTATGTGCAGGAGCACAGTGCCCTTGATGTGGAGGCACTTAAGAGAGGAACATCGGTTTATCTTGTAGACAGAGTAATTCCGATGCTTCCAAGAGAGCTTTCAAATGGCATATGCTCCTTGAATGAGGGATGTGACAGGCTGGCTCTTTCATGCATTATGACAATAAATAAAAAAGGTGAAGTCATTGATCATAAGATTGCTGAGACAGTCATAAAGACAAACCGCAGGATGACATACACAAATGTAAAAAAGATTCTTGCAGATAAGGATGCCGCTGTGATTGAAGAATATAAGGAGCTTGTGCCTATGTTTGAAAAAATGGCAGAGCTTGCAGCAATTCTTCGTAAAAAGAGAATGAAACGAGGTTCTATAGACTTTGACTTTCCGGAGACTAAAGTCGTGCTCGATGAAGATGGGCATCCGATAGATATAAAGCCGTATGACAGAAATGTGGCAACAAAGCTCATTGAGGATTTTATGCTTATAGCAAATGAAACTGTGGCTGAGGATTATTTCTGGCAGGAAATACCTTTTGTATACAGAACACATGACAAGCCGGACTCAGAAAAAATCGCAAAGCTTTCCACATTTATCAATAATTTTGGCTATACGCTTCATATTGGAGCTGATGAGGTACACCCAAAGGAGCTTCAGAAGCTTTTGATGAAGGTGGATGGCACAGATGAAGAATCCCTGATAAGCAGACTGACACTGCGCTCTATGAAGCAGGCGAGGTATACAACAGCATGTACAGGACATTTTGGACTGGCGGCAAATTATTATTGTCACTTTACATCACCAATCCGCAGATATCCTGATTTGCAGATACACCGGATCATCAAGGAAAATATTCGCGGCAGGATGAATGATAACCGCAGGGAGCACTATGAGTCTATACTCGATGCTGTTGCAAAGCAGGCAAGTGAGACCGAACGACGTGCAGAAGAGGCAGAGCGTGAAACAGTCAAGCTTAAAAAATGTGAATACATGTCAAATCATATTGGAGAATGTTTTGAAGGAGTTATATCAGGTGTCACGGAGTGGGGCTTTTTCGTGGAGCTTTCAAATACAGTTGAGGGACTTGTGCGCGTGACAGACCTGACAGACGATTTCTATGAGTTTTACGAGGATACCTATGAGCTAGCCGGTTCAGCCACCAATAAGAGATACAAGCTTGGACAAAAAATCAAGGTTGTTGTGGACAGTACTGACAAAATTATGCGTACAATTGATTTTAAACCGGCGGAATAATATGACAATAATGACGAAATCTTTTTATGATTTAAAAATACTTATTTGATTATCTGTTATTTGTCAGTCGTTGTGCGAAAGATTTATTGAAAAAGATGTCATAATATATTATATAGTGTAAATAAAAAGAAATGTGAACCAGCGGGTTACAATAATTTGCTTTTTAGATATTGGCAATTGTAAAAAAATGTGTTAGTATTGTAAAGCAGTTTGAGGAAAGGAGATACCGACATGGCTAAGGAACCAAAGAAATTAATAGCCAACAACAAAAAGGTCTATCACGATTACTTTTTGCTTGAGAAATACGAAGCCGGTATTTCACTTGCAGGAACTGAGGTGAAGTCACTTCGAATGGGAAAGGGCAGCATAAAGGAGTCATTCATCCGTATTGAGAACGGTGAGATTATCCTGTATGGCATGCATATCACACCATATGAGAAGGGAAATATCTTCAACAAGGATCCACTCAGACCTAAAAAGCTTTTGCTCCACAAGAAGGAAATCGAGAAGCTTTCATCAAAGATGAAGGAAAAGGGTTTCACAATTGTGCCGGTGGAGGTATACTTTAAGGGGAGTCTGGTCAAAGTAGAAATAGCACTTGCCAAAGGTAAGAAGCTTTATGATAAGAGAGCAGACATAGCCAAGAAGGATCAAAAGCGAGAGGCGCAGAGAGATTTCAAAATCAGAAATCTTGGTTAGCAAAAAATGAATATGGGCTAGTAAAGGTTTCGACGGGGCCCACAAGGTCCAGTGGACCTTGGCTTTGGGCGGACCGAAGCGGAGCGGAGAACATGGAGCGTAGCTGCATGTACCCCGCAAAAAAATTGAATATGGGCTAGTAAAGGTTTCGACGGGGTACATGCAGCTGGAGAAGCGAGTCGTATGGCGATGCGTTAAATGGCCAAATTAAAATTAAACGCTGAAGATAATTTAGCATACGCTGCCTAATGGCAGCAGTCTGACCTAGAGCACTCACACTTTAGGACCCAGGCTTCGACTATGTGAGAAACGACGTTGGCAAAGCTTTGAGCCATCGGGCGTATCATGAAGCTACTGAAACCACAAGGTTGTTTGTTATCGTGTGGCAGAGGGAATGTTAAATAATAAACTACACTCGTAGAAGGACAGGGAATTGTATTTCGGACACGGGTTCGACTCCCGTCTAGTCCACTAAAAGGCGGTTTGTGATAAAACCGCCTTTTTCATCATGTCCTCGTCCTTGTCCTTTTGAGCATGCCTGTATACAGACTTGAGCACGTGGTCGGTCTTCCGGCCGCCATGACATAGCTGTCCGTTCCGATTTCCTACAGCAGAAAGTACAGTTAATAAATCATTTAAGGAGTCAGTAAAACTGTTATTTAGGCTATCGAAAACATTGTAAAAACGCGGGATGTATCGTATTTGAAAAAATAATTTCAAAAAAATGTAAAAAAGTGTTGACAAGTATGGAATAGGGTGATATTATATCGGAGTCGCTTCGGTGAGGCAACAAAAACGAAACGGCAAAACAGCATATCGGGGTGTGGCTCAGCTTGGCTAGAGCGCCTGGTTTGGGACCAGGAGGTCGCAGG
>ENA-OYZP01000013-OYZP01000013.1-human-gut-metagenome-genome-assembly--contig:-NODE-13-length-48770-cov-9.850334_pt1 | contig 48770 bp, 38 predicted proteins | sample MGYA00244078_ERZ653480 | MGnify/ENA primary metagenome ERZ653480 (study PRJEB26926, sample SAMN06165131) | human gut metagenome | biome: ENVO:00009003; feature: ENVO:2100002; material: ENVO:00002003... | reverse complement strand
GTCGGCAGCGTCAGATGTGTATAAGAGACAGGGGTGATAAGGTTGTCGAGTTGGTCTAAATAAGCACCGATCTTCCGTTGTTCCTCGACTGAAGGTACAGGTATTTCAATTTTCAGAAAATCAGACTCGTGTATTCGCCATTGTCCATAGATAACACCTTGACGCCATTTGACCATAGCATTTATAAAGTCTTTTCTGACTAATCTTCTTCCCAAAAAATCCGAGTCAGCAATTCCAGTAGGCTCAAAAATGCTATATACCGGTGAAATGCAGGCTTTTCCGTACTTATTCAGACCTATTGAGCCGGTTTCGAGGTTGTTAGAGCTATATATGAAATCGCCTTTCTCTGTTTTCTTATACAGCTTGTTTACCGTGTCCGTAACTAAGGCACTTCGGTCATAACGCTCACCTTTAGGGGCAACACCTTCATTTGCTATGAATGCCATAAGAGGATATTCGTCGCTCATTGGTGCTTGCTGGTTACGCTCTATGAGCAAATCGCCAACCTTACGCTGTTCCCAAGCGTCTGAGAATCCTTTGAAACGAATTGCGGGAGCATCTGATTTTTTCGTCATTCTGCACTACCTCCCAGCAATTTCTTCAACTCATTAAGTCCCAGCATATCATACTCGTTACCCTCAAGGTCATCGATCATTCCCGAAAGCGTTGCTTCAGTTTCACTGATCTGCTGTTCGACTTCGAAGAAAGTGGTAGCATACTTGTTTTGAAGGGCTTGAATTTGGCTCACCAAGCTGTCGATTACGGTATCAGGCAGTTTGTGAATGCTCTCAATGAGAGGAGCAATCCACTTCTTTTCAAGCAAATCCAAAGCCTGCTCATCGCTCAGACTTTCAATCGTATCCTTTGTTTTTGCCTGCAACGCAGCACTCTTTGCCTTGATCTCCGCCTTGATTTCTTTCTCGCTCTTGACCAAAGACTCTACCTTTTCTAAGAGTGTACGAAGCGCAACGCTTTCAGGAGAACGGTCTTTCTTCAGTTCCTTAATCTTTTTGGATACTTCTTTCGGAACGAAAGCATCGCCTTCCTCGGTGAGAACATCGTTGCAGCTCTCTTTATCCTCCTCTGTCATTTCATCAAGGATAGACTCATACTCAGAAGGGATTTCCGCCAAACGGCTTTCCAAACCGTGAAGCTCGTCCGTTTCTGTGGAGAGCAAAGTCGCCTGTACCAAGTCGAACGGGATAATATGACCTACCCAGCCCTCTTGAACTTCCTGGTCTTTACCGTCCTTTTTCTTGATGACAAGGTTCGGATCGACCTTCTTTGTTGCAGCAAAGCCTTCGGTTTGCAACATTTCGAGGTCGATGGAAATACCTGTCCAATCGTCGTCAAGAAGCTGGAACGCCGCATATTTGTCGATAAGTGGAATTTCTTTCAATCGATCGAAAATATCAGCACTCAGAACGGTTTCAGCCTTAGAGATTTCGATGCTTCCCATCCGGTCGATAAGTTCTTCTTTCAGGAATGCCGGGAAAGTGGAAAAGGCGGCGTTAAAAGCATTCTCAAATCCGACCACATCAGGGTGGCTCTTGATGGCACTCTTAATATTAGGGGTAGACACATTCACATAAGGAATGCCACTCTCGGTAAACAACGCCTTTTTCAGCGCAGGGAACGCCGTCCAGAATTCGCTCATCTCGTCAATTTCTGCTGTCGGGATACCGCCAAACATAGACGCATAGACATCCCAATGCTCGGCAGCTTCAGAGGAATCAACATAGCGAGGAATGTTCAAGTTATAATCATTGCTGCGAATTTCTTCACGACTGACGACTCGTGAAAACTTCGGAATGCTTTCACGCTTAATAAAGGTATCTGCTATGCGTTTAATGTCAGACGCACGGAGCTTGTTATTTTTACCCTCTTTGATAAAGCCCTTGGATGCATCGATGATAAGGACATCGGTATTCTCACGCTTTTGGCGCAGCACCATAATGATGGTGGGTATTCCTGTCCCGAAGAAGATATTTGCAGGCAGTCCGATAATGGCGTCGATATGGTTATTCTCGATCAGATTCTTTCTGATTTCACCTTCCTCACCGCCACGGAATAGTACGCCGTGGGGAAGAACGATTGTCATAATGCCGTCCGGCTTGATATGGAACAGATCGTGAAGCAGGAAAGCATAGTCGGCTTTTCCTTTGGGAGCAAGTCCAAAACGAGCATAACGAGGATCACCCTCTTTGTTGGACGGGTCCCAAGCCTGCGAATACGGCGGATTGGACACGACCGCATCCACATAGAGAGGATTATAGGTATTTACCGGATCATTTTCGTCAAAGTACGGCCAATCCTCCTCAAGAGTATCGCCGTTACGAGTGACGATATTATCCGGTTTGATGCCACGCATAACCAAATTCATCCGGGTCAGGTTGTAGGTGTTCTCCTTCAACTCCTGAGCGAAGTATTTGATGTTGTTGTCATCGGTCATATACTTGGCAACGCTCTGACCAATATTGATAAGCAACGATCCCGAACCGCTTGTCGGGTCGTAAATCTTGATTTCGCTTTTGCCCTTCAAGTGGCTTGCAACGATTTCAGACATCAGCAGAGATACCTCGTGCGGGGTGTAGAACTCACCTGCTTTCTTTCCAGCATTTGCTGCAAAGTTACTGATAAGATATTCGTAGATAAAGCCGAGAACATCGTAGTCCTGCTTGCCGTCCATAGGAATATCCTTTATCAGCGTCAGAAGCCCGCTGATTGCTTTTGTTTGTGAACCGGAGCTATCGCCAAGTTTGGAAAGACCCGTTTGCAAAGTGTCAAATACTTTATCAAACACCTTCTTGTGCGTGTTGGAAATCAGCCGGCTGAACGCAGAGAGTGCATCACGGACATTTGAAACATCAAAGTCCTTCCCCATAGAGAGCCAAGTAGAAAAGAGGTCTTTATAGGCAATAAAGTAGCCGATATTCTCTTGAACCCACTTAACCGTTTCGTCATCTTCTTCTGATACGGTTTTCAGAAGTTCGTCGTCATAGTCATTTTCCTTCAAGAATTTGATTTCTTTATCAGATAGATACTTGTAAAAGATAAAGCCAAGTATGTAATCCTTATATTCATTCGCTTCGATTTTGGAACGCATTTGGTTTGCGGAAGCCCATATTTTCTGAGCAAGCTGTTGCTTATTCATCCTGTGAACCCATCCTTTTTCATTTTCTAAGGGAGATATACTACCCCACTGTTATGATACAACAATTAGTGTCCCATAAAACGGACTCACTTCTCGTCGGGAACAAACTCCATAATGTCATCGGTCGTGCAATTCAAAGCTGAGCAGATTTTCCCCAACACTTCAGTGCTTACATTTTCATCACGACTGAGCTTATTGATTGCGTATTTAGTGAGTCCAGCAGCTTCCTGCAAATCTCTTTTCTTCATATCTCGATCAAGCAGAATGTGCCAAAGTTTTTTATAGCTTACAGCCATCGTATCATTCCTTTCTCTCAACCTGCGAGTAAGTGCTAAAACACAACTTATATTATAGCACATAATCCCGAAATATCAACCATAAATCCCGATATTTCAAACTTAGTTCCTGATTTTCATACCTACTCAAACTCTCCTGCAACCGAATAGCTTGGGAACAGCGTAAGTTCTCAGATATTACTTTTCCCGCTGGCGAAAAGAATAGGGACAACCTTCCATTAGAGAGCTATTCAATTACCAACGAACACGGGTTTGTACCACAAGATGAGAAGTTCGAGAATGGTGGGACGATGCGAGAAGCAGATAAAAGGATGTATTATATCGTTTCTCCGAACTCATTTGCTTATAACCCGGCAAGAATAAATGTTGGTTCAATCGGATACCAAAATATCGGGAAAAATGTGATAGTTAGCTCTCTATATGAGGTTTTCAAGACCTCCGAAGATGTTGACGATAGGCTCTTATGGCACTGGTTCAAATCACCTGATTTTCAAAAGTTGATTATGCAGTTGCAAGAGGGTGGCGTTCGTCTGTACTTCTATTACGACAAGCTCTGTATGGGAGAAGTATCTCTTCCTTCGCTTGAGGAACAGCGCAAAATCGGAAAGCTGTTTGATACCCTTGACAACCTTATCACCCTTCATCAACGACAGCCTTTTTTGCATTCAACCCCGGAAATTTCTCTGACTGTCCAACTGATCCATCCTTTTTATACATCCTCTTGGGAACAGCGTAAGTTTGGTGAAGTGTTTGATTGCACTGTCCCGAATAACACACTTTCCCGTGCCGAACTGAGTTATGATGAAGGAACTGTCCTGAATGTTCATTATGGTGATGTGCTAATAAAGTATGGCTCTGTGCTGGATGTTCAGAAGGACGATATTCCTCGCATCCCGCATAGGTGCAGAGAGGATTTCAATGGGGCTTTATTGCAGGATGGTGATATTATTATCGCTGATACCGCAGAAGATGAAACGACCGGAAAAGCCTGTGAAATAAGTAATTTGCAAGGTAGCGTCATAGTATCGGGGTTACATACAATGGTGTGCCGCCCTCGGAACAGAATGGCGTTGGGGTACCTCGGTTACTACCTCAATTCCAATGCTTACCACCACCAGCTTCTTCCTCTAATGCAGGGCATAAAAGTGCTCTCTTTAAGTCGAAGCAACATTCAAAAAACAAGTGTGAGTTACCCAACAGCAGTGAAGGAGCAGCAACACATTGCCTACTACTTCAGCCAGCTCGACAACCTTATCACCCTTCATCAGCGTAAAGGAAAAGCAGCCGTCACCGGCTGCTCCAATGATGCAAATAACTCAAAAGGTGTTTATTGTAAAGCACGGGATTTCGGATATAAATGTTACAAAAAAGTCAAATCTCAACAGATTCGATGCTTAATTGCAGTGTTCATCTTCTTCGTATAGGTTAATGATTGTTTTTCCGTGCGCTTTTGCATAGTCAAAGGCAAGCCCGGTGCCGCTTTTGGGCTGATAGCTTGTTATTGCTTTTTTCGACTCTTTTCGACTCGCCGGAAGGTATTCGTTATTATAGTAAAAGACGCAAAAGTCACTTGCCCGAATCATAGCTTGATTGCGTTCCACATAAGCAGCTTTCCCGGCAGCAGCAACTCCGTCAGGGCAAATACTGTCCTCGTATCCATCTAATAGGAACTGCATCGTATAAGCGTCTGCATCAGGATAATCCGTCCGATAGTGTATTCTGCGAATTTGGGGGTAAACTTCTCTTAGTTCTGAAACCACCTTGTAGCAGAGGGTATTAAACTCGGAATGATCTCCAAACAGAAAGATTGCTACGCCCTGCTCAAGCAGATAGCAAATACTGTCCCGCAATCGACTTGCAAGCTCCTTCTTATGCTTAATTTTCCTATGCCCGATAAAACAACAGGTCATACAAACACCACCAAGAAAAACAGTAGAGCAAATGAGTATATTATTGTTCATCTGCACTAATTATTATATTTTTGCTCTATATATAAGTCAATAGCTTCACATCGAGAACAGAAAGCAAGTGGAGAATAACATATAATTATTATGGATTCGAGGTGGAGCAAATGGGCAAAGAAATTGACTTCAAAAATAGAGATAGATTTATTCAACTGGGAATCACAATTTCAGTTCTTCGTAAAATGCGAGGAATGTCGCAGGAGCAGCTTGCGGCAGAGGCAATGATGAGTCGTTCGCATCTTAGCGCAATCGAAGCACCGAATATCGTCAGACCCTTTTCCGTAGAGGTTCTATTTAATATCGCTGACGCGCTGAAGATTGAGCCGGGTGATTTGCTGAACACCTCAATTATCCCGGATCAAATTCTAAACAAAAAAGAAAAATAGGTGGCTATGGGACAATAAAGCCCATAGCCACCTATTTTAATATTGCGGTACCCCGTATCCGAGGATTTCGTAGTGACCTACGCTGTACTGGTTTACCCGACAGCTATCACCGGAGTTTCCCTCAACGGTATAAACGATACCGTTTTCGACTTTTTGAACAATACCGGTGTGGTCGGATTGTCCGTCCTGCGGACCCGACGACCCCTTGTTATCCCAATCAAAGAAAACAATCATTCCGGGGACAGGCTCGGCAGAACCGTCGATCCACTGTCCTCGTTCTTTGAACCACTGGACGCCGTTCACGCAGCCCGCATATTTCGGCACAACCCCGGTGTCGATATAGCCGCACTGATCGGCGCACCAGCTTACAAAACAAGCACACCATTCCACACGGCTTCCGAAGCCATACCAAGACCAATACGGCTCGCCGCCTACATTGCCCACCTGAGAAAGAGCGACGGTGACGATCTGATCCTCGCTATAACGGATGCCGTAAAGGACTGCCGCCCAAAGGGAATTGTTCTCATCCTTGAGCAGTTCGGCAAGGTATTCCTGCTGTTCTGCGTCAAAGCCGTATAGGTCAGCCATCTCATCCACCGTCAAATGAGAAACGGTAATATAAAGAGTTGTTTTTGTGACTGTCGTTTCCGTCTGAACGATGTTGCCGTTTCCGTCGTCCGTTTCGGTTATTTCCGTTTCCGAGTGACTTTCACTGCGGGAGGATATGGAGTTCATCTCCCAAAAAATGTCCGAGAGAATCTGCTTCTTGCTCTCGTCCATCGTGGCAACCTCCTGCGGATTGTCCGTGTCTGTATTCGTCTTGACTGCATAGACCGCAAGCACATCCTTCCACACGGCTCGACCGCCGCTAATCTCCATATTATCATAGGCTACCGAGTTTTTCTCCGCTTCCATCTTGGCATCGTAATCAGCGTTGATTTCCTGCACGGCAGTCTGCATCGACATTCCCGTGCCGGAATCCTCGCCGGAAAAGAATATCCCGAAAACCGAGCCGCAGATCAGAGCAATCAGGCAAATCACGACAATGACCGCAACGGCAACCCAGCCGCCTGCGGCGATAGCAGCGACCAATGCTTTTGTCGCCGCTATGATTGCTTTGACTGCGGCAATCGTTGCTTTAACGGCAGCTTTCACACCAGCAACTGTTGCCTTGGCTGCGGCTTTGGCGGCTTGTGCCGCTTTTTGCGATGCTTTCACCGTAGCCCGTGCGGTTTTCTGCGCCGCCTTTGCCGCCTGCTGTGTAGTCTTGATTGCCGTTTTCGTGGTCTTGACCGACCTCTGTGCGGCTTTGGCTGTACCTTTCCCGGCAGTCTTGATGGTTTTCTTACCGGCAGAACTGGCAGACTGTTTGATCGTCTTTTCCGTTTGCTCGACCGCCTTGATGGTCTTATTCCCGGAGGTGCGGACAGTCTGCCTTTTCATCGACTCAGTAGCACGCTTTTCACGAAACTTTTGAACACCGTCCTTTGCTTTGGACACATTCCGTTTCGTTTCTTCCAGTCCCTTGCGCCCCTGCTTATCAAACTGGTGCGCCGCTTCGTGCGTGATACGGTCAACGCCGCCTTCCACTCGGTCGGAGGCGTACTCCTCGGCATTATGCTCATCCGGGTGCGTTGTGTGTTCTGCCTTTTCCTTCGTCTGCACATAGGCGGAGCGCATACGGTCTGCGGCGATTGCCGCTTTGTTGATCTTCTTGATTGTGCCTTTTACGACATCTCTCGTTTTAATATCAGCCATTGAACCCTCCTTTCCGGGGCGTACCCAAACGCCCCTAAATTAAAAACGAGGGGTAAAGGTATAAACACCTTACCCCTCAAAGTGCGGGAGCTGAAAAGTCTTGATATTGCTGGCTTTTTCAGCGCCTATTTTTCGACTCTGCCCGTTTTCTTCTTGCGTACTCTGCCTGCTGAGCTTTGTAAGCTCTTTGAGCGCACTTCTCGCAATATTTCTTTCGGTTGCCCTTCTTGATAATCGGCGTACCGCAGGACACGCACTTTTCAAAGCGTGTGCCAAGAATGTCCGCTTCCAGCAAAGGCTCTGCCGGCAAAACAGCTTTGCGGAAATACTTGCAGAGAAGTGAGTATGAGATGCTCTGCACACAGGCGCAGGGTTCTCCGTCATCCAGCGCAAGGCAGTTGCCGTTGTCATAATTGGCACAAAGGCGCTTAATTAGGGCGTTCGCCCTCTGCCGTTGCTTCGGCGTGAGTCTTGGCAGCATCCGCACCACCGTCCTCCGTTATGCGCTTCGCCACGACCACAAGACGGCTGTTGTTGCGGCTGTACTCACAGGTAGACAGCGTAATGAGCTTATCACCGTATTCGGCGGTCACGCCGGTATCATAGAAAGACAGTTCCTTGCACTTGGCAATGAAGTCGTCAAACTCATTGGCACTCTCTGCGTCTATAAAGCGATAAAACTTGAATGCTTCGGGACTGTCGGTGTAGACCACCGTGCGGAATACAGCAACGATCTCATACTCCTGCTTATCCGTCAGTGTGTTGAAGGTGATCATCCGATGCTCACTCCAAAAGTCTTTGCTCTTGAATTTTTCAAGGTGGGCAAACATCGAACCGTTGGACATATGGTGTCCATAGATGACAAGATTGTCGGACGGCTCCTGCACATCGCAATCCTCCTGCACATAGGGACAGCCATAGTCGGAGTATTCCTTATCAAAGCCGTGCTTTAGATAGAAATTCGGCTCATTCACCGACTGCATCACGGGATAATTGATGTTGGTATCTGCAATGCTGATCCAGCCCACCAAATCGCCGTTCTGCTGATAAAGCTCTGCAAGCTCCGGCAGAAGCATCTTTTCCTCGGAGTATGGAATCTGCTCCGCCGGTTCCGTTGCAGCATCCGTCTGTGCCGCAGCGTCTACAAGTTCAGCCAGCTCGCCATAAAGCGCAGCTTGCTTATTCGACTCCTTGTAGTGATCGATAATAAAAAAGGTGCTCGTGCCGAGGACGGCTACAAGCACTGCAATAAGAATTACACAGATTTTCTTTTTCATTGCGTTTCCTTTCATAAAGCGAGTAGGCACCCGCTGAAGTCAGCGAGTGCCTATAAGGTTTGTCTTGTTTATTTGCAGTAGATAGAGATTGCACGCTCGACAAATTTTGCAGTTCCTTCCCCACCTGCTTTATCAATATTCTCGGTAAATTCACCTCCAGCTCCATACATTGCACCAAGAGTTTGCAGTATTTCAGGGGTGCATTGATAATAATTCTCTGAGATATATGCCTGTAAGCGCTTCACCAAGGCTTGCGCTTCCGGCAATGCAGGATCGCCATCCTTGCATTTGCCAAAATCAGAGAAGATCAGCATCACTCCTCTTGCAAGCGCTTCTTCTGCATCCTTAGAGCGCCCCTTGTTCTTTTGCGTATATTCCTGATAGGCATTGGTGTGTTGCCACTTTTCTTTTGCTTTCGTAGCGTATTCATCCATCTTTGCCGTATCAAATGCAGAAAAGTCCATATTCATTCCTCCAACCTGTTTTAGTCCACGAGCGAAGGTGATAAGGTTTTCGATATGCTCTTTTTTCAATGTGAGCAAGCATATTTGCTGATCTAATGCCCGATCCCTATCAAAGTCCGGACTTTGAAGAATGGACTGAATCTCTTTGAGAGAGAATTCAAGCTCACGGAACAGCAATATTTGCTGCAAGCGCTCCAGAGCTGTATCGTCATACAGCCGATAGCCTGCTTCGGTATATTCCGCCGGATGCAGTAAACCGATTTTGTCATAGTACTGCAAGGCACGAATGCTAACCCCCGTGAGCTTGCTCACCTCATTGACGGTCATCATTGGTATCATCCTCCTTCGTGGTAATTATAGCATAAACCATTACGCAGCGTCAGAGTCAATACCTTTTTTGAAGAATTTAAGCACCCTCGCCCGGTTTGGTGGTCATCAGCTTATAGAGCTTCGTGTTCTTGGGGAATTTATTGGCAAACGGTACAAGGCTGGAGCCGACTTTGATCAGTCCGTGACCGGCATCCACATTGGTGATATAGGAAAGCTGGGTGTCCGAGATGTTCAGCAGCTTCGCAAGTTCCAATCTGTCTGTGGATGCCTGATTGAGCATCACGATGAACTCGGAGTTTGCCAGCATCGTTCTTGCCGTGTGGGACTGAAGCAGGTCGTCCACATTCTGCGTGATGCCGGTCGCATAAGCGCCGTACTTTCGCACACGCTTCCAAAGGGTGAACAGGAAGTTTGCGCTGTACTCGTGCTGGAACAGAAGGTAGATCTCATCAATGAAGATGAAGGTGTTTTTGCCCTTGGCTCGGTTCTGCGTAATACGGTTCAGGATAGAGTCGAGGACGACCAGCATACCGATGGGCATAAGCTGCTTGCCGAGGTCAAGAATGTCATAGCAAATTAGGCGATTGTCCGTGTTCACATTGGTTTTCTTTGCAAAGGTGTTCAGAGAGCCATTGGTAAACAGCTCAATGGCAAGAGCGATTTCCTGCGCTTCGGGTTCGGATTGCTTGAGAAGCTCCGCCCGGAAGTCCTGCAAGGTCGGCACCTCGCCGGTGTAGTTGTTCTGCTGATAGGTACGGTAGACGCTTGCCGTGCAGCGGTCGATGATGGACTTCTGCACTGCACCGAGGTTGTTACCACCGATAAGCTGTTCGCACAGGGACATAATGAACTCGGATTTCAGAATGACGGGGTTTGCGCCGTCGCCGTACTCCCGGTTCATATCCATCGCATTGATGTGGGTGGGAGAAGTGGCAGAGATGTTGATGATCTCGCCACCCAGCGCCCTAACAAGAGGAGTGTACTCTCGCTCTGGATCTATTAGCAAAATATCCGAATCTCCCGATAGCATTTGATTGATGATTTCATTCTTTGCAGTAAAAGATTTACCACCACCCGAAACACCGAGAATGAACTCGTTGCCGTTCAAAAGCTGTCGGCGGTCTGCGATGATCATATTCTTGGAAATAACATTCTGACCGTAATAAACGCCGTTGGTATGGCAAATATCCTGCACTCGGAACGGGATAAAGACCGCAAGGCTCTCTGTGGTCAGAGTACGGAACGACTCAATCTTGCGGACACCGAAGGGCATCGCCGTATTCAGTCCGTCAAGCTGCTGGAACTTGAGAATACCGAACTGACAAAGGTGCTTTCTTGCCGTAGTAAGCAGAGCTTCGGTGTCGTTATCGAGTTGCTCCTTAGTGTCCGCCGTGTGAACCATCGTCAGAACAGCAAACATCATTCGCTGGTCACGGGTCGTCAGATCATCGAGGAACTCCTTCATCTCCTTGCGTTGCTGTTCAATGTCGTAGGGAAGCTGTGCAGAAAAGTTGTTGTTGGCGTTCTGCCGACGCTGCCAGTTGGTCGCATTGGTTTCCACGCCGAGCAGACGGCTTTCGGCTTCACGCACGGCTTCATCCGTGGGTACGGGTATAACATCAATGGACATCATCAGATTGCGGTTGAGGTCGGTCATTTCCGCTACCATACTGTCCTTGATATAGGAAGCATACTCCCGCAGGAACAGCACTCTGCCGTAACGCTCTCCAATCTTGAAATAGTCGCCCGTGAACTCCATCGAGTCCGGGCAGATGAAGTCCTTGAAGTCGTGTCCCTTTCTGCGGGTTTCCTTGATGTCGAAGCGGAACTCCGTTTCTTCACCGGCACGGTAAAAATCGTGGAAAATGCGAAGTCGTTCATCCGGCTCCAGCTCCACGCACTTACTGCCGAGCCGCCCGAAGTGGGCAATCAGGTCGGCACCCACACGGGCAAAGTAGTTTCTCGCTTCCTCCACATTCTTCTTGCACACCGAAATGGTGATATATTTCTCCTGAATAATCGAGTTTGCGCCGGTCGCTTTTTCAAGAAGCATCCGGTTATATTCCTCACGGTACTCGTCAAGAGCATCGCCCTTCAGAGGGAGAAGAATGGTTTTCTCAAAATCCGCACGGTTCAGGCGGCGGTTGTTAATGGTGATCTTGGTGGTTGCGCCGCTGTCAAGGCTGTTGAGCAGTTCCGAATATTCAAGGAACATAGCTTCCTTATCCTCACGGCTGGCGACAGCATAGTTGATGTCGCTGAACTTATAGGTCTTGGAGAACTTATCTCTGCCCACCTGAAAAATACCGTCGTCGTAAATCGCCTTGATGGGGATCACATCCTGGACGCCCCTCGGCACAACAAATCGTTCTTTATCCTGTTTGAGCAGGTTGCGAAGCGTTTTAATCATTGGCTTTCAATACCTCCTTTTGCTTGTGTTCCATTTCAGGCTTCATCATTTCGTAGTAGGTGTTGGTGGAACGGAAGGTCAGTTTCTTTGGCATCAGAAATTCGGATTTGAACCAAGCCCATACGAACTTTTCCGCCGTCATTCCGTTGTATTTGATAAAGCCGAGAGCCGCAAAGGGTGCGGCTCCCAAAATACACATCCACGATACGGTTTCCGTGCCGACATAAGGTTTGAGCAGGAAATAGAGTCCCACTGCCACCACGCAGGCACAGGCAGAAAAAATGAACTGTCGCATAGACAGCCCAAAGAACATTGCCTCCGTATAGTTGCGAATTTCCCTATTGATCTTTACTTCCATTGAAGCTCCTTTCTCTACGATAGCGTTCCTTTGCCTGACGGATTTCATCGGCACAGACGCATTCATCCGCAAGGCAGTTCACCTTGCCTTTGCGTCTGCCACCATAGTACAGACAATATCGACAATCGCAGTCCTCAAGGGTAAACCCCTTGAAGCGGTTATAGATTTTGGTGTTGTTTTTCATAGTGCGCTCCTTACAGTCCCATCATCTCTCGGATAATGCGGTCGCTCATCTTGACCGAGCCAACGAGAACGAGCATATTAAAGAGCAGTTCGCCTATATAACTCCACACCTGCGTGACCGCCGCCGCATCGGGATTGACCACGGGTGGTGAGGACGCAAAAAGCGAGAAGATAATGCAGGACAGCACGATCACTGCCCCCTCCAAGCAAACGGCGCAGTAGCTTTTGATGAAGGACTTGCCCACATTCTGACTCGGTTCACCTGCGAAGGTGGAAAGCGGAATGGGCGCAAGTGCCGTATACATATAGAGCTTAAAGAATCTCCCGTACACGGTCATTATCAGAATGAATGACATTACGGTGATGAACAGCCCTCCGATGAGCGTGACAGCCCATAGCGGTATGCTTTCAAAGAATCCGCATTCCTCAACGCTGGTAATCAATTCAGGCGGCAAGACTGTTTGCTGTGGTGTTGAGAAACCCGCCGAACCCATTATCGTCGAGATCGTGCCTTGGACGATATTAAACAGGGCAAGCATAAGCTCCATACCGTAGGTGATGGCACCCTTGGCGATGGCAAAGCGAACGAACAGCTTCAGAGCGTGTTCCGGTTTCTTGACTTCTGTGAACGAGCCGCAGGTTTTGACCATACCGGCGACAAAGAACAGCACAAGGAGTGCAAGTCCGATAGACTGCACTGCGCCGTTGATGTTGACGATCACGCCCCATATCCCACCGCCTTTGAAGTTCTGCGGCGTTGTCGTGATAAGCTGCCAAATCTCTGCCAGCTTCTCGTTCCAAGTTTCCAATGCGTTTTCAAGGTTTTGTACGACCCAGTTGTCGCTCACGAAAAGCACCTCCTTTTCATAGAGTTAAGGGGTGCTCCCGCTTTTTCGGGAACACCCCTCGGTGTGAAATTTCTTAGCCGACAATCAGGTCGAGGATTTCCTTTGCAAAGGTGATGATGACGCCGCCTGCAAGGGTCAGGAAACCGTTCGCTCGCTGAGAGGGGTCGTGGGACTTCAGGGACAGACCGACCTGCACAACGCCGAAGCCCAACAGGATAAGACCAATGGCACGGATCAGCCCGAAGATAAAGGTAGACAGGTTGTTGATAACGGTAATGGGGTCGTTGGCGGCAAACGCCGTAACCGAAGTGCCGAGGATGAGTGCTGCACCCATAATGGCGGTGCAGTAAATGCGGAAGCCCTTCTTGACCTTGCCGGTCATAGGCAGCTTTTCGGTATGCTTCTCGATGTTCTTCTTAAAAATGCTCATATTAGTTACCTCCGTAATTTTGTTGTTGTATTGTTGGTGGTTTCCGAGTTGAAATCCTCATCGGACAGCAACTCATAGGTGGTTTCCGACACCTCTGTATCCGGCATAGTATCGGGGTCGAGGTACTGCACCTCAATGGTCGCAACATTACTTGTGACCTTGCCGTGCTGATAGACGCCGCCTTTTCCGTCGGCAGTCAGGTCAACGGCGGGGTGCTTGAGAATGTCGTATTTTAAGTCCATCACGGGGAGTTCCCCTCGGATGAACAGAATGGCGTAGCGGTTATCAAGCATACGAACCTCATCCGGGGTCAGAAGCTCTCGACCGCTGATTTGATAGTTGGTGGAATAGTTTCCGCTTCGCCCGGAACTCTTTCCGTAAGTGTTCGTGTCGATGGTTTCCTTGCCCAGCAATTCGCTTACATACTTATGGGTGGACTGCTCGTTGCCACCCAAGTAGAGGAACTCATCGCAGTTGCCGACGATAGATTCCCACTGCTTTTCAAACAGTGCCTTGAGCTGTGCCAAGTTCTGAAGAATGATGGACACAAACACGCCACGGGAACGCATAACGGAAAGGATCTTATCGAAGTCGTCCGGCAGGCTGACATTGGCGAACTCGTCCATTAGGAAGTGAACGGGAATTGGCAATGCGCCGCCGTGAATATGGTCAGCCGAAAAGAAAAGCTGCTGAAATAGCTGTGTATAAAGGATGCTGACCAAGAAATTAAAGCTCGAATCATTGTCCGGGATAATAGCGAACAGTGCCACTTTCTTTTCGCCCATAGAGGCAAGGTCAAGCTCATCGGTACAGGTCAGTGCCGCCAAGCTCTCCAAGTTGAACTTTTCAAGCCTTGCGGCAAGGGTGATCTGAATGGATTTCAGGGTCTTTGCCGAACCGGTGTGGTAAGACCGATAGTATTTCAGAGCGATGTGGTCGGGTCTGTCCAACTCCAAATCGGCAAACAGACAGTCCAGCGGTGAGGGTCGTGGATCTTCCTCATTGTCGATGGCGGCAGCTTGCAGCATCTCCATTACCATTGCAAAGTTCTGCTCATCCTCCGGTGCTTCGTAGTGAAGATAGTAGACGAGAGCAGACAGCAGCATTGAAGCCGATGTATCCCAAAAAGGGTCGTTACTTTGTGACCCCTTTGGCGTTGTGCTCTTGAACAGATTTGTCACAAGCCGTTGCACATCGTTGTCCGAATGGAGATAGACAAACGGGTTGTAGCAGTGGCTCTTTTCCATTGAGATCAGGTCGAGAACTCTGATCTCATAGCCCTTTTTCTCCAGCAGATTTCCCACATCCCGGACGATCTCGCCCTTCGGGTCAAGAATCACGAAGCTGGTGTTTGCCTGCATCAGATTCGGTTTGCAGTAAAAGCGTGTCTTACCGGCACCGGAACCGCCGCAGACAAGGGTGTTCAGATTGCGGCGGTGTTTCTTGCCGTTGAGTCCGATACGGACTGCCTGCGTCATCAGCTTGTTTTCGGTCGGTGGGTTCTGCCGGTATTTCTTGTCCACGGCTTTGGCATTGCCCCATTTTGCGCTGCCGTGTTCCTCCCGGCGTCGGTAGTTCCTGCGTGTAGAGAAGTAGATCCCGATGCCCATTCCATAGCAGAGAAGCAAAACGAGGACAGTTTTTACACTGTCCTCGCAAAGCTCTATATGAAATGGGTCGCTCATCACATTCATCAAGCTCGGCAGTATCTCCGGCAAGCCGCCCTTCACAGACGGCGCAATGAGAAGTCCGAGCCACACAATCGGCAGGATGCCGAGTACGGCGAGAATGATGGAGGTCTGTCTGTCGTTATCTCGATTCACGACAGGAGCAGTCCTTTCTTTCCACTACCTTGAACTTTTTCTTTGGGGCATACCCGACCTTGATGATAAGATCGTCCACGGCATCGGTGGATTTGCCCTCATTCATCAGCTCGGTTTTGGTATCGTTCAAAGCTCGAATCACTACGCCGTGTTCATAATCGTCCAAGGCGATGTGATAGCGTTCCTCTTTCATCGCTCACACCTCATCTTTCCTGATCTTTGCTTCGGTCTGCTCGGCGACGGTAGATTTCCTCCGACACACGAGAGCCGATCTCGCTCATCGCAGAACGGGTCTTGGAAAGCTCCGCACGAATTTCCTTTGGGGACTTGCCCGCCAGCTCCTCCGGGATACGGTCAATGGCGAAGTTCTTCACATCCACGCCAAACTTACGGCAGAGCATATAACCGACGCAGACAGCAGAGAAGCCCATATCCCTGCGGCTGTATGCTTCGCAGTTCATTGCAAGCTGAGCGTGACCAAGCTCCTGTGCCACGCACTGGCAGAGTGCAACGCTGTCCCCAATGTCCCGCTTGATATAGAGGGTCTGATCCTCGTTCTTATAGAACGCTCCCATATTGGGAGAAGGCAGCTCCTCCACAGTGCTCACATCAATGGGAGCCGTGTCGAGCATAATAGCAACGAGCTTTCGGGGATCACGGTCAAGGGTAGGTGCAGCAGGCTTCTTGCCGCTGGTCTGTGCCACATCGAATACCTTCTTGACATTGTAGGCAATGCCGGTAGAGCCGTCATTCTTGGTGTATTCAACAGGTTCAAGAATGGACAGGCTCTTAGCACCCTTGTTGACCTTCACGCCGTCCTCCTGCCAATCACGAAAATCCTTGAGCTGCGTCGCCTGCGGCTGCTGCTTATAAATGAGCAGAGCGTTGGCGGCAGAGTAGCGATCCATTCGTGCCTGCGTATTAAGATATGCCCTGAACTTGTCGGGGTCGCTGACGATCTCAGTAGCGGTATCGTCGATCATCTGATACACGGCATCCTTCTCCGCCTTTTTCTTGGCGGCGTATTCCTCCGGGGAGAGCTGCGGACGAGCCGCAGTCCCGGACTTCTTGGGAGTGAAATTGTTAGTCATAGCTGATTACCTCTCTTTCGATTTCTTATGCTTTTTCGGCTGAGTGTGAACCGTTTGACGGTTCGGTTCTGGAGTCTTGCTTTTCTCCTTGGAAAGCGCAGGCTCGGTACGGTCTGCTTCTTTGTCAGCTTTTGCAGCAACCTTGTAGCGCTCCAGCTTTTCTCTCACGGAAGGCTTCTTGTCTGCCTGCTTTGCTGTACCCCGGTCAATAGCCGTACCGCTGATCTCGGAGCTTCGCTCGGACGGAGGGCTTTTTTCCGTCTTTGCGACCGTAGGGTTTTCGTGGGACTGACCTTCTTTCTGCAAAGGCTTTCCCATTGCTTCCTCCACGATGATCTCGCCCTTGGTTTTGGTCGGCACTTCCCGTGCCACCGCTTCACGGTCAGCCTTGTCCTGCTCCGCCTGCGTGATAACGCCTGCCTTATCGACCTTGCCGATCTCGAAGCGTTCCACAATGCGCTGAATTTTGGAAGCGTCCTCTGCACGGGCGATAATATCCACGGGTACATCATCTCCCTTGGCACTCTTATCTCTCAGGACACAGTAGAGAACGCCATAGCGCTTCGCCTGTTTGGTGAACTGTGCCAAGTCCTTGTTTGGGATAGAAAAGACCTTCAGTTCCTTGCCGGACTTGATCATATTGGTGAGCCGTGCTTTGCCTTTGGTCTGCTGTTCCTGCTTCAGCACGGACACGAGAAGCAGGGCGACATTCTTTGCCGCCGAGCCTGTAAGTTTTGCGGCAACTTCAAAGCCTTCAAGCGAGAGCCTGACGACCTGCTCAGCCGCATCACCGCCGTTGTTCATAGTTGCGGTTCTCCTTTCGTTTTGATTTTTCTTCCTCTGTCCGGACTGCATCTACCTTTTCCTCGATGACCTTGGAACGGACGGCGATGTCCTGACAGAGTTTGACCTCCTTGCGGAATTCTTTCAGCTTCTCGGTAAGAAGCGAGATACTTGCCTTTGCCTGCGACAGCTCTGCATCTGTGATGTTCACTTTTCGTATTTCATTTCGGAGGTGCGTTCTGTCGGCGGTTAAGGTCTTGACTTGCTCCTCGACCGAGTGCTGATATGAAAAAAGCTGCTCGTCTGTACCGATGTGGTGCTTGCCGAGTAGCGTAACTTGTTTGGTGAGTTCATCTATCTTCATCAGATCTTCTTTGAAAAGGTAGTGAACTCGTGCGTGATTCTGTTGTCCTACCTTGTACTTCGGCAAATAGCCGAGCCGGTAACAGTAGTAAAGGTACAGCCCATACAGACCGCCGACTTTTCCAATTCTGTCGCTCCGTGTTCTGAGCCGGTATTGCTTCGGTCGGTAGGTTTTCGGCTGGAACGGCTCGAAGTCGATGTTATCACGGTTTTCAATGAGCCGCTGCGTAATGCGCTCCTTGGTGTATTCCTCACCGAGCCTGTGCAATCGAATGGGGCGTTCATCGCCCTTGCCCTTGATCGTCCAATACTTCCGCTTGGGATTGGAGCCGAGGGTGTATCCCATCTCAGACAGATGATATTCAAGCTGTCGAATATTGTGGCTCATTGCGATGGCTTCATCTAAGGCGGCACGGGCGAGGTTGTAGCGTGTAGGCATCCCGGCTTTATCCTTTTGCGTCAGGATGCGGGGCGACTGATAGGCTTCCGGGTTCTGTACCACGGACAGTCCGTGTTCCAAGCAGACCTCATCGGCAATATGGCGGAAGTACCACCACGCTTTCTCTTTGTTCTGCAATCGCTTGCCGTCCCTGAACGAAACGGAGTTCACAACGAAGTGGCAGTGAAGATGCTCCGTATTCAGGTGAGTAGTTACAAGAACTTGAAACCGGTCGCCCCACATTCTTTCTGCGAACGCCATACCGACCTGCTGTGCAAGCTCCGGTGTGATGTCGGTTTCTTCAAAGCTGAGATAACCGTGATATGCTTGGATGCCATCCGGCTTGTCGAATTGCTCTTTCACCGTGATGAACTGTTCACGGGCAGTTTGCGGATTACAGTGGATGCCCTCACAAAATAACTCTCGTTCTGTTTTCTCTCCGTCCTTTGCATAGGCGACTACATCACGGAGTGCTTGATAATCGGCGTCGCTGTACTTCGACTTTGACTTTGTGGTTTTCTCAGGATTGGAAGCGTAGTCGAGAACGGTCGCAAGGCGAACCGTGACCGGCCACAGCTTACTTACTGCCATTTCAGGTTGCTCTCGCCGGGTCGAAGAAACTGACGCTCCATATCTGCCTGAAATTTGTGCAGGCGATCCAACTCACTGTTCAGCTTCTGCGTGTCGATAAAGCCGAGGGCGTTTGCCTTAACGGAGATCTGATGGATGTTATTGCCGATTGCGGAGAACTCCCGCATCGCATCGTAGAAACGGTCATCGGGCTTCTCCTTCGGCTCATATCCACGGAGCAGCAGACGGACGAGTGCCGCTTCAGACAGGCAGGTTTTCTTTGCTTTCTTCTGCAAGTCCTGCGCTTCGTCACGGGAAAACCAAAACTGCTTCTTGATCGTTCTTTTCATAAATGGATTTCATCCTTTCTCTTGAAATGTGTGGTGCTTCTTGCACGGGGTATTAGGGGGTTCCCCTAACGAGCGATTTACTGTTTTTGCCCGGTAGGAGTAAAAACAGTCTGCTCGTTAAGATAATACAGAGCGTTCGGGGGAACCCCGTTCTCATTGAGATCAGCGTTCTTTGTCCGCCCTGACGGGCTTAAAAGACACAGCTACGATCTCATTGTTGACTCTCATAAAGCGTTCGGGGTATTTGAATTTCTCACGGTATTTCTCCGCAAGGTCAGGCGGGAGGGACTGGAACCTCTCTGCATCGAAAGGTGCGTAAGTAATGAAAAACTTCCCGCAGATAATGTCCAGCATCTCACGGGAAGGCTCAATCATATAGCACTTTTCAATTTTCCAAGCGTTCTCGCCAAACATATAACCGTCCAGTCTGACGCACGGGTCAGTTCCGTCAAGGCACGACCCGAAGATGGAATAGCCACCCATTCCAGCCTGAAACGCCTTGTTGTTGGAGCTGACGCCATAGGTTCTTGACCTCTCATCGTATGGCTTGTCAAAGCTGTCCTGCGTGAAAACGATATAGCCGGAAAGGTGTTCTTTGCCCTCATTTTCCGCTTCACAAAAGCGGCTACGCATCTCGGCAAAGGTCATTTCAACGGCTTGTGGCTCTCCATAAACCGCCCGATTCGGGGTCAGCCCATTGACCTTGCCCTCCTCATTGCAGATGATGGCGACCTCATCTTCAAAAGGCATATATTCCTCAATATCGCCGCCGACCACCTCCTGCATCGCTTCCAAGGTGTCGTCGATCTCTATCATCTTGGGGTACTTGTTCGGCTCAACAAGCAGGACGGAAATCTTTCCGTCGCTTGCTTTCACCGGCTCCTTGCAGAGTGATTTGTCGAAAGAAATCGACTTGAACCCGATACTGTCCACGAAGTAGAAGCCGGGATTCAGGGTGTCACTCTCCCTGATTTCGACTACATCCGATACGGAAAGAGAGCGTCCCTTGTAGTCGGCAGGATGGTCAACATTGAACTTCTGATAGATGTTTTCGAGGGAGATGCAGTCCATTTTGCCGTCATAAACTCTGTCGTAAGCGGCTGCGTTGACTTCCTTAGTGCCTTTGATTTTTTCGAGGGATTCCATTCCGATGAAGCATACATTGGCGGTATCCCTGTCCACATTGATCTGATAAATGCTAAACTCAGTCATCGTTCATTCGTCCTTTCTTTGGTTTTGTTGCGGTGGATACCGAGCTGGAAACAAAGAAAGTCATTGTAGTCCTTGCCGCAGGGCGGAGGGCTGTCAATGACTTCATACTTGCTCGGCAATATGGTTTTCAGCGCAAGGCTGGCTTTTCTTCCGGCATTGTCGTTGTCAAAATGCAGGAAGATTTTCTTGATCTGCGGCTTATCATCGAGATACTTCACAAGAGCAGCAGGCGTGGTGCTTTCCTCGATTTTCTCCTTGGGCAGATACACACCGGCGAGGGAAACGAGGTTGTCTTTCCGCCAATCTCTGCCCGCCATCTTTTCAAGCGTCGCATAGGAAAGCAGGTCAATGGCACACTCAAAGAGATGCACCGTGCCGCTGTCGCTGTCTGCGATCCGAAAAGAATAGTGCTTGTCACTGCCGGAGCAGTCACCCAAAACACGGCGGTCATTGGTCGCTCGGTAGGACGCATAGCGAGTGGTATTTTTCTCATCAAAGCCCACGCACACAAGATTGCGATACGGCAGGCTCTCGAAAATCAGCCCCTTGTCAATGCAGTATTGTATGATGGTATAGTCGATGCCCCTGCCGAAAAGATACTCTGTAATTCTTTCTGTGGAAGCACTTTTATCCGGCAGAAGCAAGATTTTCGGCTCCGTTTTCTGCTTTGGCTTGACTGTCGTTGACGGCATTACTGCCGCTTTTCCCATCAGCGTTTCGACCGCCTCTACAAAAGAACAGCCCTTGACTTTCACAAGATAGTCAAGGGCATTGTAGCCGCCGATGCGCTGTGACCACCACATCCACTTGCCGTTAGAAATCTTCAGGCTGTCGTGAGTGCGGGTGGTATAATTGTTGCCGGAAATGCGGACAAGCTCCTGCGGCTCACAGCTTTGCAGATAGGTCAACAGGTCGATTTGCCGTGCCTGTTCCACCACCTCCGGGGGGATATACGGCATAAAATCACCTGCTTTCCCGGTGCTGTTTCTTCTCCTGCCGTTGCAGGCTCTTATCCGCTTCCGTTTCGATGGAGTCCCGGATGGTATCCATATGCTCGGTTTCTCTGTCTCGGAACTCCTTATACACATCACTCAGAGGACAAGGGGAACGAAGGAAAGCCCTTGCCTTTTCCGGCTCAAGCTCCAGCTCCTCCATACACATCACGATGTCCTCCCGCATCGTGTATTCGTAAGTATGATTGAGAATTTCGGACGGCTCCTGACGCACAAGCCAGTCCCGGTATTTGTCCTGCTCGGCTTTCATTTTCTCATAAAGACGAGCGTTGTAATCTGTTTCGTTCATAGCGAACACCTCCTTCAAAATAGAAATAGCCGTCTGATTTCTTTTGAAAACCAAGCGGCTATGTGTCGGCAGTATGAGATCATTCCCATACCGCATTAGTCAGCGTTCCAAGTCCCTCGGTTTCTTTTCGGGCGGTTCTTCACCCTCATCTGGTTCACCGCCGACGATCTCGTTCTCACGCTTATCCACATTGAGCAGGGCATTGAGTTCGTTCAGCCGGTCGGTCTTGGCTTTCAATTCTTCCTCCTGCGGGAACGCTCTTTCCACATCGACCTTCGCAGTTTCAAACTGCTTTTTGATGTTGTCAAGCTCCATTTCGTTTATCTCCAAACGCTTTGGAAGCCCCTCCAGCGCATTATCCAAGCGGGTGATATTGCCGAAGGTATCCGTGCCGAGGGTTACGGGATAGCCAAGCTCACCCTTGAGCCGCACTTTGTATTCTCTTGCTTCAAAGTACAACTCCATCGGGAAACCACGGTACTCACCGAGGAGAATGGGTTCGGGATTCGTCATTGCCTTACACGCCTCCAAGATGGCGTTGCCGGCATCCGCTTTCTCTGAATAGAAAGCACCCTTGACCGTCATACCCACAAAGGTTTCATCAGACGGCTTCGGGTGCTCTGCCACTCTTTCCATATCGGATTTTAATCCCGCAATTACATCCGTCCGCCGTGCGATCTCCTGCGGATAGAACTTGATGATCTTATCCTCCAAAGCATATTTTTCGGAAAGAAAACTGGACTTTAAGAGCCGCAGCTTCTGAACCTGAATGTCCAAGTCCATCTTCTCTTTGATGTGGGGATTGCCGGTCGCCAGCATCTTGATCTCGGCATAGGACAGTGCGGTTTCGTCAATATCCTCGCAGGATCGCACCGGCGATTTGCTGGTCATTATCTGCGAAGCGAACTTCTGCTTGCCTTCCACGAGCTGATACAAGTAGGCATCAAAGGTTTCTTCCGTCACGAAACGGTAGATGTGAACCTCTGCATTTTCGTTGCCTTGCCGGATACTTCTGCCGTGCCGCTGTTCCAAGTCAGAGGGACGCCACGGGCAATCGAGATCGGAGGATGCGGCAAGTTTGTTCTGCACATTCGTACCGGCTCCCATCTTCTGCGTACTGCCCATCAGGATGCGGACATCCCCTCGGCGTACCTTCTTGAACAGCTCCAGCTTCTTTGCTTCGGTATCTGCTTCGTGGATGAACTTTATCTCATCGGCGGGTACGCCACGGGCAATCAGCTTCTGTCGGATGTCGTCATAGACATTGAAGGAGCCGTCGTTTTTCGGCGTAGACAGGTCGCAGAAAAATAGCTGGGTCAACCGCCTCTCGCTGCCACGCTCCCAAGTTTCAAACATAGCGTCCACGCAGGCGTTGAGCTTGCTGTCCTCAAAATCAGGGAGCAACGGATTGATAAGCCGCTGATCAAGAGCCAGCTTTCTGCCGTCGTTTGTGATCTTGAGCATATTATCCACTCTTGCATCAACCATACCGTTCCGCACCCTTTCGGCTCTTTCCGCAAGCCCCGCAACCATATCCCTTTGGATTTCAGAGGGCTTCACCGAGATGTTGTGAAAGACCGCTTTCGGCACTGGCAGGTCAAGCATATCCGCTGTTTTGATGTCTGCGATTTCCTTAAACATCGCCATCAGCTCCGGTAAATTGTAGAAGCGGGCAAAGCGTGTTTTGGCTCGGTATCCCGTTCCTTCGGGTGTTAGTTCTACTGCCGTAATGGTTTCTCCGAAAGTGGAAGCCCAGGCATCGAAGTGCTGCAAGTTGTTCTGAACAAGGGTATTGTACTGCAAGTACCGCTGAATGGTGTAAAGTTCGACCATCGAATTGGAGATCGGCGTTCCTGTCGCAAACACTGTCCCACGCCCTCCGGTCAGTTCGTCCAAATACCTGCATTTCATAAAAAGGTCACTGGACTTCATTGCTTCGGTTTGAGCAATGCCGCCTACATTCCTCATTTTTGTAAAGAGAAACAGGTTCTTGTAGTAGTGACTTTCATCGATAAAGAGTCTATCAACACCCAACTCCTCAAAGGTCACTGTATCATCCTTTTTGGATTGGTCGTTGAGCTTATCGAGCTTCTGCTTGACAGATTTCTTTGTGCGTTCCAGTTGTTTTACGGAGAAGTTATCTCCACGGTTCTTTTTCAGTTCCGTAATGCCCTCCGTAACTTCATCAAGCTGCTGTTCGAGGATCGCCCGCTGCCGTTCAATGGACATCGGTATTTTCTCGAACTGCGAATGCCCGATAATGATGGCATCGTAATCGCCGGTGGCAATTCTGCCGCAGAACTTTTTGCGGTTCTTGGTTTCAAAGTCTTTCTTCGTTGCCACCAAAATGTTGGCTGAGGGATAGAGCTGTAAGAACTCCGATGCCCACTGCTCAGTGAGGTGGTTGGGTACGACAAACAGGGATTTACTGCACAATCCGAGCCGTTTGGACTCCATCGCCGCCGAAACCATCTCGAAGGTTTTCCCTGCGCCCACGGCGTGTGCAAGCAGCGTATTCCCGCCGTATAGGATGTGCGCCACCGCATTTCTTTGGTGTTCCCGAAGCTCGATTTCCGGGTTCATACCACTGAAAACGATGTGGCTTCCATCGTACTCACGGGGACGCAGGCTATTGAATTTATCGTTGTAAAGGCGGCAGAGCCGTTCTCTGCGCTCAGGGTCAGACCAGACCCAATCCTGAAAGCCCTGCTTGATCAGCTCCTGCTTTGCCTGTGCGATTGCAGTTTCCTTCTTGTTCAGAATGGCTTTCTTTTTGCCGTCTGCGTCCTCTACATAGTCGAAGATGCGGACATCCTTTAGATTCAGCGTTTCCTCGATGATCTTGTAGGCGTTGATGCGCCCCGTACCGTAGGTGCTGTATGCCTTCACATTGCTGCGGTCATAGGACTTGCCCTCAATATTCCACTCGCCGGTATAGGCAGAGAAATGAACCTTGATGTTCCACTGTGCGTACCTCGGTGTTCCCAAGAACTCAAACATAAACTGTTCGACAATTTCGGTCGGCAGCCAAGTAGCACCAAGCCGAACGGCGATCTCGCTGGCGGTCAGGTCTTTGGGCTGCACCCGTTCCAGTGCTTCCACATTGACGGTATAATCATCGGGATAGAGCTGTGCTGACCTGCGGGCAAATGCCAACTTTTCACGGACATTGCCGGAGAGGTATTCGTCTGCCATCAGGTACTTTGCCTGCGTGGAATTGCCGTACCCGTGCATCGGATTCAGGAAGATAACGCCCTTCAAGTCCGCAAAGATTTCTTCCTCGGTCTTGCCGGTCAGCTCGCACATATAATCCATATCCACACGGGCTTTTTCGCCCATAGAAACGGCAAGTGCTTCACTGGCGGTATCTACGGAAGTGACCGGGGTGTGTGGCTTGATGGTTCGTTTGTAGAATATATCCGCCTTGCGTTCAAGCTGCCCTTCATCGCCCAAGACCTCAAGAGCCGAGAGCAGAGAAAAGGAGCTGTCCTGTGAAAAGGCGGAGATGTTGGCACGGCTGTTGATAAGTCCGTACTGCTTGGAAAAGGTATCATAAAGAGCGTTTAATCGCTCCTGCTCCGCTTTAATTTCCGAGTCGGGGTAATCCTCCGTCTGCAATTCAATCAGCTTTCTGACCGAATCACGGATGCGGATCATACCCTTTATGCGGTTCTCTGCGGTAGCGGATACCTCCACCGGAGCCATACGGCTATTTTCTCGGAAGTAGATGTTATCGTCCAGCACCGTATAGGAGAAGTTACGGACGGTGGGATCTGCGGGAATGGAATTGTCCTCCTCTGCAAGCTCATCCTCCACCTCATATGCGGTCAGCTCACCGTGAATATTGGAAACGGCTTCGCTGAGTTGCTCGGCAAGGTCTGCCCCCTCGTAAGGGACGCAGGTGGCTTCGGGACCGAAACGCCCCGACACCATTTTCATCTCTCCGAGGATCATTTCAGGATGCTCAACAAAGTAGCTGTTCATCAGGATACCGTTTTCATCCGTGCCGAGCTGTACCCAATCCGGCTCTATATCCACAATGCGGTCACGCTTTTGCAGAATAAGAATGTCCGAAACGACTTCCGTTCCGGCATTTCCCTTAAAAGTGTTGTTCGGCAAACGGATAGCACCAAGCAGGTCAGCTCGCTGAGCAATATACTTTCGGACAGCGGAGTTTTCCTTATCCATCGTACCCTTGCTGGTGATGAGAGCCATTACGCCGCCCGGACGGAGCTTGTCCAAGGATTTGGCGAAGAAGTAGTCGTGAATGAGGAACTTGTGCTTGTCATAACGCTTGTCAGGAACCTTGAAATCCCCGAAGGGTACATTCCCCACAACGGCATCAAAGAAGCTGTCAGGGAGGTTGGTTTCCTCAAAGCCCTGTGCGGCGATAGAGGACTTTTGATATAACTGCTGTGCGATACCGGCAGAAACCGTATCCAGCTCCACACCGTAGATCTTGCTTTCCTTCATTTCTTCGGGAAGCATACCGATAAAATGCCCGATGCCGCAGGACGGTTCCAAGATGTTGCCCTCACGGAAGCCAAGCTGTTTCATCACCTTATACACGGCATTGATAACCGTTGGCGGCGTGTAGAAAGCGGTCAGAGTGCTTTCTCTTGCGGAAGCGTATTCCTCCGGTGTCAGGATGTTTTTCAGCATCCCGAACTCTGTCTGCCAAGAACCGGCTCTCTCATCAAAGGCTTCGGGAATACCGCCCCAGCCAACATACTTGGAAAGAATGATCTGCTCGTTCGGTGTGGCGAAGCGGTTTTCTTCCTGACACCTTTTCAGAACGGTGATCGCCGCATAGTTGCGGTGGAAGCGTTCTTTCTTGTTGACCTCCTCGACCTCGTGAGAAGCAAGGTCAAAGGTGTGGCGGTCTGCCATCGGGATTTCGGGGTGAATATCAAAGGTCTGCACCCGGCTTTTCTTCGGATGCTCCCAAACAGGGGTAAGAGGTGCTTCCACCTGTGCAAGTTCTTCCTCGGAGAGATAAACAAGGTCGTCAAAGGACAGTGCTTGCAGTCCTTTTTCGGTCAGTTCTTCAAGAGACGCATACTGCACACTGCGGACGACCTTGCCATCTGCAAGAGTTTCGATGCGGAAATCCACAAGGTTGACCCTTGCCTGTATTTCGTGCTTGTCATCCTCTGTGGTGGTGTAGGCAATACCTACATTGGTAAGATCGGTGTAGTCCGCACCATCCTCACGCTGATACTCCTCACGGCAAAAATCATCAATGAGATGCTTCGCCGTATCAAGGGAGGCTTCGGTACGCTCAATGGGAGGAATCCCTTGAAGCTGTTTCAGATAGTCGTTTGCCTGCCATTCGCTGGCAAACTCCTCACTGACGCCCTCTTCGTCTACATAGATTGCGCTGCGGATTTCATCCCAGACCGCATAGCCGTTTTCTGTTTCAATGACGGCAAATCGTTCCGTAAGATACGGGCTGTCGATGATCTCAAAGCCCTTGGGCGGTGGGTCAAGCTGGGTGATAAACCCGTGCGGAATGGTACTGCCGTCCTTGTCCTTATACAGAACAATACTCATCGGCACACCGTAGTAGTTTTCCTCCTTGATGTCTTTCTCAAACTGATAAGGACTGGTGTACTCGATGCTTTCACCGACCTTGCCGTCCGTGCCGAGATAGTCGATCCTGCCGATAGGTTTGGACTCGACTGGAGCTTCCTTTGTGGTGGAAACCACGGTGCGGGTAATGCGTTCGCCATCCTCCAAAGCGTTGACCTCTACATCGTACCCTCTGTCGGTCAGCATTGTAAGGTAGGTTTCCAAGCGGTGCTGCGGAAATCCCACCATAGGGACACGGGTGTTATGACCACTGGCACGAGTAGTCTGTGTCAGCTCAAGAGCAGTCCCGACGACCTCTGCGTCATCGGCATAGGCTTCAAAGAAGTCGCCCACCTGATACAGCAAAAGGCTACTCGGATTGTCTGCTTTGGTTTTAAGATACGCCTGATAGAACTCCGGCAAAGCAGCATCCAATGGCTTTTCTCTTTCTGCCGCCTGCTCGATACGCTCCACAACACTTTGCGGCAAGTCCTGCACATAGAAGGTGATCTCACCTTCGGGGGAGATATGAGCAATGTTCTGATAGTCCCCATTGACCTCCACGGCACGGTTCCAAACGGTCAGTCCGTTGCCGAGATAGCCCATCCCGATGTCATACTCGACCGCCTTTTCTTCGGGCTGTTTTTTAGCGACCTTCAAATGGTCATTCAGCGGGTTCTCCTGCACCTTGCTGTCGAATTCAGCTCTCGTCATTTCCTTGTTGAAAAGCGGAAACTGCGTATCATAGAGCATCACACGCTCATCATCAAAGGACAGGATTTCATACTCGTTTGCGCCGAGATAGACGGTGCTGCCGAGGTGGTACTCATATCGCTCATTTTTCGGCTCTGCCTTTTCGGAAGGTGCGGTAGACAAGATTTCTCTGTTCCTTCGTTCCTCGGCAAGTGCTGCACGGCGTTCCTCCTGCCTTTGCAGCCACTCAGGGTACTGTGCCTTTTCCTTGGGGTTCAAGTAACGGTCGAGTTTTATCAGCTCGGCAATACGCTTCTCCACCTGACTCCATTTCAGGTCGATATGAGGTTTATCGCTTCCGATGCCTTTAGAAATACGGATACCCTTACCGTCGTGCTGCTCATCAATACCGGCTCCGACGATTACGGGATAAGCACCGCCCCAGCCGTATTCATTTTTCAGAAAGTCGGCATTTTCCTTTGCAGACAGGCTCTTTTGGAACTGCTCATAGATTCGCATTTTCCCCTCAGAGATGCCGCTGCCACGGGTGAGAACAGCGTCGATTATCTCCTGAGAGAAAGTAAAAGCAGAGGGCTTTCGTTCCTCTGCTCCTGCTGTCATCAAGCTCAACTGCCCGTCGATGGACGGCAATGGCTTCATCGTGTCCTGCAACTCCCCAAGCAGCCACATCGCTTCAAAATGCTGGGCGATCACGCCCCAATCATAGAAGCTCTGCGCCGTGCGGGAGAGATAACTGCCCTCCCAAAGCTGCAACACATTCTGATATGTCTTGTAGCCCACACGCCGTCCATCTCTCAGAATGACCTCGGTGTAGTCGTTGTTGAAAATGCGCTTGATATAAGAAATACGGGCGTTCTCATCAGCGGTAGCTTCAAAGAATGCCCGTATCTCGTCTTTGCTTGCTTTCAGGTGCGGCGTGGTGCCGAGGATTTCACGAACGGTGTCGTCGCCGCCAAAGAACGGCAGGCTTTTATCCTCGTGACTTCGGTCGTAATAGTCTAAGCGAAGATTACCTCCGCCATCACGATCTCCTGAACCCGGCTCCGGATACTGTTCATCTTCCGAACCCAGCTCATCATATCCGTCGCTTTCAGATTCTCCGTCACGCCCTCCGACGCTGCCATCTGCTCCGTCAGCATCTGTTCCATCTCGTTCGCTCTGCGCTCCGTGTCGTTCAGATGCTCGTTCAGGGCGCAGCTCGTCAGCAGGTTGTAGTAGCGTACCTTGTGATGCTCCTTCAGGAACTTCTTCCGCATCCGGGCGTACCTGCCCATCGACAGCTCCGGCTGCTCCGGCATTGTCAGATCGGGGAGCAGATAATCCCCCTGCATCGTGTAAGTGATCTCGTTCATCATCAGGACTCCTTTCGGTTTTTTCTTTGCCTACATTGTAATCGGCTTTGGTTTTCTCTGCAATTATGCGATTTTGACGGTCGAGGGCAAGAATGGTGCGGGAAATCTCCGCAAGTCCCATCTCCGCAATATCGCTGGTGGCATAGCCGAGGGCGTTCAGCGTGGCAGGCGTCGTAAAATTCACCACATCCCGAAGATCATCGGGTTCAAAGTATTCTCCGGCTTCAATGCCCAGGCGGGTCATCGTCATATAGGCGACGCTGTTTCGCACCGCTGTTTTGAAAATGTGGGTGATTTCTTCTTCGGATACGCCGTCTAAGAAGCTGTCCTTCACGCTGTAAAGAAGGTCGGTAAGATAGTCGGGGATGTTGTCCTCTACGGCATTTCTTGCCGCCGACTCGATGGCAACGGCGAGGGTTTCCTTGTCGTTCAACTCTCCGAAGGTGCTTTCCAGCGTATCGATCACCTCTGCCGTGTATTCGTCCCGCATTTGCCAAATGGGAACTCTGCGGGAAAAGCGGCTGGGATGCGTGTCGGAAATATCGAAGTAGTGGACAAGCCGCTGGCGGCGTTGGTCGGCATCCTCAAAAACGGCAATGCCGTGTGCTCCACGATTGACCCAACGCCCGAACTTCTGGTTCCAGTCGTCGATCTGAAGAACAGCGGTGGCGTCCGGTCGCTGTGCGTGAACCAAAAGTTGCTCATCAAAACGCAGACGGTAGTTGTAGCAGGCAGAGCGCAGAAACGCTTCCCAGCTTGCGGGATTTGCAACGACCGTTTTACAGGTTCGGTTATACAGCTCCGAGATGAAGTCGTATTTTCGTGCCATCGGCAGACACCTCCTTATCGTTCATAGTCTTTGGGTTTGATGGCTTTGCCGTTCTCGTCATAGCTCTTGGGCTTGGCGGCAATGGAGTCCCACCGGATCATAGAACCGGCGAGCATTGCCTGCTCCTGCGCCTTGCTGACACCCAGCTTTTCATTGAACTTATCCTTAATCGCTTCGTTCTCCGCACGGTTCCCGTCGTTAAAACTTGTGGCGGTATAGCCCTTTTGCCAGCGGTCGATTTGAACGACTTCGCCGGTAGACGGGAGTATGGAATAGCACATCGGAGGCAAGGGCGGCTCCATTGGTGCGTAGGTACAGCCGCCTTGCTCCATACGCTCGGCAAACTCGCAAATGTGAAAGAGATTGCGTCCGACCTCTGTGTGATAGTTGTCAATATAGCGGCAGGGATAGCTTTCCGTCTTACCGTCACGGTCGGTCACAATGATGCGCTCTCCGTCCGGGATACGGAACAGCTCTTTATAGTGACTGTCAATAAAGCGAATATCCCGGTTGGCTTCTTCGATGTGCTTGTCCAGCCATTCCTTTACATAGCAGAGGCAGTAGAAGTTATAGTCGCCCCTCGTTGGATTACAGCGAAGCACGAACGCATATTTCTCGGTATCTGCTCGGAAGCCGAACTCAGTGGTATAAGCACCCTGCATTTCGCTTTCCTTGTTCTCACGCCCATAACGCACCATCTGAGAACGGCTTTGAAGCAGTCCGTACTCCTCGGAGCGCAGGGCGTTGATTACATCATCCAAGTCCCGCTTGAACTCATCGCTTTTCCATTGCGGTCGGGTATCAAACCAAGTGGTATAAAACTGATTGCCGCTTGAGCCGAAGTCCCCACGCAGATAACCGATATTGCCTGTCTGCCCTTGAAGCTGCGAGCTTTGAGCGTAGGTGTATTTGCGTTCGGGAACGGTCAGCGGTCGCAGTGTGAAATCTGTCATTATCGTTCACTCCTCTCTTGAGATACTCTTTGTTTCGGGATGTCAAAGCCGTAAACGGCGGCGATCTCATCCCCAAGTCGCCGGGTCAGCCGGGTAATATCGGCTCGTGTGGCTTTGCCGTGATAGATTTTATCTCTCAGGTTCTCCATCTGCGTTTCGGAAACGCCGTCTTTGAACACACGGTAGAGATAGTGATTTGTGCCGTCGTGGTGAGTAGCATCGGCACGAAGATCGCCATACTTATCTACATACCATTCGGTATAGTCGGTGTCGGCATACAGACAATCTCGGATGTTGCCGGAGGGGATGTCCTTGTAGCCCATCACTCTGCCGTTCCATCTGCCAATGTCGCCAATGACAATGATTGGCTGGGAAAGCTGAACATTCAGGTTGACTCGCTCATCGGAGAGGTAGTCGTAATTCGTTTCCTCCATCCACTCATAGAGTGCCTGCTCATCATTCGGGTCGTCGTCCAGTTCATTCGCTTCAAGGAACTCCTTGTAGTCCTCTCGCCAGTCGTCCACATCAAGGTTTTGGTTGCTCCAAATGATGTGGCGGTCATTCGGTCGTGTCGCTTGGCTCATCTGTTCCACCTCCCAAGTATGAGAAAAGACGATTCTTTGCGACCTGCTCCTGAAGCTCGGTGATGACCGTCATATCCGGCACGGTCACATCGGGGATTTTCAGAATCGTCGGCAGGGTCAGCGCCTTCAAATCCTTTTCGGTTTTACAGCCTGCGTCAAAGAGCTTTGCCAGCACCTTCATTTTTTGCTGCAAGCCCTGTTCAGCTGCGGTTTTCTTTGTTGCCATAGAAATCTGCCTCCTTATCGCTCGTGCTCCTTCTGAGGTTTCGTATGTAGCTTTCTGTCGAAATCACTTTTCCCGACCTCACCTTGCCACTCGAATAGTTCATTTTCTCCCGGACAGTAGAGTTTGCCGTTGTCTGCACACACAAACAGATCACAGTTCTTTATACTCGACTTCTTGTAGAACTCCGCATAGCTATATGAGGTTTTGCTTTCAGGGCAGTCTTTGCTCATAAAGCCAAGTTCAAAATCTCTTGCGGTATGAAGTGATATGAAATCAAGCGTATTTTCAGCTTTTGTGAACAAGCGATATGGGCTGAACATCCTGCCACCATACTCAAACATCAGCTTACTGCTTTGCGTATGCCGAAAAAGAATTGCTTTCTTTTCTGCCCAATCGGGCATACACTCCGGCTTTACTTCACCCAGCACATCCATACGCTCATAACGGGTATTCTTGCCGTCATAAAGGTTCTTGCAAAACACCGCACTGCCACGGCTGTTTGCCGAAGCGCCGAACCCGCCGGTCACATAATAGAGTTGCCGGTCAGCTCGTTGGTACTCCGGCTTGAGGATTGCCGGGTTAATGGCAATGATTTTGCCGTTGATGTCGTTCTTATAGTGGTCGGGGATGCAGTCCGCTTGGGTGATAACCGTCACGGGAATATCCAGCTTTTCAACCTCTGCTCGGAACTTTTCGGCGTCTTGCTTGATGCGTTCTGCAAAGAACAGGGTAGCATCAATATAATCGCCGCCAACAGCGCATTCGGTAAACTTCTCAAATATGTCGTTGCGCTCTCCGTAGCAGCAGAGGAAGCGTTCTCCGTTGGTACTCTGCTCATTCTCGGCAAGGATGATTTCACGGGAACCGATATTCACGGCGCAGAGGACGGTGTAATCACCGACCTTTCTCTTTTCATTTTCCATAGAAATCACCGTCCTTAGTTCATAACATAGTTGGAATAAAGATGCTGCATCCTCTTTCGTGCTTTTCGGCATTCGGGAGAACAAGCCAATTCTGGGTGTTCAGACTGGATTTTTGCTCTCGTCCTACGGACACTTTCAAAATGGGGTAGTTCGAGTTCCTTGTAGTTCTTCATCACGACCTCAAAAGGCATTTTTCCAACCGAGTTTTCATTGCTGTAAAAGCTGTTACACACGAGAAGATACAACATCATATCGTCGCTTCGTGCGTCAACATTGGTTTTGAGAATGGAAATAACCCTATCCTCAATCTTTTTGAGATGGTTCATTGCGTACCTCCTTGTGATATAGAAAAGGGGCGGAGTTTTTGCTCCGCCCCTTGGATAATCAGCTCACTTCTTGTTTTTCGATCTAATCTGCAAGAAGATAAAGCCGCCGATGATAAAGGCTACCAGTACGATAGCCACGATGGTTTTAGGTTCCATTAGTTACGATCCTCCTTCTTCTTTTTCTTGAAGCCGATAACGCCGCACACCGCAATGCCCACTGCGGACAGTCCTGCAAGGGCATAGAGCAGCGGCAGATTGGTTGTGTCGCCGGTCTTGGGCGTATCACGCAGAACATTGTGCATCTCCACAATGGTAGTGGAGCCGATCTTGACCGTTGCCTTCTTGTCGGCAGGCAGGACATACATCGAAGAAGCCGAGTTGCTTACCTCAGAAATGGTGTAGTCCCCGATGCGAAGCCCGTCAATGAAGATCTCACCCTTGTCGTTGGTTTCAAGGATAATGTCATAGCCGTTCGCACCGGTAATGCGGAAAGCGAAGCCCTTGACATTGCCGTCAGAGGAGGTCTTGACGATTTTCAGGTTGCCTCGCATAGCTTCATTGATGAAGCCGACACCTGCCTTGTTCTCCACCTCGTAGGTCTTGCTGTTGGTGTCGATCATTACTTCATACACGCCGGTATCAAGGACAAACCCCTCCGGCGCTTTGGTTTCCTTGACGAAGTAGCGACCGTAGAACAAGTCGTTCATACCGTATTCACCGATTTCCTTTTCGGTCAGTGTGCCGAGCAGTTCATCGCCGCTGTCCAGCTTGCCGTTTGCGTTACTGTCCTTGTAGACCTCAAAGGTCGCTCCGGTCAGCTTATTGTCAGGATATTCGGAATCCACCTTGGTCAGATGGATGTTTCCACGGACATACTTGTTGACGATTTCAATCTCCACGACCTGACCGTCTGCGCCGATGGTCACGGGATAGATGGTATCATCCAGCACGAAGCCGGCGGGCTGTTCGATCTCACAGACATACCAAGTGCCGTAAGGGATGCTCTCAAAAGTAAAACTACCGTCCTCTGCGGAAACGGTAGTCATCAAAGTATTTTCTTTTGTGAATCCGCCGTCGCTTGTACGGAAAATACCGATCAGCGCACCGCCGAGAGCACTGCCGTTTTCATCGACCTTCTTGCCAGAAACCGAACCGTAGATCAGATCATTTTCGATTGCCTTGCCGTCATTGGCGGCAATCTTTACAACTGCCGTACCCTGATCGGCATACCCAAAGGTTACGGGATACTTGGTATCGGACAGCTTGTAGTGACTGTCGGTGGCAAGCTCCTGCACATAGTAGCTTCCAAAAGGAAGGTCGGTCTTGATTTTCGCCGTTCCGTCCTCATTCAGAGAGATGATTTCAACAAGACCATTTGCGGGAATGGAAGTGCCGCTGGCAGATACGATTTCCTCGGCGGCGAACAACCCAAAGGAAATGTTCTTAATTTCACCGTTATTGCCAATGCCGAAGCGCTCATTCTGCTCGATGGACTTTACAAGGCTGATCTCCACCTTCTGACGCTCGTTCTCGAACGAAGTCGCCGTTTCTGTTACGGCAACATTCTGACCGGCGTAAACAAGCTCGACACAGTGGGGTTCCGGGTTTAGCACCATCCCGTGGGGTGCTGTGATCTCACGAACCTCGTATTTGCCGAGGTAGAGTTCACGGCTCACCGCTGTGCCGTTTTCATCGGTTGTAACGGTGTCTACGACCTCGCCCTTCTGATTTCGGACAGTGCCGTCCTGCGTGATAATATCCTCTGCGGCGATGATCTCATAGACCGCACCGGGAAGTCCACGCTTTTCATACTGCGGCTGATAGATGGTGGGCAGTTCGTTTCCGCTTTCATCAACGCCGCCGATGACGGAAACGCCGAAGAACACCTCGCCGCTTTTTTCCACGGTGATGGTGCCTTTCTGTGCCATATTGGGCTTATCCACTTTTACTACCGTAACCCCGCTTTCTTCTGTGGAATTATCCTCCGTGACATCGAAGTACACGGGTGTTTCGTCGAGGACATAGCCGTAGGGAGCCTGTACCTCGACAATAGAGTACCCTTTTCCAAAGGGCAGCTTTTCCGGCGTGACAAGAGAACCTTCTGCATTGGTGTAGAACACATCAATGGTGGTGGGCGTCGGGTAAGTGAAGGTCATTGTTACGGGGTTGCCGTCCGGGTCATAAATCTTGAAGCCTGCACCTGCATAAGGGATGGTCTTGCCGGTTTCTGCGTCCTGCTTCACGATTTTGATGAAGCTGGTAAAGGGTGCATTGTTGATAAGGTAGCGATAAGTCGCCCCGTTTTGAGAGATGAACACATCAAAGTCGGACATCAGTTTACTGCCTTCCCAGCCGGAAACCTGATGGACGGTGTAGATGCCGTAAGGCATATCCTTGGTCTGTGCAAAGCCGTTTTCGTCACAGGTGAGATAATCACGCTCGGAAGCCTTTGCGCTATCATAGGAGCCTGCGGCTTTCAGATACACGGCAAACTCAGCACCATTTTCGGGTGTTTCGATCTGCGTTTCGCCGTTATCGGTGTGCTTAATAATGGCGATATTGCCCTTTGCGACCTGCTCGGTCACATCATTTGCCGTTTGATTATGCTCCACGGTATAAAGCTGCGGCTCTGCACCGACCTTATGAACGGTGGAATCAAGCAGATAGCCCTCGGAGGGCGTGATCTCTCGCACCGTCCAGTCATCATCGCAGATATACTCCTTGGTGACGAACTGTCCGTTCTTGTCGGTGGTGTAGGTATCCACAAGGGTTTCGCCCTTATAGATGCCATAAACAGCACCGGCAAGAGAAGCATCACCCTGCGCCGTGCCGTTTTCAGCGTCGCTCTTGGTAACGGTCACGGAAAACTTCTTCAAAATATTGAGGAAGCTACGGTTCGTGACCTCGTTCCAGTTGATAGGCGCAGACTGCGCTTCGGGAACAACATAGCGAACAGCAGTGTCCACTTCCTCTACGGTATAAGGTGTGGAACCGGAAATGAGGACATCTTCAAAGGTCGCCACGCCGTTTGCATCGGTTACGGCATACTCGTCCACGGCAATGCCGGAGAGTGAAGTGCCGTAAAGGTGGAAGGTTACGCCCTCGTTGAGATTATCCTCTGAGGACTTCACGATCTGCAAATCTCCACGCTTGAGCTTGTTGTTGAAGTTCACGGTAGAAACCTGACCGGAAACCACCGTCACACGGCGGAACTCCTGCGGCTCATACTTGTCGTAATCCATCTCGGTCACGGTGTAAACGCCGGGCATCAGGTTGTCGATCTGAATTTCGCCACTGGAGTTGGTCTTGACTGTCTGATTGATGCCGTTACCGGTGACGGTAAAGGTGAGGTTATCCACCTTGCCGTCCTCCGAAGTCTTGACGATCTTAGCAGCGCCGTAGGACACCTTCAGATTGAGGAATGCCTGCACCGGGTCATTAACCTCTTGAGCATAGCTGACAACATCCTGAATACCGCCTCCGGGAGCGTATCTCCCATCCGTCCAAGTAATGATACCTCGGCGGGTTGAACCGACCTTATTGGCGGTAATTCTTACGCTGTCAGAAGGAGCATCCGTTGCTGTGATAATGAGCTGGTTTCCGTTGACGCTGAAAGAAATGCCATCCTCATTAGCGGAAAAGCTGTAATCGGAAAGCACTCGGTTGTGGTCTGTCAGGGTAGCGGTGTAACTGCTACCGTCCCATTCCAACTCCACGCTCTGCGCTCTGTTCGGGTTTTTTGACATAAAGCTGGGGATGGCAGAGTGACGCTGAACGCTTGCTTCAATACTGTCATAGTAATCGCAAAACAGGTCATACAGCGGATGGGCAGTGCTGATAACGCCCTTAACAGCATCGTAGCTACCGGGGCTTACATAATCGAAGTCCTCGTCACGCTCACCGACAACGGTTTCCCAAATGAGAACCTGTGTTGCCATAGCTTCCGCCAGCGTTGCGGCATCAGCAGGGTTCTGTGAACGCCACGAGGTGCTGATGGGTCCCGTGTAACCGTATTGCATAATACGCCCGATGAATAGCTTTATATCGTAGGGAGAAATGGTGCTGTTGATGTCTGAGGGCAGGTTGTCCCAAAAGGTTTCGTCCTTACTGGTATAAGTGTCGCCGGTATCCTGCTGTACTCCCGGCTCAATGCAGTAACAGATGTTACCGTCATACGAGTGCATTGCTCGAATGGTAGTGTACTTGGACTCACCGGAATGCCAGCCGTTCATATACCGGAGATTGGGATGCCCCCAAGTACCGCTGTAATCAATATTAGCATCGCCGCTTCTCGGAAAAGAAACAAGGTAGACCTCTGCTCTCTCTCCTGCGGCATAGGCAGTAGTTGTGCCGATCCCCACAAGGGCTGTCAGGCACATCACGAGGGAAAGCAGTCCCGCCATCCCTCGCTTGAAAAAGTTCTTTTTCATTTTGTTTGTTACCTCCTTGGAAATAAAAAACGCACCGTGCAATGACGATGCGTTTCGGGTGAAATGTGTTTTGTTGTTATGCGTAGCCGATATAGATTTCATAAGAGCCACTTCCGGTCTGCTCATACCAAATCCACACATCGGTGATTTCGTCGTCCTTGGCATATCGGTCGAGATAGCCACGAATATCCCGTTCGGTGTATTTGCATTTTTCACCTGCTGCGATGGGGTTATCCCAGCAATACACGGCTCCTCTGTCAAGCGCAAGTCCGATGCTCTCAGCGTAGCTCTTGGCAAAGCTGATCCAGTAGTCAATGTCAAAGACCGGCTCAGTAGGTTCTTCTTTCGGTGGTTCCGGTGGCGTCGATTCCTCAGTTGCCGGAGGTGTGGGCTGTTCTTTTTCTGTCGGGGCAGCGGTTTCCGGTCGGCGTTCGGACTCGTCTGTTTTCTTTTCAGGTTCGCTCGGCTGTGGCAGCACTGCCGTACTGTGGTCAGCCTGATCGGGAACCTCTGTTGGTTGGGTGGCACTTTCCGATACGCTTGCCGGGAACTCTGCGGCACGGCTATCCGTTTGCGATTCTGTGCTTTGGGGACGGTCAACCTCCGTTTTCTTTTCTGCCTGAGCCGTTTCTGATTCGCTGGGGACGATGTTACTGTCCGAAGAAGAAATGGGGTCAGGCGTTTCTGCAATATGCGAGGAGTTGTTGCATCCCGTAGTCAGACACAGAAATACGGCGAGCATAATAACTGCGATTTTGGATTTCATACGCTTCACTCCCTTCGACAACATTCTACCCGATGAGAACTGCTCCGACAAAGGTGCGTTTTGAATCGTAACTTTTCATCATACCGCCAAAACGCAGTTTTCCGAATTGTGCGAACTCCGTTTGCTCTTAGATTGATTTAGCTTAGAGAGATAGAGATAAATCAGGAGATAGTTTATTTCGGTTAGTCTGGTAGTTCTCAGGGGATGGAGTGTGAGGAAGGGGACAGCAGGAAACATACTCCGTGTACCTATCGGCTGTCACGCTCTGCCCGCTGACGAAGAAAGCGACTGTAATGCTCCAGTGCTTTGACCACATAATCCTCCGTTTGGCTTACGGGGATATTTTTCGGGATCAGGCTTCGCACCTTGTCCCCACGCAGGACGATCTTCTCACGCTGGTTTGGCTTTTCCTCGCCCATAATGGCGGACACCACCTCCGGCGTGAGCTTTCCATCTGTGAAGAACTTCCGCATACGAATGGTCTGATCGTGGGACGGGGTGCATTGGTTCAGGTCGATTTCATCAACCACCGCCCGCTGGCTGTCCTCGTCCAAATAGGAAAGCTCCACCGCAGGACGCATTTTAATTTTGCCTTCGTCCACAAGGTCGAGCAGTTCAGGCACAAGGTTTGTCAGACGGATATAGCGATGAATTTGATTTCTGCTATCGCCGGTTTCTTCTGTTATGGCTTCAGAACTTCTATCAAACTTTGTCCCCACTGGGGACGAAGTTAAATCTGAACGCTGTCCTTGCCGCTTCATCGCTTCCAGCCGCATTTTATAGGCAAATGCCTTTTCTGAGGGAAGTATCTGCGACCGCTGGTAATTGCTTTCCACCATAAGGACGGTGGCGGCGTCACGGTCAAGGTCTACGACCTCGCAGCGAAGTGCTTCAAATCCGGCAAGTTCACAAGCCCGTTTTCGCCTGTGACCGGAAATCAGCTCGTATCTGCCGTCCTCTTTTTGACGGACGGTAGCCGGAGTAATGACTCCTCGCTCCTTGACACTCTCCACAAGCTGTATCATATCCTCGTCGTCCCGCACCTTAAATGGGTGGTCTGGAAAATCGTCGATCAGCTCAAGGGGAATATCTCGGATTTTACTGAGCTTGGCATCGTCCCGAAGCTCCTGTGTAGAAAACAGGTCATCGAGCGTCGGCAGAGTGAAGTCGCTCTTTCTTCCTGCCATCGGCAGACACCTCCTTTGCGAACTCAGCATAAGCCTTTGCAACAGGACTGCTCGGCTCATACTTGTAGATGCTTACGCCCTTGGAAGCAACCTCTGCGGCTTTCACTGCCATAGGAATGGAGGAACGGTATATCTTAATAACGCTCCCAAAGTTCTTTCGCAGTGCGTCGGCAGTGCTTTTGGCGAGGTTGGTGCGGTTATCTACGATGTTCAATAGGATACCGTCGATTCGCAGGCTCGGATTGATGTACTGCCTGACCTTTCCAATGGTCTGCATCAGTTGGGTCATTCCCTTTGCCGGAAGATATTGCGCCTGCACGGGAATGATTACGCTATCTGCCGCCGCCAAAGCATTCAAAGTTACCATACCGAGCGAAGGCATACAATCAATCAGTACATAGTCATAATTGTCTTTGACCTTGCTCAGATAGCTTCTCAGAATGGTTTCACGGCTCATTGCGGTGACAAGCATCATTTCCATAGCGGACAGCTCGATGTTGGCAGGGAGCAGATCGACATTTTCCTCGTGACGCAGAATACCGCTTTGCGGGTCTGAATGATCCTCACGGATAACCCCGGATAGCTTATCGGTAATGGTCGTCGTAAGGCTGTCATTATCTCGCCATCCAAGGCAAGTCGTGAGATCGCCCTGCGGGTCGGCATCTACAAGGAGTACCTTCTTACCGAGTCGTGCAAGACCGACACCCAAATTGACCGTTGTGGTCGTTTTGCCTGTGCCGCCTTTCTGATTGCAGATAGCAATGGTTTTACAGTTTGGCATTTCGCTTTTCCTCCTTCTTGTTAGATTTGGATCGCTTGATCCACCAAAACACAGGAAGCGGAGTCCTGTGCTTTGGTGGTCGCATTTAACTCGATCTCATCCCCCAAATGCGTAAAAGGAAATCAACAGGCGTTCGGCTGCTGACCGAACTCATAGGAATCTCACCTCTGCCGGGTACTCCGCCAGCCCCATAGGGAAGTATCATTGTCCCTGAATCGTTTCATCGCCTTATCCGTAGCAAGCGGATATTTCAGAATGGTTCGGAATCGCTACCAACCTTGCTTTCCGTGATAACCCTTGTGGGCAGGAAGTTCGTGGCGCACCTTCATCCGGCTGGGGCTTTCACCCCCGATCAGGAATGTACCTATTGAATGTGTATTCGATTTTCAAGGTTCGTGAGGTTTTCGCCCTCACTAACCAACTGGGAAATTTTTTTCGATTTGAACGAACCAAATTTGGATTTTTTCAAAAAAATTTTTCTGACCGCCTTTCAGGGACAAAAAAAGCCCCTATCACATCACGAGGATGTAATAGGGGCAGAAATAGAAAAAGCCCGCTGACCGAAATCAGCGGGCTTAAATCATATGAACTTATCGTATGCTATCGGAACTTGTCTGAAATCGCAGAATTTCAAACGCATTTTTGGCGTAAGCTCGGAGTAAATTGGCGTAAGTTGTGGCGTAAGCACCGACAATTTAGGGGCAATCAATAGAGCTTTGCGCCTGCCGGAATGTGAGGATCGACCATCAGCAAATGCAACTTTTCTTCACCGTTTTCGTGATGCACGGCGGAGATGAGCATACCGCAGGAATCAATGCCCATCATCGGGCGAGGCGGCAGGTTGGTGATGGCGATGCAGGTCTTTCCAACCAGTTCTTCCGGCTCATAATAGTCGTGAATACCACTCAAAATGACCCTATCTACGCCAGTTCCGTCGTCCAAAACGAACTTTAAGAGCTTTTTGGACTTCTTCACAGCTTCGCATTCCTTGACCTTTACGGCACGGAAATCGCTCTTAGAGAAGGTGTCAAAATCGACCTGATCAGCAAACAAAGGCTCAATCTGAACATTAGAAAAATCAATTTTTTCTTCCACAACGGGAGCCGTCTGAGTAGCCTCCGCAGGAGCCGAAACTTCCTTGGAAGCCTTCTTGTCGGAGTCCAACGGCTTCATTGTCGGGAAGAGGAGAACATCACGGATTGCGGCTGAATCTGTGAGGAGCATACACATTCTGTCGATACCAAAGCCGATACCGCCTGTCGGAGGCATACCGATTTCAAGTGCATTGAGGAAATCCTCATCGGTTGTGTTAGCCTCATCATCGCCCTGTGCGAGAAGTGCCTCCTGAGCCTTAAAACGCTCTCTCTGGTCAATCGGATCGTTAAGCTCTGAATATGCATTAGCCATTTCCCAGCCGTTCATAAAGAACTCGAATCTCTCAACATAATCGGGATTTTCGGGTTTCTTCTTTGTAAGCGGAGAAATCTCAATCGGATGATCCATAACGAAAGTAGGCTGAATCATATGCTCTTCTGCAAATTCTTCAAAGAAAAGGTTAAGGATGTCGCCCTTCTTGTGGCGTTCTTCAAACTCAACACCCTTTTCCTTAGCAATTGCCTTAGCCTCTTCATCAGAATGAATTTCGTTGAAATCAACACCTGAATACTTTTTAACAGCGTCAAGCATTGTAATTCTCTCAAACGGCTTGCCAAGATCCATTTCAATACCGTTGTATGTGATTGTTGTTGTGCCGAGAACCTCCTGTGCAACATGGCGATAGAGGTTTTCGGTAAGATCCATCATACCGTTGTAGTCGGTATATGCCTGATAAAGCTCCATAAGAGTAAACTCAGGGTTATGACGGGTGTCAACACCCTCGTTACGGAATACTCTGCCGATTTCGTAAACCTTTTCAAGTCCGCCTACAATAAGTCTTTTGAGGTAAAGTTCAAGAGAAATTCTGAGCTTTAAATCCTCGTCAAGAGCGTTGAAGTGAGTAAGGAACGGACGAGCCGACGCACCGCCGGCATTTGCAACGAGCATTGGAGTTTCAACCTCCATAAAGCCCTGATTGTCAAGGTAACGGCGGATACTGCCAATAATTTTTGAACGCTTTACAAAGGTATCCTTTACCTCGGGATTCATAATAAGGTCAACATAACGCTGACGGTAACGAAGGTCTGTATTTGTAAGACCGTGATACTTTTCGGGGAGGGGTTTGAGTGATTTGGAAAGGAGCTTAACCTCCTTTGCATGAACAGAAATTTCGCCCATTTGCGTTTTGAAAACAAAGCCCTTTACTTCAACGATATCGCCGATATCCCACTTTTTAAGGAAACCGTATTCTTCTTCACCGAGATCGTCAAATTTTGCAAAAATCTGGATTTTGCCCGAACGATCCCAAAGGTCCATAAACGAAACCTTGCCCTTGCCTCTTTTTGAAAGCAAACGGCCTGCAACGCATACATCTTTGTTTTCGTACTCTTCAAAATTGTTTTTAATTGTTTCCGTGAGAACATCACGGGCACTTGTTGTAATTACAAACGGATCTCTGCCTGCTTTTTTGAGGGCGTCAAGCTTTTCGTATCTGACCTTGATAACATCGCTTGTGCCGGTCTGCTGTGGCTTCTGACTCATTTCCAATCATTCCTCTCTTTTTCAACATCAATAAATCTGACGGATTGCAAAAGCAGAATCCGTCAGCAAAAATTCAATAGATAAACAAATTACTTTGAGATTTCAAGAATCTTAAATGCCTTTACGCCGCCGGGAGTTTCAACCTCAACAACATCACCGACACATCTGTCCATGAGAGCCTTGCCCACAGGTGATTCGTCAGAAATTTTGCCCTGTGCGGGATTTGTTTCGTTAGAACCCGAACCAACGATTTTGTATGTCATCTGTCTGTCTGTGCCAACCATTTCGATTGTAACAACAGAAGTGAGGTGTACCTTATCGTTAGATGTTTCGGACTCATCAATAATCTGAGCAGTTTTGAGGATAGACTCGATAGTAGCGATTCTTGCCTCCATAATAGCCTGCTCGTTCTTTGCGTCATCATATTCACTGTTCTCGGACAAGTCGCCGTAGGAACGGGCTACCTTGATTTTCTCTGCAATTTCTTTACGCTTGACATTTTGTAATTCTGCAAGTTCCTCTTCAAGATTTTTAAGACCTTCCGCAGTAAGCATTGTTGGTTTAGCTGCCATTTTATATCGTTCCTTTCAGTTAATACCGCACCTGCACAAGCGTGCATACGGTATAAAATTCTTTCATATCAGCAAAAAACTGCATATAGATTTATTATAATTTTTTTCACACCGATTGTCAAGCAAAACGGGCAAGATAACTGCAAAGAGATTTCACTGTCTGCGCCTCTGTATCATTACGGCACAAATCGGGAACAATTGAACCGAGTTCGTACTGTGAACCGAGTGTATAGAGTGCTGAGCAGAAGTATTCCTCCGACAATCCCTCAGGCCGCAAAAGTGCGAATCCGTTCGGCATTTTAAAGCAATAGCGAAAATACACAAAGCCCTTTATATTTTCCTTAGGTCTGCCATTTGTGAGGATAACCGCATCATTTCTTACAGGCAGATTTTCTTCAATTTCAAACGGTGCAATGACAAGGTCACAATTTGAAAGCTGTTCACGGTGGTGAGTAACAACGGCACACGCACCTGTTTCTTCGGCAATGGTATTCAGCTCATCATAGAACACATCTTCGTTGTCTGTGATAATACAGGCATTGCCCGTATATTTCAACACAAATGAAACAAGGTCGGTGCATTGAGCGTCGGGATCATAAATTCCGACCGTCAGCCTTTCGGGAGCGTCAAATTTGCTGAGGGCAAAAAGTGCCATATTAGTACAAAGCCTTGCCGAAAAAAGCGGCGAGTAAAAACGCTTGTAATCGCTGTCATTCGGAAAAATCATTTCTTCGCAACACAAAAGTCTTGTGCGCTGATTGCCGATTGCCCTGTCAATTTTATTGAGATTGACCTTTTGTCTGCGACAGATGTATGTAAGCTGTTTTACGCTTACGCCCCTTGCCCTTTTGATTTCAACGCACACCTTGTCCCCTCTCAGCCTGTTAAAAAATCCCCTTATTTTCCCGCACTTTTCGGGAAACACAACATTCAATGAAGTAATCAAAACAAAAACCTCCGCATATTTACTTATTTAAGTATATGCGAAGGCTTTTAAATTAATTATCAAATTGTGTATGTATCAAAGAAATTATCACATGTACGGATACTCAGACATCGGGTTGTATCTTACACCGTTAAGACGGCATTCGTAGTGGAGGTGAGGTCCTGTTGAGTTACCTGTTGAACCGACATAGCCGATAACCTGCCCTCTAGAAACAGACTGACCTGAACTTACTGTAAGACTTGTAAGGTGACCGTAAACTGTCATCTTACCGCCCGCGTGGCTGATCATTACATAGTTACCATAACCGCCGCCGCAGCCGCAGCTGTAGCTCTTGCCCCAGTTGTGTGTACAACTGCTGTTGGTTGCAACAACAGTACCGTCGGCAGCCGCAACAACAGGAGTTCCCATGATGCCTGCGCCGGCGATATCAATTCCGCCGTGGTTATAAACCTCTCTGTCCTCAAACCATTCAGATGAAAGGCTTACAAAGCCCGGTGTAGGCCATGCAAAGCCCGAACCCGACGGAACAATTACAGATGATGAACCTGAGCTTGATGAACCCGAACTGCTTGAGCCGCTTGATGAACTGCTTGAAGAGTTGCTTGATGAACTGCTTGAGCTTGAGCTCTGTGAAGCCTGAGCAGCCCGTTCCGCAGCAGCCTTTTGAGCGGCATAGTACTGGCTGATTTTAGCTTCAATCTCATCACTCTGCAAAGCCGCACTTTCCAAGGAATTCTGCGCCTCGGAATTTGATGCGTAAAGATTTTTAAGAATCTCGTCATTATCGGAAATGAGTTTATTAAACTCGTCCTGATCCGACTTCAATGACGCCTGCTGAGTTTCAAGGTCTTTCTTGTCGGCCTCAAGTGATTCCTTCTTGGTGCTGAGCTCGTCCAGCTTTGTCTGGATTTCGCTGATAAGCTCCTTGTCGCTGTTTGCAAGGCTCTTTACAAGCTCCATCTTATCAATAAGGTCAGAAAAATCCTTTGCACCGAAAATGATTTCAAGGTCGGTTGCATTGCCTGACATATAGAGAATTCTGAGTCTGTTTGCAAGTGCGTCAAACTGATCCTCAACTTCCGAAAGTCCCTTGTCATAAGCGTCCTGCTTTTCCTTAATATCATCGTTAAGGCTTGAAATTTTCTCACGGGTTACTGCAATTTTTTCATCAAGAACCTGAACCTTGCTTACAAGGGCGCTCTTGTATTCTTCCTTTTCTGCGATGTCAGACTTTGTATCATCAAGAATCTTCTGATACTTTTCGTTTTCCTGTTCAAGCTGCTGAAGCTGTTGTTCAAGGTCTGAGATGCTGTCCTCAGCAGAAACAGTAGTGGGTATTGCCATTGGAATTGAAATCATGCATACGCAGAGCATTGCACATAAAATTCTTTTTAATTTGTTCATCGTAATCTCCTCCTTTAAGGTTTCTGTCGGGATTACCAACCGAGTATTTCGTTACCTTCCATTTTAAGGTATTTTCTGATTGAAATAAAGCTGCCGAAGAAGCCGATAATAATACCTGCAATTGCAAACAAGCCGCCTGTAATCCAGATGACATTGTTAATCGGAATGAAATCAATCGGAACAATCTGATAAACAAGAGCCTGTGCAGTCTCATAGAGGATTGCAATTGCGCCTGTTGAAATAATTGCGGAAATAAGTCCGATTATCATACCTTCAATAAGAAACGGCCATCGTACAAACGAGTTCGTTGCACCAACCGATTTCATAATGCTGATTTCAAATCTTCGTGAATACATTGTTGCACGAATTGTGTTGGCAATGATGAAGATTGAAATGATTGTCAGCGCACAAACAACCGCAATACAAATCATATTGACAAGACTGCTGATGTCCGTAAGCTTTTTGGCAAGTTCACGGTGACTGCTGAAACTCTCAACACCGTCAATTTTCGTGATTTGTGCAATAGTTTCATCGTACTTCGACAAATCCTTCATCACAACAATAAATGAATCAGGGAGTTTGTTTCTGCCCTGCATTTCTGCAAAGAGGTCATCGCCGAGAGTAGATTTATACTGCTTTATCGCATCTTCCTTTGAAAGGAAGGTTGCCGACTCAACATTGTCAAGCTTTTCAATTTCTTTTCCTACATAAACAGCCTCAAGCTGTGAATATCCGTCTTTAATGTATACAGAGGTTTCATTTGACTTGCCGACAGATTCAACAACCTTGTCAACATTCAATGAAAAAAGTGCCGCCGCACCTGTGAGAACAAGACAGCTTATAAGTACGCAGACAGAAGCGATACTCATAATACGGTTGTTCCACACATTTTTGAAACCTTCTTTTGCCAAATAACCAAATCCGGTCATATCAAAAATCCTTTCAAAATCCTATTTGCGCAAACGCATTATTCCGGAACAACCACTGCATTATCGGGATAATCCGGTGTGTTTTCTTCTTCACCGCTGTCATCACCGTAATCGTCAGTATAGTCATCTTTAACAAACAAATCCTTGGTGTCGCTCTTAATTTTTCCGTGGTCAAGAACAACAACTCGTCTGTCAAACTCACGAACAAGGTCATGTTCATGCGTTACAACAATAACGGTTGTGCCTGTTGCGTTAATTTCATTGAGAAGCTCAATGATTTCGTGTGACATCTCGGGGTCAACATTACCTGTCGGCTCATCGGCAATAATAATTTCGGGGTTATTCACAAGGGCTCTTGCAAGGCTTACACGCTGTTGCTCACCGCCCGAGAGTTCACTCGGTCTGTTTTTCATCTTATCTTTAAGACCGACAAGCTCAAGCACATACGGAACACGCTTTTTAATTACTGCCGAAGGTTTTCCGACAGCACGCATCGCAAACGCAACATTGTCGAAAACATTCATCTTGTCAATAAGTCTGAAATCCTGAAAAACAATGCCCATATGACGGCGCATATAAGGAACCTTGCTCCTTCTCAGCTTTGTAATATCAGTGTCGTTGATAACGATTTTGCCTGATGTCGGAGTTTCCTCATGCATAATGAGTTTAAGAAATGTACTCTTGCCTGCGCCAGATGCACCGACAATAAATACAAACTCGCCCTTATCAATACTCAGCGTAATACCGTAGAGAGCATGAGTGCCATTAGGGTATGTTTTAGACACATTTATAAAATCAATCATAAAGTCACCTTTGTTTTGTAGTTATTGTACAAATACTCATAAAAAGTCAAAACGCCCAGAGCACAGCGAACGCACTATGCTCGGGCACACTTTAACTAAATCAGTATTTTGTAGGACTTGCGTTGAGGTATTTCTTAACCATAAGAGCAACCTTGAACACGATTGCGTCCTCAAACTCACGGAGGTCAAGACCTGTGAGCTTTTTAATTTTTTCAAGTCTGTACACAAGAGTATTTCTGTGTACAAAAAGCTTTCTTGATGTTTCGGAAACATTGAGGTTGTTTTCAAAGAAACGCTGGATTGTAAAGAGAGTTTCCTGATCAAGGCTCTCAATTGAACCACGCTTGAAAACTTCTTTGAGGAACATTTCACACAATGTTGTGGGAAGCTGATAGATAAGACGGGCAATGCCGAGGTTATCATAGCTTACGATTGTACGGTCTGTGTCAAATACCTTTGCAACCTCAAGAGCTGACTGAGCCTCCTTAAAGCTTCTTGCAAGATCCTTGATGCCTGTAACCGTTGTACCGATGCCGACAACACAGTGTGTGTAGAACTCGCTCGAAAGTGTGTCTGAAATCGAGCTTGCAAGCTTTTCAAGGTCACGGCTCTCTGTGTCGGGTTTAATTTCCTTAACAAGTGCAATTTCAACCTCGTTAATGTTTATAACAAAGTCCTTTGACTTGTCCGGGAAAAGATTCTGAACTATATCATAAGCGGAAACATCTGTTTTTGAAACAATTTTAATAAGCAGACACACACGGGAAACCTCGCTGTTAAAGTGAAGCTCTCTTGCTTTAAGGTAAATGTCACCCGGAAGAATGTTGTCAAGAATAACATTCTTAATAAAGTTTGAACGATCATACTTTTCGTCATAATACTGCTTGATGCTTGCAAAAGAAACCGACAAAAGCTGAGCATACTTCTGAGCATACTCATCGGTACCCTGAACAAATACTGCATAATCATACTTTGCATTGCTGCCGAAAGATCTGTATGTATATCCTGTCTCTTATACACATCTCCGAGCCCACGAGACGTAGAGG